>Ga0209061_1000079_pt1 | contig 326341 bp, 314 predicted proteins | sample Coa_R1_10_FD_187157 | JGI IMG/M metagenome (GOLD analysis project Ga0209061, IMG submission 187157) | Surface soil microbial communities from Centralia Pennsylvania, which are recovering from an underground coalmine fire - Coalmine... | ecosystem: Environmental > Terrestrial > Soil >... | reverse complement strand
ACATCGGCACCGAGCACATCCTGCTCGGCCTGATCCGCGAGGGCGACGGGGTCGCCGCGCAGGTGCTGATGAAGCTGGGCGCCGACCTGAACCGGGTGCGGCAGCAGGTGATCCAGCTGCTGCACGGCGGGGCCGGGGCAGCAGAGGAAGCCGAGATCGGGGCGGCGGCCGGGGGCATCGGCCGCCGGGAACGCAGGCAGCTCTCGGAGGTCATCCGGCGGGTGGAGTCGATCCAGACCCGGCTGTCGGCGGTGGAAGGGCGCGCGGGCACCGGGCCGGACACCAGCGACCTCGACCGTGAGCTCGCCAAGGTCCGCCAGGACAAGGCGGCCGCCCTGGGCAGGGAGGACTACGAGGACGCGGCCGTGCTGCGGGACAGGGAACGGCACCTGCTCGCCGACAAGGCCGCCCGCGAGCAGGAATGGGCGGCGGCGCACCCCGATCTGGCGTCGCTGGCCGAACGGGTCCAGCAGCTCGGCGAGGAGATCGGCCGGCTTCGCGGCCTGCTCCGCCAGCACGGCATCGAACCGGACGACGGCGCCGGAGCCGCCTAGCCGCGGGGCGCCGGCGCCGCGGAGCGCGGGCTACAGCCGGGCGCCGACCAGGTCGGCCAGGTCGGCCAGGCGGCAGGCGTAGCCCCACTCGTTGTCGTACCAGCCGAACGCCTTGACCAGAGCGCCGGACGCCTGCGTCAGCGGCGAGTCGAACACGCAGGACGAACTGTCGCCGATGACGTCGCGGGAGACGATGGGGTCGGTGCTGTACCGCAGGATGCCGGTCATCGGGCCGGCCGCCGCGGCGGCGAACGCCTCGTTGACCGCCTCCGCGGTGACCTCCCGGCTGAGCACCACCGCGAGGTCGGTCAGCGACCCGTCCTCCACCGGGACGCGGACCGCCACCCCGTCCAGCTTCCCGGCCAGGGCGGGCATGACCTCGCCGGTGGCGCGGGCCGCGCCGGTGGTGGTCGGCACGATGTTCGCCGCCGCCGACCGGGCCCGGCGCAGGTCCTTGTGCGGCCCGTCGAGCAGCATCTGGTCACTGGTATAGGCATGCACGGTGGTCATGAACCCGCGCTCGACGCCGAACGCGTCGTGCAGCACCTTGACCATCGGCGCCACGCAGTTGGTGGTGCAGGACGCGTTGGAGATCACGTCGTGCCGGGCCGGGTCATAGGCAGCCGAGTTGACGCCCAGCACCACGGTCAGGTCGGCGCCCCTGCCGGGGGCGGAGATCAGCACTTTCCGCGCCCCGCCCTTGAGGTGCACGGCCGCGGCGTCGCGGCTGCGGAACCTGCCGGTCGACTCGACGACTACGTCCGCGCCGAGCCCGGCCCAGTCGATCGCGGCGGGGTCCCGCTCGCTGGTAACCGCGATCGTGGTGCCGCCGAGCATCAGCGAGTGCTGTGTGTGCTGCACCGGGCGGCCGAGCCTGCCGTAGGTGGAGTCGAACTCCAGCAGGTGCGCCAGCGTCCGCGCGTCGGTGATGTCGTTGACCGCCACCACCTCCAGGCCGGCGCGGTCCACCGCCAGGCGGGCGAACGCGCGCCCGATCCGGCCGAAGCCGTTGATTCCCACCCTGGTCGTCATGAGAACTTCCTCCTGTTCCCTTGCTGCTGTGCTCGGCCAGCCTCCCTCGCCTGCCACCCCGGTCGTCAGGGCCGAAGGTCCCGGCGCGGTGGGGAGATCGCCCCTGGCGGCGCGAGCGCCGGGGCAGCATGCTGAGCAGCGCAAGCCTTGCCGACCGGGTGAGGAGAGACCGATGCGACCACGACGCAGGCCGCGGAGCACATGGCCGGGCAGGGTGTTCCGCCTGCACCGGCTCGACCGGAACCCGCTGCGGCGCGGGTCGGACCGGGCCGAGACCGCCGTGCTCGGCATCCTGATCGCCGCCTTTGCCGTCGGCGCACCGCTGGCCGCGTCCGCCGCCGGGAGCCTGGCCCACGCCATCGCCGCGCGGCAACAGCAGGCGCAGGACGCCGCGACGCACCAGGTCATGGCGACCCTGCTGCAGCAGGCTCCGGCCTGGAACGCGGAGACGGGCGCGCTGCCGTCCGGCGCCCGGTGGCGGGCACCGGACGGCCGGGTACGTACCGGCCTGGTGGACGCCCCCAGCGGCGCGCCGAAGGGCAGCGCGGTGCCGGTGTGGGTCAACCGGGCGGGTCAGCTCACCGATCCGCCGCTGCCGGCCTCGGAGGTCGCGGCCCGGGCCGACCTCGCGGAGACGCTCACCGTCGGCGGCCTGGCGCTCGCGCTGATCGCGGCGGCGCGGCTGGCCCGGCGTGCGCTGGACCGGCGCCGGATGGCCGCGTGGGACGCGGACTGGCTGGCGACCGGGCCGCGCTGGACCTCGCGCCGGTAGCTCCCGGGAGCCGGCCCGCGTCCCCCGGGCCGGCGGACCGGGCGGCGAGTGACCGAAGTCCCGGCGATCCGGTGACCTCCGGCCGTGCCGCAACCGGCGGGCGAGCCGGGACACTCGCAGCTGACAGCTCAGCAAGGAAGTGAGCGTGATGGCGCGGACCGACATCTACCTCGACGCCATGCTCCGCCACCTCGGGGCCGCGTACTACGAGTCGCTGCACGGCCGGGCCACCCGGTCCGACGTGACCCGCGCGCTGGACACGGTGGAGGACCAGCTGAAGGAGCACCCGCAGCACGGGCAGGGCACCGCCAGCCCTCGCGGCAGGCCGCATCCGGAGCGCGCCGCGGACGGCGCCGCCCCCCCGGGCGGGCACCGCCGGTGGGCGCGCAGGGTCAGGGACGTGATGAGCACGTCGGTGGTGACCGTCGACCGGATCACCCCGTACCAGGAGATCGCCCGGCTGCTGACCGAGCACCGGATCAGCGGCGTCCCGGTGCTGACCATGGGCCGGCACGTGGCCGGCGTGGTGTCCGAGGCCGACCTGATCGCCGCGGAGGACAACGCGGCCCGGCAGGCCAGGATGGACGCGTCGGCGGGCCGGCGCCGGCTGCTGCGCAGGCGGCCGCACGCCGCGCTGACCGCCGAGGCGCTGATGACGGCGCCGGCGATCACCATCTACCCGGAGGCGACCATCCCCGCCGCCGCGCGGGTGATGACCACGCACCACGTCCGGAGGCTGCCGGTCGTCGATCCCGACGGCAGGCTGATCGGCATCGTGAGCCGCCGCGACCTGCTCAGCGTCTTCCTGCGCCCCGATAGGGACATCGCCGCCGACGTCCGCCAGGTTCTCGACGAGCTCCCGTTCACCGGGCCCGCGGACATCACCGTGCTGGTGCGGCACGGCGTGGTGACCGTCACCGGGACGCTGCCGCCCGCGCCCGACACCCACACCGACCTGGTCCGGCTGGCGATCCGGCTGATCTGGGACGTCGACGGGGTGGTGGACGTCGTGAACCGGCTCGGCGAGCCGGCCAGGCAAGCCGCGCCGGCACCGGGTGAGTGACCCGCGGTGACCGACGAGACCGCGCTGCAGCAGGGGCCGGACCTGGCCAGCCTGGCCGGCCACCTGATCGCGATCGCGGCCCGGGCGCCCTCGGTGCACAACACCCAGCCGTGGCGGTTCCGGGTCGGCCGGTCCGCGATCGAGCTGTACAGCGACCCGCGGCGCAAGCTGCGGGTGGACCCGGCGGGCCGGGAGATGCTGATCAGCTGCGGTGCCGCCCTGTTCGGGCTGCGGCTGGCGGTGCGATCGCTCGGCTACCTGCCCGCCGTCGACCTGCTGCCCGACCCGGAACGGCTGCGGCTGCTGGCCCGGGTCACGCTCGGCGCCGGCGACGGGCGCCGGCCGATGACGGCGGACGAGCAGCGATTGCTGGAGGCGATACCACACCGGCACACGCACCGCGGCGCGTTCGCGCCGGTCCCGCTGCCCGCGGGGCTGCTGCCCCGGCTGCAGCACGACGCGGTGGCCGAGGGGGCCGCGCTGGAGATCATCGACCAGGGCCTCGCCTACCAGCGGCTGTCGGACATCGTCACCGCGGCCGGCCGCAGGCTCGACCTCGATCCGCGAGCCCGGGCCGAGATGCGGCGGTGGAGCCGCAGGGCGGGCAGCCCCGCCCGCGACGGCATCCCGGCCGGCGCGTTCGCCGCCCGGGCATGGGGGCAGCGCGGCCGGCTGCGCCAGCGTGACTTCGACCTGGGCCGCGGCATCGGCCTGCTCGGCGCCGAGGGGCCGGGTCCGGCCGTCACCGCGGTGCTGCTGACCGCCGCCGACCGCCGGGCCGACTGGCTGCGCGCCGGGCAGGCGCTGCACCGGGTGCTGCTGCGCGCCGCGAGCGCGTGGGTGTTCGCCAGCCTGTACACCCAGCCGCTCAAGGCCGCGCCGATCCGCGACCTGATCCGGGACCGCCTGGCGCTTCCCGGGGCGCCGCAGCTGCTGCTGCAGCTCGGCGTGGCGCGCACCATCCGGGCCACCGCCCGCCGCCCGCCCGGCGAGCTGATCGACTTACCCGATCCCGGGCGCCTTGCCGCGCCGGGCAATGCCGCGGCGGCGGTTCCAGCCGGGCGGGGGACTTTCGGCCCTGGGACCCAGGCCGTTTGCCGGTACCGGGTGCCGCCCGCGCTGGGTGAAGTGTACTCAGACGACAGGCACAGGAGGCTGGTTGCGATGAACGCCACCGTGAGGGACGTGATGACCACGAACGTGGTCGCGGTCAGGCAGAACACGTCGTTCAAGGAGATGGCAGCGATGCTGCGCGACCACCGGGTCAGCGCGTTCCCGGTCATCGACGAGCACGGCACGGTCATCGGCGTGGTCTCCGAGGCCGACCTGCTGGCCAAGGAGGCGCTCGACGGCACGGTGTCCGGCGTGATCGCCGGCATGCTGCACCACAAGGAGCAGGCCAAGGCCGAGGGAGTCACCGCGGCCGACCTGATGTCCGCGCCCGCGGTGACCGTCGGCCCGGACACGCCGGTCGCGGACGCGGCCAAGCTGATGTACGCGCGGCGGGTGAAGCGGCTGCCGGTGGTGGCCGCCGACGGTCATCTCGTCGGCATCGTCAGCCGGTCCGACGTGCTCAGCGTGTACGGCCGGCCGGATGAGGAGATCCAGCACGAGATCACCCAGGGCATCATCCTGGACAGCTTCCTCGTCGACCCGGACCTGTACACGGTGACCGTCACCGACGGCATCGTGACCATCGCGGGACGGCCCGAGACGATCGGCATCGGCCGGGACATCATCGAGGCGGCCCGGCACGTCGAGGGCGTGGTCGCGGTCCGCGACCGGCTCAGCTACCCGCCGGCCGCGCGCGCCAGCTCCGGCCCGCTGTTCTAGGAGGAACCGTCATGTACCCGTTCCTGGCCCTTTCCGCCGGCCCGTACCCGAACTCGGCGCTGTCGGCGGGCCAGCTCGCGGTCATCGCGGTCGTGCCGGTGCTGTGCCTGGCCATCTGGCTGATCAGCGTGTACCTCGCCGCCCGCCGGCCGCGGCGCCGTGAGGTCACCGCCGGGACGGCAACGCCGCCGCAGCAGCCGCAGCGCGCCGGAGGACCGGCGCGCAGGGTCGCCTGACCGCGGCGGGCCGGTTACTCAGCCCGGGCCGATGCGGCGGCCGGTGATGCGGGACGGGACGATCCGGACGAACAGCTCCCGTTTCCCGGGAGCCAGGGGCTCGACGCCCGCCTGGATGGCCGAGGCGCGCTCGGCCTCGGTGACGTGGTGGGCCGGCCCCTGGATGAGCACGCTCCAGCCGCGCCGCCCGGCCAGGTCGATGTCGTCGATCTCGAACGCCACCTTGTACTCGGCGTGCGCGATGCCGGTCCGCAGGTCCTCGTCCAGCGCGCTGTGCTCGGCGGTGCGGAACACGATCGCCCCGTCGTGCCACTTGTAGTTCACCGGCAGCACCGCGAGGCCGAACCGGCCGGCATAGGCGATCCGGCCGATCCCGCCCGGCGATATCAGCCGCAGGCTCTCGGCCTCGTCGAGTTCTTCGATCGCGCGGTCCGGCATCGGTGATCCTCCCCGGGCGTCTGGTTACCTCGCCACGACACTAGCGCCCTGGCCGGAACGATGACCTTCAACCCGCCGGGAACGGACCTTCGGCCCTGCCGCCGGCGGACCTCCGCCGCGATGCTGGTAACCGGAAGCCAAGGAGCCAGCGGAGGCAGCCATGCGAGCGCTCGTGTACCACGGTCCCGGCCGCAAGGCCGTCCAGGAGGTGCCCGACCCGGAGATCACCGACGGCGGCGACGCGATCGTCCGGGTCGACGCGGTCACGATCTGCGGCACCGACCTGCACATCCTCAACGGCGACCTGCCGGAGGTGCACGAGGGCAGGATCCTCGGCCACGAGGCGGTGGGGACCGTCGACGAGACCGGCGACGGGGTGCACCGGCTGCGGCCTGGCGACCGGGTGCTGGTCTCGTGCATCAGCGCCTGCGGGACCTGCCGGTACTGCCGCGAGGGGCGCTACGGCCAGTGCACCGGCGGCGGCTGGGTGCTCGGCCGCACGACCGACGGCACCCAGGCCGAGTACGTGCGGGTGCCGTTCGCCGACACCTCCACCTACCTCATCCCGGACGGCGCGCGCGACGAGGAGATGCTCATGCTGGCCGACGTGCTGCCGACCGGCTACGAGGTCGGCGTGCTGGCCGGCGGGGTTCGCCCGGGCGACGTGGTCGCCGTCGTCGGGACGGGGCCGGTGGGCCTGTCCGCGATCACCGGCGCGCGGCTGTTCAGCCCCAGCCACATCGTGGCCATCGACACCTCCGATGCCCGGCTGGAGGCGGCCAGCCAGTTCGGCGCCGACATCACCATCAACGACTCCCGCGCCGACCCGCTGGCCGCGATCAAGGACCTGACCGGGCGGCTCGGCGCGGACGTGGCCATCGAGGCCGTCGGCACGCCCGCCACCTTCGAGATGGCGGTGCAACTGGCCAGGCCGGGCGGGCGGATCGCGAACGTCGGCGCGCACGGCAAGGCCGCCACGCTGCACCTGGAAAGGCAGTGGGCCAGGGACATCACGATCACCACCGGCCTGGTGGACACCTCGTCCACCCCGACGCTGATGCGCCTGGTCCTCGGCGGCCAGATCGACGCGGGCCGGTTCGTCACCCATCGCTTCGGCCTGGGCGAGTTCGACCAGGCCTACGACGCGTTCGCGCGCTCGGCCGAAACCGGCGCGCTCAAGGTCGTGCTGAGCCGATGAGGCGGGGAAAGGGGTGCGGACGATGGACGCGCTGGTCAGGGACATCATGACCACCAGGGTCATCTGGGTCAGGAAGGACGCGTCGTTCCGGGAACTGGCCGCGGCGCTGCGCGAGTACCGGGTCAGCGCGTTCCCGGTCCTCGACCAGGACGGCACCGTGATCGGCGTCGTCTCCGAGGCGGACATGCTGCTCAAGGAGGCCCTGGGGGGCGGGGATGACGGGCTGCCGGGGATCGCCGGCATCCTGCGCCGTCACGACCAGGAGAAGGCGCGCGGGATCACCGCGGGCGACCTGATGACGGCCGCCCCGGTAACCGTCTCGCCGGACGACACCGTCGAGCACGCCGCCCGGCTGATGTACGAGCGCCGGGTCAAGCGGCTGCCGGTGGTCGACGCGGGCCGCCACCTGGTCGGCATCATCAGCCGCGCCGACGTGCTGTCGGTTTTCGACCGCAGCGACGCCGACATCCGCGAGGAGGTCAGGACCGGGGTGCTGATGCAGGGGTTCTCCGTCAGCCCGGACACGCCCACGGTGACGGTGAACGACGGCGTGGTGACGCTGGCCGGCAAGGCCGAGAACCGCGAGGTGGGCAGGGAGATTGCGCACAGGATCTGGCACATCCGGGGCGTGGTCGCGGTCCGGGACCGGCTCAGCTATCCGCGCAGCCGGCAGGACATCGACGTCGGGGCCGGCTGACGCCGGGCCCGGCGCGAGAAGGGATGAAACCATGAACGCCCTCGTCAAGGACATCATGACCACCCCGGTCGTGGCGGTCACCCGCGACATGACCTTCAAGGAAGTGGCGACGACCCTACACAGGTGCCGCATCAGCAGCGCTCTTCCCGTCGTCGACGACGAGGGCAGGGTTGTCGGCGTCGTCTCCGGGGCCGACCTGCTGACCGACCAGGCCGTGCAGCTTGCCAGGGAGACGCAGGGCGCCGTGGCCGGGCCGATCTCCGCCCCCGTCCACCGCAAGGACCGCGGCCGGGCCGACGGGCTGATCGCGGGTGACCTGATGAGCCAGCCCGCGGTGACGATCACGCCCGGCGAGCCGGCCGAACACGCCGCCCGGCTGATGTACAACTGCCGGGTCAAGCGGCTGCCTGTGGTCGACGAGGCCGGCCACCTGGTCGGGATCGTCGCCACGGCCGACGTGCTGTCGGTCTTCGACCGGACCGACGAGCAGATCCGCGAGGAGATCACCGGTAACGTGATCCTGCACGAGTTCCTCACCGACCCGCGCCAGTTCGCGGTGACGGTGCGGTCCGGCGTGGTGACGGTGGCGGGCAGGCCGGAGACGGCGGCGCTCGGCCGCGACGTGCTGCGCCGGATCCGGCACGTCCAGGGCGTGGTCGCGGTCCGCGACCGGCTCAGCTATCCGGCCGAGTGAACCGGCCAGGGAGTTCGATGACATGAGCGCGACGCAGCAGGCCGGGCCGGTGTACGCGCTGCTGGCGGACGGCAGCACGGTGCAGATCCGCCGGGCCGGACCCGGTGACTTCGACGCGGTCAAGGCCATGCACGAGGCGATGTCGCCGGACAGCGTCTACCTGCGCTTCTTCAACATCAGCAAGACGGCGGCCGAGGGCGAGGCCTGGCGGATCTGCCGGGAGCCCCGGCCGGGCGACGTGGCGCTGCTCGCGCTCGCGGATGACGAGGTGGTCGGCGTGGCCAGCTACCACCCGGGCCGGGACAACCCGGCGCAGGCCGAGGTGGCGTTCGCGGTGGCCGACCGCATGCACCACAAGGGCATCGCCACCCTGCTGCTGGAGCACCTGGTCTCGCACGCCAGGAACCAGGGCATCACCACGTTCACCGCCGAGACGCTGGCCGAGAACACCGCGATGCTCAAGGTGTTCAGCGACGCGGGCCTGCCGGTGCGGCGCAGGTATTCCGACGGGGTCGTCGAGCTGACCTTCCCGCTGCCCAGCGGCGCGCCGGGCACCGACCTGGACAGCTACCTGGACGCGGTCGCCGAGCGGGAGCGCAGCGCGGAGGCGGCCAGCCTGCGGCACGTGCTCGCGCCCGAGTCGGTCGCGGTGATCGGCGCCAGCCGGCGCGCCGGCACGGTCGGCCGGGCGATCTTCGACAACATCCGCGACGCCGGGTACGCCGGGCGGCTGTACCCGGTCAACCCGCACGCCGGCCAGATCGGCGGCGTGCACTGCCTGGCGTCCCCGGATGAGCTGCCCGAGCAGGTCGACCTGGCGGTGATCGCGGTCCCGCCGGCCGGGGTGCTGGACGCGGCCGAGCGGTGCGGGCGGCGCGGCGTGCGCGCCCTGGTCGTGATCACCTCCGGCCTGGACGCCGCCGCCTCAGCCGACCTGCTCGCCGCCTGCCGGCGGCACGGCATGCGGCTGGTCGGGCCGAACTGCTTCGGCGTCGCCGTGCCCGGCATCGGCCTGGACGCCACCTTCGCCGCCGCCCACCCGCAGCCGGGGACGGCCGGGCTGGTGATGCAGTCCGGCGGGCTCGGCTTCGCCACGGTGAACCAGCTGTCGAGGCTGGGCATCGGCATCTCCTCGTTCGTGTCGGCCGGCAACAAGCTGGACGTGTCGAGCAACGACATGCTCATGTGGTGGGAGCAGGACGGCGTCACCAGGCTCGCCGTGCTGTACATCGAGTCGTTCGGCAACCCGCGCAAGTTCGCCCGCAACGCCCGCCGCATCGGCGCGCGGATGCCGGTGCTGACCGTGCCGGCCGGCCGCTCCGCGGCCGGGCAGCGGGCGGCCGCCTCGCACACCGCCGCGGTGGCGACCCCGCTGGTCAGCAGGGAGGCCCTGTTCCAGCAGGCCGGGATCATCGCCACGCCCACCTTCGGCGAGCTGATCGAGACCACCGCGCTGCTGGCCACCCAGCCCGTCCCGGCGGGCCGCACGGTCGCGATCGTGTCCAACGTCGGCGGCGCCGGGGTGCTGGCCGCCGATGCCTGCACCGAAGCGGGCCTGACCGTGCACCGCCCGCACGGGATGACCCATCGCAGGCTGCGCGCGCTGGTGCCGGCGGGAGGCGCGGTCGGCGGCCCGGTCGACACCACGGCCGCGGTGCCCGCGGAGACGTTCCGGCAGTGCCTGGAGCTGGTCGCGGCCGACGAGGAGGTCGACGCGGTGATCGCGCTGGTGCTGCCGACCGCGGCGACCGGCGACCTGGTCGCCGCGGTCCGGCAGGCCGACGTGCCGGTGCCGCTGGCCGCGGTGCAGCTCGACCAGGCCGAATCGGTGCGGCTGCTGCCCCGCCCGGCGGGCCAGGTGCCGGTCTACGGCTACCCGGAGGCGGCGGCGGCCGCGGTGGCGCGCGCCGCCGGCTACGGAGCGTGGCGGGCCGCGCCGCGCGGGGTGGTGCCCGACCTCGGCGATATCAGGACCGAGGACGCCCGCGCGCTGGTGCGCGAGTTCCTCGGATCCGACGGTCGCGGGGGCTGGCTCCCCCCCGACAGGACCGCAGCCGTGTTGCGCTGCTACGGGATACCGCTGGCCGAGCTGACCCCAGTGCGCAGCGAGGAGGAGGCCGTCCGCGCGTTCCAGGCCACGGCGGCCCCGGTGGTGCTCAAGGCCGACGTGCCCGGGCTGGTGCACAAGACCGACGCCGGCGGGGTCGAGCTCGACCTGCGCGCCGAGGCCGACGTGCGCGCGGCCTACCGGCGGCTGGCGGAGCGCTTCGGCGGCAGGCTGCGCCGGGTGCTGGTGCAGCCGATGATCGGCGGCGGCACCGAGGTGATCGTGGGCGTGGCCGACGACCGCATGTTCGGCCCGCTGGTGGTGTTCGGGCTCGGCGGGGTGGCCACCGAGGTGCTGGCCGACCACGCGGCGCGGCTGACGCCGCTGACCGACATCGACGCGGACGCGCTGATCCGGTCGATCAAGGCGGCGCCGCTGCTGCTCGGCCACCGCGGCAGTCCCGCCGCCGACCTCACCGCCCTGCGCGGCCTGCTGCTGCGGGTCTCCCGGCTCGCCGACGACCTGCCCGAGATCACCGACCTGGACCTCAACCCGGTCATCGCCCGGCCGGACGGGGCCTTCGTCGTCGACGCCCGCATCAAGGCCGCGCCGTACCAGCCGCAGGACCCGTTCCTGCGCCGGCTGCGCTGACCTTCGATAGGGACGTTGGTCCCGGAACCTGGTGACGCTGATCCCTACAGGCAGCCACGGCCCTCCGGCCACGATGGGGCGATGCAGTGCCCGCGCGCCGTGCGGACCCGTCCGCAGGCCTGACCCCGGAGGCTTGACTTGGCAACCATCGCGCTGGCGGCACACGCTCCCGCCGCCATCGACCTGAACCAGCCCGGCACGTACCTGACCTGGAACGTCTTCACGATCTCGGTGGCGAACCTGGTGCTGATCGCAGTCATGGTCGTCATCTTCGGCGCGGCCCTGCTGCTGCCGTTCCCCGGCCGCCGCCGCGCGTACCTGCCGCCGGAGCAGGTGGCCGAGCCCGCGGAAACCCCGGCCTTCACGGCGGAGCCGGGCGACGAGCGGATGTGGACGGCGCGCGTCCGCCGCTGGGCCTCGCGTTCGCTGCCGCCGAAGAAGCTGCTGCCCGACCGCCAGCCGGCCTACGTTTCCTCCTGGGTGTACGTGTTCGGCGTCGCGTCGCTGGCCGCGCTCGGCGTGGCGATCGCCAGCGGCTTCGCGATCGCGCTGGGCGGGGTCGACTGGTGGCACACCAACCCGTTCGGGCACTTCTTCAACAGCCTGCACCTGTGGAGCGTCGAGCTGTTCATGGCGCTGATCGTCATCCACCTGTGGGGCAAGTTCTGGATGGCCGCCTGGCGCGGCCGCCGCACCATGACCTGGATCACCGGCGTGGTCGCGTTCCTCGCCTCCATCGTCGAGTGCTTCACCGGGTACCTGTCCCAGCAGAACTTCGACTCCCAGTGGATCGCGACCAACGGCAAGGACGCGTTCAACGCGGTCGGGGTCGGCTCGTTCTTCAACCTGATGGACTTCGGCCAGATGCTGCTGTTCCACGTGGTGCTCATCCCGATCATCCTGATCGCGATCGTCGGCGGGCACGTGCTGCTGGTCCGGATGCGCGGCGTCAGCCACCCGCTGCCGGCCACCCGGCCCACCTGGCGGCAGCGGCGCGCCGAGCGCGCCGCGGACCGGGCGCCGTGGCGCGGGCCGACCAGGCGCTACGACATCCTCAAGGAGGGCACGATCGCCGCGGCGATCATCCTGGCGCTCACCTTCGCGCTGGCCGGCCTGCTGTCCTCCCCCGACGTGCCGCCGGTCACCGTCGCCACCTGGGCCAAGGCCGCGCCAGCCGACTTCCTCGGCACCGCGGCCAGCGAGCTTGACGGCACCAGCCTGACCGCGACCTACGGGCCGCCGTACAACACCAACGGCACCCCGCAAAGCGAGGGGTTCGCCCCGGCCGACTGGTTCGGCGTGACCCAGCCCATCGACCCCGCGCAGACGTTCGTGCTCGGGCCGCTGGCCGTCGCGGCGCCCACCGACCCGGCGCTCGCCGCGGCGCTGGCCACCTACAACGCGGCACCGGCCAGCCAGCAGGCCAAGTGGGCGGCGAACTACGGGAAGGCGGTCACCAAGGTGAGGTTCGTCAACGGCAGCCCGGTCGTGCCGAAGGCGGACGACGGGCCGGTCCCGGTCATGCTGGCCACCGAGCTCACCATGGCCCGCCGCGGCGCCATCGACACCGACCTGCTCGCGCAGCGGCAGTTCTACGGCACCAACTTCACCAAGCCGCTGCTGTTCCTCGAAGACGGCCAGTACTACGCCGGCCAGGCCTCGGCCATGCACCTGACCGGGGACCAGTGGGGCGTGATGAACGAGACCGGCAGCTACCCCGGCCAGCCCTGGCTGTGGCTGTACCAGCTGTGGTACCACGTGCCCGGCTGGCGTAACTCGGCCAACGTCGACCTGATCGCCATCTACATGACCGGCCTGGCCACGGTGCTGCTGCTGGCCGTGCCGTTCATCCCCGGCCTGCGGGACATCCCCCGGTGGATACCAGTGCACCGGCTCGTCTGGCGGAACTGGAACAAGCAGCAGGCGGGCGGTGCCCTCGGCGAGGCCGAGTCGGAGCCCGAGCCCGCCGGGCAGAAGTGACACGGCGCGCTGGGGGCCGCCCGGAAAGGGCCGGGTACCGGGACATAGCCTGGGCGTGCACCCCGGGGCCTGGAGACCGGGTCCCGGGGCCAGGCACCACCGGCCGTTCTGCTCATAAAGGGGTTTCACGGTGAGTACCACGGATGCGGGGCCGCTGTCCGGCGGCGAGCTGGACGGGATCGACGCCTGGTGGCGGGCGGCGAACTACCTGTCGGTGGGGCAGATCTACCTGATGGGCAACCCGCTGCTGGCCGAGCCGCTGCGGCCGGAGCACGTCAAGCCGCGGCTGCTCGGGCACTGGGGCACCACGCCGGGGCTGAACCTGATCTACGCGCACCTGAACCGGGTGATCAGGAACTGGGACCTGAACGTCATCTACGTCTGCGGGCCAGGGCACGGCGGGCCGGGCATGGTGGCCAATGCCTGGCTGGAGGGCACCTACACCGAGCTGTACCCGGCCGTCACCCAGGACGCCGCGGGGATGGCGCGGCTGTTCCGGCAGTTCTCCTTCCCAGGCGGCATCCCGTCGCACGCGGCGCCGGAGACGCCCGGGTCGATCCACGAGGGCGGCGAGCTCGGCTACTCGGTCGCGCACGCCTACGGCGCGGCGTTCGACAACCCGGACCTGATCGTGGCCTGCGTGATCGGCGACGGCGAGGCGGAGACCGGGCCGCTGGCCGCCAGCTGGCACTCCAACAAGTTCCTCAACCCTGCCACCGACGGCGCGGTGCTGCCGATCCTGCACCTGAACGGGTACAAGATCGCCAACCCGGCCGTGCTGGCGCGGATACCTTCCGGCGAGCTGACCTCGCTGCTGCGCGGCTGCGGGTACGCGGTGCACGTGGTGGCGGGCGACGACCCCAAGCTGGTTCACCAGCAGCTTGCCGCGGCCATGGACGCCGCGATCGCCGAGATCCACGCCATCCAGCGGCGCGCCCGCGTGGACGGCGACCTGTCCCGGCCGGCGTGGCCGGTCATCGTGCTGCAGACGCCGAAGGGGTGGACCGGGCCGAAGGAGGTGGACGGGCTGCCGGTCGAGGGGACCTGGCGGGCGCACCAGGTGCCGATCCCGCAGCCGCGGACCAACCCGGAGCACCTGGCGCAGCTCGAGGCGTGGCTGCGCCGCTACCGGCCCGACGAGCTGTTCGACTCCTCGGGCGCTCTGGCGGAACGGGTCGCGCAGCTTGCGCCGCGCGACTACCGGCGGATGAGCGCGAACCCGCACGCCAACGGGGGGCTGCTGCTGCGGGACCTGCGGCTGCCGGACTTCCGCGGCTACGCGGTGGCGGTGCCCCGGCCCGGGGCCGGGGAGTCGGAGCCGACCCGGGTGCTCGGCGACTGGCTGCGCGACGTGATCAAGGGCAACCCGTCGAACTTCCGGCTGTTCGGGCCGGACGAGACCGAGTCGAACCGGCTCGGCTCGGTGTACCAGGTGACGGGCAAGGCCTTCGAAGGCTCGATCATCCCGGGAGACAACCACCTGGCGCCGGACGGCCGGGTGATGGAGGTGCTGAGCGAGCACATGTGCCAGGGCTGGCTGGAGGGCTACCTGCTCACCGGGCGGCACGGCCTGTTCAACTGCTACGAGGCGTTCATCCACATCGTGGACTCGATGTTCAACCAGCACGCCAAGTGGCTGAAGGTCACCCGGGAAATCGGCTGGCGGCGCCCGGTCGCGTCGCTGAACTACCTGCTGTCCTCGCTGGTGTGGCGGCAGGACCACAACGGGTTCAGCCACCAGGACCCCGGTTTCATCGACCACGTGGTGAACAAGAAGGCCTCGATCATCCGGGTGTACCTGCCGCCGGACACCAACTGCCTGCTGTCGGTCGCCGACCACTGCCTGCGCTCCCGGCACTACGTCAACGTGATCGTGGCCGGCAAGCAGCCGCAACCGAACTGGCTGAGCATGGACGACGCGGTCATCCACTGCACCCGCGGCGCCGGCATCTGGGAGTGGGCCTCGTCCGACGCCGGCGGCGCTCCCGACGTGGTGCTGGCCTGCTGCGGCGACACCCCCACGCTGGAGGTGCTCGCCGCGGTGTCGCTGCTGCGCGAGCACCTGCCCGGCCTGAAGGTGCGGGTGGTCAACGTGGTGGACCTGATGCGCCTGGAGCCGGACACCGAGCACCCGCACGGCATGTCCGACGCGGAGTTCGACGCGCTGTTCACCGCGGACCGGCCGGTGATCTTCGGCTACCACGGGTACCCGTGGCTGATCCACCGGCTGACCTACCGGCGGCACGGGCACGCCAACTTCCACGTGCGCGGGTACAAGGAGGAGGGCACCACGACCACGCCGTTCGACATGGTGATGCTGAACGACCTGGACCGGTTCCACCTGGTCATGGACGTGATCGACCGGGTTCCCGGGCTGTCGTCGTCGGCCGGGCACCTCCGCCAGCTGATGGCGGACAAGCGGCTGACCTGCCGGGCCTGGACCCGGGAGCACGGCGAGGACGCGCCGGAGATCACCGGCTGGACGTGGCCGTCGTGACGGCGGTCCTGGTCGTCAACGCCGGGTCGAGCAGCCTGAAGCTGCGGGTGCTGTCCGGCGACGCGGTCACCGGCTCCGCGGACCTGCCGGCACCGCGCGGGGAGGCCGACGCGGACTCGGTCAAGGCGGCGCTGGCGGGTTTCGCGGACGTGGCCGCGGTCGGGCACCGGATCGTGCACGGCGGGGACATCTTCAGCGGGCCGGTGCGGATCGACGGGCGGGTCCGGCAGCGGCTCGGCGCGCTGGCCGACCTGGCGCCGCTGCACCAGCCGGCCTCGCTGGCCGCCCTGGACGCGGTCTCGGCCGCGCTGGCCGGCGTGCCCGCGGTGGCCTGCTTCGACACCGCGTTCCACGCCACGATCCCGGCCGCCGCCGCCACGTTCGCGCTGCCTGCGCAGTGGCGGCAGCGGTGGACGCTGCGCCGCTACGGGTTCCACGGCCTGTCGCACGCCTACCTGTCCCGGCGGGCGGCGGCCCTGCTCGGCGGCGTTCCGCCGCGGCTGGTGAGCTGCCACCTGGGCGCCGGGGCGTCGGTGGCGGCGGTGGCCGACGGGCGCTCGGTGGATACCACGATGGGGTTCACCCCGCAGGACGGGCTGGTCATGGCCACCCGGTCCGGTTCGGTGGACCCGGGCCTGCTGCTGTGGCTGCAGCAGCACGCCGGCACGCCGCCGGCCGAGCTCGCCGCGACGCTGGAGTACCGGTCCGGCCTGTACGGGCTGGCCGGGACCGCCGACATGCGCGAGGTGCTGTCACGGGCTCGTGCCGGAGATTCGCGCGCGGTGCTGGCCCGCGAGGTGTACCTGCACCGGCTGCGCGGGTCGATCGCGGCGATGGCCGCCGCCATGGGCGGCCTGGACGCGCTGGCGTTCACCGGCGGCGTCGGGGAGAACTCCGCCGAGATCCGGTCCCGGGCCATGGCCGGGCTGGGCTTCCTCGGCGTCGCCGAGGACGCCGCGGCGAACGCGGACGGCTCCGGGGACCGGGAGATCGGCGCGCCCGGCGCCTCCGTGCGCACCCTCGTCGTCGCGGCGCGGGAGGACCTGGAGATCGCCCGCCAGGTTCGGCAGCTGCTGGGCTCCTAGGCGCGGCGAGGTGGCGCGCCGGAAAGGCCGGTGACGCCATACCATGGCGGGATGGGTTTCGCTTGACGCTGACGGCGCCTGTTTCCCGCCCTGGCCGCCGCGCTCGCGGTGGAGTTCGCCGACGAGCTTGCCGACGGGGCCAAGGGCGCGGCGCTGCCGCTGATCCGGCACGACCTCGGGCTGAGTTACGCGCAACTCGGGTTGCTTGCCTCGGTGCCGCTGCTGGCCGGCGGGGCGCTGGAGCTGCCGCTCGGCATGCTCGCCGGGCACGGCAGGCGCCGCCGGATTTTCGTGCTCGGCGGCGGTGTCGTGTTCGTGCTGGCGCTGGCCGGGGCGGCGCTCGCGCCGTCGTTCGTCGTGCTGCTGGCGGCGTTCACCGTCTTCTACCCCGCCTCCGGCGCCTTCGTCTCGCTGACGCAGGCCGGGCTCATGGATGCCTGGCCGCGGCGCCAGCCCCGGGTCATGGCGCGCTGGGAGCTGGCCGGGTCGGCCGGCGCGGTGGCCGGCCCGCTGCTGCTGGCCGCGGTGCTCGCCGCCGGAGGCGGCTGGCGGGCCGGGTACCTGGTGCTGGCCGGGCTCGCCGTGGCCGCCTGGCTCGGCACGTGGCTGCGGGGAGACGTCCCCGCCGCCGGCGGCGCGGGCGGGGACGGCGGCGGGGACGGGGACGGCGGCGCGGGCGGGAACGCGGCGGGTGCCGGATGGGCGGCGCGGGTGCGGGAGGCCCTCGCGGCGCTGCAGGATCCCGGCACGGCGCGCTGGCTGGTGCTGCTGCAGGTCGCCGACCTGCTTGTCGACGTGCTGACCGGTTTCCTCGCGGTCTACCTGGTGGACGTGGCGCACCTGCGGCCTGCGGTCGCAGCGCTGGCTATCGCGATCCGGCTCGGCGCCGGGCTGGCCGGGGACGCCGCCCTGGTGCTCGTGCTGGAGCGGGTGAGCGACCTCACCGTACTGCGCGCCAGCGCGGCCGCGGCCACGGCGCTGTACCCGGCGTTCCTGCTGGTGCCCGGCATCGCCGCCAAGCTGGTGATCCTGGCCGCGCTGAGCGCCGCCACCGCCACGTGGTACCCGCTGCTGCAGGCGCGCCTGTACCGGAGCCTGCCCGGCCGCAGCCCGGTGGCGGTAACGCTGAGCAGCGCCGCCGGCTTCGCCGGCGGCCTCGGGCCGCTGGCGGCCGGCCTGCTCGCCGAGGTGTCCGGGCTGCCGACCGCGCTGGCCTTCCTGGCGGCCGTCCCGCCGGTGATGCTCGCCGCCTGTGCTCGCGGCACGGGGAAGGACCCTGCAGATCGCTAGGCTAGGGCGTGCCGTGACTTCGGAGGACGCCCCTTCGGCCAGCGCCGCGGCCACCGGCGGGTGCGCGATCACCCGCCGGGCCCAGCCGACATGCCCGGCCGCGGCGCCCCGGGTCACCCCGGTCTTGTGGATCAGCCAGGCGCCCAGCGAGTACGCCGCATCGGCGGCCGGGCGCTGCCCCGCGGCGGACGCGGACAGCAGCGCCGCCCGCACCGCGGTCTCCACCGCCGCCAGCCGCGTGGTCGAATGATGGCATACCGTCTGCCTGCCTTTCTTACTGCCCGGTTGGCATCCCGGCCGCCACCGTGACGGGAACCGCCCACGCGGCGGCAGGATCACCAGCGAACGGACTTTCCCTCATGCGGCCAGCGCATGGCCTCACGCCGAGTGACCGTCTCAAAGACGTCCTTAAGGCACGCACTCCCGCCTCCCGGCTCGGCGGGTTCAGGGGTGAGGGACGGGTGCTGGCACGGCCGCGATGCCCAGGGTGGATTGAAGCGGGAGCAGCCTGGACTCGAAGGCGGCGCCGAGGAGGGGGCCGGTCAGTTCGGCGAGCCGCTGGGCGCGGTCAGCGCCCAGGGCCCGCCATGGGGCGTCGGCCAGCCGGTCGGTGCGCCATTCGATCTCGTCCCGGCCCTGCCGGCCACGCTCGGTTGCCCTGCCCTCCGCATCGACCCACCCGCGGGCCACCAGCCGGTCCCGGGCCGCCGACCATTCGGCCCCGCTCCAGCCGCGGCTGGCAAAGACGTCCGCCGGTGCGGCGCCGATGGCGGCGAACGACACCAGCGCCTCGCACGGGTCCAGCCCGGCCACCTGCAGCGCGGCAATGTGACCGTCGCCGCGCTGCTCGCGGAGCACGTTGATGGCGTGCCAGAGCGCCACGTGCGGCTCGCCCGGCCAGGGCAGATCGGCGTTGGCGGCGGCGAGCGGGCGGCCGGCGGTACCGGCTGCCAGCGCCGCCTCACGAGCCAGTTCCGCCGCTTCCGCCAGGCCGGGCGAGCCAATCAGGTCGCCCAGCAGCGCCCCGTACATCCGGTCGACCGCCCGCTCGCGCGCCGCCAGAATCTGCGGCGGCGAGGCCACCGCCCACGCGGCAGGCACGTGGGCGGTCACCATCGCCGGGCTGAAGCTGTAGCAGGCCGACGCGGCCAGCCGCGGGCCCGCCGCGCCCAGCGGCGCCAGCCGCCAGGCGAAGTAACTCGGCCAGCGCGTCTGCACGTCGTATCCCAGCCCGGCTGCCTCCTCGAACACCTCCGGCGCATACCAGAACACCGCGTGCACCGGCTCCAGCTGGTGCCACATCCGCCGCGCCAGCCTGTAATCCTCAGCTGTCATTGACGCTTTCTCCTTTCACCCCGACGCCCATAGCCGTCCGCTCCGCCGCCCGCAGCCGTGCCCGACTGGGTGCCGGCGGGGCTGCGCCGGCCGCGCACGGGTGCTTTCATCTGGTCCCATGTCATGGGAAGGTCCGAACCTGGGATCGGGAAGAACTCGAAGCGGGTCCGTCCCATCAGCGGCTGCAGCCGGCGGGTGATCGCCCGGTGCGGGTCGGATGCTGCGAAGGCGTCGAGGCTGGCCTGGTCTTCCCACACCGAGAAGGTCCAGAACGTCTTGCGGGCGAGCTCGGCATCGAGCGCGTACCCGACCATCCCGTGGGCGCGGGCGAGCTGGCGGCGGATGGCCAGGGTGTCGCGCAGGAAGCCGGGGATCGAGCGGCGGCGTCTGAGCGGCAGCCGCGAGGCCATCGCCAGGTACGGGCGGCCTGGATCAACCGCCCGTCGCTGGGTCCAGGGCAGGGCAGGCATCGAACCTCCTCAGGAAGCGATCTAACCAGTGGAAAGATAATCTGTCCAATGGTTAGATGTCAACTAGGATGGGAGGATGCCGGCGGAGCCGACCCGCCCCTACCATCACGGGGACCTGCGGCCCGCGCTGCTGCGCGCGGCTGTGGAGGTGATCGGGCAATCCGGTCCCGCCGCTATGAGCCTGCGGGAGGTCGCCCGGAGGGCCGGGGTCAGCCACGCAGCGGCGGCCTATCACTTCGGGGATAAGGCCGGGCTGCTCACGGCGGTCGCCGCGCAGGGGTACCGCATGCTCACCGAGGAACTCCGCAGCGCACGTGATGCCCGCCGTGGCTTCCTGGAGGTAGGCGTGGCCTACGTGCGGTTCGCGGTCAGCCACCGCGCCCACTTCGAGGTCATGTACCGGCCCGAGCTCTACCGCCGGGACGACGCCGAGGTCCGCCAGGCCCGGGCCGCCGCCGCGATGCTCCTTTACGGCACCGCCAGTCCCGACGCCGGGCAGCTGGCCGCCGGGGCCGCGGCGTGGTCGCTGGTGCACGGTCTCGCCACGCTATGGCTGAACGGGAACCTGCCGCAGCAGCTCGGCAACGACCCGGAGGAAATCACCCGCCTGGTCGCCCGCTACCTGAGCACCCCGGCAAGCCCCGGCGCACCGTCGCCCCAGCGGCGACAAAACGGCTACCCACCGTGACAGCCATCGCGGCTCACAACGACCCGCTAGCCGTCGTCGGGCAGGGCTGACATGACCGTCGACGAAATCGAGCGCATCGAAGAGGGCGGCACCGCGCCCACCATCGCCTTCCTGCGGCGCCTGGCCGCCGCCCTGGACGGCCGACGTGCGCGTCTGCCGGATCGGCGAGTTGAGCATCGATGCGCGCGGTGCTCAAGTCTCCAATCTCCCACCGGCACCCGGCGGGCTCGTGCACCCAGGACACGCGCCGCGTGAGTACGCGAGCCCGAACATGATGTTATAGGCGAGAAGCTGCCAGCGGTCCTCGAACAGGCGGCGAGGCTCTCGGCCTCGAGCTGCGCCAGCTCCGCACGGGCCGCCTGCAATTCCTCGCGGCTTCCGGTCCGGTGCTCGGGCATCATCTACTCCCATTCGGGACGCGGCCTGAATCGGTCACAGCAGCGCGCAAGGTGAGCCGTTGGGTGTGGCGCCCCGCGGCGCGGAAACTCATCGCACCCCTCGAGCTGGTCGGCGGAGCCGCCGACGCCCAGATGCCGCTCATGCGCGCCCGCCTGCGGGGCTGCCCGGCCGCCGCGACGATACGAGAGCCTGCTCGCGCTGGTCCTGCAGCCATGACAGATGTCACCTCCAGCCCGTGGCATCCGGCAGTGGCGCCGGTGCCCCGCCGCCGAGCACAGTAAAGAGCATGAACGCTACGCCAGGAAACGACCCCTCCGCACCGATGAAGGCTTCCGATGCCGACCGCGACGCGGTCCTGTCGGAGCTGAGTGAGCACTTCCAGGCGGGCCGGCTGACGGCCGAGGAGTTCGACGACCGGACCGGACGGGCCCTGGCCGCCCGGACCTGGGGCGAGCTGAGGGACCTCCTGCAGGACCTGCCCATCAGCCCGGCCGGACCCCGCATCCCGGTGACCGCAACCACCGGTGCCCCGCTGCAGCGGCCCCTCACGCGCACAGTGCTGCTCCCGATCGCCGTGCTGGCGGGCATCGGAATCGCCGTCGCCATGTCGGCCGGCACCGCCCACGCTCGGTGGGGCATCCTGTGGCTGTTGCTCCCCGTGCTGCTCATAGCGCGCCGCATGACCTGCTGCGCCGACGCACCCCGGCGCTCGGGGCCCAGGCCTTGACCCGTCGTCAGCGCCGCAGACGGCTCAGGTTGGGGGCGATCAGGTCCCGGTCCGCGCCCGCGGGCGTGTTCACGGGACCGGCCCAGATGACCCGCAGGGCCCGGCGCAGATCAAGCCCGGGCGCCTGAATCTCGACGAACCGCCCCGCGGCCAGGTCGCCGACCACCACGAGTTCACCGATCACCGCAGGTCCACCGTCGGCAGCACCCCGATCTCACGGAACTGACCGCACCACACGTCCTCCGTCCCGGCTGCGACGGCAACGAGTTCGAGATCGACCTCGATCTCATCAACCTTCGCAGCCAGCGGTACATAACATGATGACCTGCGCGCCACAACCCGCATACCTGACTCGCTTGCCAGCCGGTCGTTTTCGGCGATGTGAACGGTTCGGCTGCAGTCGGGCCGACCGGGTTAGTCGCGCTCCGTGACAGCTAGAGCCGCGTTGCCGTCGATCACGGTCGTACGTCCAGATGAAACAGGCCGCCAAGGCGGCGCCAGATCAGTGAATGCGGGTAGGCCGGTGCGGGCGGGAATAGGGCGCGAAGGCTCGCGTTGCCCCATAGGGGAACATTTTGCTCTGGACCAGAGCGATCTAGTGTCCGGCCAGTCGAAGCTGATGAAGGGCTCTGTATGCATGCGTCCCGCGGGGAGAGCGTCAGCCGGGCCGCCCGGGCGGTCGCCAGGCGCCAGGCGGAGCAGCTCACGCTGGTGCGCCGCCGTGCCCAGCCCGCCGCGGTCTACATCGCGCGGCTGACGCTCACCGCGGTGTTCGCGTACCTGCTCGCGCTGCTGGTACCCACCGGGTCGGCCCGGCCGGTGCTGGCGCCGCTGACCGCGCTGCTGGTGGCGCAGGCGACCCTGTTCCACACCATCCGCAGCGCTGTCCAGCGGGTGGCGGCGGTGACCGCGGGCGTGCTCGCCGCCGTCGGCCTGGCCGCGGTGGCCCCGTTCAGCTGGTGGGTGCTCGGCCTGCTGATCGCGGGCACGCTGGCGCTGGGCATGCTGCTGCGGCTGCGCGAGGAGATCCTGGAGGTGCCGATCAGCGCGATGCTGATCTTCGCCGTCGGCTCGCACTCGGCCGGCACGAGCCGGATCACCGACACGCTCGTGGGCGCGGTCGCCGGGCTGGGGGCCGGCCTGGTCTTCGCGCCGCTCCGGGTGCAGCCGGCCAAGAACGCGGTCGGCGACCTGAGCCGCCAGATGGCCGAACTGCTCGGCGAGATGGCGCACGGCCTGGCCGGCGATCCCGGTCCGCGGCGCGCCGCGGAGTGGCTGGACCGCACCCGGGCGCTGCGCGGCGAGATCGAACGGGTCGACGACGCGCTCGCCCATGCCGAGGAGAGCATCCGGCTCAACCCCCGGCGGCTGCGCTTCCCGGACCCGGCCGCAGGCCTGCGCGAGGGCGTGGACACGCTGGAACGCGCCGCCACTGACCTGCGGGTGCTGGCGCGCTCGGTCGCCGACAGCGCCGGGCTGGACAGCGAGCACAGCCCGGTCAGGGACGCGGAGACCCGGGCCAGGCTGGCCGCGGTGCTCGGCGAGCTCTCCGGCGCGGTGCGCGCCTACGGTCAGCTCATCGAGGCGGACCCGGAGCCGGCGGACCCGGGCGCGCTGCCGGAGGGTGCCCCGGCGGCGCTGGCCGCGGAGCTGGAGGGGCACCTGGAGGAGGCGCGCCGACGGCAGGACGAGCTGGCGGACCTGCTGCGCACCGACCCGGCGCAGCGACCGGAGGGCTGGCCGCTACGCGGCGAGATCCTCGCGCACGTGGACCGGCTGCGCAGTGAGCTTCAGCCGGGGCGGCCGGGCCCGCCGCCCCGCCGCGGGCCGGTGCGGCCGCTGCAGGCCCTGCGCGACGGGCGCTCCGGCGCGGTGCTGCACGCCGCGTCACGCGCACGGCGCACGGCGCCGACGGGCTGGCGCCAGCCGCGCCGGCGCCGCCCAGGCCGACGGCGCTGACGCGCGCTCACGGCAGCCTGGGCGGGCCGGCGTCGGCGCGACGCATCATGGCGGCGGCGCTTTCCAGGTCGTCCCAGATGCACTCCAGCCACCAGGTCGCGCCGGCCTCCGCCAGCGGTCCGGCCACCTCGGCCGCGGCCGGGCCTGCGGGGGTGGTCCCGGACACGGCAAGGTCGAACGGCTCGCCGCCGCGGCCGGCGGCGGCGCGGCAGCCCGCCAGGAACTCGTGGATCTCCCGGATCGTCGCGGCGTCGGGCCGTCGCGGCATCGTGCCGTCGGGCGACGGCGTGATCGGCGCGGCGCCGTCCCAGCGCGCGGCCCGGCGCATCGGCGCCCTGGCGGGCCACACGCCGCCGACCCACACCGGCACCCGCGGCCGCTGCACGGGCGTCGGCAGGAACGCCACGTCCTCGACGACCACGTGATCGCCGCGGAAGGTCACCGGGTCGCCCGACCACAGCAGGTTCAGCGCGTCGAGGCCCTCATCGAGGCGCGCGGCCAGGGCCTTCGGGTCGGTGCTCTCGCCGAAGCTGCCGAACTCGTCTGATATCGGCGAGCCCAGGCCGGCGCCGAGGACCACCCGGCCGCTGGTGAGCCTGTCCAGCGTGGTGACCTGCCGGGCCAGCGTGGACACCCGCCTGCGGGCCACCGGGGTGACCATGGTGCCCAGCCGGATCCTGCTGGTCGCCAGCGCGGCGGCGGTCAGCAGCGCCCACGGGTCCGCGATGTGCCGCCGCAGCCGCTTGTCGTGGGTGACGTGGTCCCAGACGAACAGCCCGTCCCAGCCGGCCCGCTCCGCCCGCCGCGCCAGGCTGGCGAAGACCCGGGGGTCGGCGAAATCGCCGAAGTTCGGCACGTCGACGGCGAAGCGCATGCCGGTTACCCCGGCTACCCGTGATGGACGGCCTCGACGTTGTGGCCGTCCGGGTCGCGCAGGAACACCGCGTAGTAGCCGGGATGGTACTCGGGCCACTCGCGCGGGGCGTGCAGGATCTCGGCCCCCGCCGCCGCGGCGGCCGCGTGCACCGCGTCGACCGCGGCGCGGTCCGGCGCGCGGAAGGCCACGTGCAGTTCCCTGGTCTCGGCACGCCTGGCCGGGCTGAGCCAGAAGTCCGGCACGCCGTCGGGGCCGGACAGGCCCACGACGATGCCGTCGCCGTCCGGGAACCACATCGCCTCGCGCATCCCGACCGGCGCGAAGGCGCGCAGGTAGAACTCGAGCGACGCCGTGACGTCCCGCACCTGAAGGCCGAGGTGATCAAGCATGCCCGGAGCCTAACAGGCGGCTCCGACATGCCCCGGCGCACGGTCAGCAGCGCGGCCTTGGCCTTGTTCGCCGGTGCCGGCCTCGCCGATCGACTCGGCGCCGGCGGCCGGCGCGGACAGCAGGCGTCCGTGTTCCGGCCGGCAGGAGTTGCCGAAGCCCTCCCGGCGTGCCAGCGCTACCGCGCGCTGCACCAGCGCCGGCAGGTCTCTCACGCCGTCGCACGCTGCCGTCCCTCCCGGCGACATGGGGCAAGGCTGACCGCCTGCCAGCGGCCTTGACGGCAGCCAGGATAACCGCTATCTATATAGTTAACAGTTAGTTAGGAGAGGCCGTGCAGCAGGAAGTGGTGCTGGCGCTGCTGGCGAAGGAGCCGTCGCACGGCTACCAGCTCCGCGCCCGGCTGCGGCAGGCGCTCGGCCCGCTCGGCGAGGCGATGAACGCCGGGCAGATCTACGTCACGCTGACCCGGCTGGAGAAGGCGGGACTGGTGACGTCCGGGCAGGCGCCGGGGCTGCCGGACCGCCCGGACCGCAAGGTGTACGAGCTGACCCCGGCCGGCCAGCAGCGGGTCGCCGACTGGCTGGCGGAGCTGGGCTGGCCCGGCCCTGCGCCGACGGAATTCCATCTCAAGCTGGTCGCGGCCGCGGCCGCGCGGCTCGCCGACCCGCTGAGCATCGTGGACGCGCAGCGCCGTGAGCTGCTGCGCCGACTGCGTGACGCGCAGCGGGCGGCGATGGCCGAACCGGCCGCCTCGGACGCGGGGCTGCTGCTCGAGGGCCTGGTGCTGCGGCTGCAGGCGGACCTGCGCTGGCTGGAGGCATGTGAACGGCACTGGACTGGCCGGAAGGAGCAGCGTTGATGAGCGAGACGGCCGGCGCATCCGTGCTGCGAGCCCGCGGGCTGAGCAAGACCTACGGCAAGGATGCCGCGCTCGTCCGCGCGGTGGACGGCGTCGACCTGGAGGTCGCCGCCGGGGAGACGGTCGCCATCATGGGACCGAGCGGGTGCGGGAAGTCGACGCTGCTGCACCTGCTGGGCGGCCTGGACCGGCCCACCGGGGGCGAGATCTGGCTGGCGGGCCGCCGCGTCGACCAGATGAGCGAGAAGGCGCTGGCCCGGATGCGGCGCAACGCCGTGGGGTTCGTGTTCCAGGCCTTCCACCTGATGGAGGAGCTGACCGCCGTGGAGAACGTCGAGCTGCCCGCGCTGCTGGCCGGCCGCCCGCCGCGGGCGGCCCGGCGACGCGCCACCGAACTGCTGGACCGGGTCGGGCTCGGCGACCGGGCCGGCTTTCTGCCCGCTGCGCTGTCCGGGGGCCAGCGCCAGCGGGTGGCGATCGCCCGGGCGCTGGCCAACGAGCCGGTCGTGGTGCTGGCCGACGAGCCGACCGGCAACCTGGACAGCGCCGCGACCGTGGAGGTGCTGCGGCTGTTCGACGGCCTGCACGCCGCCGGGCAGACGCTGGTCATCGTCACCCACGACTCGCGGATCGCCGCGACCGCAGGCAGGATGATCGCCATGCGCGACGGGGCGTTCATCGACGAGACCAGGCTGACCGGCGGCACCCGCGGCGATCTCGGGGCGCTCGCCGGGCTGGACGGCTGACGACATGGGGCGCATCTTGCTGGCCTGCAGCCTGACCGCGCGCGGCCTGCGGCGGCGGCCCGCCGCCGCGGCGCTGCTGCTGCTCGCGATCACGGCGGCCACCACCGTGCTGACCCTGGGCCTGGTCCTGCGCGGGGTCACCAGCCAGCCGTACCAGCGGACCCGGGCCGCGACCAACGGGCCGGACGAGGTGGCGTACCTGAGAGCTCCAGCCCAGGCAGCGGCGCTGGTCCGCGCACCGGGGGTCACCGGTGCCAGCGGGCCCTACCCGGTCGCGGGCGCCCTGGTGCGGGCCGGCGGCCTGGTCGCGGCCGCTGAGGCGGAAGGGCGCGACCAGGCGGCGGCCGCCGTCGACCAGCCGAAGCTGACCGCGGGCACCTGGGTGCGCCCCGGCGGCGTGGTGCTGGAGCGGGCGTTCGCCGAGGCGCTCGGCGTCGGAGCCGGGGACCGGATCACCCTGAACGGCCGGTGGTTCACCGTCACCGGGATCGCCGTCACGGCTGCCAGCCCGCCGTACCCGGATCGCTGCGCCGCTGGCTGCGTCGTCCCCTTCCCGCCTGGCGCGCGAGGCTGGCGCAGCGACGTCGGCGTGGCCTGGGTCACCCGGCCGGACGCCGTCGCTCTCGCCGCCTCCGACGCGGCGCCGCCGGCGTACCTGGAGAACCTGACGCTGCGGGTCCCGTCCCGGGCGGCGGCGCTCGCGACCGCCTACGACGCCGCGCACCCGGGCGGCGGCGCGCCGTTCCTGGTTCCCTGGCAGAGCATCCAGGCCGCCGACACGGTGATGATCCAGGCCGAACGGCAGATCCTCGACCCCGGAGCGTGGATCACCGGGCTGCTCGCGGTGGCAAGCGTGGCGGTGCTTGCCGGGGGCAGGATGACCGAGGCCACCCGGCGGGTCGGGCGGCTCAAGGCCGTCGGCTGCACGCCGGGCCTGGTCGCCGCGGTGCTGCTGGCGGAGAACCTGGTCGTGGCGCTGGCTGCCGCCGCGGCCGGGCTGGCCGCCGGATGGCTGGCGGCGCCGCTGCTGACCCGGCCCGGCGCCTACCTGGTGGGCGCCCCCGGCGCGCCGTCGCTGACCGCGCCCGACGCCGGGCTGGCGGTGGCCGTGGCGCTTGCGGTCGCGCTGGCCGCGACCCTGGTCCCGGCGATCCGCGCCGCGCGTGCCAGCACGGCGAGCGCGCTGGCAGACTCGGCCCGCCCGCCGCGGCGCGGAGCCGCGCTGATCGCGGCCTCCGCCCGGCTGCCGGTGCCGCTGCTGCTCGGGCTGCGGCTGGTCGCCCGCAGGCCGCGCCGCGCCGCGCTCGGCGCGGCAACCGTCGCGCTCACGGTGGGCGCGGTCGTGGCGGTGCTCACCTTCCGCGCCAGCGCCGCCGCCGCCAGCCACGCGATCACCGGGGGGACCAGCGGACCGGGCTACCCGGTCTTCGCGCGGGACGAGCAGGTGCTCACGGTGCTCACCGTGGTCCTGCTGACCCTGGCCGTCGTCAACGCGATCTTCACCGCGTGGGCGACGGCGCTGGACGCGAGGCGGCCGGCGACGCTGGCAGGCGCGCTCGGCGCGACCCCGTGGCAGGTCGGCGCCGGGCTGGCGGCGACGCAGCTGCTGCCCGCGCTGCCGGGCGCCGTCGCGGGGATCCCGCTGGGCATCGCGGCGCTGGCGATCGCCAACGACGGCGGGCAGGTGACCGTCCCGCCCGCCTGGTGGCTGGCCGCCGCGGCGCTGGGCACGGTGCTCGCGGTGGCGGGCCTCGCCGCCGGCCCGGCACTCCTCGGCGCCCTCCGCCCGGCGACCGAGATCCTCAAGGCCGAGGCGGCCTGATCGGGACGGAGGGCTGAACTCATGGGCACGGTGCTGCTGATCTGCCGCCTCGCAGCGCGGGACCTGCGGCGGCGTCGCGGCGAGGCGGCGATGCTGCTGCTCGTGATGCTGGCGGCGACGACCGTGCTGACGGTCGGGCTGGTGCTGCGCGGGGTGACCGACCAGCCGTACGCGCAGACCCGGGCGGCGACGGCAGGCCCGGACGCGGTGGCCACCGCATTCCCCGGCAACGGCAACCTGTCGGGCCGTCACGCCGCCCTCGCCGACGTCGCGCCGGTCGCCCGCGCCCGCGGGGTGGTCGCCAGCAGCGGGCCATACCCGGTCGCGTTCCCGGTGCTGCGCGCGGACGGCCACACCGACGCGGTGCTGGCCGAGGGGCGCGGCACGGCGCGGGCCCCGGTCGACCAGCCCAGGCTGACCGCGGGCACCTGGGTCCGCGTCGGCGGCATCGTGGTCGAGCGCAGCTTCGCCGACGCGCTCGGCATCCGTCCCGGGGACCGGGTCACGCTGAACGGCCGGCCGTTCCTTGTCGCCGGGGTGGCGGTGTCCGCCGCCTTCCCGGACAACGGACTCGGGTTCCTCGAGGGCAGCAGCCGGTGGCCGAACCCCGGCCTGGTCTGGGTGACCGAGGCGGCGGCGCGGAGCCTGGCGACGCCGGCGTACCCGCTGGGGTACGTGGTCAACGTCAAGCTCGCCGACCCGGCCGCGGCCGAGGCGTTCGCCGACCGGTTCGACCCGGGCGGCTACACCGACAACACCGGCAATCCCTACGTGATCCCGTGGCAGATGATCGGCAGGCAGGATGGCCTGCTGATCAGGGCCGAGCAGCAGATCCTGCTGCTCGGCAGCTTCCTGCTGGCGCTGCTCGCGGTCGCCAGCCTGGCGATACTTGTCGGCGCCCGGATGGCGGACCAGGTCCGGCGGGTCGGCCTGCTCAAGGCGGCCGGCGGGACTCCGGTGCTGGTCGCCTGCGTGCTGCTCGCCGAGCATCTCGCCGTGGCCGTGGTGGCCGCGGCGGCGGGCCTGATGGTTGGCCGGCTGGCCGCCCCGCTGCTGACCAGCCCCGGCGCCGGCCTGCTGGGCACCGCGGGCGCGCCGCAGCTCACCGCCGCCACGGCCGGCATCGTGCTCGGCGTCGCGGTGGCCGTGGCGGCGCTGGCGACGTTCATCCCCGCCGTGCGCGCCGCCCGGACCAGCACTGTCGGCGCGCTGGCCGATGCGCCGCGCCAGCCGCGGCGCCGGGCCTGGCTGATCGAGCGCTCGGCGCGGCTGCCGGTGCCGCTGCTGCTCGCGGTGCGGCTGGCGGCCAGGCGGCCCCGCCGCGTCCTGGCCTGTGTGGTCAGCATCGCGGTCACCGCGGGCGGGATCGTCGCCGTGCTGTTCGCGCACGCCACGGTGGCGGTCGCGCAGTTCGGCGAGTCCGCCGGGCCGGCCAACCGAGACCTGCTCGACGTGGGCTTTACCGAACGGGCCGCGCGGGTGGACCAGGTGCTGCTGATCGTCACCATCATGCTGGCCGCCCTGGCCGCGGTGGACGCGGTCTTCATCACGCGGGCGACGGTGCAGGACTGGCGGCACGCCTCGGCGGTGGCGCGCGCCCTCGGCGCCACTCCCGGGCAGGTGGCCGCGGGGTTGTCGGCGGCGCAGGTCGTTCCCGCGCTGGCGGGCGCGCTGCTCGGCATCCCCGCGGGGTTCGGGCTGTTCACGGTGGCCAGCCAGGGCGGCAGCGCCAGCCAGCCGTCGGCCTGGTCGCTGATCGCCGTGGTGTCCGGGACCGTGCTCGTGGTGGCGGCGCTTACCGCCACCCCTGCCCGCGCGGGCGCGCGGCGCCCGGTGACCGAGATCCTGAAAGCCGAAGCCGCCTGATCCCTGATAGCCCGGCGGCCGGGTCGCCGGACCTGCTGCGCATCTGTCGTGCCTTCAGCCGCTGGAGCAGGACGGCGGCCCGCTCGCCCGGGCTGCCCGGCGCCGGGACCAGCCCGATCTGGCGGCCGGGGCCGAGCGCGTCGAAGTACTCGCTCACCCGGGACAGCCGCTGTCCGCGAAGCTCCCACACCGATACTCCGGTGAACTCGACCGGCTGGTTGGTCGCTGCGTAGCCCGGCGGGTCGATCGTCCCGGTCAGCCTGAACCGCCCGGTCCACAGCTGGGCCGCGCGCCTGCGGTCGAGCGACAGGAACAGCTCGTGGGTCGCGTAGCGCATGTCGCTCATCCCGCGCCAGGCGCGCTCGCACTCCGCCCTGATCGCCGCGTGACCCTGGACGATTCCGTCCGGGTAGAACAACGGCACCTCCCACACGGCGTCCTCGGTGTGGCAGGCAAGGAAGCCGTCGATGTCCTTCGCGTGCCACGCTGCCTCATAGCGTCCCACGAGGGCCCGCAGCAGCTCGCCGTCGAGGGCGGGCCCAGGCGCGCTACGCGCGGCTGCGTCCGGGCGGCTGCCGTCAGCTGTGTCCACCGTCCGCTCCGGTGATCCGCGCAGGTCCGGCGTCCTGGTAGCGCGCGACCGAGAAGCCTAGCAGCAGCGGGATGTCGAGCGCGAAGACGGCCAGCGAGCCGGTGAGCACCGCCAGGACCGGGCCCCTGGTGTGGTCGATGACGAAGATGAACTCGAGCATCCCGGCGATCACCACGTAGGCCAGCAGCGCCCACCCGGCCACCAGGAAGAACACCCGCCACGGGAACGGGTCGAGGCGGCTGAGCAGGCCCGCCGCCGCCAGCAGCAGGGCGGCGGCGCAGGCCAGCAAGCCCACCGCGGTCCCGAGCGGCGCGCGGGCCGGCAGGCGGGCGGCAAGGTAGATGCCGGCCACCACGATCAGGGCCATCGCGGCCACCGCCATCTCGGCGACCGGCGGCAGGCGGCGGGGGCCGGAACGCTGCGGGCTGCGGGCTGTCCCAGGACGCAGGCGGCGGGGGCCGGCCGGCGCCGCGGGGGGCGCGGGGTCGGCGCTCACGTCGTGGCCAGCCTGGTCATGATCACCAGCGTCGCCACCTGCATGGCGCCGGTGACCCCGGCGGTCCAGACGAAGCGCCGCATCAGCCGCCCGATCAGCTCGCCGTCCGGCTCCGGCTTCCTGAGCTCGAACAGCACGGCCAGATTCGCCGGCTCCAGCAAGCCGATGGCGACGACCGCCATCACGCCGACGACGACCATGGAGGCCACCACCCAGCCGTGATGGGAGTAGGAGGCGAGGATCGTGCCCTCGTGGCGGGCCAGCTGCCAGCCCGCCACCAGCGTCGTGATCACCAGCGTCGGCATGAGCAGCACCATCTTGGGCATGAACCGCACCGAGAACGCCACCCGCGCCGGGACCGGCAGACTGCCCAGAATCGGTCCCACGATGAACCCCACGAACAAGTCGATGGCGGTCCACAGGCCGCCGCCGACCACGTGGAAGAAGTCAATCGCCCACAGCCGGTTGGAGACAACGGCCGCGACCAGCCCGGCCAGGGCCGCTGCGACCAGCGGAAGTCCCCGCACCGGCACCACCTGTACCGGTGGCCGGCCCGGCACCACCGCGGCCGCGGCGCCGCCGGGCGGGGCGGCTGTTTCCGTCATCGATGATCCTCCTGTCGGGCAACCCGGCCGAGGGCCCTGCACCCGGGCCGGGCGGATCGTCACCAGGGCGATCGCCCGGCCCGCAGCGCAGGACCTTCCCCCCCAGGTCTCGATTCGGCCGCAGCGGGGCGGCCCGCCGGGCATCGAATCGAGCAGCGACATTGTGCGGAACCCGGGCGGCGCAAGTCATGGGTAAATTCCCCCATTTTCTGCTGTGCCCGCGGTGGTAACGGTCCGTATCGTTGGAGCGTGGGGAGACGGGGCCTGCCCCTTGTGGGCAGGCAGGCGGAGATCCAGGCGGTCAGATACCTGCTCGGCCGGCTGCGCCGCGGCCGCGGCGCCGCGCTGGTGATCACCGGCGAGGCCGGGGTGGGCAAGACCATGCTGCTGTCCGAGGCGGGCCGACTGGCCGACAGGCGCGGAATCCTCCTCGTGCGCACGGCCGCGCTCCCGCTGGCCACTCAGTTGCCCCGGGACGTGATCGGCGGGCTACTGGAGGCGCTGCGAGCGGCCGGGCGGATCCGGTCCGCCCGGCTGCCGGCCGGGACGGCCGGGTTCCGCGCGCTGGCGAGCCGGCTGGCGAGCGCCGCGGCGGCCGGACCGGTGTGCCTGGCCGTTGACGACGGGCACTGGGCCGACGCGGCAACGATCGACCTGCTGCAGTACGGCATCGCCCGGCTGGCCGACGTGCCCGTCGGCTGGCTGCTCGCGGCACGGCCTGGCGGCGCGGCCGCGCGGATCGGCCACGACCTGGTGAGCCGGGGGCTGGCCCGCGGCATGGAGCTACGGCCCTTCTCCGCGGCGGAGACGGAGGCCTTGCTCCAAGCGCACCTGGGGAACGCCGACGTGGCCGATCTGAGCTCGGTGCTGCACCGGCGCACCGGCGGGAACCCGCTGCTGCTGACCGAGGTCATCCGCGCCGGACTGACCGCAGGCCAGCGGCCGGCCGGGCGCGATCTCGCCACGCTGGTCCCCGGGTCGGTGAGCGACTGGCTGGCCGGGCGGCTGGCGGTGCTGCCGGCCGCCGACGGTGACGTGCTGGCGTGGGTGGCGCTGCTGCCCGAGCCAGTTCAGTTCCGGTGGCTGGCCGCGCTGTGCCCGGGGCTGAGCGGGCCGGGGCTGAGCGGGCCGGGGCTGAGCGGGCCGGGGCTGAGCGGGCCGGGGCTGCGGGCCAGCCTGGCCCGGCTGACCGCGGAGCGGATCCTGGATGACGGAGCGGACGGGATCAGGTTCCGTCATAGCCTGATCCGGGATGCCGCAACGCGGCTGCAGCCGACGGGCGAGTACCGTCGCCGGGCGCAGGCGGCGGTCGGTGTCGTCGCCGCCGAGCCGCCGCAGGTCCGGCTGCCGCTGCTGGAGGCCGCCGGGCGCGACGCCGAAGCCGGGGCCGCCTACCTCCGGCTTGCCGACCAGGCGCTGTCCAGCGGCGGCGGGGCCGACGCCGGGCGGCTATACCAGCGGGCCGAGACCCTGAGCGCGCGGGCGGGCCAGGTGGGCACCCGGCTGGATGCGACCGCGGGCCGGGTGCTGGCCCTGCTGCAGGCCGCCCGCAAGGACGAGGCCGTGCGGCTGGCCGGACGGCTGCTCGGCGAGTTCCGTCCGGTCACCGACGACACACGACGGCTGAGCTTCCTGACCCGGTACGCCCTGGCGCTGCGGGATCACGCATCGGACCTGGATGCAGCCAGCCGGGTGATGAGCGAGGCATCGAGCCTGATCGCGCACGCGGACGGCCGCCCGCTGGCGGAGGCGCTGCTGGCCCGGGCGTTCGTGCTGACCATGTCCGGCCACCCGGCCGCTGCCACCCCCGACGCCGAGCGCGCGGTGCAGATGGCTCGTGAGCTGGGCGACCCGGTGCTGGAGGCGCGCGCGCTGAACCGGCTCGGCCTTGCCGTCGGTCAGGCCGTGGCGGCTCCGCAGGGGATGCAGGTCCTGCGCCGGGCGCTGGCGCTGGCCGAGACCGCGAACCTGGCGACCGAGACGTCGCTCGCCTGCCTCAACCTTTCCTATCTTGCCGCGATCTGCAACGATTCCGAGGCGATGCGCGAATGGGCGCTGCGCGGGCTTGCGGTTCCCGGGCTGGGCGCTAACCACGAGGCGATACTGCGTTCCAACGCCGGGGATGCGTTCATGCTGCTGGGCGACCTCGACAGCGCGCTGGCGTACGTGGTGTCGGCCCGCGCCGTCGCCGCCGTCATCGGGCCGATGGCGGACGACCGGGTGGCGGTCAGCCACGGCAACGTGCTGGCGCTGCGGGGTGACCTGGATCAGGCCCGCCGGGTGCTGTCACGGGCACGGTTCCTGCCGGGCAGCCTGGACCATTGCCGACTGCTCGAGGTGTGCGCGATCGTGGATGAGGAGGACGGCAAGCTGGCCGACGCGCTGGCGGGCTACCAGGCGGGCGCCGACCGCCCGGAGTATCCGAACAGCGCCTGGTGCCTGGCCGGCGCCGTCCGGACGGCGGTCGGCCTCGGCGACCTGGACGCCGCCCGCGAGGCGGCCCGGAACCTGGACCGGCTTGCCAGGCGGTGGCCCGCGGCGGGCTGGCTCGGCACCGCCGGCCGCGGCTGGCTGGCGCTGGCGGCCGGCGACCGGGACGCGGCGGCCGGGTTGTTCGCTGCGGCCGCGGCGGCAAGCTCCGAGACCTTCGAGAAGGCCCGGCTCACGCTGGCGGCCGGGCTCGCCGGCGGCGACGGGCGGCAGGTCCAGCGCGCCTGCGACGCCTACGCGGCCATGGGCGCGAAGCTGGCCGCCCAGCGGGCGCGGGCAGCGGCGCGGCAGGCGGCGATCAGCGTCCGCCCGGCACCCGGCCGGCGGGGGACGCTGACCGGGCGGGAACTCGAGGTGGCCATGCTGGTCGCGGCCGGAAAGACGAACGCCGAGATCGCCGGCGAACTTTTCGTCTCGGTCCGCACCGTCGAGCATCACGTCGAGCACATCCTGGCTAAGCTGGGTTTCCGGTCCCGTGTGGACATCGCCGCCCAGGTGGCCGCCGGGCGGCTGCCCGCGACGTAGCGACACCGGGCTAGGCGGCCAGGTAACGGGCGGCGTAAGCATTGCGGAACTTGCCCGCCGGGTCGTACCGCCGCATGAGACCGAGGAAGTCGGGCAGCCGCGGGTAGCGGGAGCGGAGGGCTTCCGGCGGGACGGCGAACAGCTTGCCCCAGTGCGGCCTGGCCGCGAACGGGGCCAGGCGCTGCTCCAGCAGGCGCAGCACCGGCAGCACCGCGGCGGCGTCGGGCTTCCAGGTGAAGTGGATCGCCACGGTGTCGGCGCGGTAGCTGGGGCTGAGCCACAGCTCGTCCGCGGCGACGACGCGGACCTCGCAGATCTGCAGCGCCGGGGCCACCCGGTCCCGGACCTCGTCGACCGCGCGCATGGCTGGCACCGCGTGCCGGACCGGGAGCAGGTACTCCGACTGGAGTTCGGCGCCCGCGCTCGGGGTGAACTCGGGCCGGAAATGCGGCAGCCGGGCGTACCAGCGGCCGGGGACGCCGAGCTGGCCGGTGGTGGCGTCCGGCGGCATGCCGGGCACCGGATGGCGCGGCGCCGGCGCGGGCCGGGCGGTGAACCAGGGAGCTCGCGTTAGCGGCGGGGCCGATGGGGCGGAGCCGGTCCCGGAGCGGGGCCGGGGGCCGGTCCCGGGCCGGGCCCGCGAGCCGGTCCCGGAGCGGGGCCGGGGGCCGGTCCCGGGAAGGGGGACGCGCTGCTTGACCCAGACCTGGGTCAGGCGGGGGCCGCGCCAGTCGGTGAACAGGCTCACGCTGTGGCCGGCCGACATGACGTCGGCGAAGTGATCCTCGAGCGCCGCCAGCGGCAGGTCCTCGTAGACCCGCTGCGCGACGTCGAACGACGGCACCACCTGCAGCGTCAGGCTGACCACGGCACCGAGCGCGCCCAGGTGGACCACGGCGCCGTCGAAGCCGTCCTCCCCGCGGCGCAGCGTGACGAGGTCGCCGGACGCGGTCACCATCTCCATCGCGGTCACCGCAGCGGCGAGGTTCTGGTTCCCGGCGCCGGAGCCGTGGGTCGCGGTCGCGCAGGCGCCGGCCACCGAGATGTGCGGCAGCGACGCCATCGTGCGCAGGCCGAAGCCCGCGGCGTCCAGTCGCGGGGCCAGCCGGGCGTAGCTCAGGCCGGCCGCGACCCGCACCGCCGGGGCGGCGGAGTCGACCTCGACCTCCGGCGGCAGGCCGGCCAGGCTGACCTGGACGCCGGGCGAGTCGGCGATGTCATTGAACGAATGGCCGGTGCCGAGCACGCGGACGTGCCGGGCGCGCGCGACGACGGCCTGCAACTGCGCGACCGTGGCCGGGCGGCGGAACTGCGCCGCCGCGAAGACGACGTTGCCCGCCCAGTTCGTCGGCGGCCGTCCCGCCGGGTGCAGCTCCACGGCACGCCATCCCCATCGTCGCTTCGTGCTCATCCCGCACGCGAGGAGTCCCGCCGCGCCCGGGTTCGGCGGCCGGGAGCTGCGACGTGCCTCGCGCGGCCGGTAATCAACGGTATGGGTTTGGTGCTTCTGTCGTGCTTAGGCGGCCGAATTCGGCCGCCTTTCCGCTACAGAAGCACCAAACCCCTACCGATAAATCGGGCTCGGCGCGGCCAGACCCGGCCGCTGGTAACAAGGTTACCGGAGTTTCCAGCGGGATCCTCGGGGAGCCGCCGCCGGGCATCCCGCGGGCCGCCGGTCACCCCGCGGAGCCGCCGCCGGTCATCCCGCGGGCCGCCGGTCACCCCGCGGGGCCGCGCCGGTCATCCCGCGGGCCGCCGGTCATCCCGCGGGCCGCCGGGCACCCCGCGGGCCCGCGCCGGTCACCCCGCGGGGCCGCGGCGGTCAGCCGCCGCTGAGGCGCGCCGACGGCCGGGGGCCGCGACCCGGGGCTCAGCGCGGCGCGGGCCGGGACGACGGGAGCGGGCCGCCGTACCAGGACTCGATGATGCGCCGGGCGATCGAGACCGGCGGCGGCAGCGCCACCTCGCCGCGGCGCAGGCTGGCCAGCAGCTCCCCGCGGCTGAACCAGCGCGCCTCGGCCAGCTCGTCGCGGTCGACCGCGATGTGCTGGCCCGCGGGCGCGTCGGCGCGGAAGCCGAGCATCAGGCTCCATGGCATCGGCCACGGCTGGCTGCCGAGGTAGCGGACGTTGCTCACCGTGATCCCGGTCTCCTCCGCGACCTCGCGGACCACCGCCTGCTCGGCGGACTCGCCCGCCTCCACGAACCCGGCCAGGATCGACACCCGCCGGGTGGGCCAGGCGGCGTTCCTGGCCAGCAGGCACCGGTCGTCCGGGTCGGTGACCAGCATGATCACCGCCGGGTCGCTGCGCGGGAAGTGCTCGCTGCCGTCGGCCGGGCACCAGGTCGAGTGCCCGCCGGGACCGGGCACCGTGGCGGACCCGCAGCGCGGGCAGTGCGTGTGCGCGGCATGCCAGTTGGCCAGCGCCACCGCGTGCACGAGCAGCCCGGCGTCGCGGTCGCCGAGCAGCGCCCCGACCTCGCGCAGCGAGGCGGCCCGCAGGCCGGAGCCCGCGCGCAGCCCGCCGGCCCCCCGGGCCCCGTCCACCCCGGCCGGCAGCTCTCCGCCGACCCCGAAATAGACCACCCCGTCGGCGTCCTGTCCCAGCAGGAACCGGGTGCCGTCCGGCGCCTCCCCGGGCGGCACGAAGATCAGCTCGGCGTGCTCGTCGTCTTCCCGGACCACCGCCTGGCCGTCGTGGACGACAACGACCCGGCTGCGCGGATCCTTCCAGGCCGCGCCGATCCAGTCCGAGTCGGTGCGCCGCCCGGTCAGCCGGTCCACGGTGCCCCGGGCCAGCGCCAGCCCGGTGATCACGTGAGCTCTGACCGGATCGCGGCCAGCTCCTCCCACAGGTAGGCGGAGGCCTCGGCACCGCGCAGCAGCAGCGACAGGTCCGCCTTCTCGTTCGGCGCGTGGATGTTGTCGGAGTCGAGGCCGACGGCGAGGAACACCAGCGGGGCGCCCAGGATGTCCGCCAGGTCGGCCTCCGGGCCGCTGCCGCCCTCCCTGGTGAACAGCACCTCGCGGCCGAACGCCCGCTGCAGCGCCCGCCGCCCCGCCTGCACCGCCGGGGAGCCGATCGGCGAGCGGCACGGCCGGACCCCGGGCCCCACCTCCACCGCGGCGTGGATGCCCGGCGGCGTGACGGCGAGCACGTACTCGGTGAACGCGGCGGCCACCTCGGCGGGATCCTGGTCGGCGACCAGCCGGAACGACACCTTGGCGTGCGCGGACCTCGGGATGATGGTCTTGCGGCCGGGGCCGGTGTGCCCGCCCCACATGCCGTTGACCTCGGCGGTCGGCCGCGCCCAGATCCGCTCCAGCGTGCTGAACCCGGCCTCGCCGGCCGCGGCGCCGGACTCGCCCGCGTCGGCCAGCCACCGCTTCTCGTCGAACGGCAGCCGGGCCAGCAGCTCCCGCTCCTGCCCGGAAAGCGGCACCACCCGGTCGTAGAAGCCGGGCAGCGTGACCCGGCCCGCCGCGTCGTGCAGGCCGGCCAGCAGGCTCGCCATCGCGTGCAGCGGGTTGGGCACCCCGCCGCCGAACGACCCGGAGTGCAGGTCCCGGGCCGGCCCGGTCAGCGTCACCTCGGCCTCGGCCAGCCCGCGCATGCCGGTGCACATCGACGGCACGTCGGCCGCCCACATGGTGGTGTCGCTGACCACGATCACGTCGCAGGCCAGCCGGTCCCGCTCGCGGCGCAGCAACGCGGCGAAGTTCCCGGAGCCGGACTCCTCCTCCCCCTCGACCAGCAGCTTGACCGTGACCGGCGGCGCCGCGGCCGAGTCGGCGGCCAGGCGGGCGCGCACGCCCAGCGAGTGGAACAGCACCTGGCCCTTGTCGTCGGAGGCGCCGCGGCCGTAGAGGATGCCGCCGCGTTCGGCCGGGGCGAACGGCGGGCTGTCCCAGTCGCCGGCCGGCTCGGCGGGCTGCACGTCGTGGTGGCCGTAGACCAGCGCCGTCGGCGCCGCCGGGTCGGCGGCCGGCCACTCGGCGAAGACCGCGGGCAGCCCGCCGCCCGAGGTCTCCCAGACCTCGGCCACCGGGAACCCGGCCGCGCGCAGGTGTTCCGCCAGCCACTGCGCGCTGCGCCGCACGTCGGCGTGCCGGCCAGGGTCGCCGGACACCGAGGGGATCGCCAGCCACTGCTTGAGCGCCTCGGTGAACTCGGGCGCGTGGGAGTCGACATAGCCGCGGACGTCCATGGTTAGACGGTACCGTGGCCGGGGCGCGGTCAGCCGGCCGGCCGGAAGGCGTCCCCGTGGCCCAGCAGGCCCGCGGACGGGATCGACACGGTCCTGCCGGAACGCCCGGTGACCCAGCCCACCCGCACCGGCTCCTCGCCCACGCTCTTCAGCGCGTCCATCGCCGCCTGCTGCCGGGCCGGGGAGATCACCACGCAGAACCCGACGCCCATGTTGAACGTCGCGTACATCACCTCCGGCGGCACCCGCCCCGCCGCGGCGATCAGCGCGAACAGCGGCGGCGGCGGCGGCAGCGCGTCCAGCTCGTACGACACGTCGGCGGCCAGGCGGCCGAGGTTGAGCAGCCCGCCGCCGGAGACGTTCACCAGGCCCCGCGGCTCCACCCCGGCCGCCCACAGCGCCTCCACGGCCGGCACGTAGACCCGGGTCGGCTGCAGCAGCGCGTCGTCCAGGTGCCGGGCCGTCCCCGGCACCCGGTCGGCCAGCGTCATCCCGGCGATGTCGAACAGCACCCGCCTGGCCAGCGAGTACCCGTTGCTGTGCAGCCCGGAGCTGGGCAGGGCCAGCACCACGTCCCCGGCGGCGACGTGCGAGCCGTCCAGCGGCCTGCGGCCGGCGGGCAGCGCGCCGATGCCGGTGCCGACCAGGTCGAGCATGGGCCGCCCGCCGCTCGGGTCGGCGAGCAGCGCGCCGACCTGCGCGATCTCGCCGCCGGGAATCGCGATCCCGGCCAGGTCGGCGCCCAGGTACAGGCCCCGGGCGATCTCCTCCAGCACCCCCTCGTCGACCCGGTCGGTCGCCACGTAGTCGAGCAGCGCCAGCGGCACCGCGCCGACGCAGATCAGGTCGTTGACGTTGTTGGCCACGCAGTCGATGCCGATCGGCTCCCACCGGTTGGCCTGCCTGGCCACCAGGATCTTGGTGCCCACCCCGTCGGTGGTCAGCGCGAGCGCCGGGCCCGGCGGGAGCTGCATGACGGTGGCGAAGTAGCCGCTGGCCAGGCCGGTGATGCCGGTCACCATCGCGGACCTGGCCCTGGTCCTGGCCAGCCACGGCCGCATCGCGCGGGCGAACGCGTCCTGCTCGCGTCGCTCGTCCACGCCCGCGTCGGCATAGGAGGGCGGGGTCGGCTCGGCATCCATTCAGCTCACTATAGGTGCGCGGCCACCGCGGGCCGCGCACCGCCACGGCAGCAGGCAGCGCCGGCCGTTCGGAATAATTGATCTTTCAAATTTTGTTGCCCGGGGAGTTATGCTGCTTCCCAGGGAGGACGCCATGCCAGCGATCACCGTCGACGACATCCTGGTGCTGCCCCGGGTCGCCGAGCCGGACGCGGCCGTCCGCGAGCGGGCGGTCACCGCGGTCAGCACCGCGCCGTCCGGGCTGGAGGGCGAGGGGTTCCCGGTGCGCCGCGCGTTCGCCGGGGTGGACCTGGCCCGCCTGGACCCGTTCGTGCACATGGACCAGATGGGCGAGGTCGACTACGCGCCCGGCGAGCCCAAGGGCACGCCGTGGCACCCGCACCGCGGCTTCGAGACCGTCACCTACATCATCGACGGGGTGTTCCGGCACCAGGACTCCAACGGCGGCGGCGGGCTGATCAGCAACGGGGACACGCAGTGGATGACCGCCGGCGGCGGCATCCTGCACATCGAGCAGCCGCCGGAGGAGCTGGTGGCCAGCGGCGGGCTGTTCCACGGCATCCAGCTGTGGGTGAACCTGCCGGCGCGTCTGAAGATGACGCCGCCGCGCTACCAGGACATCCGGGCGCGGCAGGTGGCGCTGCTATCCTCGGCCGACGGCGGGGCGCTGCTGCGGGTGATCGCCGGGTCGCTGGACGGCCACCCGGGTCCCGGCATCACGCACACGCCGATCACGCTGGTGCACGCCACCGCCTCGCCGGGCGCGCGGGTGCGGCTGCCGTGGCGGGCGGACTTCAACGCGCTGGCCTACGTGCTGGCGGGCACGGGGTCGGTCGGCAGCGGCGGGCGCCCGGTGCGGACCGGGCAGCTGGCGGTGTTCGGGCCCGGGGAGGCGCTGACGTTCGCGGCGGCGCCGGGCCGGGAGATGGACGTGCTGCTGCTCGGCGGGCAGCCGATCCGGGAGCCGGTCGCCGCCTACGGCCCGTTCGTGATGAACACCCGCGCCGAGCTCGTCCAGGCGTTCGAGGACTACCAGGCCGGGCGGCTCGGCACCATCCCGGCCGTGCCCATCGACCCGCACCCCGGCCACGACGTGCTGTGAATTCAGCCGAACGAGTGGTGGGTGGCCCGGCTCGGGGAGCGGCTATTCCCTGACCAGGCGCAGCGCCAGCGCCGGGCAGGCGGCCACCGCGCGGCGCGCCTCGGGCTCCAGGGCGTACGGCACCGGGCGCGGGTCGATGATCGGGTAGCCCCACTCGTCGGTGGCGATGAGCTCGGGCAGCAGCTCGGCGCACACGCCGTGGCCGGTGCAGGCGATCGGGTTCACCCGCAGCGTGCGCGTTCCCGGCCCGGAGCGGCGAGCCTGGTAGTCGGCCATGGTCACATCCAGTCGTCGTCGGTGGTCGGCACGCCGTCCGGCAGCGGCAGGAACGGGCGGCGGCCGCGGGCCGAGCACTGGCCGCGGGAGTGCCTGCTTAGCTCGGGGCCGAACGTGACCAGCGCGCTGCGCACGAACCGCGCGGTGCCGTCCGGGTGGTGGCAGGCGCCGCGGCCGGTGACCAGGCCCGCCCAGCGTTCGGCGTCCCGGCGGGTGTTGCCGCGCGGCCGCGGGCCGGCCAGCTCGGCCATGGCGGCGGCGATGCGCGGCAGCCCGTTCAGGCAGGGCCCGCACTGGCCGGCCGACTCGGCGGCCAGGTACCAGGTGACGCGCGCCGCCTCGGTCAGGCCGCAGCGGTCGTCCGGCAGCGCGGCGAGCACCCCGGCGCCCAGGGCCGCGCCGTGCCGGCCGAGCGTCTCGTTGTCCAGGGTGAGCGCCGCGGCCCGGTGCGCGGGCAGCCAGGTCCCGTGGAAGCCGCCGACCAGCAGCGCCTGCGCGCCGGCCAGGCCGGGCAGCAGGTCCGCCAGCGGGGTGCCGATCGGCGCCTCGGCCACCAGGCACCGGGTTTCCCCGTCCGCGGCCGCCTCGTAGGTGGTCGTCAGCATCGTGCCCGGCTCCGCCGCGGTCCCGGCGGCGCGGAACCAGCGCGGGCCGTAGCGGGCGATCAGCGCGAGATGCGCCAGCGTCTCCACGTTCTGCACGCACGTGGGCGCGCCGGCCACGCCGCGCTGCGAGACCCGGGGCAGCCCGAACGTGGGCAGCGCCGGGCCGCCGCCGATCCGGCTCACCAGCGCCGTCTCCTGGCCGGCCAGGAACCGCGGCGGCGCCTCGGCGACCGCGACCGGCAGCCGGTCGACGCCGGCGGCGTGCCGCTCGGCGAGGGCGCGCAGCAGCGCGCGGTGCTCGCCGCGGTGCAGGTACAGCACGGCCTCGGCCGCGCCGGCCGCCTCGGCGGCGAGCTGCAGCCCGTCCAGCACCAGGTGCGGCGCGTCCCGCAGCAGCACCGCGTCCTTGCGGCTGGCGGGCTCGCTCTCCGCGCCGTTGCCGACCACGACCTTGCGGCCGCGCGCCGCGGCGACGATGGCCAGCTTGCGGTGCGTGGGGAACGCCGCACCGCCGCGGCCGGTCAGGCCGGCCGCCCTGACGTCCGGTATGAGCAGCCCGGCCCCGCCGCGGTACGGCACCGGGCCGTGCCGGGCCAGGTGGGCGCGGAGGTCCTGCCCGGGCGCCGTCGGGAGCAACCGGGGCAGCCCGGCGGCCTGCCGGGCTGCCCCGCCTGCGGCCGGCTCGGCCATGGTGGTCACCGCCACGACCCCTCGCGGGCCCGGCCGTACCTGGTCGCGGCGTCGTGCCGCGCCATGACGTCGGCCACCCGCCCGGCGCGCGGCACCTGCCTGGCCGCGCCGGCCAGCCGCCAGATTACCGCCGCCGCGACGATGACCAGGCAGGCCACCGACACGTCCAGCATCGGGCCGTGCTGCAGGTCCCGGCTCGAGCCCATGCTGTGCGCGAGCGCGACCGGCCAGCTCAGGTAGGCGAGCAGGTGGACGGCCCGCCACAGCGCCCGGTTCAGGCGGCCGCGGACCAGGCTGGTGACGATCATCGCCAGCATCAGGTCGAACGCGATCGCGCCGAGGCCCAGCCACAGCCGCTCGTAGCCGGAGGCGAACGGGACCACGGCGGAGGCCAGCGGGATGCTCACGTAGCTGTCCAGCACCGCGGCCAGGACGTGGACGGCGATGAACGCCACCGCGAGCAGGGACAGGTTGCGGTGCAGGCCGGTCACCGCGAAGCGGGGCAGGCCGGGCAGCCGGCCCTGCCGGGTGATCAGCAGGCCGAGCACCAGGACGGCCGTCAGCAGCAGCAGCGCGACGATCCCGGTGGCGCGGCTGGCATACCAGAAGGCGGTGCTCCCGGTCACAGTGGTTCCCTCATGCCGTCCATCCTCGCCCGCGGCGCCGTGCCCGGGCTGAAAGCTAGTTCTGAGTTACCTCTGACTCATCCGGCCAGCCGGCCACGGTGAACACCGCGCCGGTCGCGTCGACCAGCCGGGCCGGCAGGCCGAGCATGGTCAGCCAGCCCAGGGCCTGCCGGCCGCGGATGACCGCGGCGGTGCTCGCCGCGTTGGCGTCCGCGCAGCTGCCCGCGGCGACCGAGACGGTCCGCCACACCGGCCCGGCGGGTCGGCCGGTGCGCGGGTCGAGGATGTGGTGCAGCACGTCGCCGCCGCGCCGCCAGCGCCGCGCCCTCGTGCTGCTGGTGGCCAGCCCGCCGTCGCGGATCGCGACCAGCGCGTGCGGGCCGGCCGGCGGGTCCTCCGGGTCGCCGGTCACGTCCTGCACCCTGATCCGCCAGCCGCCCCGCGGCGCCGGGCCGGCCACCGCGACGTCACCGCCCAGGCTGACCAGCACCCCGCAGCCGAGGCTGTCGGCGATCCTGGCCGCGGACCGGTCGGCGGCCCACGCCTTCGCGGTGGCGCCGAGGTCCAGCCGGGTCCCGCCCGGCATGGTCAGCGTCCGGCCGTCCAGGCGGACCTGGCGCCAGCCCGGGACGGTCCTGACCGTGACCTGCGGCCCCTGCGGCCCCGGTGGCTCCTGCGGCCCGTTCGGCCCGTTCGGCCCGTCCGGCGGCAGTTGTTCGAAATCACGATCGTACCCAATGGCGTTCATCGCAGCGCCGACGGTCGGGTCCACGTCGCCGTCGGTGAGCCGCGCCGCGCGCAGCGCCACCGCGATCGCCTCGGCCAGCAGCGGGCTGACCGCCACCGGCCGGCCCGCCGCGGCATACAGTGCGGACAGCTCCGAGTCGGCGCGGAACCGGCTGCAGGCCAGGTCCACCGCGTCGAGATCGGCCCGGAGCATGGACCGCGCCTCGGGCAGGCGGTACCTGTCCGTGACCACGAGCCGGACCAGCGTGCCGAGCGCGCGCCAGCTAGCCGACCCGGCCTCGGTGTCGTGGCGCGGCCGCCCCGCCGCGCGCGCCATCACGACCCGCCGGAGGTGGCCACGCTGCTGCCGGAGCTGGCGGACGGGGCCGAGCCGGAGCTGAAGCCGCCGGAGTTCTGCGAGCTCGAGGCGCCGGAGGAGCCCGTGCTGGAGGAGCCGGAAGCCGGCGAGGATGCGGAGCTGGATCGCGACGTGCCGGACGGCGAGGTGGCGGCGGTCTTGTGGGCGGAGCCCGGCAGCACCAGGGCCACCGCGCCGGCCGTCACGACGCTGGCCATGGTCACCGCCGTGGTCGCGGACCGGACCTTGGCCCGGCCGCGCTCCCGCGCCGCCATGGCCTGGCGTACGGTGTGTCGCTGCGCTGTGCTCATGTCTCCCATCCTGCGGTCACGCGCTGCAGGCGCGATGCGCGAAGCCTCTCAGTTCGTTCTGAGCCTGGCCGTTGCCGTCCGGCTCGCCGGAAGGCTAGCCGGGCAACATGAAGGCCAGCTGAAGGCACGCCGGGCCCGGCGCGATGCCTGCCGCCGATCGCGGGCGGCGCGAGCCGTGTCCTGCACGATGCCTCCCAGCGGACGCGATCTCATGATACGAAAAAATTTTCGTTTGGGGAAGTCGCGGCTCCGGCGGGCCCGGGCCGCGGCACCGCACCCCTATTGCAGGTCGAAGGCGGCATGGATGGCGGCGGTCAGTGCGGATTCCTGCGCGGGCAGAAGGTAGCCGATCCGCTGGCCCAGCGCGGCCGTCGGGATGGTGACGATGGTGTCGCAGCTCACCACGGACTCATGGCCGATGCCGTTGGCCGGTCCGACCGGAACCTCCGTCGACAGGCCGCGCGCGGTCGTGGTGATCGGGGCGACGGCGACATGCTGGCGGTGCGGCAGCACCAGTTCGCGGGTCAGCACCAGCACCGGGCGCGCCTTGTCCAGGTGCGCGGTGTGGATCGGCCTCACCGATCGGGGTCCACCGGGTGCCCCGCCATGTACCGGATGAGCCCGGCGAGGTCCGGGTCCTCGCCCGATGCGGCCAGGATGGCGGCGTCCCTGGCCGCCATCTCGCGGCGGCGCTCGTGTTCCAGCGCACGGGCGATCACCGCGGCACGGCTCGCTGCCCGCCCCTCGGCGACGAGGCGATCCAGGAACGCCACGGTCTCATCCGGCAGCCGGACCGCGATCTGGGTACTCATACCCAGATGGTACCAAGTTGGGATGCAATCGTCTAGCACGTTGCATCCCAATCGGCAGGCCGGTGGACCTTGGCAGCCGCTCGGCCGCCCAGGCCCGCCGCTGCCGGCGGCACGGGTTCATCGGGCGCCCGAGCACGGCATGCGCACGTGACCGGGATGTTCGGCCGCTTCGAGGGGACCGGCGAGCCGTTCGCCCGCCAGGTCGGCGACGACACCATGGTCGACGTACCGCTGCACTTCGAGGCCGGCGACGCCAGGGGTATCGTCCGCTTCCGTGACGGCAAGGTGGCCGGGCTGGCCATCCGGCAGCGGGCACGGGCACGGGCTGCCGCTGCCGGTCGGCCTCAGCGTGGCGCTCGCCGTCATGCTGGTCAACCACGTGGGCACGCTGCGGGCCGCGCTCAACCGCGGCGGCCGCGGCCGGGGAGGCGCCGGTCCCGGTCAGTGATCGGCGGCGAGCCGGCCGGCTGCTCAGCGCCGCCGGGTTCGCCGACCTGGCCTGGCACGACCTGTACGCCGTCATCATCAAGGCCGTGACGGCAACGCACCCGGGCCGGCCGCCGGCGCCCGGATCCGGCTGATGACAAGGCGGCTCGTCGGCTGTCGTCACGCGGCCGCGACGATCTTGCGCATCACGCAGTGGTTCTTGCCCTTGGGACGCTCGTACTCGAAGCCAGCCTTCTCGAACATGCTGCGGGTGCCGCCGTAGAGGAACGAGGGCGAAACCCGCTTTCCCGCCGTGTCCTGCGGGTAGGCCTCCACGACCCCGCCGCCCGCCCTGGCGATCAGGTCCAGCGCTCCGTCGAGCGCGACGGCGGCCACCCCTTCGCGCCGGTGGTTCCGGTCCACGAAGATGCAGGTGAGGCGATAGTCAGGCGGCGAGACAAGGCCGGCTTCATACTCCTTCCTGTGAAAGATGCTCGGCAGCTCTTGTGGCGTCCCGAACTGGCACCAGCCCACCGCGACGTCACCGTCGAAAACCAGGGCGGCGTGCGCCTTCCCCTCCCGGACCAGGAACTGTTTGTACGGCCGCCCGGCCTCGACATCGATGTCCAGGTCCTTGCGGCGCGGATGAAACCAGGTGCACCAGCACGCGCCGAACCCCATTCCGTTGTGCTTCTCGCACAGCCGGGCGAAGGCATCCCAGGTGCCGGTGCTGAGCGGCCGGATCGTGTACTCGCTCACCGCAGCCTCCATGACCGGGACGAGGGCGGCCGAGCCGCCGCGGCCAGCCTAGCAGGACACTCCGCGGGGCCTGCTGCCGAACGCGGCGAACGCGGCAGCCCGGAAGGCGCCTGCGACTACATCGACGCCGACCTGCGCGAGCCGGAGAAGATCCTCGCCGAGGCGGCCCGGACTCTCGACTTCACCCGGCCCGTGGCGCTGCTGCTGCTGGGCGTCCTGCCGAGCGGCCAGCCGCCGGAGGTCGACGAATTCTGCGGCGTCGCCCGCAAGCCAGCCGCGGCCCGGCCAGGCTGACCCCGGCCGGGCTCGGCCTGCACCAGGACGTTGGCCAGGGCGACATCCGCGCCTGTCCGCCTGGCAGCCACTCCGGCATCGTGATCTTGCGCCTAGCCGACCAGTCTGCTGCCACGGTCAGCAAGGCGATTGGCGACCTGGCGGCCTCGGCCAAGCCGGAGAACCTGGCCGGCGCCGTCGCCGCGCTGCAACGTGGCCTGCTGCGCATCCGCCACCCCTGACCGGCGCTCAGCGCAGCGGCAGCCCCGACAGGCTCGGGACCATGGCTCCCGCATATCGCCGGGCTGGCGTCAGCCGGATGAATGAGGGCCAGCGCCGACGGCTCCCCGCCGGCGGCGAGCGGCGAGGATCGCGGCGGTGACCAGGGCGAGCGCGACCGTGGCCAGCGCGGACGCGAGCAGGGTGCCGCGGGCGCCGAGCGCGGTGACGATCGGGCCGCCGAGGGCGGTGCCGAGCGGGGACGCGATGATGAGCAGCGAACTGCGGGCGGCCAGCACCTGGGCCAGCGCGTGCGGCGGGCTGGCGTCCTGGAAGACCCCCATCGACAGCGACATCCACGGGCCCCAGATGACGGCGGCGGCGAAGAAGGACGCGAGCGCCGCCCACAGCGGGACGCGCAGGCCGAGCGGGGCCAGGCCCAGGCCCCAGCCGAGCACGATCCCGGTCATGGTCGGCCAGGTCCGCCAGCGGCGCAGGAACGGCGCGGACGCCTCGCCGATGATCGCGCCCACGCCGAAGACCGCCCAGAACATGCCGAGCAGCGCCGCCGAGCCGTGCAGGTCGGACGCCACGTGCACCGGCAGCGCCACCTCGACCGGCCCGTAGAGCAGGTAGAACAGGAACGACAGCGCGAGCAGGCCGGGCAGCACCGGGCTGGACCTGATGACCGCCCAGGCGCCGGCCGGGGCGGGCCCGGCAGCCGGCGGCCCGGCGGCGCCGGGCTCGGCCGGGGCGGCCGCCGCGGTGGCGGGCGGCGCCCCGCCGGCGGCCGACGAGGCGGCAGCGGCGCGCGCCGGCACCAGGGGAGCGACGCGGGCGTAGCTGACCGCCAGCACCAGCCAGCTGGCGCCGTCGAGGGCGATGACCACCGCCGGGCCCGCCGCGGCGGCGATCACGCCGGCCAGGGCCGGGCCGACCATCAGGCTGGTCTGGTCGGCCAGCCCGAACACCGTGTTGCCCGCCACCCGGTGCTCGGCCGGCAGCACGTCCGCGACCAGCGTGTACTTGCCGGCGAACCCCCAGGAGGCCAGCAGCGACGAGACGCCGAGCAGGGCCACGTAGCCGGGCGGGCCGAGCAGGCCGGCCACGGCGAGGCAGCCGATCAGGCCGAGCGCGGCCCCGCGCAGCACCGCGTTCACGAACGCCAGCCGGGCGCTGCCCCGGCCGGCCAGCCAGCGGCGCAGCGCCACCGCCCCGGCCGCCCCGGGCAGCGAGTAGGCCGCCACCGCCGCGCCGACCCACAGGCCGCGGCTGCCCGGCGGCGCCAGCCGCAGCGCCAGCCAGGCGATCGCCACCGCGCTCATCCCGTCGCCGAGCGCCGAGGCCGCGGCGCCCGGCAGCACCCGCCGCAGCACGGGGTGCGAGACGGCCGGGTAGTAAGGAGATGCGCGCGCTCGTTCGGCCAGCCTGAAAGACCTGGGATGAGCGGCCGGGTCAGCTTTTGCCGGGGCGCGCATGCTGCAACGATAGGCGCATGACCGAAACTTCTTCACCGACCGCCGTCTTCCGTGCGGCGCGGGACCTGCTGCTGCGGCACCGGGACGACTACGACGCCGCGCGGCGCGAGTTCGCCTGGCCCGCGCTGGACGAGTTCAACTGGGCGCTGGACTGGTTCGACGTGATCGCGGCCGAGCACCCGGACCGCGCCGCGCTGCGCATCGTCGGCGACGACGGGGACCGCAGCCAAAGCTACGCGGAGCTTGCCGCCAGGTCCGGGCAGGTGGCCAACTGGCTGCGCGGGCTGGGCGTGCGCCGCGGCGACCGGATGCTGCTGATGCTCGGCAACGTGGCGCCGCTGTGGGAGGTCATCCTGGCCGCGATGAAGCTCGGCGCGGTGATCATCCCGGCGTCGACGCTGCTGCAGCCGGGCGACCTGGCGGACAGGATCGCCCGCGGCGGCGTCCGGCACGTGGTCACCGACACCGCCCAGGCGGCGAAGTTCGGTGGCATCCCCGGCGACTGGACGCGGATCGCGGTCGAGGCGGACTCCGCCGGCCCGGCGGGCGCGGAGGCGGGGGCGGGCGCGGAGGCGGGGGCGGGCGCGGGGGCGGGCCCGGCGGGCGGCTGGCACGACTACGCGGCCTCGTTCGGCGCGCCGGTGTTCTTCGCGCCAGACGGGGCGACCCGGGCGGGCGACCTGCTGCTGCTGTACTTCACCTCCGGCACCACCGCCCAGCCCAAGCTGGTCGCGCACACCCACGCCAGCTACCCGGTCGGGCACCTGTCCACGATGTACTGGATCGGCATCCAGCCCGGCGACGTGCACCTGAACCTGTCCTCCCCCGGCTGGGCGAAGCACGCGTGGAGCAACGTGTTCGCGCCGTGGAACGCCGGGGCGACCGTGCTGGTGCTCAACCAGCCGCGGTTCGACGCGGCCGGGCTGCTGCGGGCGCTCGGGGACTGCCGGGTGACCACGTTCTGCGCCCCGCCGACGGTGTGGCGGATGCTGCTGCAGGCCGACCTGGGCGCCGCGGACGTCTCCTCGCTGCGCGAGTGCGTGGCGGCCGGCGAGCCGCTCAACCCCGAGGTCATCGAGCAGGTGCGCAAGGCGTGGGGGATCACCGTCCGCGACGGCTACGGCCAGACCGAGACCACGGCGCAGGTCGGCAACCCCCCCGGCCAGCCGGTGCGGGCCGGGTCGATGGGCAGGCCGCTGCCCGGGTACCAGGTGGTGCTTGTGGACCCGGTGACCGGGCGGCCGGGCCGGGACGGCGAGATCTGCCTGGACCTGCGCCGGCGCCCGCTCGGCCTGATGACCGGCTACCTGGACGACGAGTCGCTGGACGCCGAGGCGATGCGGGGCGGGTACTACCACACCGGCGACGTGGCCAGTTGCGACGCGGACGGCTACATCACCTACGTGGGCCGGACCGATGACGTGTTCAAGGCGTCGGACTACCGCATCTCGCCGTTCGAGCTGGAGAGCGTGCTGATCGAGCACGAGGCGGTCGCCGAGGCCGCGGTGGTGCCGTCCCCCGACCCGGTGCGGCTCGCGGTGCCGAAGGCCTACGTGCTGCTGGCCGGGTCCGCGTCGCCGTCGCCGGAGCTGGCGCGGTCGATCATGGCGTTCTGCCGGGAGCGGGTGGCGCCGTACAAGCGGATCCGCAGGATCGAGTTCGCCGCGGAGCTGCCGAAGACGATCTCCGGCAAGATCCGGCGGGTCGAGCTGCGCTCGCAGGAGACCGCGCGGCCGGGCTCGCCGCGCGGGGTGACCGAGTTCTGCGAGGAGGACTTCACCTGGTGACGCCCTCGCGGCCCGCCTCCCATTTCTGCTCGATGCGGCCGAAGCGCCAGACGGCGAGGGCGACGGCCCAGGTGACGACGAACACGCCGACGATGACGAACCCGGCCTTGTTGATGTTGAAGTTGCCCATGAACGACCAGAACCCGCCGGACAGGTTGTACTCCGAGCCGATCAGGCCGAGGATCTCGATGGTGCCGATGAACACCGCGACGAACACCGACAGGCCGGTGATGGTGAGGTTGTAGTAGACCTTGCGGATCGGCCGGGCGAAGGCCCAGTCGTAGGCGAAGTTCATGAAGCAGCCGTCCGCGGTGTCGAACAGGCACATCCCGGCGGCGAACAGGATCGGCAGCGACAGGATCGCGTAGAACGGCAGCCCGGAGACCACCGCGGTCCCGGCCAGGACCAGCAGCGCGACCTCGGTGGCGGTGTCGAACCCGAGGCCGAACAGCACCCCGATGGGGTACATCTTCCACGGCGTGTCCACCCGGCGGGCCAGCGGGCCGAGGAACCGGTTCATCAGGCCGCGCTTGTTGAGCTGCTCTTCGAGCTGCTCGTCGTCGTAGCGGCCGGTGCGCATCTCCCGGAACACCTTGACGATCCCGGCCAGGATGACGATGTTGAGCGCGGCGATGACGTACAAGAACGTGCCGGACACGGTGGTGCCGATGATGCCGGTGATGTTGTGCAGCCCGGAGCTGTCGTTCTTGACCTGGTCATCGAGGGCGCGGATGCCGAAGTTCAGCAGCAGCGCCAAGACGAACACGATGGTGGAATGGCCCAGGGAGAAGAAGAACCCGACCGACAGCGGCCGCTTGCCGTCGTTGACCAGCTTGCGGGTGGTGTTGTCGATGGCCGCGATGTGGTCGGCGTCGAACGCGTGCCGCATGCCCAGGGTGTAGGCCAGCGCCCCGGTGCCCACCCCGAACACCGTGGTGGAGCTGATGCGGTAGTGGCCGCCGAGCGCGGCCGCCAGCATCCCCCAGCCCAGCACGTTCAGCCCGACGATGGTCGCGACCATGCCGGCGGCGCGGGCCCACTCGGCCGGGCTCAGCGACCGGCGGATCCTCTCCAGGCGGGCACGCGGATCGGCCACCGGGCCTCCTTCCTGGCGGCGGAAATGTCCCTGCCAGGCAGTCTAGAAGCACTTGCAACCACGTTGCAATAACGTGTGAACCGCACATGAGCGGTGCCGGGCTCAGCTGGTGACGTCGGCGGAGGTGAAGCGGGCCCAGGCGAACGAGCCGGACAGCAGCGCGTACACCGCGAACGAGGCCAGGCCGCGGAGCAGGGTGGGGGTGTCCACCGGGGCGCGCAGCAGCGAGTCGAACGCGAGCCACCAGTGCGTGGGCAGGTACGGCCCGGCCGCGGCCAGCTGCGGCACGTTGTCGACGACCTCGCTGGCCACCACGGCGATCACGATGGCGGCGATCGCGCCGATCGGGTGCTCGGTCACGGTGGAGACGGCCAGCCCGATCGCGCCGAGCGCGGCCATGGCCGCCGCCACGTACAAGGTGACGAGCAGCAGCCGCAGCAGCCCGGCGGCGAGCGGGACCGTGCTGCCGGACAGCAGCGTCACCGGCCCGACCGGGAACAAGGCCGCGCCGACGACCAGCGCCACCGCGGACACGACGAACGTGGCGGCGGTGCCGAACGCCACGATCGCGGCATACTTCACCGCCAGCAGCCGGGTCCGCCCGGCCGGGGTCGCGAGCAGGTAGCGCAGCGTGCCGTAGGCCGCCTCGCCCGCCACCGAGTCGCCGGCCACCACCGCCACCACGACCGGCAGCACCAGGATGAGCAGGCTGCTCAGCGCGACGAAGGTGAGGAACACGCCGTTGCCGGCGAGCTCGTTGAAGAACGCCGCCCCGCCGCTGCCGCCGCCGGCCGGGCGCGGCGCCGCGACCCGCAGTGCGATGCCGATCACCAGGGGGAACAGCGCCGTGACCGCGAGCAGCAGCAGGTTCCTGCGCCTGCGGAAGACCAGCCGCAGCTCCGAGCCCAGCAGGCGAAACCACGCCCGAACGGCCGGCGGCGAAGCGGTCACGGCCCTGTCCGTCGGCTCCGCCGGGGAGGCCGCGGCCGGGTCAGCCGCCGACATCGAAGCCCTCCCCCGTGAGGCCGACGAACAGGTCCTCCAGGCTGGGCGGGGTGACCGCGAAGCCGCGGACGCCGATGCCCGCGCCGACGAGCGCGGCGCAGACCTGTTCCGGCGAGGCGTCGCCGAGCAGGGCCGACGCCTGCGGCACCGCGCCCGGCGACCCGTCCGCGGGGGCCGCCTGCGCGTCGGCCAGGCCGAAGCCGGCCAGCACCTTGGCCGCCCGCTCCGGGTCCGGGGTCTGCACGGTGACCCGGGCGGCCCCGGTCCGGCGCAGTTGCTGCAGCGTGCCGGAGAACACCAGCCGGCCGGTGCGCATGACCCCGACGTGCGTGCAGATCTGCTCGACCTCGGCCAGCAGGTGCGAGGAGACGAACACCGTGGTGCCGTCGGCGGCGATCTGCCGGATCAGCGCGCGCACCTCCCTGGTGCCCTGCGGGTCCAGGCCGTTGGTCGGCTCGTCGAGGATGATCAGCTCGCGCGGCCGCAGCAGGCTCGCGGCGATGGCCAGCCGCTGCTTCATGCCCAGCGAGTAGTTCCGGTACCGCTTCCGCGCCGCCGACAGCAGGCCAACCCGGTCCAGCGCTCCGGCGATCCGGGCGCGCGCCGTGGCCGGGTCGGCGGTCCGGTCCGCGGCGTCGTACCGGGCCAGGTTGTCCTGGCCGTTCAGGAACGGGTAGAACGCCGGCCCCTCGACCAGCGAGCCGACCCGGTGCAGCACCCGCCCGGCGCCGTCCGGCACCGGCACCCCGAGCAGCGCGGCGCTGCCGCTGGTCGGGAAGGCCAGGCTGAGCAGCATCCTGATCGTGGTGGTCTTGCCCGAGCCGTTCGGGCCGAGGAAGCCGTAGACCGAGCCGCGCGGCACCGCGAGGTCGACGTGGTCGACGGCAAGCTGGCCGCCGCGGAACCGCTTGGTCAGCCCGCTGGTCTCGATGGCGGTGGTCGCCGTCACCGCGCCGCTACGGCCGCCGCCTGGGCGGCCGCGTACAGGACGCCCGGCTGGACCGCGCCGGCGAAGGTGCGGCCGGTGTCGGTCATCAGCACCGAGATCAGTCCGGTGCGCAGCAGTCGGCCGCTGCCCCAGCCGCCGCTGACCGGGGTGGCCGACGCAAGCAGCGCGCGCAGCACGGCGGCGGCGGCGGGCCCGCCGCTCACCGAGACCGGGCCGGTGCCGCCGGTGCTCCCGGTGCCGCCGGTGCTCCCGGTGCCGCCGGTGCTCCCGGTGCCGCCGGCGCCGGCGGTGGCGGCGGTCAGCGCGGCGGACGGCAGCTCGAGGACGGTCAGCCAGCCGGATCCGGTCACGCTCAGCTCCGGCGCCGGTCCCTGGGCCGGCTTGGCCAGGTTCACCCTGGTGAGGCTGGCGCCCGGCGGCGGGGTGAAGCTGGTGTAGGCCGGCGGCGGCGCGCCGAAGGCGATGGACGTGTAGCCCACGCTGATCGCCGGGCCGGACCCGGAACCCGCGCCGCGGGCGAAGACCTGCACCCGCAGCGGCACGCCGTTGCTCGCGTCGACGGCGATCCGCACCGCGCCGATGAGCGACCCGGGGTCCCTCGGGGCGAGGACGAGCTGGTAGGCGGGCTGGCCGGCCACCGTGACGTCGCCGGCTACGCTCACCGCGGTGGTCGGCCCGACGGCGGCCAGCGCCTGCCGCGCCGCCTGCTGCGGGCTCAGCGGCGCGGTGACCGGGGCGGTTGCGGCCGGGCGGGCGGGCACGGTGAACTCGGTGACCGCGTTCTTCGCGCTCTGCCACAGCCACACCGTGCCGCCGTCGGCGATCACGTCGGTCTCGCTGAGCGAGGCGGGCAGCTCCAGCCGGTAATGCCGCGGGCCCGCGTACCAGACCTGGACGGTGTGCGATCCGGTGAGCAGCGACGCGACCGAGGTGGGGCTGCCGGTGTCCGGGAGCCTGGGCAGGCCGAGCGACACCGATTCGGTGACGGTGCCGGACAGCTCCGGCCCGGTGCCCTGGGCGGCCGCGGCGAGCAACTGGGCCGGGGTGCGCGGCGGCAGCGCGGGCGCCGCCTGGGCGACCGAGATCAGCGAGCCCGCCATCACGCCGCTGGTCACGACGAGCGCGGCCGCGGGCACGGCCCACCGCGCCCGCCTCGGCAACTTTGCTGCCTGAACCATGCGCCTCACCTGTCATCGCAGTGTAGCGCCGTTGTGACCGCCGCCCAGGCGAGCTTCAGGGTTCCTTCATGAAGGTCCGCCATCCTGGATGGCATGCGCCCGTCCCGGGTTTCCGGTAGGGCCGCCGTCGTTGTCGCCGTGGGTGCCGCGCTGGCCGCCGGGCTGGCCGCTTACGGGGCCGCGGTGCCGCCGTCGCGGCCGGCCGGCACCGGGGAGACGGCCCGCGAGGTGACCTCGCATCCGGCACGCGCCCGCGCTGCCTCCGGCGGCAAGACCCTGGGCGCCGGCGGCTGGGGCCTGGCGACGTGTCGGGGCACGTGCTGACGGTACGCGGCTCGCACGACGATGTGGCCGCGCGGGACGTCTGCGCCGACATGGCCCATGCGGACGTGCTGGTCGGCGTCTACTTCAACGCGGGCGCGGGCGCCAGCAACGCCGGCTGCGTCACCGCCTATGATGCTGCGCGGCCCTTCGCCGCCGACAACCTCCGGCTGGCCGACCTGGTACAGTCCGACGTCCTTGCGGCGCTGAACGCGCAAGGCTGGCAGATCCCGGACGGCGGAGTCCAGCCCGATGCGGGGCTCGGCTCCTCGCTCACTCCCGCCGACCTTGCCTACGGGCACCTGATGCTGCTCGGCCCGGCCAAGGAAGGCTATTTCAGCACGCCCAGCGCGATGCCGGGGACGGTCGTCGAGCCGCTGTTCATCACCGACCCCTTCGAGGGCTCGATCGCAGCCAGCCACCGCGGCCAGCAGGTGATCGCCGCCGGGCTGGCCCGCGCCGTCGAACAGTACTTCGCCAGCTAGGCGCGGTTTGCGGTAAGACGCGGTGCGCCGGGACGGTGCGGCTGGGAACGCCGCCATGATACGGACATGAGCGCCCCGCCCAGGGACGAGTCGCCGACGTGCCAGCGGCCGCCGGTGGAGCGCACGATCGAGTCGCCGATGGCGAGGCCGAGGCCGGCGCCCTGCCCGTCGTCCTCGGCGGCGCGGTGGAACCGGTCGAACAGCCGGGGGCGCTCGGCTTCCGGGATGCCGGGCCCGCTGTCCTCCACGGTGAGGCTGACCCGGCTGCCGTGGGCCCGGACGCCGATCCGGACCCGGCCGCCCGGGCCGGCGTGGCGGCAGGCGTTGTCCATCAGCACGCCGGCCAGCCGGTCGATCCACTCCGGCGGCGCGTCGATCAGCACGGGCTCCGCGGCCACCGCCGCGGTGATCGCCGGGCCGACCGCGCGGAACCTGTCCGCGCAGGCCTGCGCCAGCGTCACCAGGTCGACCGGCTCGTCGCGGGGCGGCGGCGGCCTGGAGTCGAACCTGGCCAGCCACAGCATGTCGTCCACCAGGTGCCGCAGCCGCGCGCTCTCCCGCTGGATGCGGACCAGCGCGTCCCGGTACCCGGCGGCGTCGCGGGGCGTGCTCAGCGCCACGTCGGCCTCCGCCCTGATCACGCTGAGCGGGGTGCGCAGCTCGTGCGAGGCGTCGGCGGTGAACTCGAGCTGGCGGCGCCGCGACTGCTCCACCGGGGCCAGCGCGCGCTGGCCCACCACCAGCGAGCCGAAGAACATGGCCAGCAGCAGGAACGGCCCGGCCAGCACCTCGCCGTACAGCAGCAGCCGCTTGGTGTGCGCGACGCCGGCCAGGCTCTGCCCGGCGACCAGCCAGCCGCCGCCGTCCCGGGCCACCTCCAGCCGGAACGGGTCCCGCCCGGCCAGGTTCGCCGTGACCGCCAGCCCGTCACGCGGGCGCGGCCCGCCGAGCGGGGCGGCCGGCAGCGCCGGGGCGCCCGGGCTGTGCGCGGTGACCGCCTGCCGCGCGTTCAGCAGCCAGAAGAAGACGGGTTCGGAGTCGGCGTCGGCGTCAAGGCCGGCGTCGGAGTCATCGGAGCCGGGGAACGTGCGGACCGCCGACTCGGCGAAGATGTCCGGGTCGTGCCTGGCCGCGGCCAGGCGGTCGGCGAGCCGGCCGTCGTTCTGCTGGGTCAGCCGCCCGGAGACCACCAGGTTGAGCACGACGACGGCCAGGATGTAGACGACGGCGATGATCCCCGTCGCGGCGGCGGCGACCCTGGCCGCGGGACCGAGCCTCATCAGCACGCCACGATACGGTAGCCGACGCCGCGCACGGTCTCGATCCGCACGCCAGCGCCGGCGAGCTTGGACCGCAGCCTGGCCAGGTGGACGTCGATGGTGTTGGAGCCGAACGCGTCGGCCTCGTTGTCCCAGACGTGCTGGGCGATCGAGCGGCGGTCGGCCACCCCCGGGGAACGCCGCATCAGGATCTCCAGGATGCCGAGCTCGGTGACGGTGAGCGAGGGACGGTCGCCGCGGACCAGCACCTCCCGCGCCGCCGGGTCGAACTCGAGTTCCCCGATCACGATGCGCGGGCTCTGGCTGACCGGGGGCCTGCGCTGCAGCGCGCGCAGCCTGGCCAGCAGCTCGCCGAAGTCGAACGGCTTGACCAGGTAATCGTCGGCGCCGGCGTCCAGCCCGGCGATCCGGTCCGCGGGGGCGTCCCGGGCGGTCAGCATCAGCACCGGCGTGGACCCGTTGGCGGTGCCGCCGCGGCGCAGCCGCCGCACCAGGTCCAGGCCGGACAACCGGGGCATGCGCCAGTCGAGGACGGCGACCTCGTAGGAGTAGAACCGCAGGTAGGCGGCCGCGGTCTCGCCGTCGGGCACCAGGTCCACGACGTAGCCCTGTTCCCGCAGGCCGCGGGCCAGCACCTCGCTCAGGCCCTCGTCATCCTCGGCGACGAGCACTCTCACGGCATCCCAATCTACCCGCGGGCCGAGAGGGGCTGGCTACGCCGGGGCGAGCCCGCCTGCCGCGGCGTCACCGCGGAAGCTGTCCGCCGCTAGCCAGCACGGCGGTGCCGCTGCTGTCGCCGTCACGGGTCATCCTCTCCAGCGCGCCGGCCTGCCCGAGCAGGTACCGGTCGAAGAAGGCGAGCGTCACCTGAGCCACGAGCCGCTCCACCGGATTCGTCCCCTGGTAGGGAAGCAGGTGGCTGGCACCCAGCAGGTCCAGGTAGTACCTGGCGCCGGAGCTGTCCGCGCGGTACAGCTGCAGGCTCATCCACGGCGGGTTGATCGTGTCCGCGCTGCCCTGCACGAACAGCATCGGCGGTGCCCCGCCGGGGAAGTACCGCCCGGGCATCGCCGGCCACTCCGCGCCGGACAGCACGGCGACGGCCGCCAGCCGGTGATCGGTGCAGCAGGTGTTGGCGGCAAGGGCGGCCACCGTGTCGCCGCCGTCGGACTGGCCGGCCGCGCCGACCCGGTGTGGGTCCATCAGGCCGGACAACGGGCCACCGGGCTGCGCGCTCAGCGCAAGCAGCCTGGTCAGGACATACGACACGTCCTGTGGCTGGTTCACCAGGTCCGCCTCGTCTGCCTCGGCACCGAGGTGGCAGTTGGTGCGCGGGAAGTTCACGGCGGCGACGACGTACCCGGCGCTGCCCCAGGCCCGCAGCAGGTCCGAGTACGCGCCAGGGCACTGCAGGAACCCCGGGGCGAACATCAGCAGCGGGTATGCCCTGGCCCGGCCGGGGGCTCGCGGATACCAGATCTGGGTCACCAGTGTGCGCTGGCCGAGGTACTGGCCGGCCGGGCCGGCGTGGGCGGGCTCGATGAACGTCAACTGCCGCTCGCCGACCCGGTAACTGCCGTAGCTGCCCACGGGGGCGGGTGTGGCGGGCGCGCGAACCGGTGCTCTCGGCTTCGGCCCGACCGAGGCCGCCGGCCTGGCCAGCCCGCCCGCGTGCTGCTTCGGCTGGCTCGCGCAGCCCGACGCCACCGCGAGCACGGCAAGGGCGACCGCGGCGATCAGCCTGGTTTCCCTCGCTGCCACGATCACGGCTGGATGCTGCCTCCCGCTGCTGGCCGGTCGAAGCAAAGGTACCCGAGCCGGAGGCAGCGCGGGGGACAGACGGCAGCATGCCGCGCCTGCCCCGGTTGGTTCCGTCAGCGCTCGCCGGCGGCCCGGGCCGGCGGAGGGCGGATGCCGCGGACGATGCCGGCCTCGGCGACGACCGGCTGGAAGCAGACCTCGGCCAGCCCCGCATCGCGCAGGGCCTGCTGCCAGAACTCCGGCGACGCCGGATGCTCCGGCCCGACGCGCAGGCCGTAGCGGGTCAGGTTCTTCGCGATGCGCCACCATCCGCCGATCCCCTTGGCGGCGAGCGCGGTCACCTTCTGGCGCAGGATGGCACGGTCCCGCCGGGTCGCGCCGCGGCCGAACATCATGTCGGCGATGACCAGGCGGCCGCCGGGCCGCAGCCACCGCGCCGCGCGGGCGGCCAGCGCGCGCTTGTCGGCGTCGGGCAGGTGGTGCAGCGCGTAGCTGCTGACCACGAGATCGGCGCAGGCCGGGGGAAGCCGGAGGTCCTTCAGGTCCGCCACCTCGGCCGACACGTTGGCGAGCCCGGCATCGGCGGCGCGCCCGGCCAGGGCCTCGGTCATCGCGGGTGAGATGTCGACGGCCAGTACCGAAGCCGTCATCGGGGCAAGGGCCATCGTCACGAACCCGGTGCCGGCGCCGAGGTCCACGCAGGCGTCGCACGGCCGCGGCTGCGCCAGCGCCACAATGCCGTCGAGCACTTTCTCGAATGCCGCTGCCGAAGTCACGTGAGCATGCCACTGCCCGACGCGCTTATCCCATTTCCGGCTTGCTGTCACCACTGGCCCCTGGACAGGCGCCTGCTATTGACCGCGCGGGGAACGGTGAGCTTTCGGCGAAGCCGGCCGTGAATGCGGGCCAGATTTTCTCGGACCCGGGTGAGCGGCTGACCAGATGCGGGCGGCACCGGCCGCAACCGCGCATAACGCGAATTTCGCATGGCACACGGTACGTTGCGCTTATGAAGCCAGCATGAAGCGTTCCTTTATGAAGGAAACATGAAGCCGGCCGCGGGTCGGGCCGATGCCTTCATGTTGCTGTCATGGCCGGCCGGGCCCTTAATTCTTCATGCTGGGCCGGCAGACCTCACCCGGTCGCCGGGTGCGTCGGCGTGGACCCGTCCGGCAGCAGCAGGTCGAAGCCGTCGGGGGTGTTGAGCTGCCCCGGCGCGGTGCCCGGCCTGCCGGTGACGCCGTACTGCCACACCAGCGCGCCGGTGGCCGGGTCGATCGCCACCATGCGGTCGTTGTAGTCGTCGTTGGCCATGAGGACGCCGCTGGGCAGCATCTCGGCCAGCGAGGGATGGTCGAGCATCCCGGGCCCGGACGTGACCCGGTACCGGTACAGGATCTGGCCCCGGCGGTTGAACTCCACGATCTGCCCCGGCGAGGCGTAATCGGCGATCAGGTACCGGTCCGGGCCGAGCTGCTGGGGGTCGGACGGGTAGCTGACGATGGGGAGCTGCACCGTCCACACCAGCCGTCCGCTGGTGGTGTACTCGCTCACCCACGACCCGTTGATCTCCGACACCAGCAGGTTGCCGTCGGCCAGCGGCGTGTCCCCGTTCGGCGAGCCCACCGAGGCCGGCGGGTGGTGCACGCACACGCCATCGGTGCCGATCTGGTGCGCGACCGTCTCGTTCGGGTTGATCACCAGCACCCGGCAGTTCTGCGCGTCGGCGACCGTGACCTGCCCGTCCTTCAGCAGGTAGGCGTCGTCCGGCTCGTGCAGGTAGCCCGGCGCGGTCCCTGCCTGCCCCGGATGGCCGTACGACCAGATGATCCTCCCCGACGGGTACGCCAGCTTGATGATCGTCTCGTTCTGCTCCTGGTTGGAGATGATCGCCGTGCCGTGGTCGACGAAGAACGCGTCGTCGGGGAAGTAGAAGCGCAGCGGGTCCCGCGGCAGGCCCGGCGCCGGGTACCGCCACACCACGTGCATGGCCGCGTCCAGCAGCAGCAGCCGGTCGTTGCCGCGGTCGGCGACGAGCAGCCTGGCGCCGAAGTACGGCGAGCCCGCGCCCGGCGCGCCCGCGGTGCCGAAGGCGCGGTCCGGGCGCAGCATCTGCACCGCCGAGACCGCCGTGCCGCCGGATTCGCCGCCCACGATCCAGGCGGTGGACCCGGTCACCGCGACCGCGGAGTGGGACACCGGCAGCTGCAGCCGGCCGGCCGGCAGCAGCCGCCTGGCGGCGGGGTCGAAGGCCCAGATCGCCGGCACGGTCGAGCCGGACCGCCCGGGCAGCTGGGTGGTGCCCAGGCCAGGCGTCGACGGCCGGGCCGCGGGGCTGTCGCCGCCGGCCACGAACACCTCGCCGTCGATGGTGACCGCGGCCGCGCCGGCCAGCGGCTCCGGGAGGGTGCCGATGACGGCCGCCGCGTGCCGGGCCGGGTCGATGGCCTGGATGACGTTCACCGCCGCCCCGGCGTCCGGGCCGGTGATCGCCTGCCCGCCGAACACGTAGATCTGCCCGTCCAGCGCGGCGACGGCCGGGTAGCGCACCGGGACCGGCAGCGCCGCCACCGTGGCGAAGGTGCTGCCGTCCGTGGTGGCCAGCACCGCGGCGTCGGGCCTGCTCCCGTCGTAGCCGCCCACCAGGTAGACGGTCCGTCCCATGGTGACCGCCGCGGCGTCGGAGCGCGGCGCGGGCAGCGAGCCGATGACGCGGGCGGTGCCCGCGCCGGAGAACGCCTGGACCGTGCCGACGGTGGCCGGCGACCCGCCGCCGAAGACCAGCGCCCGCCCGGCGGAGACCGCCCCGGCGGCATCGTGCAGCGGGGCGCTGAGCGCGCCGAGCTGCCGGGCCGCCCCGGTCGCGGTGCGCACGGCGTACACGCCGTCGGCCGACGCGCCGGCCGACGTCAGCCCGCCGAGCACGATGAGCTGGCCCGGCGACCCCGGCACCGCCACCTCGCGGCTGAGCGGCGCCGCCAGGTGCCAGGGCAGCAGGCCGGACTCGGCGGCGTCCAGGACGGGCGGCGCGGCCGCTGCCCGGGCCGGCGGCGGCGCGCTCCGGTGCGCGCCGGCGGTGCCGTGCGGGAGGATCGCGAGCCAGGCGACAACCGCGACCACGACCACGGCCACCGTCGCCGCGACGGCCCGCCTGCGGCGCACCGGCGCAGGCACCCGGCGCCGCCCGGCCGGCTGCGGCCGTCTCCGGGTGCCCGGCTGCGGCCGTCTCCGGGTGCCCGGCTGGCGCGGTCTGCCGGGGCCAGGGGATGCTGACACCGAATCATCATGCCGTAACGCGGATGACGGCATCGTGAAGAAAGCCTGGCAGTCCTGTCCGCTGCCGGGCTGCGACGGCGGGCTGATCCCGGGCGCCGGCTGCTGCCGCGGACCGGCGGCGCGGCGGGACCCTCAGCGCTCGAGGCGGCGCCACAGCGGGCGGGGGATCAGCCGCAGCGCGACGGCGAGGCCGGCCAGCGGGCGGGGCACCCAGACGGCCGCCGCGCGGCCGCGCAGCGCGGCGGCGGTGGCCGCCCCGACGGCCTCGGGCGTGGTTGCCAGCGGCGCAGGCGGCAGGCCGGCCGTCATCCGGCCGGTCACGAAGCCGGGACGGACCAGCAGCACGCGGACGCCGCTGCCGTGCAGCGAGTCGGCGAGCCCGCGGGCGAACGCGTCCAGGCCGGCCTTGGCCGACCCGTAGCCGAAGTTGGCCTTGCGCGGGCGGACCGCCGCGACCGAGGACAGCACCACGATCGTGCCGCGGCCGCGCTCGCGCATCCTGGCCGCGACCGCCAGCAGTGTGGTGACGTGGCCGGTGAAGTTGGTGCCGATCATCTCCGCGGCGCGCGCCACGTCGCGCTCGCACTCCTGCTGCGGCACCAGGATGCCGGCCGCGGAGATCACCAGGTCCGGCGCGCCCGCGGCGAACACGGCGTCCACGAACGCCCGGTGGCCGCCGAAGTCCAGCGCATCGTAGCAGGCGGTGCGCACCTGGCACGGCAGCGCCTTGGCGGCCGCGGCCAGCGTGGCCCGGTCGCGCCCGGCCAGGATCACCTCGGCGCCGGCCGGGAGGTCCAGCGCGGTCACGATGGCCAGGCCGATCTCGCTGGTGCCGCCGAGCAGCAGGATGCGGGTGGGCATGGCTGCCGATCCTACAGGCCCGCCAGGAACAGGCCCAGCCAGGCCGCCTCGCAGGCCAGCATCGGGGCATCGCGGGTCAGCAGGTCCTCGACCGGCCGGACCGTCCTGCGCGCGGTGAGCGCGCCGAACCGGGCCAGCGCCGCGGCCAGCGGCAGCGCGGACAGCAGGTGCCAGGCCCTGGCGCCGTCGTGCTCGCCGGCGGCCCAGGCCAGGTACGCGGCGAGCATGGCCGCGCCGAGCGCGTACTGGGCGAGCCGCAGCGGCCCGGGCCGGTACCAGCGCAGCACCGGGCGGTGCCGGGCCGCCTCGGCGCCGAGGCCGGTCAGCTCCGTATACCGCTTGGCGATCGCCACGCCCAGCGCGCCCAGGCTGCACACCAGCAGGAAGGCGCCGGACGGCGGCACCCGGGTCGCGGCGGCGCCGCCGAGCACGCGCAGCAGGAAGCCGGACGCCACGAAGGCCAGTTCGACCACCGGGACGTGCTTGGCCGCCAGCGAGTACAGGAACGACTCGGCGAGGTAGCCGCCGACCACCGCGGTCAGCAGCGGCTCGGAGATCGCCGGCCCCGCCGCCAGCGCCGCGGCCACGCACGCCGCGGCCAGCGCGACCGCATGCGACTTCGGCAGCAGCCCGGACGCGACCGGGCGGTCGCGCTTGCGCGGGTGGCGCCGGTCGCGCCCGGCGTCGGCGACGTCGTTGACGAAGTACACCGCGACCGAGGCGCAGCCGAAGGCGGCGGCGGCGACCAGCGCATGCGCGACCACGCCGTGCCTGCCCAGCGACGCGCCGGCCAGCGGGGCGGCGAAGACGAGCAGGTTCTTCGGCCATTGCCGGGGCCTGGCGGTGCGCAGCACGGCCAACAGCCAGCCGGTCACGCCGGACCGCGCGGCGGCACGGGCCGGCAGCGCGTGCCTGGCCACGTGCACGCCCTTGGCAGGGGTCCGGGTCGCCGTCACCTGGCGTAGACCGAGGTGAAGTCGCGGCTGTAGACGGAGTAGTAGCGGTAGGCGCTCTGCTGCTGGGTGGGCAGCAGGTTGACCGGGGTCGGGTCGGACGGGTGCCCGTCGGACTTGTAGTACTCGTATGACATCCAGTACGGGTTGATGTCGAGCTGCAGCGCCTCCACCGCGCCGGCCCGCTGCAGCAGGTCCGCGAGCTCCTGCACGTTGAGCGCCGGGCCGTAGACGAAGATGACGCGCCCGTCGGCGGTGATGCCGAGCCCGGAGCGCCACACGTAGTAGCCGCCGCCGAGCGTCGCGCCCCAGCTCGCGATCACGTTCTGGTTCACGCTGGCGGGCACCTGGCCGTGGTCCACGATCAGCTTGAGGTTCTGCCGGACGCCGGCGACGTCCGGCGTCATGCGCAGGTCGCGGCCCCACTCGCCGATCCTGATCGTGCCGTTGCGGTAGTAGACCACCGAGGCCGCGCCGTCGACCAGGCTCCCGTCATAGTGGCCGTTCAGGTAGAAGCCGCCGCCGGCGGTGTCCAGCTTGAACCCGCCGTTGAACGTGGCCAGCAGGCCGGTGCGCGAGCCGGGCGGGATCCAGTCCGGCTCGCCCCAGTTGCCCGGGCCGGGATCCTCGGCGCCGGGGTGAAGCTGGAAGCTGACCAGCCGCTGGTCCATCGACACGATGCCGGCCACGTACGAGGTGTACACCGACGACGGCCGCAGGAACGTGCCGAAGATGGCGGGCTTGCCGTCCACCGTCTCCAGCACCCGCCACTGGCCCTCGCCCGGCAGCGGCGCGCCGGCGAACGAGCGCAGCGGGGCCGGGATGATCGGCGTGAACCCCTGCGACCTGGGGACGGCCGCCGCCTTGGCGCCCGCCGGCACGGCCAGCGAGAACTGCGGCTTGCCGCCGACCGTGGGCGGCGAGTAGGTCAGCCACTCGCCGAACGTCACCAGCGGGCCCAGGTGGTGGTCCCGGAACCATTCGGCCGTCTTCGAGGCCAGCGACCCGCCGCCGGGCGCGGCCAGGGCCTGCCCCAGCGAGAACGCGACCCAGCAGCAGAGCGCGGCGACCAGGGCCAGGATGACGCGCACCGTGCGCAGCCGCAGCAGCCGGCGCACCCGGCCGCGGCCGCGCCGGCGCCGGCCCCGGCCTGTCAGCAGGCGGCCCGCGCCCGGCCGCCTCGAGGCGTGCCTGGCCGGACGCCGGATATCGTCACCGGTTCGCGGGGCATCATCGGCCTGCGGCTGCGGACCGTGATCCGAGCCGTACCACGCTGCGTCCGGCGGGCCGTTGCGGCGGAATGCCGGTCGTAGCACTCGGCTACCTCCTCCGGTGTGCCTGCGGGGTCCCGTAGCAGGAATACCCGGCCAACATGAAGGAACGGTGACGGCGCGCGCCTGCGGCGAGCGCCCAGGTACCTGCCCGCCCAAAGTACAGCAAACCCGGACGCGCCCGGAACAGCGGGGGTGCTCCGGCAAGGACGCGCCGCCGGTCGTTCGGTCACGAAAACCCGGGGTGCGGCGGGAGCGCGGCCGGCGGCGGGAAGCCCGCGGCTACCAGCGGCCCCACGGCAGCAGGGCGGTGACCGCGACCGCGGCGAACAGCAGCGTCAGGTAGGCGATGGACAGGTGGAACAGCCGCATCGGCGCCGGCGAGGTGCGCCGCGCCGCGGCCGGGGCGGCCGGGGCGGCCGGGGCGGCCGGGGCGGCCGGGGCGGCCGCCGCCGCGGCCACCCGGGTGTTCAGGGCGTGCGCCTCGGCGAGGAACCAGGCGCCGAGGCCGGCGGCGAAGACGCCGTAGATCCAGCCCGCGTACGGGACGAGGGCGAGCGTGGCCGCCACCATCGCGTAGGAGTAGCACAGGATCCGCCGCGCTACCGCGGCGGGCGATGCCACCACCGGGAGCATGGGGACGTTCGCCGCCGCGTAGTCGCTGCGGAACTTCATCGCCAGCGCCCAGAAATGCGGCGGGGTCCACAGGAAGATCACCGCGAACAGCACCACGGCGGGCAGGCTGACCGTGCCGGTCACCGCCGCCCAGCCGACCAGGACCGGGAAGCAGCCCGCGGCGCCGCCGATCACGATGTTGGCCGGGCTGCGCCGCTTGAGCAGCAGCGTGTACACGAAGATGTAGAACAGGATCGCGGCGTCGGCCAGCGCCGCCGCCAGCCAGTTGGCCAGCAGGCCGAGCAGCAGCGTCGCCCCGGCGCCCAGCGCGACGCCCCAGGCCAGCGCCTCGGCGGGCCTGATCGTGCCGTGCCCGCCGACCACCAGCGGCCGGCGCGAGGTCCGCTTCATCACCGCGTCGATGTCGCGGTCGATGTAGCAGTTGATCGTGTTCGCGCTGCCGGCGGCCAGCGTGCCGCCGACCAGGGTGGCGGCGAGCAGGCGGACCGGCGGCAGGCCGTGCCGGGCCAGCAGCATCGCCGGGATCGTGGTGACCAGCAGCAGCTCGATGATCCTCGGCTTGGTCAGCGCGACCAGGGCGCGGGCCACCGTCCCGGCCGCCCGGCGGCCGCCGGGCGACGGCTGCGGACCGTGGCCGAGCATGCCCGGCGCACCGGCCGGGGCTGCCGCCGCGGGCGTGGTCACGCGCCGCCCTCGGGCTCCCGGTGATCCGAGGGGGCGCTGCCGGCCTGCGGGGGCGATCCCGCGGGCGTCCGCCCGGCCGCCTCCGCCGTCCCGGCGCCGACCGCGGCGGGCCTGCCCGGGTACCGGGTGTAGGCCACCGGGTGCGCCGGGGACTCGTCACCTGGCACCGTCTCGGGCTTGGTGTACAGGACGAACAGGGCGGCGGCCACGGTGATGAACAGCAGCATCGGGAACAGGAACGTCAGTATCGACCCGCCGAACGTCCACGCACCACCGGCGGAGTCCGCCAAAAGACCGGGCACTGCGGATCCCCTCTCCCTCCTCGCCTCGCCACGCTACTACAGAGCGTAGAACAGGAACCAGAACAGCAACGCTATCAGGGCCAGGTACGTCCACATCGTGGCGAAGGCGCTCAGCGACGCCTGGAACCGCTGCACGGTCTGGGTGTCGGTGATGGTCGGCGGCTGCTCGACGAACGACATGGCCGGGATGAACCTGGACCTGGCCAGCAGGGTCTCCAGCCAGACCAGCACGGCGAGCTGGACGGTGAGGAAGACGGCGTAGAAGCCGGTGAAGGTGCTGGCGTACCCCGAGCTACCCGGCAGGAACGGCAGGTCGGTGAGCTGGTAGATCTGGAACGCGACCGCGGCGAGGCCCAGGCCGAGCGCGATGAGCCCGAACAGCTGCCACACCCGCTTGTGCCCGGCCTTGATCCGCGCCAGCCCGTAATAGTGCGCGCACGCGCTGACCACGGCCAGCAGCATGATCGTGGTGCCCATCCACAGCGACGGGCGGACGAAGCCGGGCCCCTGCCACAGGCCGCTCGAGTTCAGCGAGCGCAGGTAGAAGTAGGTGAACACGAAGCAGCCGAACAGGAACGTCAGCCCGCCGATCGCCAGCCGCGACCCGGTCCAGGCCGCGTTGAGCGCGGACTCGTGGTAGTAGGCGTCGTCCTCGGCCTGGACCGCGGCCTCCGCGGACGGCTGCGCAGCCATGTCTGCCATCGTTTACTCCAGTACTCCGCCCGCGGGCGCGTAGGCGGCGCCGATGACGCCCGGCGGCGGGTTCAGGTCGGCCACCGGCAGCGCGTCCTTGACGCCGTAGTCGTACGGGCTGGACAGGATCACCGGCACCCGCTTGAAGTTCTCCGGCGGCGGCGGCGTGGACAGCTGCCACTCCAGGCTGCGCGCCCGCCACGGGTTGCCGAGCTCGCGCTCCCGCCAGAACGTCATCGACATGACGAAGTTGATCACGAAGATGAGCATCGAGCCGCCGAGCAGGAACGCGGAGATCGACACCCAGTCGTTGATCGGCTGCAGGTTGCGCGCGTACTCGAACACCCGCCGCGGCATGCCCATCAGGCCGGCCGCGAACAGCGGCAGGAACGTCGAGTTGAAGAAGATGAACATGGTCCAGGCGTGGATCAGGCCGAGCGTGTGGTTCAGCTTGATCCCGGTCATCTTCGGCAGCCAGTAGTAGATGCCGCCGAAGAACGCGAAGATCAGCCCGCCCATGATCGTGTAGTGGAAGTGCGCCATCACGAAGAACGAGCCGTGCTCGGTGACGTCCGCGGGCACGTCGGACAGGAACACCCCGCTGAGGCCGCCGATCAGGAAGTTGAAGTAGAAGAACAGCGCGAACAGCATCGGGATGGAGAAGGTGATCTTCGCCTTCCAGAACGTGCCCATCGCGACCAGGAAGATGAACCCGGTCGGGATCGAGATCAGCTCGGTGGTCAGCATGAACAGCGGCCGCATGTCCGGGTTGATCCCGGAGTCGAACAGGTGGTGCTGCCAGACGAAGAACGACAGGATGCCGACGCCGAGCATGCCGGCCACCGACACCTTGTAGGCGAACAGCGGCTTGCGGCAGAAGACCGCGATCATCTCGGCGACGACGCCGAAGCCGGGCAGCGCCAGGATATACACCTCGGGATGGCCGAAGAACCAGAACAGGTCCTCCCACAGGTAGCTGGACCCGCCGAGCTGGTTGGTGAAGAACGAGGTCTGGAAGGTCCGGTCGGCCAGAGCCATGAAGCACGCGCCGACCAGCACCGGCACCGACAGCACCTGCAGGAACGACACCGAGAACATCGACCAGACGAACATCGGCAGCCGGCTCCAGCGCATGCCGGGCGCCCGGTAGTTGATGACGGTGACGATCATGTTGAAGCCGGCCAGGATCATCGAGATGCCCATCAGGCCGAACGCGAAGTAGTAGGCGTCCTCGCCCTGCGTCGCCTGGGTGCCGAGCGGCTCGTAGCCGGTCCAGCCGGTGGGGAACCCGCCCATCAGCACCGCCGACAGCAGGATGATGTAGGCGGCCGGGGTGAGCCAGAAGCCGAGCGCCTCCAGCCGGGGGAACGCGACCCGCTTCGCCCCGATCATCAGCGGGCCGAAGTACTGGCCGAACGGCCCGAGGATGACCGACGACATCATCATCATCATCATCGTGCTGTGCTCGCCGACCACCATCAGGTACTGCTCCGGGCCTATCAGGTGGTAGCTCGGCGACAGCAGCTCGCTCCTGATCGCCATCGCGAACAGGCCGCCGGTCAGGAAGTACGCGATCATGCCGTACAGGTACTGGATGCCGACCACCTTGTGGTCGAGCGTGTACCGGAAGTACTTGGCCAGCCCGGGGTCCTCCCGGCCGATCAGCCGGTCCTCGTCCGGCCACGGCCTGCCCGCCATCGCGGCGAACAGGTCGTTGAACACGCCGAGGCCGGCCAGCCAGCCGACCACGGCGAACGCGTAGCCGAGCACGATGGCCACGTCGTTGGTGTCGGCCAGGCCGCTGCGGGCGTAGCCGCCGCCGAGGAAGTTGCCCAGCCAGTGGCCGAGGAAGTAGCCGGCTATCGCACCGATCAGCCCGGTGTGCGCGCCCGGGCGCAGCCACCAGGGCCGTGCCGGGACGGCCTCGGGGCCGCGGCCCGTGGGTTCTGCTCGCTCCGGCTGGATCTCGATGGCCATCCGGTCACCCCTTCACCGACGTGGACGTGATGGCGGACATGACGTATGCCACGGCTCGCGGCCGGCAGCGGCTCACGGCGTCACCGGGTTCCCGGGGTTGTAGTAGTAGCCCGCGGCGCCGGTGACCCCGACGACCTTGACCAGGTTGCTGCCCAGCTGCGGGATCACGGTCGGGTCGTAGTGCAGCGCGTACGGCGGCAGCGCGGCCAGCAGCCCGTCCGCCTGCTCCTTGGCCTGCACGCCGCTGGCCCAGGACTGGAACGCGGACTGGGAGACGACGTGGCCGAAGTTGTACATGGCGCCGTGCCAGATGCCGCACAGCTCGTTGCAGCGCACGGTCACGCTGCCGAGCTGCTTGGGCGTGGTGTAGGCCACGTTGTCCACCTGCGGGTTCGCGTCGGCCTTCACCCCGAGCTGGTATGCCCAGAACTCGTGGATGACGTCCAGCGAGGTCACGTGGAACTCGACCGGGGTGTCGACCGGCAGGTACAGCTGGGTGCTCTCGAACCCGCCGAACTGCGGGTACCGGTACGTCCACACCCACTGCTGGCCGATCACCTGGACCTGGAGCATGGTGTTGGTGCCCGGCGTCCAGGTCGAACTCTGGGTGCCTGCCAGCTTCCAGATCGGCGACGGGCCCTCCCCGCCGCCGGCGCCGGCCGGGACGACCAGCTCGACGGTGCCGAACACGAACGCCCACAGCACGGTCGCCGCGGTGAGGATGATCCACGCCGCCTGGACCCTGATGTTGCCCTGGATCGCCGGGCCGTCGCTGTCGTCGCCCGGCCTGGCCCGCCAGACCACGATCGCGTAGGAGAAGTAGAGCACGACGCCGATCAGCACCGGCGCGCCGGTGATCGCCAGCACCGCGATGTCGAACTGCTGGCCGCTGGCGGAATCGGACATGCGCCCCGGCGGCAGGTGCGGGTACCAGACGAACCAGATCACCAGGCAGGCGGCCAGCGACAGCACGAACCAGATCGCGAACAGCCGCCAGCCGTGCCGCGGCTCCCGCCGGGCCGGCGTGCCCGCGCCGGCCGCCAGGGTCTCGGAGCTCATGAGGACACCACGTCCATCTCACCCATCATCCAGCCGAGAGTCTGCATGGGACCGCCATTGCCGTCGACGAACCCGCCGCCGCAGGGAATCAGGCACTGCCAGCGGTAGGTACCGGTGTGACTGGGGGACATGAAGCTGAACGTCTCCGCCGCGTACGCGCCGCCGGAGGTCGGGGTGCACGGCGACGAGCCGCAGAGGTTGTTGACCGAGTTGTTCGCGTTCGGCGAGGCGACCGGCACGAACAGCCCGATGGCCGGGATCGCGAACGTGTGCGCCACGTTGCAGTCCGCCCACGAGTTGATCACCGACTCGGTCGCCGGCCCGCCGAGCGGCTTGTTGTCCTTGTTGTACTGCTGGACGGTGACCGTGCCGCCGAGCGTGCCCTGCACCTGGCTCCAGTAGTTGTTGCGCAGCGGGGTGCAGCCGTCGTAGCCGTAGATGGTCACGTTGACCTTGGTGTTGGCGGGGACGGAGAACAGCGTGGTGTGCAGCCACTGCTTGGTGGTCGGGTCCTGGGTGTAGTAGGTCACCCAGTCCGGCCTGGTGGCGCTGTCGTTCTGCGGGTCCTCCTGCAGCGCGACGTTGACCTGGCCGCCGGAGGCCGTGTAGTGGACGATCGGCAGCTGGGTCGTCGCCGAGCCGATGTAGTACACGACGACGAAGATGCCCAGCCCCACGACGCACAGGAAGGCGACGACCAGAGCCGCCGCCCGGGCCGGCACGGACACCGGATCACCACCTCGCTTCTCAAACCCGCTTCGCCCACCCGCAGCGCGCACGCGGCATGTCCGCCCCCCCGGACAGCGCACGCATCCGGCCGCGCGGGACAGGTTCAGGCCGGTAGCGTATGCATAGATATTCCTGTGACCGCCGCCACATCGCAACACCCGCCACCGCGGATGACCAAATTGTCATCATGGCGGCGCAATCGTTTGCCAGACCCGGCCCACGTGGTCGCCGCGCGTGTCGCCTCGTAGGATGACCCCGGCCGGATGTCCCGCCCGTGCGGACTGGAGGGGCCATGACGACGCGACCGGGGATGCCGACCCGGCCCACGGGCTGGCCGGTGCTGCGCACCCCGAAGTGGATGCTCGCCGGCGGCCTGGTGCTGGTCGCCGGGCTGGTGCTGGTCGCCATCCCGCACCGTCCCTCCACCGCGCAGCGGGCCGCCGACCTGCGCGGCGTGGTCCACGACCTCAACACCGACATCGAGTCGTGCGCCGGCGGGGTGACCGACTCGCTGATCGCGCTGCGGGCCATCCAGTCCGGCACCAGCCACGACGTCACGACCGCGGTGAGCATCGCCCGCACCGCCGCGGCGAACTGCTCCCCCGGCAACAACATGCAGATGGAGGACCTGGTCCAGTACCAGATCCCGGAGTCGCTGGCCTCGTTTCACCTGGACACGGCGGTGAACGACCTGGTCACCTGGGGATTCCCGCTGGCGCAGCGGGTGCAGGCCGACGTGGCGGCGATCGTGACCGCCAAGACCCCGGCCGCGGCGCGGCGCGCGACCGCGCAGTTGCGTCGCGACCAGCGGGCGCTCGACGCGGAGCGCGCCCGGATCGACGCGCTGATCACCTCGGCCAGCAGGTCGCTGTCGGCCGGCGTGTCACCGCCGAGCCTGCCGGGGTGACCCGCTGGCCCATCCCCGGACGCCCCTGCTGACGTACGGCCCCACCGGCTCCTCGCGCGGGTCGGCGCCGTCTCGCAGCCAGGTGATCACCGGGGTGAACACGAGCGGGACGTAGCTGAGCGCCGAGGTCAGCCACAGCACCACCGCGGCGATCTCCTGGTCGTTCGCGGTCCCCAGCGATCCGCTGTGGTAGGCGTGCACCACCGGCCCGCGGGAGAACCCGAGGATGTAGGCGATGATCCAGACCGACCACATCGCGCCCGCGGCGGCGACGGCGCGCCAGGGCCGGGCGAGCCGGGGACCGGACGGCCGCGGGCCGGCCAGCTCGAGCCACAGCAGGATTCCCGCGGGCAGCAGCGTCGCCAGCTCGGCGATCGCCAGCAGCGGGCCGCGCGCCAGCCCGTCCAGGACCGGCGGCAGCCGCCAGACCAGGCAGGCGCCGACCCAGGCGCACAGGGCCACGGCGGAGCGGACGACCGGCGCGGCGGCGCCGGGCTGCGGGGCGGCGCGCCCCGGCCGCGACCCGGTGCCGCGCGGCGCGCCGAGCACGATGAGCGCGGGGGCGACGATGGCCAGCACGCAGAACTGGATGGACTCCACGTACAGGTAGCGGCGCGCGAGCGTGCCCAGCGGCGGCACCATGACCGCGACGACCAGCGCCGCCCCGGCCAGGGCGAGCCAGGGGGACGGGATCCAGCGTGCGGCGCGCCGGCCGGCTCGGTCAGTTCCCATGAGACGACCGTAGCCGCCCGGGCCGGCCGAAGGGCAAGGGTTGCAATCGATTGTGTGACGGAGGCGTAACAATCTCGTCCCCGCTGGTCAGCGACTTGACCCGGTTCTGAGGGCCGTTGGACCATCACCGGAGAGCATCATCCGTGTGCGCGGGTGCGCGGCACATCGCGGCCGGCCGGCCACCGGGGCACAATGAGGCCGGGGTGTACTGACACGAGGTCGCGCCAGGCCGGACCGCGACCAGGACTGAGGCGGCGGACATGATTTCGCAGCAGGCAGCGGCCCGGATCGCGCCGGTACCGCCGGCAGGCTCGGCCGCCAGACGAATCCTTGTCGTCGACGACGAGCCCGGCATCCGCTCGTTCATCGGCCGCGCCCTGGCGGCGGCGGGATACCTGCCCGACTTCGCCGCGGACGGAGCCCAGGCGCTGAAGCAGGCGGCGGAATGCCACTACGACCTGATCATCCTGGACCTGGTGATGCCGGACATGGACGGCAGGGAGGTGCTGGACCGGTTCCTCGCCGCCCGCCCGGAGCAGGCGGTGCTCGTGCTGTCGTGCGTGGCCGACGTGGCCACCAAGGTCGACTGCCTGGAGCGCGGCGCACAGGACTACCTGACCAAGCCGTTCTCGCTGGCGGAGTTGCTGGCCCGGGTCCGGGTCAGGCTGCGGGAGGACGCCCACCTGCGCGGCGAGGCGGCGCGCCCCGGCGAGGCCGCGCGCCCCGGCGAGGCCGCGGTCAGCGCCGGGAGCGGCGGGAACGCCGGGCCGGGCGAGGTCATCAGGGCCGGCGGCCTGACCCTGGACGTGGCGCGGCTGGTCGCCGACATCGGGCACGGCCCGGTGGCGCTGACCCGGCTGGAGTTCCTGCTGCTGCGCGAGCTGGCGGAGCACGTCGGCGAGTCGGTGCCCAAGGGCAGGCTGCTGGCCAGCGTGTGGGGCTACGACTTCGACCCCGGATCGAACGTCGTGGACGTGTGCGTGCGGCGGCTGCGGTCGAAGCTCGGCTTCGACCTGATCAAGACGGTGCGCGGTGAGGGTTACCAGCTTGCCGCCCAGTGACCGGCCGGCGACCGCGTTCCGGGCGCTCGCGCGCGCCGCCGCGGCCGCCCGCGGGCGGGTCAGCGCCGCCAGCGCGCGCGTCGACAGGCACCTGGCCGCCGCCGGCGGCCACCTCACCGGGCTGAGCTGGCCATTCCGGCCCGCCCTGCTCGATGCCGGCTGGGCGGTCTTCTCGGCGCTCGACCTGGCCGCGATCCTCGCGTTCCCGTACTGGGAGACGATCCCGTTCCACTTCATCTGGATCAGCTTCACGCTGCTGTACGGGTTCCGCACCTGGGCACCGGCGCCGACGCTGTGGGTGCTCGCCGCGGTGATGGCGGCCACCGGCGCCGGCATCGGCCTCGACGTGGTGCGCGGCACCGAGCCGCCCGCCGAGCTGACCGAGGTCCCGCTGATGGCCGCCATGTTCGGCGCGATGGTGTGGCACGCACGACGCAAGCTGGCCGCGGAGCGCGCGTCGCAGCAGATCAGCGAGGAGAACGCCCGGCTGCTGGCCAACCAGCGCCGGTTCCTCCAGGACGCCTCGCACCAGCTGCGGACCCCGATCACGATCGCGCTCGGGCACGCCGAGCTGCTGGCGGCCAGCCTGGTCGGCGCGCAGGAGGGCCGCGACATCCAGGTGGTGGTCGGCGAGCTGAACCGGCTGCGGCGGATCGCGGAACGGCTGCTGGTCATCGCGGCCGCCGAGGACCCGGAGTTCCTGCACCCCGAGCCGCTCGCCCTGGACAGCTTCACCATGGAGATCCTGCGCCGCTGGCGCCCGACCGCCGACCGCCGCTGGCAGCTCGGCAGGCTGGACCGGGTCACCGTGCAGGCCGACAGGGAACGGCTCGGCCTGGCCATCGACGCGCTGCTGGAGAACGCCGTGCGGCACACCGCGGACGGCGACGTGATCAAGCTGTCGGTCGCGGCGGCCGGGCACGGGCGGCCGACCCGCATGATCGTCGCGGACGGCGGCCAGGGCATCCCGGCCGAGCTCGTCCCGCATGTCTTCGACAGGTTCCGCAGCGGCGACAGCGGCCACCCCAGGGGGACCGGCCTGGGGCTGGCCCTGGTGCGCGCGGTGGCCCGGGCGCACGGCGGAGACGTGCTGGTGCGCAGCCGGCCGGGCAACGGCAGCGCGTTCGAGCTGCTGCTGCCCGCGCCGGCCGGGCCGCCGGCGATCGCGGCGATGCCGCCGGCGGCGGCGCACGCCGGCGGTGACACACTGGACGGGAGCCTCGACGCGGCGCGGACGGAAGGGAGCAGGTGAGGCCGGGCATGGGACAGCGGACCTGGGCGGGCGACGGGCCATGGGCGCGGGCGACCCGGCGGGCCTGGCGGGCCGCGGCCCGGGCGGCGGCCCGGCACAAGGTCGCCACCGCCGTCGCCGCGGTGTGCGCCGCCGCAGCGGTGACCGGGGTCGCGCTGGCCGGCGCCGGCTCCGCCGCGCCGGAGCCAGCCACCGCGCCTTCGTTCAGCCTCCCCGTCCTCGGGCACTCCGGGCGGCACGTCTCGCTCGGCCAGTACGCGGGCAGGCCGCTGGTGGTGAACTTCTTCGCGTCCTGGTGCCCGCCGTGCAAGCAGGAGACACCGCTGCTGGCCGGGTTCTACCGGAGCGAGCACGGCAAGGTGGCGGTGGTGGGCCTGGACGAGAACGACGCGCTCGGCAGCGCGCTGTCGTTCACCCGGGCGGACGGGGTCAGCTACCCGGTGGGGTTCGACCCGCAGCTTGCCGCCGCGTCCGCCTACAACGTCGACGCCCTGCCGCAGACCTTCTTCCTGAACGCGCGGCACCAGATCGTCGGCCACATCTACGGCCCGCTGACGCTCGCCAAGCTCGACGCGGGCATCGCCGCGGCCGAGCGGAGCTGAGGCGCTGAACGAGCGGCCCGGGACGTCCGCGGCCGGGCCGGGCACGGGCCCGCGCCGGGCTGGTGACCTGAAATACCTGGAATACCTGGAATAGCGGTACCGGTTTGGTGCTTCTGTCAGCCTTAGGCGGCCGAATCCGGCCGCCTTTCCCGTACAGAAGCACCAGAGGCCTACCGTTGATCCAGGTGCTCGATGCGCGGCAGCGCCCGGCGCCCGCGGATCAGGCGGTGCCCTTGCGAGACCGGCTCGCCGCCCCGGCCGCGCCGGTCAGGCCGTAGACGACGCCGCCGTGCCACAGGCCGCTCAGCACCCCGGCCACGATGCCGCCGCCGGTGAGCACCGAGAGCACCACGGCGATGGCGGCGCACGCGATCGCGGGCAGCACGGCGAAGCGCCACGGGTTGCTCCTGGCCCAGCGGACGGCCCGGCCGGGGCGGGACCGCCACAGCGCGCCCGCCGCGGCCACCACGAAGAACGCCACCGCGCCCAGCGACAGCGAGCCGCTGAGCGCCGCCATGCCCGGCAGCGCGCCGGTGACGGCATGCAGCCCCAGGTCGCCGGCCGCGACGATCCCGCCGGTCAGCACCGCGGCGCCCCACGGCGCCCCGGACATGGCGGAGCCGGAAATCGTCATCTCCTCGCGCCGGGAGAGGTCTTGGTCGCTGCGAGTCGGCGTGGACATGCACATCCCTGCCCTTCCAGCCCTGTGGGCCAGGTTCACGTCATATCGCGTCTTTGCCAGAGGGTACCACGGCGGCGCGGCCGCGGTGCCGGACGGCGCGCCGCGGGGCGCAATTCAGCGCAAGGTCGCCGGGAACGCTCAGCTTGCGCTCAGCTTCCCTCGTGCACGCCCAGCCTGAGGGTCTCTCTCCCGGGCCCGCCCCGATCGTTGTCCACTTGGCCCGCCTTGATCGTGGTCGGCCGGGCCGGCATGACGGCCGGGGACGTACCCTGTTCTGGTCGAGGACGAGGACGATGCAGCAGGACCACAACGACGCCGGGGGCAGCTGGGAGACGCATCCCTACTGGCAGCCGCGCGCGCACGACGGGCCCGGGCGGGCGCTGCCCGATCCGCCGCCGCGCCGCCCGCGGCGCGGCGGCCGCCTGCTGGCCTACCTCGCCGTCGCCGCGCTGGCGGCGGGCGTCGGCGCCGGGGTGACCGGCGCCCTCGACCGCCCGGGCGCCGCCCGGGCCAAGGGCGCCTCCGCCAGCCCGGCCCCGGTGCGGCACGGCGGTGCGTCCGGCGGGCCTGCCACGCTCAACCAGCGGGCGGTCGAGGACAGGGTGGAACCCGGCATGGTGGACATCACCGCCACGCTGAGGTACAGCGGCGAGACCGCCGAGGGCACCGGGATGATCATCTCGCCGTCGGGCCTGGTGCTGACCAACAACCACGTGATCGACGGGGCCACCGCGGTGCGGGCCACGCTGGCCGGCCCGGGCTCGTCCGGGACGACCTACCCGGCGCGTGTCGTCGGCTACGACGCCGCCGCCGACGTCGCGCTGCTGCGGCTGGAGGGCGCGTCCGGGCTGACGCCGGTCAGCTTCGGCGACTCCTCGCGGGTCGCGGTCGGCACCGCGGTGCTAGCCCTCGGCAACGCCGAGGGCAGGGGCGGCGTGCGGCCCGCCGCCGGGGTGATCAGCGGGGTCGGCCGCTCCGTCCAGGCCAGCGACGAGGGATCGGGCACCACCGAGGACCTGCACGACATGCTGCAGACCACCGCGCAGATCCAGCAGGGCGACTCCGGCGGCGCGCTGGCGGACGGCGCGGGCAAGGTCATCGGGATGATCACCGCCGCGGACACCGGCGGCTCCGGCGGCCACGGCGCCACCATCGGCTTCGCGATCCCCGTCGACACCGCGCTGGCGATCGCCAGGCAGATCGACCAGGGCCGCGCCAGTTCCGCCGTGTACATCGGGCTGCCCGGTTTTCTCGGCGTGGTGGTCGCGCGCAGCGACAGCCCGGACCCGCGGCAGCAGGCCGCGGCCGAGCCGCAGCCGGGCGGCGGGGGCTTCCCCGGCGGGGGCGGCGGGGGCGGCGGGAACGGCGCCGGCTGCCTGGCCGGCGGCCAGCAGCCCGCCGTGCCGCGGGACATCGCGCCCGCCGGCGCCGGGGCGCTGGTCATCGGCGTGCTGTGCGGGACGGCGGCCGAGGCGCAGGGCCTGGCGCCCGGCGACGTGATCACCTCCGTCGACGGCCTGCCGGTCACCACGCCCGGCTCGCTGACCGAGGTCACCGCCAGGTACCACCCCGGCGACGTGGTGTCGGTCGGCTGGGAGGACACCGGCGGCGGCAGGCACGTCACCCCGATCACCCTGGGCGACGGCCCGGCGCGGTAACGGGCTGCTCAGCCAGTCCCGCAGCCTGGCCTCGCACCGCGCGATCGCGCCGGTCTCCACGTACTCGGCGGCGGTGTGCGCGACCTCGGGGATCCCCGGGCCGTAGTTCACCGCCGGGATGCCGAGCGCGGCGAACCGCGCCACGTCGGTCCAGCCCAGCTTGGCGCGGGGCGCGCCGCCGACCGCGGCCAGGAACGCGGCCGCGGCTGGGTGGCGCAGGCCGGGCCGGGCGCCGTCGGCCACGTCGACCACGGTCACCGGCCACTCGCCGAACAGCGAGCGGACGAAGTCGGCCGCCTGCCCGCCGTCCCGGTCCGGGGCGAACCGGTAGTTGACCGTCACCACGCACTCGTCGGGAACCACGTTGCCCGCGACGCCGCCGCGGATGCCGACGGCGTTCAGGCCCTCGCGGTAGCGCAGCCCGTCCACCTCGGGCTCCCTGGGGACGTGGCGGGCCAGCAGGTCGAGGACGGCGCGCGCCTCGTGGATCGCGTTGCGCCCCATCCAGGAGCGCGCGGTGTGCGCCCGCGTGCCCGCCACGGCGACCTCTGCGCGCAGCGTGCCCTGGCAGCCGCCCTCGACCTGGCCGCCGGTCGGCTCCATCAGCACGGCGAAGTCGCCGGCGAGCAGGTCCGGGCGGCTGCGGGACAGCCGCAGCAGCCCGTTGCGTTCGGCTTCGACCTCCTCGCAGTCGTAGAACACGTACGTGACGTCCCTGGCCGGCGCGTCCAGCGCGGCGGCCAGCCGCAGTTGCACCGCCACGCCGGATTTCATGTCGGTCGCGCCGCAGCCGAACAGCCGTGACCCCTCGGTCCGGGACGGCAGGTTGCCGGCGACCGGCACCGTGTCCAGGTGCCCGGCCAGGATCACCCGCTCCGGGCGGCCCAGCATGGTGCGCGCCACCACGGCGTCGCCGTCGCGGTGCACGCTCAGGTGGGGCAGCGGCCGCAGCGCCCGCTCGATGGCGTCGGCCAGCGGTCCCTCCCGCCCGCTCACCGAGGGGATGTCAACCAGTTGCGCGGTCAGCGCCGCGCCGTCGAGACCCAGGTCCACCGGCCCAGCTTAGGCACCTCCGCCGCCGACCGGGGACCCCGCCAGATCAGGGGCGGCGCTGCCGGGCCGGTACGGCGGCCCCGGCGGCGGCCCCTGCGCCGGCAGCGTCCGGGTCGCGGCGCGCAGCGCGGACACGATCACCGCCACCGACGGGCGGGGCAGGCTCGCCGTGCGGGCCACGGCGTGCACGTCCCTGGACAGGTCCAGGCCGTGCGGCAGGTCCCTGACCGCTACCCGGCGCTCCGCCGCGGCGACGGCCAGCCGCGGCAGGATCGCGATGCCGATGCCGCGCGCCACCAGGCTGACGATCGTGGACATGCCCTCGAACTCCGACAGCACCGCGGGCGAGACTCCGGCCGCGGCCAGCAGCCGGTCCACCGCCAGCCGGGACGGTTCCCCGGCCGGCGCGGCGAGCCACGGCTCGTGCCGCAGCGCGCGCAGGTCGACGGGCTCGGCGGGATCGGCGGCCCGGTGCGCGCGCGGCAGCACCAGCACGAGCTGATCCCGGATCAGGTGGTAGCAGGTCAGCAAGGACCCGGCGGTGTCGATCTCGCCGGCGAGGCGGCCGGTCCAGTCGTCCACGATCGCGACGTCCACCTCGCCGGAACGCACCTGGCGCAGGCCCTCGCGGGCAGGCGCCTGCCGCAGCACCAGGCTCAGCCCCGGATGCGCGCGCAGGCTGCGGGCCAGCGCAGGGGCGAACGCGATCGCCGCGGACGGGAACGCCGTCACCGTCACCCGCCCGGCGGGCTCGGCGGCACGGGCGGACAGGTCGGTCTCGGCCGCCTCGACCATGGCCAGGATGCGCTCGGCGTGACCGGCCAGCCGCCGGCCCGCGTCGGTCAGCTGGGCACGCCGGGCGGACCTGTCCAGCAGCGCGGTGCCCGCCTCGCGCTCGAGCGCGGCGAGCTGCTGCGAGACCGCCGACGGCGTGTAGCCAAGGACGGCGGCGGTCCGCGCGATGCTGCCGCGCGCCGCGAACTCGTGCAGCAGCCGGAGCCTGTGCAGGTCGAGCATAAGAAAAGCTTAGTCTCTGCCCTAGAGATCAGCGCTTGTGCTTACGGTACATCCCGCGGAAACTTGAGCAGGTATGCGGCGCAGTCCCGGTGAGCGCGGCCCCCGCGAGGCGACCCGGCCGCGACGCCGCCGCGGCACCGGGCCGTGCCGGAAACCGCAGATGACCGCCGATCCCGCAGCTAGGAGCGCCAGCGTCACGTGGCCCTCAGCATCGCACCGTCCCAGCCCCTTCCGTCCCAGCCCCCCGCTCCCGGCCGCCCGGGCCCCGGCCCGGCCGGCGTCCCGGTTTCCGCGACGCTGGCGGCCAACGAGACGATGGCCGCGCGGCGCAGCCGGGGTCAGCCCGTGCTGCCGATGGCGTTCGGCGAGGCCGGGCTGCCCGCGCACCCGTTGCTGCGCGAGGCGCTGGCCCGGGCCGCCGGATGCAACTGCTACGGCCCGGTGGCCGGCCACCAGGCGCTGCGCGCGGCGGCGGCCTCGTACTGGACCCGGCGCGGCCTGCCCACCGACCCGGCCGCGGTGGTGGCCGGGCCGGGCAGCAAGGCCCTGCTGTTCGGCCTGATCACGGCGATCGGCGGCGACGTCGCCGTCGCCCGGCCGAGCTGGGTCAGCTACGCCGCGCAGGCGAGCCTGGCCGGGCGGGCCGCGCACTTCGTGCCCGGCCCGGGCGGCGTGCCCGACGCGGACCGCCTTGCCCGCACGGTGTCCGCGGCGCGCGCGGCCGGCCGGCCGGTCCGCTCGGTCATCGTCACGCTGCCGGACAACCCGACCGGGACGCTGGCCCCGCCCGCGGCCGTGCGCGCCGTGTGCGAGGTGGCCGCCCGGCACGACCTGATCGTCATCTCCGACGAGATCTACCGTGACCTGGTGCACGACGACGCCCTGCCATTCGCCAGCCCCGCCGCCATTTCCCCGGAACGAACGGTGGTGACCACGGGCCTGTCCAAGAACCTCGCGCTCGGCGGCTGGCGGCTCGGGGTGGCCAGGATGCCGGACGGCCTGCTCGGCCGCGAGCTGCGCGCCCGGCTGCTCGGCGTGGGCAGCGAGATCTGGTCGGCCGCGGCCGGCCCGGTACAGCAGGCCGCGGCGCTCGCGTTCGGCGAGCCGCCCGAGCTAGCGGAACGGGTGGCGCGTAGCCGCCGCCTGCACGCCGCCGTCGCCCGCGCGGTCGCCGGGGTGTTCCGCGGCGCCGGCGCGGCCGTGCCCGTGCCGCAGGCGGCGTTCTACGTCTACCCGGACTTCGCGCCGCTGGCGGGCCGGCTGCGGCGGCGGCACGGCATCGACAGCGACGAGGGCCTGGCCGCGCTGCTGCTGGACCGGTACGGCGTCGGGGTGCTCCCGGCGAGTGCGTTCGGGGAGCGGGGCTGGCGGCTGCGGCTGCGGGTGGCGACCGCGCTGCTGTACGGCGAGGACGACGCCAGCCGCGCCGCCGCGCTGGAGGCCGCCGACCCGTGCGCGCTGCCGTGGATCGCCGCGGCGCTGTCCAGGCTCGCCGAGGCGCTGGCCGACCTCACCAGGTGATCGCCGCGGGCTCGACCGGCAGCAGCTCCGGGCGCTTTGGCGGCATGCCGTCGCCCGAGGACGTGCCGTTGATCCTCCTGCGCAGCCAGGGCATGGCGTACTGCCTGGCCCAGCGGGCGTCGGCGAGGCGGGCGGACAGCCAGGCGGCGCCGGTCCGCAGCCGGGTGGCGCCGTTCCCGAGCCGGGCGGCCGGGGGCAGGGCCGGCCACGGCGCCCGCCAGTCCTCGGCCACCGCGACGCCGAGAACCTCGCAGGTGCGCAGCGCCACCCTGCGGTGCCCTTCGGCGGACAGGTGCAGCCGGTCCTGGCTCCAGGCGCGCGGGTCGTGCAGCGCCCGCATCGGCCACAGGTCGACGAGCTCGCAGCCGGCCTCGTCGGCGATCGCGCGCAGGTGCATGTTGTAGGCGGCGGTCCTGCCGCGCAGCAGCCTGATCACCGGGAAGACGCGCGGATCGAAGCCGGTGAAGATGAGCACGCGGCAGCCCGCCGCCTGCAACGCGGCGACCGCCGCCTCGAACTGCGACGCGAGCTCGTCGACGTCGCTGCCCCGGAGGATGTCGTTGCCGCCCGCCGCCAGGCTGACCAGGTCCGGCGCCATCTCGGCGGCCCGCGGCACCTGCTCGGCGACGACCTGCCCGAGCAGCTTTCCCCGGATCGCCAGGTTCGCGTAGCGGAATCCCGGCGTCCGCTGCGCCAGCACGGCGGCCAGGCGGTCCGCCCAGCCGAGGAACCCGCCGTCGGGGCGCGGATCGTCGAGCCCCTCGGTGAAGCTGTCGCCGAGCGCGACGAAAGAGCCGATCCCGGCTGTCAGGTCACGTTCCCGCATGCCGTCATGATGCCACCGGCGACCCGCAACCGTGCGCCCGTCGCGTGCGGCAGGATGGTGTGGTGCGCAACCGACGGGCATCAGCGGCTGCCGCCGCCGCGGCCGCCGGTTGCCTGCTGGCCGCGGCCGGCTGCAGCGGCTTCAACTATGGCCCGACATCGACGGGCGCGGCGGCCACGCCAGCAGCCCCGCGCGCGACGGCGCCGGCGCCGCCCGGCGGGCAGCGGTACCCGGCGGCTGCGTGGCCGGCCTTCGGCGGGAACGCCGCGCACGCCGGCGTCGCCGCCGCCGCGGCCGCCGGCCCGCTGCAGATCGCCTGGCAGGTGCACCTGGGCGCGGCCGTCTACGGCCAGCCGCTGCTGGTGGGCGGCCTGGTCATCGTGGCGACCGAGGACGACACGATCTACGCGCTCGACTCCTCGACCGGCCGGGTGGTCTGGTGGAACCGGGTCGGCACCCCGGTGCCGCTGTCCGAGCTGCCGTGCGGCGACATCGACCCGCTCGGCATCACCGGCACGCCCGTCTACGACCGGGCCGACGGGCTCGTCTACGCGGTCGCGGAGACGGCCGGGTACCATCACGTGCTGGTCGGCGTGTCGGTCACCGACGGCGCGCTGCGGGTGCGGCGCGACATCCCGGCGCCGGACGGGCAGCCGCGGTACGACCAGCAGCGGCCGGCGCTCACGCTGGAGGACGGCCGGGTGTACGTGGCGTTCGGCGGGCTGTTCGGGGACTGCGGCCCGTACCGCGGCTCGGTGGTGGGCATCCCGGCCGGCGGCAGCGGGCCGACGGTCTCCTACGTGGTGCCCTCGCCGCGCCAGGGCGCCATCTGGGGCACCGCCGGCCCGGTGGCCGGCCCGGGCGGCACGCTGTACGTCGGCGTGGGCAACGGCTCGGTGACCAGCACCAGCTTCGACGGCAGCGACTCGGTCACGGCGCTGTCGCCCGCGCTGCGGCGCACCGGCATCTTCGCGCCCGTCACCTGGAGGTCCGACAACGCGGGCGACCTGGACCTGGGCTCCACCCAGCCCGCGCTGACCGGGACCGGCATGCTGCTGGCGCTCGGCAAGAGCGGCACCGCGTACCTGCTCGACCCCGCGCACCTCGGCGGCGTGGGCGGCCAGGTGGCGGAGGCCAGCGTGTGCCCGGCCTACGGCGCGGCGGCGGTGGCGGGCAGCGCCGTGTACGAGCCATGCGCCCAGGGCGGGCTGGCCGCGGTCAGCGTGGCGGGCGGCCGCATCCGGGTGCTGTGGCGCGGGCCGGCCGGCGCCGCGGGCTCGCCGGTGGTCGGCGGCGGCGCGGTCTGGGTCACCGACTACGCGGCCGGGACGCTGTACGAGCTCGATCCCGGCACCGGGGCGGTCCGGCACTCGCTGAGCCTCGGCACCACGCTGCCGCACTTCGCCTCGCTGTCGATGGCCGGCCACGACGCCTACGTCGGCACCACCGAGGGCGTCATCGCGGTCGCCGGGGCCTGAGCCGCTACCAGGCGGGTGGCTGGGTACGGCGGGGACGGGGCGGGCAGACTTGAGGCCATGGCGAGCTACACCGAAGCACCGGCGCCGGCGTTCCTTTTCGACCTGGACGGGACGCTGATCGACAGCGTGTACCAGCACGTGATCGCGTGGCGGACGGCACTGCTGGACATCGGCATCGACCTGTCGGTGTGGCGGATCCACCGGCGGATCGGGATGAGCGGCGGGCTGTTCGTGTCCGCGCTGCTGCGGGAGACCGGGCGGTCGCTGTCCAAGGACGACATCGACCGGCTGCAGCAGGCGCACGCCACGAACTACCGTGCGCAGCTGGACTCGGTCACCGCGCTGCCCGGGGCGGGCGAGCTGCTCGCCGCGCTCACCGGTGCGGGCGTGCGCTGGGCGATCGCCACCAGCGGGTACGCGGCGACCGCGCGGCCCGCGCTCGGGCTGCTGGGGCTGCCGGACGACACGCCGATGGTGACCCGCGACCTGGTGCGGCACGCCAAGCCCGACCCCGACCTGTTCCTCGCCGCGGCCGCCGAGCTCGGCGTCGATGCCAGGCACGCGATGGTCGTCGGGGACAGCGTGTGGGACCTGCTCGCGGCACGGCGGGCCGGGGCGCTCGGCGTCGGCCTGATGTCCGGCGGCTACGGCCGGGAGGAACTGGAGCGGGCCGGGGCGTACCGGGTCTACGCCGACCCGGCCGAGATGCTGGCCCGCATCGACGAGCTCGGCGTGCGCGCGGAGGCGGGCTGATCATGGCGGACGCGGGCCGCGGGCCGGCCGCCCTCCGGGGCGGGGACGTCGCGCGGGCCGCGGCGCGGCGGCGGCTGCGGGACAGGCTGCCGGGGCCGGACAGCGGCTGGTGGCTGGCGGCGGTGGGCGTGGCGTTCACCGCGGCGGAACTGCTGTTCGTCCCGCCGCGGATGGGGCTGAGCTGGGACGAGTCCGTGTACGTCAGCCAGGTCAGCCCGCACGCTCCGGCGGCGTGGTTCGACCCGGCGCGGGCCCGGGGGGTGCCGGTGCTCGTCGCGCCGGTGGCGGCGCTGACCGCCTCGGTGGTCGCGCTGCGGGTATACCTGTCGCTGGCCTGCGGGCTCGGCCTGGTGCTCGCGCTGTGGGCGTGGCGGCCGCTGCGCCCGGCGTGGGTGCTTGCGCTGGCCGGGGTGGCGTTCGGCGGGCTGTGGGCGGCGCAGTACTACGGGCCGCAGGCCATGCCGGACATGTGGTCCGCGCTCGGCTGCCTGGCCGCGGTAGGCTGCTTCCTGCGGTGGGCCTACGGCCACGGCGGCAGCGGCGCGCTGGCCGGGCTCGGCGCGAGCGTGACGCTGGTGACGCTGGTGCGGCCGGGGGACGCGGTCTACCTGGCCGCCCCGCTGCTGCTGGCCGTGCTCGCGGTCCGGGCATGGCGGCGCTGGCCGCTGGCCGCGGCGGTGCTGGCCGGGCTGGTGGCCGGCGGCGCGGAGTGGGCGGCCGAGGCGTACCTCAGGTTCGGCGGCGTCGCGGCGCGGCTGCACCAGGCCGGCGCGGAGCAGGGCGGGTTCGGGCTGCACTTCGCGCTGCTGGACGAGCTGAAGGCGCTGAACGGGCCGACGCTGTGCCGTCCGTGCACGGTCGGCGTCAGGGACCCGGAACTCGACCTGTGGTGGCTCGCGCTGCCGGCGCTGGTGGCGCTCGGCATCTGGGGCGCCCGGCGGGCCGGGCGGGCCGGTTCCGCGGTGCTGCCCGCGGCCTGCGGGCTGTGCCTGGCGGCGCAGTACCTGGTCATGATCGACTACGCGGCGCCGAGGTTCCTGCTGCCCGCCTACGCGGTGCTCGCCATCCCGGCGGCGGACGGGCTGGCGTTCGGCATCACGGCGGTGAGCTGGGACATGCGGCCGGCGATGGCCGCGGCGGCGGGGTTCCTGCTCGTCGCCCAGCTCGTCGCCCAGCATGCGGTGCTCGACCACGAGGCCGGCGGCACGGTGCGGTTCCACGACGACTACGCCAGGATCGCGGCGGTGCTGACCCGGCTCGGCCTGCGACCGCCATGCCTGGTCAACGGGGTGCAGTACATCCCGATCGGGTTCTACGCGGGCTGCGCGTCGGCGGGCAGCGCGGCGAGCGCGGCGCCGGGCGAGCGGGTCGCGGTGCTGGTGGCCGCGGGACGCCATCCGCCGTGGTACGCCAGGGGCTGGCGCGCCCACCGGATCACCGGGACGACCGTGCTGCACGTCACCGCGTACATCCGCCCGGGCGCCTTAGCGAGCGAGCGGCCGGCTGAGCCCGGCCCGTGGCCGGAGCCGCCTGGAAAATGCGCATCCGGCCGCGAGGCGCGGTTAGATAGATGGGTAACCGAGCCACGGGTCCGTCGCGTTACGTGACGGCTAGCGGTCTGAGGCGGGAGGCGATGTGCCGTGCCCGCGGTACGGCGGATCATCGTTGGCGTCCATGGATCACTGGGGAGCCTGCAGGCGCTGCGGCACGCGGCGGACGAGGCCAGGCAGCGGGACGTGCCGCTGCATCCGGTCATCGCGTGGACCCCGCCGGGCGGCGACCTGGCCGAACGGCGGCATCCCTCGCCCGAGCTGCGCAGGATCTGGCGGGAGGCCGCCTGGGGGCGGCTGCTTGCCGCGTTCGACGCCGGGCTCGGCGGCGTGCCCGCCGACCTGCTCGTCGAGCCGCACGTGGTGCGCGGCGAGACCGGGCCGGTCCTGGTCGACGTCGCCGACCATCCCGACGACCTGCTGGTCATCGGGACCGGCCGCCGCGGCCTGACCAGGCGGCTGCGCGGCTCGGTCGGGCGCTACTGCCTGGCGCACGCGACGTGCCCGGTGCTCGCCGTCCCGCCGTCGGCGCTGGTGGACGAGATGAGCCACGGGCGGCGCGCCTGGCAGCTACGCCGGCACGCGCTGATCCCGGACACCCCTGACGTCTGAGCAGCGGGTGCCGCCCTGCGACGGCACCGGGGGCATTCGGGGGGCCCTGATGCCCTTCTTGGGGTATCGGCGGGCCCCTCAGTCCCCCGCTGCCGCCTGCCGGACCCGCGCATGGGTTCCGTTAGGGACGCGCCCGGCGGCGCATGAGTCCGGCAAGGACGCCTCCAGCCGGGCATGCGGGGCTCTTGACTATGGGGTGCCTGAACTTACCTCGCCGGGCCCGAACGCCCGGCGGGCCCGGTGAGGAGTCACCCGTGTGGGACCTGTGCTACGTCGCGCTGACGATCGTGATCTTCGCCGTGCTGATCGGGCTGGTGAAGGGGGTCGAGCGCTTTGACCGCTGAGAACTGGATCGGCCTGGTCGGCGGCGTGCTGCTGACCATCTACCTGTTCGTGGCCCTGGTCCTTCCGGAGCGGTTCTGATGAACTCGACGGCCGCGGGCTGGCTGCAGTGGCTGCTGCTGGTCGCCGCCCTTGCCGCGTGCCACGTGCCGCTCGGCAACTACATCGCCCGCATCTTCACCGGCGCCAGCCACTGGCGGGTGGAGCGCGGCATCTACAAGCTGGCCGGCATCGACCCGGACGCGGACATGCGGTGGAGCGGCTACGCCCGGTCCGTGCTGGCGTTCTCCGCGGTCAGCGTGCTGTTCCTGTACCTGATCGAGCGCACGCAGCACTGGCTGTTCCTGTCCATCGGGATGTCCGACGTCTCGCCGGACACCGCGTGGAACACGGCAGTCTCGTTCACCACCAACACCAACTGGCAGAACTACTCCGGCGAATCCACGATGAGCTACCTGACCCAGATGGGCGGCCTGGCGGTGCAGAACTTCCTCTCCGCCGCGGTCGGGCTCGCGGTCGCGGTCGCGGTCATCCGCGGGTTCGTCAGGTCCAGGACCGACCGGCTCGGCAACTTCTGGGTGGACATGACCCGGGCCGTGCTGCGGCTGCTGCTGCCGCTGGCGGTGCTCGGCGCGATCATCCTGGTCGCGGGCGGCGTGGTGGAGAACTTCACCGCCTACCACACGGTGACCACGCTGGCCGGCGGGCACCAGACCATCGTCGGCGGGCCGGTGGCGTCCCAGGAAGTCATCAAGGAGCTGGGCAACAACGGCGGCGGCTTCTACAACGCCAACTCGGCCCACCCGTTCGAGAACCCGAACCCGTTCACCGACTGGTTCGAGATCTTCCTCATCCTGCTCATCCCGTTCAGCCTGCCGCGGGCGTTCGGCACAATGGTCGGCGACGACAAGCAGGGCTGGGCGCTGGTCGCGGTGATGGCGATCCTGTGGGCGGCCGCGGTCGGCGGGATCAGCTTCTTCGAGGCTCACCTGGGCACGGCCGGGGCCGCGCCGCAGCTCGCGCACGGCGCGTACGAGGGCGTCGAGGTCCGGTTCGGCACCCCGGGCTGCGCGCTGTTCGCGGCGTCGACGACCACCACGTCGACCGGCGCGGTGAACTGCTTCCACGACTCGCTGACGCCGTTCGGGGGCGGGATCGCGCTGACGGACATGGCGCTCGGCGAGGTCGCGCCCGGCGGCATCGGTGCCGGCATGTACGGCCTGCTGATCCTGGCCGTCGTCACCGTGTTCGCCGCCGGGCTGATGGTGGGCCGGACGCCGGAGTACGTCCGCAAGAAGATCCGGCCGGCCGAGATGAAGTACGCGGCGCTGTACTTCCTCACCCTGCCGGTGGTCATCCTGACCATGGCCGGGCTGTCGATCGGCACCAGGATCGGGCAGAGCGCCATCTTCAACCCCGGTCCGCACGGGCTGACCGAGATCGTGTACGCGTTCACCTCGATGGCCAACAACAACGGCTCGGCGTTCGCCGGACTGGGCACCGCGGCCCGCTGGTACCAGATCACCGGCGGCATCACGATGCTGCTCGGCAGGTTCGCGCCGGAGATCTTCGCCCTCGGCCTGGCCGGGTCGCTGGCCAGGCAGGCCCCGGTGCCGGAGACCGCCGGGACGCTGGATACCAGGACGCCGCTGTTCGTCGGCATGGTCGTCGGCGTGGTGCTTATCCTCGTCGGCCTCACCTACTTCCCCGCGCTCGCGCTGGGCCCGTTCGCCGAGGGGCTGCGCTGATGTCCGTGACAACCGAGGGCTCCGCGTCCCCGGGTCCGGCCGCTCCCGGGCAGAGCGCGCAGCCGCGCCGGATCGGCGGCGGGCTGCTCGACCCCACGATGCTGTGGAAGTCGCTGCCGGACGCGGTCGCGAAGTTCGACCCGCGGGTGCAGATCAAGAACCCGGTCATGTTCGTCGTCGAGGTCGGCGCCGTGGTGTGCGGCTACACCGCGGTCCGGCACGCATCGGTGTTCAACTGGACGATCGTGGCCTGGCTGCTGCTGACCGTGCTGTTCGCCAACCTCGCCGAGGCGGTGGCCGAGGGACGCGGCAAGGCGCAGGCGGCCACGCTGCGCCGGGCCAAGCGGGAGGCGATGGCGCGCCGCCTGGTGGGGTGGCGGCCGGGGGCCGACCCGGCGGCGCTGCGCGAGGAGCCGGTGCCGGGCACGCAGCTTCGGGTGGGCGACTACGTGGTGGTCGAGGCCGGGCAGATCATCCCGGGCGACGGCGACGTCGTCGAGGGCATCGCCTCGGTGGACGAGTCGGCGATCACCGGCGAGTCCGCGCCGGTGATCCGCGAGTCCGGCGGCGACAGGTCCGCGGTGACCGGCGGCACCACCGTGCTGTCGGACCGGATCGTGGTCAAGATCACCTCCAGGCCCGGTGAGACGTTCATCGACCGGATGATCGCCCTGGTCGAGGGCGCGCAGCGGCAGAAGACGCCGAACGAGATCGCGCTGAACATCCTGCTCGCCGCGCTGACCATCATCTTCATGCTCGCGGTGATCACGCTGCAGCCGATGGCGTACTACTCCAAGGCGCCGCAGACGCTGGTGATCCTGGTGGCGCTGCTGGTGGCGCTGATCCCGACCACGATCGGCGCGCTGCTGTCCGCGATCGGCATCGCCGGCATGGACCGGCTGGTGCAGCGCAACGTGCTGGCCATGTCCGGCCGCGCGGTGGAGGCGGCCGGCGACGTGAACACGCTGCTGCTGGACAAGACCGGCACGATCACGATCGGGAACCGGCAGGCGACCGAGTTCCTGCCGGTGGACGGCGCCACCGCGGCCGAGCTCGCCGACGCGGCGCAGCTGTCGTCCATGGCGGACTACACGCCGGAGGGCCGGTCCATTGCGGTGCTCGCCAAGAACTGCTACGGGCTGCGGGAACGGCCGGAGGGCGAGCTGGCGGGCGCCGAGTTCGTCGAGTTCAGCGCGCAGACCCGGATGAGCGGCATCGACCTGGCCAGCGGGCGGAAGGTGCGCAAGGGCGCCTCCAGCGCGATCAGGGAGTGGGTCCGCGCGGGCGGCGGCACCCCGCCGCACGACCTGGGCCCGCTTGTCGACGGGATCTCCGCCGCGGGCGGCACCCCGCTGGTGGTGGCGGAAAAGCCGGCCGACGGCGCCGGGCCGGCCAGGGCCCTCGGCGTGATCCGGCTGAAGGACATCGTCAAGGAGGGCATCTCCGAGCGGTTCGCCGAGATGCGCAGGATGGGCATCCGCACCGTCATGATCACCGGCGACAACCCGCTGACCGCCAAGGCGATCGCGGACGAGTCCGGCGTGGACGATTTCCTCGCCGAGGCGACGCCGGAAGACAAGATGGCGCTGATCAAGAAGGAGCAGGAGGGCGGCAAGCTGGTGGCGATGACCGGGGACGGCACCAATGACGCCCCCGCGCTCGCCCAGGCCGACGTCGGCGTGGCCATGAACACCGGAACCTCCGCAGCCAAGGAGGCCGGGAACATGGTGGACCTGGACTCCAACCCGACCAAGCTCATCGAGATCGTCCAGATCGGCAAGCAGCTGCTGATCACCAGGGGCGCGCTGACCACGTTCTCCATCGCCAACGACGTCGCGAAGTACTTCGCGATGCTGCCGGCCATGTTCTCGGTCGCCTTCCCCGACCTGGCCAAGCTGAACATCCTGCACCTGCACAGCCCGCAGTCGGCGATCACCTCGGCGATCATCTTCAACGCGCTGATCATCGTCGCGCTGATCCCGCTCGCGCTGCGCGGCGTGCGTTACCGGCCCGCCTCCGCCACCTCGCTGCTGCGCAGGAACCTGTGGATCTACGGCATCGGCGGGCTGATCATCCCGTTCATCGGGATCAAGCTCATCGACCTCGTCGTCATGACCATCCCGGGATTCCGCTGATGAACCGCCTTCCCGTCCTCATCCGCCAGCACCTCGCCGGGCTGCGCATCCTGCTGGCGTTCACCGTGATCTGCGGGCTCGCCTACCCGGCCGTCATGGTCGGCTTCTCCCAGCTCGCCTTGCACGACCAGGCCAACGGCTCGCTGGTCAGCTACGACGGCCGCGTTGTCGGCTCCAGCCTGCTGTGCCAGGAGTTCACCGACGCCAGCGGCAACCCGCTGCCGCAGTACTTCCAGCCGCGCCCGTCCGCCGCGGTCAACCCGGCGTCCAAGACGGACCACGGCTGCGACCCGCTGTACTCCGGAGCGTCCAACCTCGGCCCGACCAACCCGGTCCTGATCCGGGAGATCACGCAGCGGCAGCAGCAGATCTCCACGTTCGACCGCGTGCCGATCGCGGACATCCCGGCGGACGCGGTGACCGCCTCCGGTTCCGGGCTGGACCCGGACATCTCGCCGGCGAACGCGTACATGCAGGCCCCCCGGGTGGCGGCGGCGAGGCACCTGCCGCTGCCGGAGGTCCGCGCGCTGGTGGCCAGGTACACCCAGGGCCGCACGCTCGGCATCCTCGGCGAGCCGCGGGTGAACGTGCTCATGCTGAACATCGCGCTCGACCGGCTGCCGGCGAGATCCGGCGGCTGAACCGCGCCGGCCTGCGCTGACGCTGTGCTTGACTACCTGATGAGGGGAATCGGCGGCAGAAAGCGCAGGCCGCCGCGAGGAAGGACACAGGCCGGACATGGCTGACACCGACGGCCGGGCCGGCCGCGGGCACCTGCGGATCTACCTGGGCGCCGCGGCCGGCGTGGGCAAGACCTACGCCATGCTCGCCGAGGGGCACCGCCGCGCGGAGCGCGGCGCGGACGTCGTGGTGGCGTTCGCCGAGACGCACGGGCGCCCGCACACCGCGGCGCTGCTCGACGGCCTGGAGGCGATCCCCCGGGCCACGATGACCTACCGCGGGGCGTCGTTCGAGGAGATGGACACCGACGCCGTGCTCGCCCGGCGCCCGCGGGTCGCGCTGGTGGACGAGCTCGCGCACAGCAACGTGCCGGGCTCCCGCAACGAGAAGCGGTGGCAGGACGTCGAGGAACTGCTCGACGCCGGGATCGACGTGATCTCCACCGTCAACGTGCAGCACCTGGAATCGCTCAACGACGTGGTGGAGAAGATCACCGGCGTGCCGCAGCGGGAGACGGTTCCGGACGCGATCGTGCGGGCCGCCGACCAGGTCGAGCTGGTGGACATGACGCCGGAGGCGCTGCGGCGCCGGATGGCGCACGGGAACATCTACCCGCCGGAGAAGATCGACGCCGCGCTGACCAACTACTTCCGCGCCGGCAACCTCGCCGCGCTCCGCGAGCTGGCGCTGCTGTGGCTGGCGGACAAGGTGGACGAGGGCCTGCAGCGGTACCGGGCCGAGCACAAGATCACCGGCGCGTGGGAGGCCAGGGAGCGGGTGGTGGTCGCGCTCACCGGCGGGCCGGAGGGCCGGACCCTGATCAGGCGGGCCGCGCGGATCGCCGCCCGCTCGGCCGGCGGCGACCTGCTCGCGGTGCACGTCACCAAGCCCGACGGCCTGACCGGTGCCAACCCGGCCGAGCTGGCCAAGCAGCGGCGCCTGGTCGAGTCGGTCGGCGGCACCTACCACCAGGTGGTCGGCGACAACATCCCGGAAGCCCTGCTGGCCTTCGCCCGCGCGGAGAACGCCACCCAGCTCGTGCTCGGCGCGAGCCGCCGGTCGTGGCTGACCGCGCTGCTGACCGGCCCCGGCATCGGATTCCGGACCATCCGCGGCTCCGGCGACATCGACGTGCACATCGTGACGCACGCCGAGATGGGCCGGGGGCGGGGGCTGCCGCGGCCGCACGGCGCGCTCACGCTACGGCGGCGGCTGGCAGGGTACCTGCTGGCCGCCGCGCTGCTGCCCGCGCTGACCGCGGTGCTGGCGGGCGCGCGCGGCAGCATCAACCTGACCAGCGACGTGCTGCTGTTCCTGCTCGCGGTGATCGTGGTCGCCCTGACCGGGGGGTTCGCGCCCGCGCTGCTGGCCGCAGTCGCGGGCTCGCTGCTGCTGAACTACTTCTTCATCCCGCCGATCCACAAGCTGACGATCGCGCAGGCGAACAACGCCCTGGCGCTGGTGGTGTTCGTCGGCGTCGGGCTGCTGGTCAGCTGGGTGGTCGACATCGAGGCCCGCCGCACCAGGCAGGCGGCGCGGGCGAACGCCGAGTCGGAGCTGCTGACCACCACGGCCGGCAGCGTGCTGCGCGGGCAGCAGGGGCTCACCGCGCTGCTGGAGCGGGTGCGGGAGGCGTTCGGCATGGATTCGGTCACGCTGCTCGAGTGCGCGTCGGCCGACGGCGACCTGCCCGCCGACGCGTCCGCGAGCCGGCTCCGGGACGTGCCCGGCGGCTGGCAGGTCGTGGCGAGCGTCGGCAAGCCGGCCGTCACCCGGCCGGACGAGGCCGACATCGAGGTGCCGGCCGACCGCTCGCTGTCGCTGGCGCTGCGCGGCAGGCAGCTTCCCGCCGCGGACCGGCGCGTGCTGGGCGCGTTCGCGTCGTACGCGGCCGTGGCGCTGGAGCAGCGGCGGCTGGCCGCCGAGGCCAGGGCCGCCAAGCCGATCGCCGAGGCCGACAAGATGCGCACCGCGCTGCTCGCGGCGGTCAGCCACGACCTGCGCACGCCGCTGGCCTCGGCGAAGGCGGCGGTGACCAGCCTGCGGTCGCGGGACGTCGACTGGGACGCCGCCGACCGCGACGAGCTGCTGGCCACCGCCGACGAGTCGCTGGACCGGCTGACCCACCTGGTGGGCAACCTGCTCGACATGAGCAGGCTGCAGGCGGGCGCGCTGTCGCTGTTCCCGCGCCCGGCGGGCCTGGACGAGATCGTGTCGCGCGCGCTGGACAGCCTGGAGCCCGCGGCGCGGCGGGTCAGGGTGGACATACCGGAGTCGCTGCCCGAGATCAACGCCGACCCGGCGATCCTGGAACGGGTCATCGTGAACCTGACCGAGAACGCGCTGCGTTACTCGCCGCCCGGCGAGCCGCCGCTGCTGACCGCCAGCGCGCTTGGCGACCGGGTGGAGCTGCGCGTGGTCGACCGCGGGCCCGGCATCCCGGAGCGGGACAGGGACCGGATGTTCGTGCCGTTCCAGCGGCTCGGCGACACCGACAACACGACCGGGGTCGGGCTCGGGCTGGCGCTGTCCCGCGGGCTGACCGAGGCGATGGGCGGGGCGCTCGCCGCGGAGGACACCCCCGGCGGGGGGCTGACGATGACCGTGTCGCTGCCCGCCGTGCCGCACCCCGGCTACCAGTACCAGCCCGGGCACCGGGAACGCGAGGCGGGGAACGGCGGGCGAGGTGAGGCGCGGTGACCCGGGTGCTCGTCGTCGACGACGAGCCGCAGATCCTGCGGGCGCTGCGGATCAACCTGCGGGTGCGCGGCTACGACGTGCGCGTCGCGGCGACCGCCGCCGATGCGCTGGAGCAGGCCGGCCGGCACCCGCCGGACCTGGTGATCCTCGACCTCGGCCTGCCCGACCTCGATGGCGTCGAGGTCATCCACGGCCTGCGCGGCTGGACCAAGGCGCCCATCATCGTGCTGTCCGGGCGCGCCGACAGCACCGACAAGGTGGAGGCGCTCGACGCCGGCGCGGACGACTACATCACCAAGCCGTTCGGCGTGGACGAACTGCTGGCCCGCATGCGCGCCGCCGTCAGGCGCACCGGGGCCGGCGAGGACCTGCCGCGGGTCAGGCTCGGCGACCTGGTCGTCGACCTGGCCGCCAAGCGGGTGATCCGGCAGCCGGCGCTCCCGGCGGGCTCCGGCGGCCCGGCGGGCTCCGGCGGCCCGGCGGGCTCCGGCGGCCCGGCGGGCGAGCCCGCGGACGTCCGGCTCACCCCGACCGAATGGCACCTGCTCGAGGTGCTGCTGCGCAACCCCGGCAAGCTGCTCAGCCGCGGCCAGCTTCTCACCGAGGTGTGGGGGCCCGGCTACGCCGACGCCACCGGCAACCTCCGCCTGTACATGGCCCAGCTGCGCCGCAAGCTGGAGCCCGACCCGGCGCGGCCGCGCTGGCTGGTCACCGAGCCCGGCATGGGCTACCGCTACCAGCCGGGCCCCGATCACGACGCGTCCTGACCGCCGGTATGTACTCCTCGTGGTACACGCCGCTGAAGAGGACCAACGTGCACGCCGACAGCGAGGATCTCGCGCTGGTCACGGACCGGCCGCCGTTCGGCCGCTACCAGGGGTACGGCCGGCCGTCGCGGGTGAGGGTGCCGGTGGGGCCGCCGTTCGGGATTGTCACCGCCCAGATGATGCTGGCGGCGGCCTGTGCCACGGTCCGGGACTGCGGCGCGCCGATCCGCCCCCACGGGAGGTTCTCCTCCGTCCAGCCGGGGCAGACCGCGTTGACCAGGATGCCGTCCCTGGCCAGCTCGCCGGCGAGCAGCCGGGTGAGCGCGTTGAGGCCGGCCTTGGAGACCGCGTACGCGGGCGAGCCGCCGGTCATGCCCGCGATCGAGCCGCCCTCGCCGCTGACGTTCACGATCCGCGGCCGCGCGCTGGAGCGCAGCATCGGCAGCAGCACGTGGATCACCCGCCAGGCGCCGAACAGCGTGACGTCGATCGCCTCCGCGACCGTGCCCAGGTCGGCGCTGCTCGCTGTCGCCCACCGGTCATAGCCGCTGGAGGCGTTGTTGACCAGCACGTCGGTGCGGCCGAACCGCCCCTTGACCCAGTCGGCCATCGCCGCGACCGACAGCGAGTTGTCCACCTCGAGCTGGCAGGCGGCGATCCGCGCGCCGTCGGGGTCGATCTCCTTGGCGGCCAGCTCCCCGTTGCGCAGGTCGCGGGAGCAGAGCACCACCTGGTAGCCGAGCAGCGCGAGCTGGCGGCACACCTCCCGGCCCACCCCGCGGTTGCCGCCGGTCACCACCGCCACCGGCAGGTCAGCCGACACGCGCATCACCCATGGCAGCATCTTGCCATCCCCCGCCCGCCTGCCGACCCCAGTTCCGCCGCCCCGGCGGGTAATCGGGCAACGAGGAACGCGGCCCGGCCCGGGCGGCGCGCACGCCATGGGCACCGGGGTTCGCTCACCCGTGCTCCAGCGCGGTCCCGGAATGGGCCGGAACCGCGGCCGGGTCGCCGTCGGCGCCGGCGGCCAGGTCCTCGAGCCGGTACCTCAGCCGGCACAGCACCGCGCTGGCCGTGCCCCGCCTGATCGCCCGGTCCAGGATCACGCCGCGCTGGTTGAACAGCACGTACTGCCAGAACCTGGCCGGATGCACCTCGGGGATCAGCACCACCAGCCGGTGGTAGGTGTCGGTTTCCTCGGTCGCGCGCAGGTACGCGACGATGGGCCGGGCCAGCGAGCGGTGCGTGCTGTGCAGCGTGACCAGCGGGACGTTCGGGTGCCACTGCTCCCAGCGGTCACGGAACGACTCGTCCGCCGCGACCTCCTCCGGGTCGTCGAAGCACACGGTCACCGCGACCACCTCGTCGCCGAGGGACAGGGCCGCGGAGATGCCGGCGGCCGTCAGCCGCGAGATCGAGTTGACCGGCACGACGACGAGCGACTTCTTCTTCGACGGGGGCTTGGGCATCTCGCCGAGCGCGAGCTGCGCGCCGATGCTGCGGTAGGTGCGCGACACCCGGTTGAACAGCAGCACGAAACCGGGGATGACCAGCGCGACCAGCCATGCGCCCTCGGTGAACTTGCTGACCAGCTCGATGATCGTGGTCGCCGTGGTCAGCACCGCTCCGGTGCCGTTGACCGCGGCCCGGTACCTCCAGCCGGGGGTCCGCTGCGCCCGCCAGTGCCTGACCATGCCCGCCTGGGAGAGGGTGAAGCCGACGAACACGCCCACCGCGAACAGCGGCACGAGCGCCTGGGTGTCGCCGTTGGCCCCGGCAAGCAGGCCGGCGGCCAGGACGGCGAGCACCACCACCCCGTACCTGTGCACCTGCCGGTCCGCGCGCAACGCGAACACGTGCGGCAGGAAATTGTCCTTGGCCAGCAGCGCCGCCAGCACCGGCAGGCCGCCGAAAGAGGTGTTGGCCGCCAGCGCCAGCAGCACCATCGTGATGAGCTGGACCGCGTAGAACAGGCCGTTATGTCCCAGTGATGCCTCGGTGAGCTGCGCCAGCACGGTCGTGGCGGCGTGCGGCACCACGGAGAACTTGCGGATCAGCACGCCCAGGCCGATCAGCATGCCGCCCAGCAGGATGCCCAGCCAGGCCTCGGTGTGCTGGGCGCGGCGCGCCCTCGGCTTGCGGAACTCCGGCACCGCGTTGGCGATCGCCTCCACCCCGGTCAGCGCCGAGCAGCCGGACGCGAACGCCCGCAGGATGAGGAAGACGCCGACCGTCTCGGCGGGCGGCCCGAGGCGGTGGTCGAGCGGGACCGCGGGGTGCGAGCGGACCAGGCCGCCGATGATCACCGCGGCCATCGCCGCGAGGAACGCCAGCGTGGGGACCATGAAGACCCGGGCCGACTCCGCGGCCCCCCACAGGTTCAGGCCGGTGATGACGGCCAGCGCGCCCAGGCACAGCCAGACCCTGGCGCCGTACAGGCCGGGGAACGCCGAGGTGATGGCGGCGATGCCGGCCGACACGCCCACCGCGGCGTTGAGCACGTAGTCGACGACCAGCGAGCCGGCGGCGACCAGGCTGGCCTGGGTGCCCAGGTGCGCCTTCGACACCGCGTACGCGCCGCCGCCGGTGGGGAACGCGGCGATGACCTGGCGGTAGGACACCACGAGCGCGGCCAGCAGCACGATGATCGCGCCGGTTATCGGCAGCGAGTAGTGCAGCGCGGTGGCGCCGGCCGCGGCCAGCACCACGAGGATCGCCTCCGGGCCGTAGGCCACCGAGGACAACGCGTCCAGCGACAGCGCGGCGAGGCCGCCGAGCGCGGTCAGCCGCTCCCGATCGCTGCTGTCCGGAGCGCTCGCGCCGGGCAGGCCGCCGCGCGGCCGCTCAGCGTCAGCTTCCATGCGTCCAGGATCGCACCCGGCTGACCGGCAGCCGGACGCGGCGCTACCGCAGGGCCACCACCACGATGACGATCGCCGCGATCACCACGCCCACCGCGACCAGCGCCGCGCCGCTCACCGGGAGGCGCCGGTCCGGCCGGACGTCCTGGTCGCCGCGTTCGACGAACGCCCGGAAGCGCCCGGTGCTCGCGCTGGGGTCCCGCTCAAACTCCGACATGCGCACGACTGTAGCTGGTCAGCGAGCCGCCGATGGCCCGAATCCGGACGATGGGCCCGGGGGGGCGGGGGCCGGGAGCCGCCCGTGCCAGGGCCGCGGCGGCGACCCCGGCGCCGGGTCCCGGTCGACCAGGCGGGACAGCACGATCACGCTCCGGGTGCGCACCACGAACGGCTCGGCGCGGATCCGCTCCATCACCTCCTCGAAATGCCGGACGTCGGCGGCGTGGATGTGCACCAGGGCGTCCGCCTCGCCGGTGACCGTGCAGGCGTCCACCACCTCCGGGTAGCGGCGCACCGCGGCCCCGATCTCCTCGGGCGAGGTGCGGCCGCCGCAGAACAACTCGACGTACGCCTCGGTCGTCCAGCCCATCGCCACCGGGTCCACCCTGGCCGAGAACCCGGTGATCGCGCCCGCGGCCCGCAGCCGGTCCACCCGGCGCTTCACCGCCGGGGCGGACAGCCCCACCTCGCTGCCGACCTCGGCGTAGCTGGCCCTGCCGTCCCTGATCAGCGCGGCGATGATCCGCGCGTCGATGTCGTCCACCGCGCGTGCTCGTGCTCAGTCCACGCCGTCATACAGGGCCGGGATGGACGGCGGCTTCACCCGCGCGAGGTTGTCCTGCGCCGGATGCGTCCGGCCGGCCGGCCCGGCGGCGAACGCGCGCAGCAGGTTCTCGGTGGCCCGGACCACGAACCGCTCCGCCGCCCAGGTCAGGCCGTGGCCGCAGTACGGCCCGCGTATCGCGCATACCCAGCGCATCGTCCCCGACGCGAACACCCCGGCGCCGCTGGCAACCGTGTAGTACACCGTGTCGGAGAAGGTGGAATACCCGTCGCAGGTCAGCGGGGAGTGCGCGAGCACCTGCATCGGCCTGGGGAACGGCACGTCCGGGTTGAGCCTGTCGTACTCGGGCCCCACCATGCCGGGGAAGCTCTCACCGGAGTACGCGCCGGTGCCGGCGAAGATCCAGCTCGAAGGGTCGTAGACCACCCACGGCGCGCTCACCGGGTTGCACTCGTAGAACACCCCGGTGATGACGCTCTCCGGGCGGGGATCCGGCGGGTCACGCCACTGCTGCGTGGTCTCCGCGTCGTCCTTGCCGTACAGCGGGTCGATCGCGGCGTCCTTGTAGCAGATGATGACGCGGTCGTCGTCGGCGAACCTGATGTGCCGGTAGATCGCGTTCGCGCCGAGGAAGGCCAGGTTCGTCCCGGCGTCCCTGGCGGCGAGCAGCGCGTTGCGCATCGCCTGCGAGTAGTACTCGTCGTGGCCGAGGGAGATGACCGCCCTGGCGCCGTCCAGCAGGCCGGGGTGCTGGTCGAGGTCCACGTCGGTCTCGTAGGCCAGGGGCACCCCGGAGCGTTCGGCGACGGCGATCGCGGCCTGGTCGAAGGCGAGGAACCGGACCGCGCCGTCGCCGTCGTAGGGACGGTCGAAGCTGACCGCGTAGCCGCGGTCGGACGGCAGCCCGTCGGGGCCCTGGTACAGGCTGTACCCGCCCCAGGTGTTGTACGCCTGCCAGGTGGTGTTGTCGTTGAGGATCACCACCTTGCCCGCCGTGCTCGGCGACCGGACGGTGATCGGAACGTACCGCTGCGGCCCGGACGAGGCGTCGAGGCGCAGCAGGTAGGAGCCGATCGGCCAGCTCGCCGTGCTGACCGTCAGCGACGGCTGCCACGGCGCGGTCACCATGTGGGTGCCCGGCGCGATGCGCACCGCGGTCTGCAGCCGACCGCGGACCGGCGGCGACGTCCAGACCAGGCGGGCATCGTGGCCGTGGTAGTAGCCAAAGCGGAACGCGTCGACCCGGAACGAGCGGGCCGTGGTGGACACGTAGAGCGTGAAGCGCTGGCCGGGCAGCACGCTCTGGGCGCTTGCGTAGCCGTTGATCGCGTCGGCTGGCCCCTGGTCGGTGATCCGCCACGCCGACGTGCCCGGCAGCTTGTTCTCCGCCACCGGGAACGGCGGCGCCGCGGCGCGGGCGGCGGGCGCCCGGGCCGCCCGGGCCGCGGCCGGCGCGGCCGGCCCTCCCGGGTGCCCGGTCCCGGCGCTGCAGGCGGCCGCCGACACGGCAACGGCGAGCGCCGCGGCCATGCCCGCCGCGCGGCGCGTCCGCGGTGATGCCATCACGACCCGCATCATGGCAACCCATCATGGCACTGCCGGGCAGGCCGGAACGCCCCGACGCCCAACCGGGCCGGGCCGGGAGCCCGGCCGCCTCGGGCGGCCGTGACGGCTCGGGAACGGCGGCAGACCGGACGGCGGCAGAGGAGGAGGCTCGGCGTCCCGCTTTCGCCGAGCCTCTGTAGTGCTGACGCCGAGCCCGCCGCGCCGGTTGACGCGTTCGGCGCGAGCACCGCGTCTCGCCGCGGCCGCGCGCGGGTCGCCGCACGGGAATCTCAGCTATCGTCGGCATGTGGACGACGAGATGTTCCCGGTTTCCTACCAGGGTGTCTCCCCTGGCGTGCCGGTGCTCACCAGCGACGGGACGCAGTTCGGCATCCTTGAGCACGTTCTCGAGGTTCCCGAGGAGGACGTCTTCGATGGGATCGTCGTGTGGACCGGCGGCGGCAGCTGGCTGGACCGGCGGGTCCAGCGCGACCTGAGCAGCGGAGAAGCATCGGCCGCGCGGCGGCTGGAACTGCTGCGGCCAGAGCATCTCCGGTTCGTCGACGCGGACAAGGTGGCGGCGATCACCGCCGGCTTTGTCCGCTGCGACTTGGATGCGGCCCAGGCCGCCGCGCTGCCACCGCCAGCGCGCGACACCCCGCTCTACTACGCCACCGCGATCGGCCAGGCACCCGGCGGCGGGGGTACGGCAACCAGCCGCCGTACGGGTACCACGCGATGTACGGGACCCTCTTCCGCCGCGCGCGCTGGACTCGCGGCAGCTAGCGCCGCGGCAGGCTGCGTTTGCGCTGTCAGCCGCCGCTCCGCCCCCGGACGCGGCGGCGGAGCCAGGCCCAGGCCACCCCTGCGGGAACTCCGTGATCACAGGCATCAGTCAGCTCAGGTATGCGGCTCAGCAGCCCGAAGATCGCGGAAGATCGAGCCTCCGCGGAAATAACGGGCAACTATGGGGTACCGGATCTTCCGCGAAGGCCGGAACTTCCGCGATCTTCAGCCACGGCCGGGCGCGGCGGAACGAGGCAAAGGCAAGCGGCCGGGGCTCTAGACGGCCCCGGGCCATCGAGCGCGGCGCCGCGCGCCGATTCCAGGCGCGGGCGGGCCGCGCGGCGTGGGACCGATGCTGCCAGCCGCCGCCGCAGATCCGGTGCCGGTGAGCCTGCGGCGGTGACATCATGGGCGGCATGGCAACCGCGGGCGGCGCAGACATGCTGCGGGGCATGTACGGGCCGGACGTGACCTTCCTCGGCGTGCCCCGTGCCGAGCTCGGCGCGCTGGCCGGGCTGGACGTGGTCGTCGTCGGCGCGCCGTTCGACGGCGGGACCTCCCACCGGCCCGGCGCCAGGTTCGGCCCGCAGGCGATCAGGTCCACCGACTACCTGCCGCACGACGGGTCACGGCCGCACCTGGCGCTGGGCGTGGACCCGCTGGCCGAGCTGCGGATCGCCGACGCCGGCGACGTGCTGATGCGGCCGGGCGAGACCGAGGCCTCGCTGGCGGCGCTGCAGGCCGCGGTGCACGCGGTGGCGGCCGCGGGCGCGGTGCCGGTGATCCTCGGCGGCGACCACACCGTCACCTATGCCGACGCGACCGCGGTGGCGCGGCACGTCGGCTGGGGCCGGGTGTCGGTGATCCATTTCGACGCGCACGCCGACACCGGGGACACGCAATGGGGCGCGCTGTACGGGCACGGCACCCCGATGCGGCGGCTGATCGAGTCCGGGGCGGTGCGCGGGGACAGGTTCCTGCAGATCGGGCTGCGCGGCTACTGGCCGGATCCGCCGGTGCTGGCCTGGATGGCGCAACGGCGGATGCGCTCGTTCGAGATGACCGAGGTGGTCGCGCGCGGGCTGGATGCCTGCCTGACCGAGGCGTTCGGGATCGCCGTGGACTCCTGCGACGGGGTCTTCCTGTCCGTCGACATCGACGTGGTGGACCCGGGCATGGCCCCGGGCACCGGGACGCCGGAGCCCGGCGGGCTGACCGCCCGGCAGCTGCTGGACGCGGTGCGGCGGATCGCGACGTCGCTGCCGCTGGCCGGCATCGACGTGGTGGAGGTCTCGCCGCCGTACGACCAGGCAGAGGTCACGGCGTTCCTGGCCAACCGGGTGGTGCTCGAGGCGCTGTCCGGGATCGCGTGGCGGCGCCGGCAGCTGGCGGGGCAGCAGCCGCGCCGGCCGGATGCCCCGCTGCTGGAGGGCCGCTGATCCCCGGTCCTTTTGGCTCTGGCCTGGGCGGATTAGCGGCATTTGGGGACGCTGGGCGAAAAGATCGGCACGATCTATAGTCGGTGCATGCTCGACGTGACCAGGCTGCGGGTGCTGGTGGCGGTGGCGCGGTACGGCTCGGTGACGGCCGCGGCGCGGGCGCTGAACTACGCGCAGCCCTCGGTCAGCCACCACCTGGCCAGGCTCGAGGCCGAGACCGGCATCAAGCTCATCCAGCGGGCGGGCCGCGGGATCAGGCTCACCGACGCGGGGCGGCTGCTCGCCGAACGGGCCGCCGAGGTCATCGGGCGGCTGGACGCGGCGGAGAACGAGCTTGCCGCCTACGGCGGGCTGCGGGCGGGCCGGCTGCGGCTGGCCGCGTTCCCCTCCGCGCTCGGCACCATCGTCCCGGCCGCGGCCGCGATGCTGCGCGAGCAGCAGCCAGGCGTGGACCTGCGGCTGACCGAGGCGGAGCCGCCCGAGGCGCTGCGGATGCTCCGCGCCGGGTACGTGGACGTGGCGCTGGTGTTCCGGTACTCCGACGAGCCGGAGCCGGTGGCCGACGGTGCCCCGGGGTCCGACGAGGACCCCGTCGACCTCACCGAGGGCGTGCGGGAACGGCTGGTGCTGTCCGAGCCGGTGCACTTGGTGACCTGCGGGCACGGAGGCGACCAGGGGCCCGCCGAGCTGGCCAGGTACGCCCGGCACCGCTGGATCGCCGGCTGCGACCGGTGCCGCGCCAACCTGCTCAGGCAGTGCACGCTGGCCGGGTTCACCCCGAGGATCGCGTTCACCACCGACGACTACGTAGCCGTCCAGGCGCTGGTGGCGGCCGACCTGGGCGTGTCGACGCTGCCCGCGCTGTGCCTGCGGGCGGCGCGCCACCCGGGAATCAGGACCGCCCCGATCGAGGGCGCCCGCAGGCACGTGTTCGCGGTCCGGTACGGCGACCCGCCGGACCCGCCCGCGGTCAGCCAGCTGCTGGAGGCGCTGCGCGCCGCCGCGCCGGGCCTGCCCGGCGAGCCCGCGGAATGAGCGTGGCCGGCGCCCGGTCCTCGCGGCATACCGGGCGGTGGACCCTGGAGGACCGGTTCGCGTCCCCGTGGCACTACCTGCCGGTCGAGGTCCCGCCAGGGACCACCGGGCTGCGGGTCAGGCTGGAGTACGACCGCGCCGGAGGTGCGGTGCTCGACCTCGGCTGCCTCGGCCCCGGCGGGTTCCGCGGCTGGTCGGGCAGCGCCCGCGGCTGGTTCGTCATCACCGCGGAGGCGGCCACACCCGGGTACCTGCCCGGGGAGATCGAGGCGGGGACCTGGCAGGTGATGATCGGCGTGCACCGCGTCCCGCCGGGCGGCGTGGGGTTCCGGCTGACGGCCGCGACGGCCCGCCGCGCCCGCGTCCGGCCGCCGGGGCCGGCCGCCCCGCCGCCGCAGCGGCCGCCGCGCCGCGACCTGCCGGCGGCCGGCGGCCTGCGCTGGCTGGCCGGCGACCTGCACACGCACACCGTGCACTCCGACGGCGCGCTGACGATCGCGGAGCTGGCGGGGCTCGCCGTGGCGCGCGGCCTGGACTTCGTCGCGGTGACCGACCACAACACGATCAGCCATCACGCCGGCCTGCCGGCCGCGGGCAGCCGGTACGGGATCACGCTGCTGCCCGGGCAGGAGGTGACGACCGACGGCGGCCACGCCGGTGTGCTCGGCGACGTGGGCTGGGTCGACTTCCGCCGCGAGCCCGACGACTGGCTGGCCGCGACCGAGGCCGCCGGCGGCCTGCTGTCGGTCAACCATCCGTTCGCCGGGCCGGTCAGCTGGATCCGCCCGATGCGGCGCCGCCCGCCGCTGGCCGAGGTGTGGCACCCCAGCTGGCTCGACCTGCGCTGGACCACGCCGCTCGCCTGGTGGCTGGCCTGGGACGCGGCGGCGACGCCGGTCGGCGGCAGCGACTTCCACCGGCCTGGGTCCGACGCGCCGCCGGGGCGCCCGACCACGTGGGTGCGGTGCGCGGGCAGCGATGTCGCGGACGTGCTGGCCGGCCTGCGGGCGGGCCGGGTCGCCATCTCGGCCGACCGCGACGGCCCGGTGCTGCTGCGCCAGGACGGTGAGCTGATCGCCGTCGACGCGGACGGAACGACGCTGGCCGGGCCGGACGGGCCGTGCGCCAGGGTCCGCGGCGACCTGGCCGGCCTCGGCGGCGCGCCCGGCCCGCACCGGCTGCTCGACGCGCGCGGGGCGACGCTGGCGCTGACTGCCTGAGCCTAGCCCGCCTAACGAGCGCGGGTGCCTGGCCACGGCTACGCAGCCCGGCGCCCGGTGAGCAGGTCGGCCCGGGCGCGGAGCAGGGCGCGGTGCGCCACCACGTCATCGACCTGGTCCGGCTGCTCGGCGCACTCCCCCGCGTCGATGGCGCGCGCCAGGCGGCGGCCGGCGTCGGCGGCGTCGATCGCCTCGAAGACCACCGTCGGGTCGCGGGCGGCGGCGTTCTCCGTGTCCGCGCGCAGGCCGGGCGACTTGACCACCCAGGCGTCCCTGATCTTGCCGCCGCGGCCGTGGTCGATCAGCACGCAGACCGCGTGCTGCCGATCGCCGTAACCGAACGTCATCGTCAGCGACTCCTGCCGGCCGCCGACGTCGGCGTAGTGCCAGCAGTCGCCGACCCGGGGCGAGCCGACCGCGTCCGCCCACGGCGGATCCGCGACGCCGCGCGCGCTCACCCCCGCCGCCGCCGCGGCCGCGGCGGCGCGCAGGCCCGGCGAGCCGAGCGCGGCGAAGACGCGCAGCAGGGCCAGCGCGCCGGGGGTGGACGCCGCCTCCGCGGCGGGGACCAGCGATCCGGCCAGGGCCTCGCTGAGCGCCGCCTGGCTGCCGGCCGAGGACGCCAGCGCCCCGATCAGGTCGGACGCCCACAGCTCGGCGTCCACCGGGTCGTCGAGGCGCCCCAGCGCCTCGCCCGCCTCGGCCAGCACGCCCTGTACCGTCTGCTGCACCGCCACCGGCGCGAACAGGCTGGCGACATCCGGGTCCCGGCTCATGGGGTGCATTCTCGCACGGGCGGCCCGGCCCGGCGGCACGCACGGCAAAGCTGGCCCGCGGGCCGGTCCGCGGGCCAGCTTTGCCCGCGGGCTCTGCCCGCGGCCCGTTGCCGGCGGCCCTACGAGCCCGCCGCGCCGGTCAGGCCGGACAGCGCGCCGCCGACCGTGCCGGTGCCGGGCAGCGCGCCGGTGCCGGGCAGCGCGCCGGCGAGCGGGTCGGCGCCGACGACCGCGCCGCTGAGCGAGCTGACGCTGGGCAGCGCACCGGTGATCCCGTCGGCCGTCCCGACCGCCGCGCCGGCGGCGGACGCGGCGTCCACGGCGGAGCTTCCGCCGCCCGTGGCCGCGGGGAGGGCAGCGCCGATGTCCGCGCCCGGCGCGCCGCCTGCCGCCGTGCCGAGGTCCGGGACGGCGGCGGTCGCCGCGTCCAGCGCGGGGACGACGCCCCCCATCGCGCTCAGCCCGGCAAGGGACTCGGCCAGCGTGCCGGGGTCGGGAAGGGCGCCCGGGTCGCCGGCCTGGCCGGGGCCCTGCGCGATGCCGGCGGCCGGAACCGCATCAGGTCCCGCGGCCGCCAGCGCCGGCGCGGCGGCGCCGACGGCGCCGGCGAGGATCGCCGCAGCGGCGGCACCGCCGAGGAAGATATGCCACTTGTCCACGAAAGGCTCCATTCGAGTTGGAAGATGAAGCTCGGCCGCGACCCGGGAGTCCGCTCACGGACTGCGATGAGCCGAGTCCAGAGCGTACCATACTGTGGGTGATCAGCCGGTTACTTTTCGCGGTAAGGCGCGGCCCGGTCGGGCGGCGCGGTGAGCGGTGGCTGGTGCCGCGGCGGGCTGCGTTTGCGCTGTCAGCCGCCGCTTTGCCCCGGACGCGGCAGCGGCGCCACGCCCGGGCCACCCCTGCGGGAACTCCGTGATCACAGGCATCAATCAGCTCAGGTATGCGGCTCAGCAGGCCGAAGATCGCGGAAGATCGAGCCTAAGCGGAAATAACGGGCAACTATAGGGCACCGGATCTTCCGCGGGAGCCGGAACTTCCGCGATCTTCAGCCACGGCCGGGCGCGGCAGAACGAGGCAAAGGCAAGAGGCAAAGGCGCTAGCCGGGCGGCTCGACGGTGACCGCATCCAGCAGCCGCTCGTAGGCCGCCAGGTCCACCCGGTCGCCGCCGTCGCCCTGCGAATCCTGGCCGGCGCCGCGGCCGTCGCCGCCCTCGCCGCCCGGCGGCGCGACGCTGCCGGCGGCCAGGGCGAGGGCGTGCCGGAGCCGGTCCGGCCACGACCAGCCGAGAAGCTGGCCTGGCACCAGGCCGGCGACCAGCGCGCCCCTGGCCGGCCGCCGGGCGGCGGTGCCCGGCACCGCGAGGCGGGCGGTCCAGCGTCCCGCCGGGGTGACGGCGCGGACCAGGTCGCCGCAGGCCACGGCGACCGCCCCGGCGCCCAGCCGGATCAAGGCGGCGCCGAGGTCGGCGCCGGTTCCGGCGCCGGCCCGGCCCTGCTCCGCAACGACCAGGTCCGGGCCGTGCCCGACGGCATGGCCGAGTTCCTCGCCGCCCGCGTCGAGGATCGCCGGCACGCCGGCCTCGGCGGCGTAGGTGACCAGCGTCCCGTAGATGTCCGGCGGCAGCCCGTCGGGCAGGCTGCCGCACAGCACCACCGCCGCGGCGTCGGCCAGCAGCCGCCGGTAGTCGGCCGCGAACCGGCCGAGCTCCTCGGTCGTGATGTAGGGGCCGGGCTCGGCGAACCGCAGCGGGCCGCGGGAGGGACCGGTGAAGCGGTAGATGCGCCGCGACTCGCCGCGGGTCGGCGTGAACGCGGTGGGAACCCCCGACCGTGCCAGGTCTTCCCTGATCAGCTCGCCGGACGAGCCGCCGGCCAGCCCGGCGGCCAGGACGTCGTGCCCGAAGGAGCGCAGCAGCCGCGCCACCGTCACGCCGCGGCCGCCGGCCCGGTAGCCGGGCCGGGAGACGGGGACGACGCCGGCGGCGGCCGCGGCTGCGGCGGCGTAGCCGACGTGCAGCGCGGCGTTGAGCGTGACCGTGACGATCACGTCCCCGGCCATCGCAGCCTCCCCCGTACCTCAGCTGCAGAAGCAGCCGGCCAGGTGGTCGTTGACGATGCCGCAGGCCTGCATGGTGGCGTATGCGGTCACCGGGCCGGTGAACGTGAAGCCGGAGCGCCTCAGCTCGGCGCTCAGCGCCCTGGACGCCGGCGTGGCGGCCGGCACGTCGTCAAGCGTCCGCGGCGGGCCGGCCCGCTCGCCCGCATACTTCCATACCAGGGCGCTGAGCCCGCCCGGCAGGGCCAGCGCGGCGCGGGCGTTGACGATCACCGCATTGATCTTGGCGCGGTTCCTGACGATGCCGGGATCGGCCATCAGCCTGGCCACGTCGCCGGCGCCGAAGGCCGCGACCGCGGCCGGGTCGAACCCGGCGAAGGCGGCGCGGAAGCTCTCCCGCTTGCGCAAGATCGTCAGCCAGGACAGCCCGGACTGGAAGCCCTCCAGGCACAGCCGCTCGAAGATCGCCACGTCGTCGCGGACCGGGCGGCCCCATTCCTGGTCGTGATAGGCCAGGTATTCCGGGGCGCTCAGCCCCCAGGGACAGCGCAGCCTGCCGTCCGGGCCGCGGACCACGCCTCGTCCCGCCGCCCCGGCCTGGGCAGGCTGGCCGGTCACGGGTCCTGCTCGCCCGCGGCGAGCGCATCGGGGGCCGTCCCGGCCGCCGGCGGCGGGGGATCCGGCGTCGCGGCGGCGCGTCCCGAGGCGGCTGGGGGCCCGGAACCGGGGCCGACCGAGGCCGGCGGCGGGACGGAACCGGGGCCGGCCGAGGCCGGCGGCGGGGCGGAACCGGGCCACGTGACCTGCGGGGCGCCGGCGGCGCCGGGGCCGCCGCCGGGCGGCGCGGCGCCGGGCCGAGCGGTGCGGTGGGCCACGGGCTCCAGGTCGGCAAGCTGGCGCTGCAGCGAGGCGATCGTGATGTCGCGGTCGCGCATGGCGCGGGCGATACGGTCGAGCGCCTCGTCGGTCACCTGCATGTTGTAACCCCACAAGGCGGTGGGCGGCCGCAGCATCGCAACGTCGGCGGCGGTCACCGGGCCGAGGTCGAGCGGCGGGTAATCGACGTGCTCGCTGGCGAGTTCCCCGCCCCGCCCGGTGGCGACGAAGAAGACGGCGACGAGGACCACGATGACCGCGAGCAGCAGTACAACGGACACACCATGAATCGTGCCACGCCCGGCCGGTGCTGTCGCCGCGAGGCCCGCGCGGGCCCGGCGAGCCCAGGGCCCGGGCCGACGCGGGCCCGGCGAGCCTAGACGCCCGGGCCGTTGCCGCTGTGCGCCTCGCGGATGATCCGGACCACCTCGTCCGGGTCGTCGACGACGTCGATCAGGCCGAAGTCCGCGGGCCCGATGTTCTCCCTGACCAGCATCGTGTCCTTGAGCCAGCTCATCAGCCCGGACCAGTAGCCGCCGCCGACCAGCACGATCGGGAACCTGGTGATCTTGCCGGTGGCGACCAGGGTCAGCGCCTCGAACAGCTCGTCCATGGTGCCGAACCCGCCGGGCAGGAACACGAACGCCTGCGAGTACTTGACGAAGATCGTCTTCCTGACGAAGAAGTACCGGAACTCGATGCCGACCTCGACGTAGTCGTTGAGGCCCATCTCCAGCGGCAGCTCGATGCCCAGGCCGACCGAGACGCCGCCGGCCTCCAGGGCGCCCTTGTTGGCCGCCTCCATGATCCCGGGCCCGCCGCCGGTGATCACCGCGTAACCCGCCCCGGCCAGGCCCGCGCCGATGCGTTCGGCCTTCCGGTACTCCTCGGTGCCGCGGGCGGTCCGCGCGGAGCCGAACACCGACACCGCCGGGCCCAGCTCGGCCAGCAGGCCGAACCCCTCGACGAACTCGGCCTGGATCCGCATCACCCGCCACGGATCGGTGTGCACCCACTCGGCGGGACCGCGCCTGTCCAGCAGCCGCTGATCGGTCGTCGTCGCCGGTATCTGCTTGCCGCGCAGCGTGACGGGCCCCTGGCGGCGGACCCGGCGGTGCGGCTCTGAATTCACGCTCATCGCTACCAACGGTAGTCGGATCGGGCCGGTGACGCGGCCGGAGGCACCCGAGGGAGCCGAGGGCGCCGCACGGGGCGGCGCGGCGAACCGCGCGGAGCCGGCGGGTCAGGCGTCGACGCCGTGATCCCGCAGGATGGCGTTCAGCTCGGACTTGTCGTGCCGGGAGCCCTCGGGCAGGCGCTTGAGCACCAGCAGGCAGGGCATGCCGAACTGGCCGCCGGCGAAGGCCCGCGGCCTCGTCCCGCCGACGCACACCGACCAGGCGGGCGCCTCGCCGCGGGGCAGTTCGTCGCCGGTCTCCACGTCGATGACGTGCGTGGTCTTGGTGAGGATCGCCCCGGCGCCGAGCGTGGCGCCGCGGCGGACCCTGGCGCCGCCGACGACCATGCACCGCGAGCCGATCATCGCCTCGTCCTCGACGACGACCGGCACCGCGCTGGGCGGCTCGAGCACGCCGCCGATGCCTGCGCCGCCGGACAGGTGCACGTTCTTGCCGATCTGGGCGCCGGAGCCCACGGTCGCCCAGGTGTCCACCATCGTCCCGGCGTCCACGTAGGCCCCGATGTTGACGAACGACGGCATCAGCACCGCTCCCGGCGCCACGTAGGCGCCCCAGCGCACGATCGCCCCGGGCAGCACCCGCACCCCGTCCAGCCGGGTGGTCAGCGGGACCCTGTCGTGGTAGCGGAAGTCGCCCACCTGCGACCTGGCCATCGGCAGCACCCGAAACGCCAGCAGGATCGCCCGCTTGGCCCGCTCGTCGACGACCACCTCGCCGGTCGCCTCCTCGACCCGGGCCACCCGGGCCTGGCCCGCGTCGATCGCGTCCACCGCCGCGACCACCGCCTCGCGCGCGGCCGCGTCGGCCGGGGACAGCTCGGCCCGCCGCTGCCACAGCTCGTCGATGACCGGAGACAGCGGGGACTGCGGGGACTGCGGCCGGGGCGGGGTGCGCACGCCGGGGGCGCTCGACTGGCTCATGCACCGGGAGCTTAGCGGTACGGTCTGGTGATGTGCGTCGGCGGGCCGTCATCGGGACAACGCTGGTGCTGCTGGCCGCCGCCGCGGGATACGCCGCCTGGACCGTCATCCGGCCGGCCGGGCCGCCGCCGCTGCCGCCGCCGGGCTGCCAGGCGGGCAGCGGCGCGCAGGCGCTGCCGCTGGACGTCGACCAGGCGCAGATCGCGGCCACCATCGCCGGCGTCGCGGCCAGGCACCGGCTGCCCAGGAAGGCTGTCACGATCGCCTACGCCGCGGCGCTGCAGGAATCGCAGCTGCACAACCTGGACTACGGCGACAGGGACTCGGTCGGGGTCTTCCAGCAGCGGCCGTCGCAGGGCTGGGGCACCACCGCGGAACTCGAGGACCCCGTCTACGCGACCACCAAGTTCTTCGCCGCCCTGACCCGGGTGCCCTCCTACGCCAGGCTGCCGGTCCCGGTGGCCGCGCAGGACGTGCAGCACAGCGCGGACGGGTCCGCGTACCAGCAATGGGCCCAGGTGGCCGCGCAGCTGGCCGGCTACTTCACCGGCGCCGCGCCGCACGCCGTGGCGTGCTGGTACTCGCCCGCCGGCCCGCCGGACCTGGCGGGGGCGGTGCGCGGGCTGACGCGGACGTTCGGGCCGGTGGGGGGAGGCGGGGTGCTGGAAGGAGTCACCGTCGGCCGTTCTGCTGGCAAAGACGGCGCAAGCACCGCGGTCGTGCACCCGCGGCGCGGCGCGGGCTGGGTGGTGGCGGCGTGGCTGGTCGCCAGCGCGCAGCAGTACGGCATCGGCGAGGTCAGGTACGGCGGTTACCGGTGGCGGGCCGCCGATGGCACGATGGGCTGGCAGCGCGCCCAGCCCGGGACCGGCCCGGCCGGCGGCGCCATCGCCGCCGGGTGAGGCCCGCGCGCCGGCGCCGCGGCCGGGCACGGCGCGCCGCGGCGGCCGGCGACCCGCCATACTGTGTAAGCAGCAGGGACGAAACGACAAGGAGCTCCACCCGTGACCTACATCATCGCGCAGCCCTGCGTTGATGTGCTAGACAGGGCGTGCATCGAGGAATGCCCCGTTGACTGCATCTACGAGGGCGAGCGCATGCTCTATATCCACCCCGACGAGTGCGTGGACTGCGGCGCGTGCGAGCCCGTCTGCCCGGTCGAAGCGATCTACTACGAGGACGACGTGCCCGAGCAGTGGAAGGACTACTACCGGGTTAACGTCGAGTTCTTCGAGGAGCTCGGCTCCCCCGGCGGTGCGTCCAAGATCGGCAAGACCGGCACCGACCATCCCGTGGTGGCGGCGCTGCCGCCGCAGTCCGCGGAGGAATGACGCTCGCAGCCCGGCTGCCGCCGTTCACCTGGGACCGGATCGCGCCGCTGGCGGACAAGGCGTGCCTGCACCCGGACGGGCCGGTGGACCTGTCGGTGGGGACGCCGGTCGACCCGGTGCCCGGGGTCATCCGCGACGCCCTGGCCGCCGCCGCGGACGTGCCCGGGTACCCGGCCACCGCGGGAACGCCGCGGCTGCGCGCGGCGGCCGCCGGGTGGCTGGGCCGCGCGCACGGGGTGCGCGTGGCGGCCGAGGACGTGCTGCCGGTCATCGGGACCAAGGAGCTCATCGCCTGGCTGCCGGTCATGCTCGGGCTCGGGCCCGGCGACGTGGTGCTGCACCCGGCGCTCGCCTACCCGACCTACGGCGCCGGGGCGCGGCTGGCCGGCGCGACCCCGGTGGCGTCGGACGGCCTGCTCGGCGCCGGGCCGTCGCGGGTCCGGCTGGTGTGGCTGAACTCGCCGTCCAACCCGACCGGGCGGGTGCTGCCGGTGCCGCACCTGCGCAAGGTGGTCGACTGGGCCCGCGAGCGCGGCGCGGTGGTGGCGTCCGACGAGTGCTACATCGGCCTGGGCTGGGAGGCGTCGCCGGTCTCGGTGCTGCATCCGGACGTGTGCGGCGGCTCGCCGGCCGGGCTGCTGGCCGTGCACTCGCTGTCCAAGCGGTCCAACATGGCCGGGTACCGGGCCGGGTTCGTGACCGGCGACCCGGCCCTGGTCGCGGACCTGCTGGCGATCAGGAAGCAGGCCGGGATGATGGTGCCCGGGCCGGTGCAGGCCGCGATGACCGCGGCGCTGGCCGACGACGAGCACGCTCACGCGCAGCGGGAGCGGTACGCGGCACGGCGTTCGGTGCTGCGGGCGGCGCTGCAGGATGCCGGGTGGCGGATCGACCACTCCGAGGCCGGGCTGTACCTGTGGGCCGCGCACCCGGCGCACGACGGCTGGTCGGCGGCGGAGCTGCTGGCCTCGCGGTGCGGCATCGTGGTGGCGCCCGGCGCGCTGTACGGGGCGGCCGGGGCGCGGCACGTCCGGGTGGCGCTGACCGCCACCGACGAGCGGGTCGCCGCGGCGGCGAGCCGGGTGCGGGAGCTGGCGCGGGAAGCGGGATAACCCGAACATCGCCACGGCGGCATCGGGCACAATACGAGGAATGGTCCACCCTTCCCCCGATGGTGACGCAGGCGAGCAGGCCCGAGACCCGCAGTACCCGGGCGGGCCGCCGCCTCCCGGCCTCGACGTGAGCGTGCCGCATCCGGCGCGGGTGTGGAACTACTGGCTGGGCGGCAGGGACTACTTCGCCGCGGACCGGGCCGCGGGCGAGGAGATGGGCAGCCAGTTCCCGCACGTCGCGGAGATCGCGCGCGCCGAGCGGGCCTTCCTGGTCCGCGCGGTGCGGTTCCTGGCCGGGCCGGCGCGGCTGCGGCAGTTCCTCGACCTCGGCGCCGGGCTGCCCGCCGGCGGCAACACCCACGAGATCGCGCAGCGCATCGCGCCGGACAGCCGGGTCGTCTACGCCGACAACGACCCCGCCGTGCTGCTGCACGCCGACGCGCTGCTGGGCAACCCGACGCTGGCCAGCTCGCCGTGGGGCGTGGTCCGCTACATCGACGCCGACGTGCGCGACGTGGCCGCGGTGCTCGCCCGCGCCGCGGACACCCTCGACTTCGCCAGGCCCGTCGCGCTGATCATGCTCGGCATCCTCGGCCACATCGAGGACTACGGGGCGGCGCGCTCCATCACCAGCCAGCTGGCCGACGCGCTGCCGGCCGGCAGCTACCTCGCGATCGCCGACGGCGTCACCACCAGCGAGGCGAGCCGCGCCGCGCAGCAGCGGTACAACAAGCACGCCTCGGTCCCGTACCAGCTGCGCAGGCCGGACGAGCTGGCCGGGCTGTTCGGCGGCCTGGACCTGATCGACCCCGGCGTGGTGCCGTGCCCGCAGTGGAAGCCGGACGGCCGCGACGGCGACCGCGGTGCCGGCGGTGCCGGCGGTGCGGGCGGCGAGGCCGCCGCGTACTGCGGCGTCGCCAGGAAGCCGTAGCGGCAAGGCGGTCGTCCGGGCGCGCCCGCTATCCGGCGCGCCGGCTTCCGGGACGCCCGCCGCGGTGCGCAACGAATGGCCGTTGAAGCGGCAGATTACGCAACGATTTACCGGCGGAACGCATGATCGGCGTATGTTTTCCGCGAGCGGCCCCGGCTACCCTGGGCTCATGAGGGCCCGCAGCTACCTGATGTGCCCGCCGCGGTACTTCACCGTCAGCTACGCGATCAACCCGTGGATGCGGCCGGACCGGCCGGCCAGCGCCGCGGTGGCGATGCGGCAGTGGACGCGGCTGCGCGACACCTACCTCGGCCTCGGCCACGACGTCCGGACCATCGAGCCGCTGCCCGGCCTGCCCGACATGGTGTTCGCGGCCAACGGCGCCACCGTGATCGGCGGCACCGTGCTCGGCGCCCGGTTCCGCTACCCGCAGCGGGCCGCCGAGGCCGCCGCCTACCTGGACTGGTTCCGGGCCAGCGGGTACCCGGACGTGCGGGAGCCCCGGCACGTCAACGAGGGCGAGGGCGACATCCTGTTCACCGGCAGGACGCTGCTGGCCGGGTACGGGTTCCGCACCGAGGTGGCCGTCGCCGCCGAGCTCGCCGACGTGTTCGGCCTGCCCGTGGTGAGCCTGCGGCTGGTCGACCCGCGGTTCTACCACCTGGACACCGCGCTGTGCGTGCTGGACCCGGACACCGCGATGTACTACCCCGCCGCCTTCGACGACGCGGCGCGGGCCGCGATCGCCGCCGAGTTCGCCGAGCTGATCGAGGCCAAGGACGAGGATGCCGAGGTCCTGGGCCTGAACGCGGTCAGCGACGGCCGGCACGTGGTGCTGCCCGCGCAGGCGCCGGGACTGGCCGCGCAGCTTGCCGCGCGCGGCTTCGAGCCGGTGCCGGTCGACGTGTCCGAGCTGCTCAAGGGCGGCGGCGGGCCCAAGTGCTGCACGCTGGAGCTGCGGGAGGCGTCTTGACCTCGATGATCTCGATGACCCCGGGGACCCCGGGGACCCCGATGACCCCGGGGACCCGCACCGTGACCGCCGAGCTGATCGAACTCGGCCACGCGCACGGGGCGCACAACTATGACCCGCTGCCGGTGGTGATCGCGCGGGCCGAGGGCTGCTGGGTGACCGACGCCGAGGGGCGCCGCTACCTCGACATGCTCGCGGCGTACTCGGCGCTGAACTTCGGCCACCGGCACCCCAGGCTGGTCGCGGCCGCGCGGCGGCAGCTCGACCGGGTCACGCTGGTCAGCCGGGCGTTCGACCACGACCAGTTCGGGCCGTTCTGCGCCGAGCTGGCCGAGCTGGCCGGCATGGACGCGGTGCTGCCGATGAACACCGGCGCCGAGGCGGTCGAGACCGCCATCAAGGTGGCGCGCAAGTGGGGGTACGACGTCAAGGGGGTGCCGCCCGGCCAGGCGGTGATCATCGCGTTCGGCGGCAACTTCCACGGGCGCACCACCACGATCGTGAGCTTCTCCACCGACGAGGGCGCGCGGGCGGGCTTCGGGCCGTACTCGCCCGGCTTCGTGACCGTGCCGTACGGGGACCTCGGCGCGCTGCGGTCGGCCGTCGCCCGGCTCGGCGACCGGGTGGTCGCCGTGCTCGTCGAGCCCATCCAGGGCGAGGCCGGGGTGATCGTCCCGCCGCCCGGCTTCCTCGCCGGGGTGCGCGAGCTGTGCACCGCGCGCGGCATGCTGATGATCGCCGACGAGATCCAGTCCGGGCTCGGCCGGACCGGGTACACCTTCGCCTGCCAGGCCGAGGGCGTGGTGCCCGACGCCTACCTGCTCGGCAAGGCGCTCGGCGGCGGCATCGTGCCGGTGTCCGCGATGGTGTCGACGTGGCCGGTGCTGGGGGTGCTGCACCCCGGCGAGCACGGGTCCACGTTCGGCGGCAACCCGCTGGCCTGCGCGGTGGCCCGGGAGGTCATCGCCATGCTGCGCACCGGGGAGTACCAGGCGCGCGCGGCGCGGCTGGGCGAGCGGATGCACGCGCGGCTCGCCGCGCTGCCGGCCGCGGTGATCCGGGAGGTGCGCGGCCGCGGGCTGTGGGCCGGCGTGTCGTTCGCGGCGCTCGACGGGCGGGAGGCGTGCGAGCGGCTGGCCGCGCACGGGGTGCTGGCCAAGGAGACCCACGGCGGCACGATCAGGCTGGCGCCGCCGCTGGTGATCAGCGAGGGCGACCTGGACTGGGGCCTGGACCGGATCGAGGAGGCGCTGCGCTGAGCCCGGCAGCCGGTCAGCAGCGCTCGGGGGGCCGCAGGCGGCGGTAGCCGCCGGAGAAGTGCACCAGCGGGCCGCGCGGCGGGCCGGCCGGGGCCTCGACGGCGGCGACGCGGCCGACGACGATGCTGTGGTCGCCGCCGTCGTAGACGGCTTTCGTGGTGCACTCCAGGGTGGCCAGCGCGCCGTCGAGCAGCGGGGCGCCGGTGACGGCGCCCGGGTGGTGCGGCACGCCGTCGAGCTGGCCGTCAAGCGGCCGTCCCCTGGTGGCCAGCCAGCGCGCGGTCTTCTCGCCGTCCTCGCCGAGGATGGACACCGCCCACGACCCGGCGGCCAGCACCGCGTCGTGGAAGCGGGCGATCTTCTCCGCGCAGAACAGCACCAGCGGCGGGTCCAGCGACACCGACGCGAACGCGCTGACCGTCATGGCGTGCCCGCCGCCGGTGGTGACGATCACGATGCCCGAGGGAAACCGGCCCGCCGCCCGGCGGAAGGCGGCCCGGTCGACGCCGGTCACCGCGGCCCTGCGTCCCTCGGCGACGGGCCCCGGGGCTGTGCCCTGATCCGGCCGCCCAGCGAGCCGAGCACCCCGGCCAGCGCGGCGACCGTGCCGCCGTACAGGTACCACTTGCCCGGCGTGGTGTCGGTGATGACCACGCTGCCGTTGGACACCGGCATCGCCAGCGCGAACGACGCCGCGATCCAGCCGAGCGCCGCGGCCAGCGCGCCGCCGGCCGAGCGCATCCCCCAGGCGGCGAGCAGGCAGGTGACCAGGATCAGCACGCAGAACCCGATCGCCGCCACCGGGACCGGCCCGGCCGTCCCGGCGTAGAGGAAGCTGCCCATCATGCCCTGCACCACGCCGAACACGAACAGCACCAGGTACGCGCCACCGGATGCGAGCAGCCGCGCCCGCTGCCCGCCGGTGGTGACGTTCATGGCAGCAGGCTACTTGTTCCGGCGAACAGGTCCGTCTCGCGGCCGCCGGGGCCGGCCGGGCCGCGCGGGCCGGCCAGCAGCGTGTAGTACTCGGTGCCGCGCGCCAGCCGCCGCACCCCGTCGGCCAGCGCGAAGTACGGCGGGGACACGGTGATCTGGGTGGCGTGCGCGCGCATCGCCGCGAGCTTGGCGCCGAGCCAGGCCTCGGCGTCGATCCGGGTGGCCGCCCGGGCCGCCCCCGCCGCCGCCGCGGCCCCGGCCGACCGCGCCGCCTCCGCGGCGGCCGCGGCGTCCGCGGCCTCCGGCGAGGCGATCGCGTACAGCTTGGCGAGCCCAAGCCCGAGCTCGCCGGCCCGCCGGAAGGCCCGCCCGGCGACCCGGTGCGCCTGGATGTGGTCGGGATGCCCGTAGCCGCCGTTCGCGTCGTAGCTGACCAGCACCTGCGGCCCGACCTCGCGGATGACCTCCAGCAGCGCGGCCGCGGCCTCGTCCAGGCCGGCCCGCCAGAAGCAGCGCGGGTCGTCGTTGCCCGCGGTGCCCATCATCCCGGAGTCGCGCCAGCGGCCCGGCCCGCCGAGGAACCTGTGGTCGGTGACGCCGAGCGCGGCGCAGGCGGCGGCGAGCTCTCCGGCCCGGTACTCCCCCAGCCGGTCGTCCTCGCCGGCCGCCAGGTGCGCCAGCGACGGCGGGATGACCTCGCCGAGCTCGCCGCGCGTGCAGGTGACCAGCGTGACGCGCACGCCCGCGGCGGCGTACCTCGCCATCGTCGCCCCGGTGCCGATCGACTCGTCGTCCGGGTGCGCGTGCACCAGCAGCAGCCCGCGGCTCATGCGGGCGAGCCTACCGGCGCTGGCTAGAGTCGACGGCATGGCCGACAGCTTCCCGCGGCAGGAGGCGCGCACCAGGCGGTTCACGCTCGGCGTGCCGCGCGCGTTCCGGGTTTCCCCCGACGGCGGCCGTGTCGCCTACCTGCGCAGCAAGAGCGGCTCCGACCCGGTGACGTGCCTGTGGGTGCTCGACGTCGGCACCGGCGAGGAGCGGCTGGCCGCGGACCCGGGGACGCTGCTGCCCGGCGCGGCGGACGGAGAGGACCTGCCGCCGCAGGAGCGGGCCCGCCGGGAGCGGGTCAGGGAGCTGGCCGGCGGCATCGTCGCCTTCGCGACCGACGAGCAGGCCAGCCTCGCGGTGTTCGCGCTGTCCGGGCGGGTGTACGCGGTGCCGCTGGCCGGCGGCGCCGCGCCGCGCGAGGTGGCCACCCGGACCCCGGCGCTCGACCCCCGCCCCGACCCCGCCGGGCGGCGGCTGGCCTACGTCTGCGACGGCGCGCTGCGGGTGACCGGGCTGGCGGCCGGGGCGGGGGCCACCGGGGCGGAGGCAGCCGGGGCAGCCGGGGCGGAGGCAGCCGGGGCGGGGGCGGCCGGGGACCGGGCGGTGGCCGGCCCGGACCGCGACGCTAACGTCACGTTCGGCCTGCCCGAGTTCGTCGCGGCCGAGGAGATGGGGCGGCTGCGCGGCTACTGGTGGGCCCCGGACGGCTCGGCGCTGCTGGTGGCGCGGGTGGACGAGTCGCCGGTCGCCCGGTGGCACATCGCCGATCCCGCCAACCCGGAGCGCAGGCCGGCCGAGGTGGCCTACCCCGCGGCCGGGACGCCGAACGCCGAGGTGTCCCTGCTGCTGGCCCGCCTGGACGGCACGCTCGCCGAGGTGGACACCGGGCGGGACGCCTTCCCGTACCTGGTGACGGTCCGCTGGCAGCGCGGCGGTGACCCGCTGGTCGCGGTGCAAAGCCGCGACCAGCGCCGGATGCGGCTGCTCGCCGTCGACCCGGCCGCCGGCACGGCGAGCGTGCTGCGCGAGGACGCCGGCCAGCGCTGGCTGGAGATCGTGCCCGGCGTGCCCGCCCGGACCGGCGACGGCCGGATCGTGTGGACGCAGGACTCCGCGGACACCCGCCGCCTGGCCCTGGTCACGCCGGGCGGCGAGCTTGAGCCGGTCACCCCGCCGGGCCTGCAGGTCCGCGAGGTGCTGGACGTGGACGGCGACACGGTGCTGTTCACCGCGTCCGCCGAGCCGACCCAGACCGCGCTGTGGGCCTATGGCCGCGACGGCCTGAGCCGGGTCAGCGACGGCGAGGGCGTCCACGGCGGCGCCCGGGCGGGCGGCACCACGGTGGTGGCCAGCCGGTCGCTGGAGGCGGACGGCGTGACCGTGCGGGTGCGGCGCGACGGCACGCCGGAGCGCAGCATCGCCTCGCTGGCCGAGACCCCGGCGCTGCCGCCGCCCCGCCCGGTGCTCGTCAGCGCCGGCCCGCGGCAGGTCCGCACCGCGGTGCTGTTCCCGTCCCGGCACCAGCCGGGCAGCGGCAGGCTGCCGGTGCTGCTGCTGCCCTACGGCGGCCCGCACGGCCAGCGGGTGGTCCGGGCCCGCGGCGCCTACCTGAGCGCGCAGTGGTTCGCCGAGCAGGGCTTCGCGGTGGTGATCGCGGACGGCCGCGGCACCCCGGGCCGCGGCCCGGCCTGGGAGCGCGCGGTGGCCGGCGACCTGGCCGGCCCGGTGCTGGAGGACCAGGTGGACGCGCTGGCCGACGCGGCCGGCCGCTTCGCCGACCTGGATGCCGGCCGGGTGGGGATCGCGGGCTGGTCGTTCGGCGGGTACCTGGCCGCGCTGGCCGTGCTGCGCCGCCCCGACATCTTCCACGCGGCGGTGGCCGGCGCTCCGGTCACCGACTGGCGGCTGTACGACACTCACTACACCGAGCGCTACCTGGGAGACCCCGAGGTGGAAGGTGCCGCCTACGACCGTTCTTCGCTTATTTCGCTGGCCGAACGATCCGTGGCTCACGCTTCCGCGCGCCCCCTGCTGCTGGTCCACGGGCTGGCGGACGACAACGTGGTCGTGGCGCACACGCTGCGGCTGTCCGCGGCGCTGCTGGCGGCCGGGTACCCGCACTCGGTGCTGCCGCTGCCCGGCATCACCCACATGGCCGCGCAGGAGGCCGTCGCGGAGAACCTGCTGAAGCTGCAGCTAGACTTCCTGCGCCGCGCGCTGCCTGGTTAAAATCCGAAGGCGAGCGCGGGGTGGTGCGGGATGTCTGTCGCAAAGCCGGGAGCCGACGGGCGAGCGCAGGTCGTGTACCTGCCCGGCTTCCGGTTCGACCGCGCCAGCGGGCGGCTGTGGCGCGGCTCGGAGGAGGTCGCGCTGCGGCCGAAGGCCGCGGCGGTGCTGTCGGCGCTGGTGGCGCGCTCCGGCGCGGTGGTGTCCAAGCGGGACCTGATGCGCGAGGTGTGGCCGGACGGCTTCGTCGGCGACGCGGCGCTGGCGGTGTGCGTGACCGAGCTGCGCCGGGCGTTCGGCGACGAGGCGAGGTGCCCCCGGTACGTCGCCAACGTCCCCCGCCGCGGCTACCGGCTCGTCGCCGAGGTGTCGCTCGCCCCGCCGCAGGCCGCGGCGCCGCCGCGGCCGTTCGTCGGCCGCAGGCGGGAGCTGGCGGTGCTGCGCGGGTGGTGGGACGGCGCCCTGTCCGGTTCCCGCCGGGCCGGCTTCGTCGCGGCCCAGGCCGGGGTGGGCAAGACCGCGCTGGCCGACGCGTTCGCCGCCGGGGTGCACGACGGGCTGGTGGGACGCGGGGAGTGCGTCGGGCAGTTCGGCCCGGGTGAGCCCTACCTTCCGGTGCTGGACGCGCTGGCCGGGCTGTGCGGCGGCCCGGGCGGCGGCCTGGTGCGCGACGCGCTGGACCGGTACGCGCCGAGCTGGCTGCTGGCGCTGCCCGGCCTGCTGGACCCGGCCGAGCAGGCGGCGCTGCTGGCCCGCGCCGTCGGGGCGGGCCAGCAGCGGATGCTCCGCGAGTTCGCCGACGCCGTGGAGGCCGTCACCGCGCAGCGGCCGCTGCTGCTGGTGCTGGAGGACCTGCAGGACGCCGACGAGGCCACCACCGGGCTGATCGGCTACCTGGCCCGGCGGCGGGCACCGGCGCGGCTGCTGCTGCTGGGCACCTACCGGCCCGCCGAGCTGGCCGCCCGGGCGCACCCGCTGCGGTCCGTGCTGCAGGACCTGCGCGCGGCCGGGCGGTGCGACCATCTCATGCTGGAGCTGTGGCCGGCCGCGGACACGGCGGCCTACCTGCGCGCCAGGCTCGCGCCGCGGCCGCCGTCGCGCGAGCTGGCCGCCGCGGTGCACGAGCGGACCGAGGGCAACGCGCTGTTCGCGGTGGCGCTGACCGACGCGCTGCTGGCCGGCGGCCTGCTGGTGACCGGCGGCGACGGCACGGCCCGCGCCCGGGACCGGCTGGACGCCCTCGGCATCCCGGACCAGGTGCGGCTGATGCTGGACCGGCAGGTGGAGTCGCTGGACGAGGCGGACAGGGCGCTGCTGGCGGTGGCCGCCGCGGCCGGGGCGGAGTTCACCGCCGAGGCGGTGGCGGCGGGACTGCCGCAGCCTGGCGGGTCGGGGATGCCGACGGCCGAGGTGGAGCAGCGCTGCGACGAGCTGGCCCGGCTCGGCGCCGTGGTCGTCCCGGCCGGGACGGCGTCCTGGCCGGACGGGACGGTCACCGCCCGCTACCGGTTCGCCCACGCCATGTACCGCGAGGTGCTGTACGGCCGGCTGGCAGGCCCGGCCCGCCGCGCCCAGGTGCACCGCGGCATCGGCGCCCGGCTGGCGGCCGGGTACGCGGGCCGTCCCGCCGAGGTGGCGGGCGAGCTGGCCATGCACTTCGAGCAGGGCCTGGACTACCCGGCGGCGGTGGCGCACCGGTGCGCGGCGGCGGAGACCGCGCTGGCCCGGTCGGCCTACCCGGAGACGCGGCGGCACGCCCGGCGGGCGCTGGACCTGCTGGAACGCATCCCCGGCCGGGCCCAGCGGGCGCCGCTGGAGCTGCGCGCCCGCCGCGCCCTGGCGGTGGCGGCCGCCGCGAGCTGGGGCTGGCGGGACCCGCAGACCCGGGAGAACTGCGCGAGGCTGCGGGATCTGGCGGCCCGGCAGCAGGACGCCGGCGCGCTGGCCACCGCGCTGCTCGGGCTGCACAACGACGCGATGGCCCGCGGCGACGCCGCCACCATGCGCGACTGCGGCCGCCGGGTCGCCGAGCTGGCCGGCCGCAGCGGCGACGGCACCGCGGCCATCGTCGATCACTTCCTGCGCATGCAGGCCGCCAGCAGCGCCGGGCTGCCCGCGCTGGCGTGGCAGCACGCCCGCGCCATGCTGGACGGCTACGACCCGGTAGCGCACCAGCCGCTGGCGGTGCTGACCGGGGACCAGTTCGACGTCGCGGCGCACCTGTACGCGGCCATATCGCTGTGGCATCTCGGCCTTCCCGGCCGGGCCCGCCGGCACGCGGACCAGGCGGTGCGGCTGGCCCGGGCCAGGGAGATCCCGGCCGGCCTGGCCCGGGCGCTGTGGTTCGCCGCCTGCGTGCACCTGATGTGCGGCGACGCAGACCGGGTCGCGCAGATGGCGGCCGAGCTCGGCCCGCTGTGCGCCCGGCACGACCTGGCCATGTGGGGGGCCGGCGCGGTCGTCCTGGAGGGCTGGGCGGCCGGCGCCCGCGGCGACGCCGCCGCGGGCCTGAGCACGATCAAGCGGGGGATGGCGGGCTGGGCGGCGGTCGCCGCGCTCGGCGCCTTCTACCGGTCCCTGGCCGCCGAGCTGTGCCTGGTGACCGGGGATACCTCGGGCGGGCTGGCCGCCGTGGACGCCGGGCTGGCGGCGGTGGCCCGCACCGGGTACGCCCAGGACGAGCCGGAACTGCTGCGGCTGCGCGGCGAGCTGCTGCTGCGCGAAGGCCCGGCCGGCGCGGCGGACGCGGAGCGGTCGATGCTGCGGGCGCTGCAGCTGGCCGCCGAACGGCAGGCCCGCTCGTTCGAGCTGCGCGCGGCCACCAGCCTGGCCCGGCTGTGGCAGGCCCGCGGCCAGGGCGGGCAGGCGCGGGCGCTGCTGTCCGGCGTCTACGACCGGTTCACCGAGGGCCACGACACCCGTGACCTCGCCCGCGCCAGGGCGGTGCTGGACGCCCTGGGATGATGCAGGCCGGCGCGGCGGCGGCCGGCTGAACAGAGTCCGAATCGAATCCGCAGAACTACCGAAAGACTTCCGGCCGTCCCCGCCCTAGCGTCGGGCTCGTCATGACCGCCGAACCCGAGGCCGGGCCCGACCCCGGCGCCACGGTCGCGCTGCCCGCCGACCGGGCCTTCCTGGTCCAGTTCCGGGCCGGCCCCGCCGCGCCGTGCGCCGGGCGGGTGGAGCACCTGGCCAGCGGCAGCGCGGCGCGGTTCGGCGACTGGGCGGGGCTGCGGCGGTTCGTCGACCGCGTGCTGGGCGGCCCGGCCCGGCCCGGCGGCACCCAGGCCGGCAACCATGAGCAGCCGCCGTCATGAACCCGATCAGGTCACTGGCCTTCGGCGGGGCGGGCAGCGTCACCGGGCACGCCTTCCGCACCGGCACCGCCTGCCCGGCACCCTGACCCGCTCACGCCAGGGCCCCGCCGGCTCCGGCCGGCGGGGCCCTGGCGCGGAATGTAGCCGGCGTCACAGTCGGCGATGAGGCCCCGGTCACTGCGCGGCGCGGGCCGGCGGAATATGTTCGTAGTCGTCGGCCGCGCACGATCCGCGCGGCGTTACCCTTACGCTCGGAAGCAGCAAGGACGCTGAGCATGACACAGGCACCGGAAGCCCCGGCCAGGAGCCGTGCGCAGATCGCGGAGCGCACGCTCCGCACCGACCCCTGGTGGAAGACGCCGGGCGTGGTGGCGGCCGGCCTCGCGGTCTGGGTGATCTACGCCACCGTGCACGTTTTCATCGGCAGCTGGTACTACGTGCCGGCCGACCACTACCTGACCCCGTTCTACTCGCCGTGCGTCAGCGGCGAGTGCGTGCCGGGGTCGAGCGCGCTGGGCCAGTGGATCCCGGCGGTGCCGCCGGTCATCCCGTACGCGTTCGTGTCGCTGGTGTTCGTGCTCGGCTTCCGGCTGACGTGCTACTACTACCGGGGCGCGTACTACCGGGCGTTCTGGCGCGCGCCGGCGGCGTGCGCGGTGCGCGAGCCGCACGCCCGCTACACCGGGGAGACCAGGTTCCCGCTGCTCGGGCAGAACCTGCACCGCTACTTCTTCCTGGCGGCCGTGCTCGTCGGGATCCTGCTCAGCTACGACGTGGCGCAGGCGTTCCGCGGGCCGGACGGGAACTTCGGCTTCGGCATCGGCTCGCTGATCATGCTGGCCAACGTGATCCTGCTGTGGTGCTACACGCTGGGCTGCCACTCGTGCCGGCACATCACCGCCGGGCGGCTGAACCACTTCTCCCGCCACCCGGTCAGGTACTGGGCCTGGACCAAGGTGTCGTGGCTGAACGCGCGGCACCTCCAGTTCGCCTGGATCACGCTGGGCACGCTGATGCTCACCGACCTGTACATCTGGCTGGTGGCCGCCGGCGTCTTCGCGGACCCGAGGATCTTCAACTGAGGGCGGTCATGAACGACGCAGTGCTTTCCGGCGGCATCGACAGGTACTCCTACGACGTGGTGGTCGTCGGCGCGGGCGGCTCCGGGCTGCGCGCCGCGATCGAGGCGCGGGCGTGCGGGAAGAAGACCGCGGTCATCTCCAAGTCGCTGTTCGGCAAGGCGCACACGGTGATGGCCGAGGGCGGGGTCGCCGCCGCCATGGGCAACGTGAACCCGCACGACAACTGGATGGTGCACTTCCGGGACACCATGCGCGGCGGCAAGTTCCTCAACAACTGGCGGATGGCCGAGCTGCACGCCAAGGAGGCCCCGGACCGGGTGTACGAGCTCGAGGCGTGGGGCGCGCTATTCGACCGGACCGCCGAGGGCAAGATCAGCCAGCGCAACTTCGGCGGGCACGAGTACCCGCGGCTGGCGCACGTCGGCGACCGCACCGGGCTGGAGATCATCCGCACGCTGCAGCAGAAGGTGGTGGCGCTGCAGCAGGCCGACGCGGCCGAGCTCGGCGACCCGGAGGCCATGATCAGGGTGTTCGCGGAGACCACGATCACCGAGCTGATCACCGACGGGGGGCGGATCGCCGGGGCGTTCGGCTATTACCGGGACACCGGCCGGTTCGTGCTGTTCGAGGCGCCGGCGGTGGTGCTGGCGACCGGCGGCATCGGCAAGACCTACAAGGTCACCTCCAACTCGTGGGAGTACACCGGCGACGGGCACGCGCTGGCGCTGCGCGCCGGCGCGGCGCTGCTGAACATGGAGTTCGTGCAGCTGCACCCGACCGGGATGGTGTGGCCGCCGTCGGTGCGCGGCATCCTGGTCACCGAGTCGGTGCGCGGCGACGGCGGCGTGCTGCGCAACGCCGACGGCAGGCGGTTCATGTTCGGCTACGTGCCCGACGTGTTCCGCGGCCAGTACGCGGAGACCGAGGAGGAGGCCGACCGCTGGTACACCGACCCGGACCACAACCGCCGCCCGCCGGAGCTGCTGCCCCGCGACGAGGTGGCCCGCGCGATCAACGCCGAGGTCAAGGCCGGCCGCGGCTCCGAGCACGGCGGGGTGTTCCTGGACATCGCGTCGCGGCGGCCCGCCGACTACATCCTGCGGCGGCTGCCGTCGATGTACCACCAGTTCAAGGAGCTTGCCGACGTCGACATCACCAGGGAGCCGATGGAGATCGGCCCGACCTGCCACTACGTGATGGGCGGCGTGGAGGTGGACCCGGACACCGGGGCGGCCGGCGTGCCCGGGCTGTTCGCGGCCGGCGAGGTGTCCGGCGGCATGCACGGCTCGAACCGGCTCGGCGGCAACTCGCTGTCCGACCTGCTGGTGTTCGGCCGCCGGGCCGGGCTCGGCGCGGCCGAGTACGTGACCGCGCTGGCGGCGCGGCCGGTGGTGCCCGACGCCGCGGCGGCCGCGGCCGCGGCCGCCGCGCTGCAGCCGCTGCAGCGCACCGAGGGCGAGAGCCCGTACGCCGTGCACGGCGAGCTGCAGCAGATCATGTTCGACCTGGTCGGGCTGATCCGCCGGGAGTCGGAGCTGAAGACGGCCCTGGTCGAGCTGGACAAGCTGCGGGCCAGGGCCGCGCAGGCCTGCGCGCCCGGCGGCCGGGCCTACAACCCGGGCTGGCACCTGGCGCTGGACCTGCGGAACATGCTGCTGGTCGCGGACTGCGTGGCGCAGTCCGCGCTGGAGCGGCAGGAGTCCCGCGGCGGGCACACCAGGGACGACTATCCCGGCATGTCGCCGGAGTGGCGGAAGGTCAACCTGGTCTGCTCGCTGGCGGCCGACGGCACCGTGTCGCTGCGCCGCCAGCCGATGGCCCCGATGCGGCAGGACCTGCTGGAGCTGTTCGAGACGAGCGAGCTGAAGAAGTACATGACCGACGACGAGCTGGCCGGGCTGGGCACCGGGAGCGCCGCGGAGGGGACGCACTGATGAGCTACACGGCACACCTGCGGGTCTGGCGCGGCGACGCGGGCGCGGGAAAGCTCACCGACTACCAGGTGGAGGTCAACGACGGCGAGGTCGTCCTCGACGTGCTGCACCGGTTGCAGGCCACCCAGGCCAGCGACCTGGCGATCCGGTGGAACTGCAAGGCCGGCAAGTGCGGGTCCTGCTCGATGGAGATCAACGGCAGGCCGCGGCTGGCGTGCATGACCCGGATGTCGACGTTCGCGCCCGACCAGCCGCTGGCGATCACGCCGATGCGGACCTTCCCGGTGATCAGGGACCTGGTCACCGACGTGGGCTTCAACTTCGTCAAGGCACGGCAGATCCCGTCGTTCACCCCGGACCCGTCGATCCGCCCGGGCGAGTTCCGGATGCAGCAGGTGGACGTGAGCCGGTCCCAGGAGTTCCGCAAGTGCATCGAGTGCTTCCTGTGCCAGAACGTGTGCCACGTGATCCGGGACCACCCGGAGAACGAGCGCGCCTACGCCGGGCCCAGGTTCCTGATGCGGATCGCCGAGCTGGAGATGCACCCCGCCGATGTCGCCGACCGGCGGCAGATCGCGCAGGACGACTTCGGCCTCGGCTACTGCAACATCACCAAGTGCTGCACCGAGGTATGCCCGGAGGGCATCAAGATCACCGACAACGCGCTGATCCCGATGAAGGAGCGCGTGGCGGGCCGCAAGTACGACCCGCTGGTCTGGCTGGGCGCCAAGATCCGGCGGCGCGCCCACGCCGACACCCCGCCAGTGCCCAACACCCGCTGAGTTGAGATGGTACGACCACGGTCGTAAGTGGGAGGCCGAGCACCCGCCGGTGACCGACCGCCTCACCTACTCCGGCGCGCTGATCGCCGCCGAGCGTGACCAGCGCCGAATGTGGCTGATCCATGGTAGAGCGCTGACTCGCGGTGTCCGGCCTGTCGTGCCCGCCGGGGTCCTCGCCGAGGCGTACCGGTCTGCCCGGCAGGTCAGCCTTGCGCGGCTGCTCCTGACCTGCCGGATCGACGGCGCGGGCCGCAGGCTCGCGGTCATCGTGATCTGACCGAGCGGAGACGCGGCCCGGCGAGCCTGTCATGAAGCCGGACGTCCGGGCCGTTGCGGGAGGTTTGCCATCAGATGAAGACATCGTGAACACCGGCCGGCCCGGCGCGGCGCCCGGTTACGATGGCGGCGGCAGCGCGGGGCTGCGGCTGGCGCGGGCCGCGCCGCCGGGCGGGTTACCCCGGGCGGGACGCAGGTCACGGGACCGGGCACCGACGGCCGTTCTGGATGATCTGCGGTGGGGAGCGAGGGGCGGGCATGTCGCATCTGACGTACGGGGAGGCCGGGGTCGTCGGGCTGATCCAGGGGGTGACCGAGCTGTTCCCGGTGTCCAGCCTGGGGCACAACGTGCTGATCCCGGCGCTGGTCGGCGGGCAGTGGGCGAAGGACCTGAACGTGAGCGCGCCGGAGTCGCCGTACCTGGCCTTCATCGTCGGGCTGCACGTGGCCACCGCGCTGGCCATGATCCTCTACTTCTGGCGGGACTGGGTGCGGATCATCGCGGCCTTCTTCGCCTCGCTGCGGCAGATCGCCGTCCCGGCCCGCGGGACCCAACGCTGGGAGTTCCAGACCACCGACCAGATGCTCGCCTGGATGATCGTCCTGGCCACGATCCCGGTGGGGATCGCGGGTCTGGCGCTGGAGCACCTGTTCCGCGTCGCGTTCAGCAAGCCGATCCCGACCGCGCTGTTCCTGTTCGCGAACGGGCTGATCCTGCTGGCCGGCGAGCGGGTGCGGCGGCGGCGGGCCGGCACCGAGGCGCGGCAGGCGGCCGCGGACGCACGTCTTGCCGCGGAACGGCAGCCGGCCCCGGCCTGGCAGCCGGCCGCAGCGGGGCAGCCGGCCGTGGCCGGGCAGCGGGCCGGGGCCGCGGCGGGACGGCCGGTGCCCGCGCCGGCCGGGCGGCACGCGGCCGGGCAGCGGGCGCTGAAGCAGCAGGAGGCGAGCATGGCGGTGCAGGCCGACCGGCGGCTGGTCCGGCTCGGCTACCCGAACGCCATCCTGCTCGGCTCGCTGCAGATCCTGGCTTTGCTGCCCGGCATCAGCCGGGACGGCGTGGTCATGGTCGGCGGCCTGTTCCGCGGCCTGACCAGGCAGGACGCGGCCCGGTTCTCGTTCCTGCTGTCGGCGCCCGTCATCCTGGCGGCGGGCGTGCTGAAGATCCCGGACCTGACCGGGCCGCTCGGCGCCGGCATCCGCGGCCAGGTGCTGTTCGCCAGCGTGCTGTCGTTCGTGGGCGCCTACCTCGCGCTGCGGTTCCTGATGCGCTACCTGGGCAACGTGAACCGCACGCTGACGCCGTTCGCGATCTACTCCCTCGCCGTCGGCCTCGGCAGCGCCGTCTACCTGTCGGTGCGGTAGGGCTCGCCCGCTGGCGTTCAGCCCGCGGCCGGCGAGGCGCCGTCGGCGCCGACGCGGGCGCCGACGCCGGCCCAGGGGCGGGTGAAGCCGACCACGGCCTGGTCGCCGGGCGGCGAGGACGGCCGTCCGTACGTGGCGATGCGGACCGGGTAGCCGGCGGCGTACGCCTCGATCATCTGCCCGTGCCCGATCACCAGGCCGACGTGGCCCGGGGCGGCCGGCGTGCCGTCCGCGCCGGCGAAGAACACCAGGTCCCCGGGCTGGACCTGGGACGGCCGGACGTGCGGCTCGGTCGCCCACTGCTGCTGGCTGGTCCGCGCGATCGCGATGCCCGCCGCCCGGTAGGCCATCATCACCAGGCCGGAGCAGTCGAAGGCGTCCGGGCCGGTGCCGCCCCACTGGTACGGCTTGCCGAGCTGTTGCTCCGCGTAGGCGATGGCGGTGGCCGCCGCCTGGTCCGGCGCGTCGATCGCCGGGACCGCGGCCGCGGCCGCGGCGGAACAGCCGGCCGCCGCGCCGCCCGACGGCAGCTGCGCGGACACCACGGAGAAGTCGCCGCCCGCGTAGACGCCCGCCCAGTACAGCACGCTCTGCACGTAGGACTGCAGGTGGTTGTACGCGAAGATCGCCGCGGCGGGGTCGGCCTGCACGCCTGCCTGGACGAGGTACCTGGCGGCGCCGGCGATCGCGTCGGCGGGCTCGTACACGCTGGCGATGCCGTCGCCGTTCTCGTCGGTGGCCACGCCGCTGACCGCCTCGCTTGCCGGGTGGACCGGCGCGCCGCCCCAGACGTCGGTGGCCGCGCCGCCGATGCCGATCTGCATCGGCCCCGCCGCGCCGAACGCGTTGGCGCCGCTGTGCACGCCGGGCAGCGTGCTGCGGCCGTTGTCGCTTTCCACCGTGCCGATGCCGGCCAGGATCGTCCACGGCACGCCGTACTGCTGGCCGACCCGCTTGTACCAGTACAGGTAGTCGGCGGGTATCGACCTGGCCGTGGCGGCCGGCGCCGGCTGTCCCGTCGTTCCGGCCTGCTGGCCGGAGCAGCCGGCGGTCGCGGCGAAGAACGTGGCGGCGCCGATCAGGATCGGCACCGCGAGCAGGCCGAGCCCCAGCAGCCCGGCCAGCCCGACGACGCCGAGCACCGCGATCCGCGGCGCGCGCTGCTCCCTCACCGTGACCGGCTCGGTTTCGCGCCGGTACCTGGTGAGCTGGGTGGTCACGTGTTGCCCGCCGACGCCAGCTCGATGTCGTTCACCCGCCAGCCGCCGCCCGAGCCGGTGACGGTGACCGCGTACTGGGTGGTGCCGGTGGTGGTGCCGCGCGAGCTGACCAGGCGCTGCCGGGCGGTGACAACGAACGTCATGCTGGACGGGCCGAACGCGCGCAGCGAGTCGATCGCCGCGGTCCCGGTGGAGACCTGCTTCTGGCTGGTCCTGAGGCTGGCCACGCCCGGGGCCTGGTAGCCGTCCTGCAGCGTCGCGGCGAGCTGGCCGGTGATCAGGCCGCTCATCGTGCCCACGTAGTCCGCGGCGGTTTCGGTGTAGCTGTAGGTGTCGTAGTCGGTCACGAACCGCACCGTCACCGCGGCGGCGTCGGCGAGTTCCCGCTGGGTGAACGGCAGCCAGGCGTAGATGTTCACGGCGCCGGCCGCCGCGGTGGCCGGCGGCTGCGCCGGGGGCTGTGCCGCGGGCTGGGCGGCCGGCGCCGCCGCGGCGGACGGCTTGGCGGCTGGCCCTGCGGCGGCGTGCGGCCGGGCCGCCGCGGGCGCGATCAGCAGGTAGCCGAGCGCGCCGAGCGCCGCGACGACGGCGGCGAACACCGCGGTGCGCTGGCCGGGGCCGAGATCCACCGTGACCGCCGGCTACCGGTCCCGCCGTACCGGACGAAGCCAGAACGGCATCGGTGCCTGGTCACCGCCGGTGCGTCCCTCAGCTGGCGCTTCGGCCTGGGCGGCCGCCTCCGGCGGCGCTGTCCTGGCTGGCGTGGCTGTCCTGGCTGCGGACCGCTGCCGCGGGCCCGCGGCGGTCCATCCGCTGTACGGCCAGGCCGGGCCGCTCCCGGCTGCCTCGGCCGGGCGGCTCCCGGCTGCCCCGGCCGGGCCGCCGCCCGGCGCCGCGGCGGGCCGCCCCGGCCGCCCGGGCCGTCCCGGCCGCCTGCTGGTCCCGCCCCTCGGCGGGAGGTCCAGCGGCGGGGCGGCGCGCGCGCTGCCGCCCGCCGCGCGGCCTGCCTCGGGCGTCGCCGTGCCGAGGGTGGCGCGGACGCCGTGGGCGGGCCCCGCCGCGGCGGCCACGCCGGCCGGGGGACGGGAGGCGGCGGCAGTCTCGCCGTCTGTGTCGGCCGCGGGCGGGGCCTCTGGCCGCAGCCGGGAGGGGAACGCGTCGGCCGTCGCGGCCTGCTCCGTCCCGGTGCCCGCGGCGGCGCCGGCGGTGCCGGCGGCCAGGGCGGTGCCGGCGCCGGCGGCTATCCCTCCCGCCGCGCCGCCCGCCGCGGCGGCGGCCGGCGCGGCCGGATTGCGGCGCGCCCACCTGGCGGCCCGGTAGCCGGCCATCCCCGGGATGGCCAGGGCCGCGGCGTCCAGCGTCGACCTGCGGAAGGTGGCGCCCGCCTCGCGCAGCGTGTACTCGGCCCGTTCCTGCGAGCCCATCGCGCCGTAGCCGACGGCGGAGAACAGGTGCTGGAACGGCTTGCGGTAGATGAACACCGCCGCCGTGACCAGCGCGATCATCAGGATCTTCAGCGCCCAGGGCAGCACGGCGTCCGAGGTGCCCATGATCAGCGAGTAGCAGTACAGCAGCACGCTCAGCACCACCGCGATCGCGACCTGCTTCATCAGCACGCCGACCAGCATCTCGAACCACCGGATCGCGATGATCCGGCCGAAGCCCGGATGGGTCCCGACGATCAGGAACAGCGGGCCCATCACCAGCAGCAGCAGGAAGCCCAGCTTGAGCACGATCAGCGTCAGCGCGATCAGCAGGATCAGCAGCCCGGCGACCAGCGCCGCCAACACCGCGGCGAAGGCGATCTCCAGCCGGGTGGTCCACTGGTCGCCCTGGAACAGCGGGTAGACGGCCGGATCGCTGGCCTGGATGGACGAGGCGATGCCGGCGTAGGTGGCCTGCTTGGCCTGGATCAGCGCCGAGGTCGGGGCCTCGTTCGCCGCGATCGCCTGCGCCCACAGCAACTGCCTGCCATAGGCGTTCACCACGGTCTGCGGGCCGCTGCCGGTGGCGGCGTACTCGGTGGTGCCGAGTTCCCCGTCCAGCCACGGCTTGCACACCAGCACCGACCACAGCTCGTTGGCGTTGGCGTCCACCAGGCCGTTGGCCGAGGTGAAGGCGTAGCTGCCGGTGACGCTCTGCGGGTCGCCGGGCTGGACCGGCAGGCAGCTGCCGCCGCCCGGGGCGGGCAGTTTCGAGAACGCCGCGTTCAGCACCTGCGTGACGCCGTTGGACACGGCGGTGCCCACCCCGGTGAACATGGCCGGCCTGCCGATCAGCGCGATCGCGGCCACGCAGGCCACCACCATCCACAGCGTGCCCTCGATGGTGCGGGTGGCGCGCTTGCGGATCAGGCCCTGCCAGGCGAGCCAGATCGCGCCCAGGATCACCACCGGCGCCAGGTACGGGAAGTAGATCGCGTTGCCGAGCGCGCTGATCAGCCGGTCCACGGCGCCGCGCAGCCAGGCGAGGATGCCGTCGCCCGCCGCCGACTGGTAGACGGTGATCGTCACCCGGTCCATCGCCTTGGCGGCGTCGAAGACCATCCCGGCGACGTTGTTGCCGATCAGCGAGGTCATGTCCGAGCACTGCAGGCCGTGCGCCGCCCAGAACTGCCCGGCTACCCCGTAGTTGTCGTACAGCGTCTTGCCGCCGGCCTCGGCGGCCGGCGGCTCGATCATCGCGTCGATGCCGCCGGTTGCCTGCTCCGGCTGCGGCAGTGACGGCTCGCAGATGTTGTTCAGGTCGCCGACCAGCCCGCTGGAGCCCTGCGCGCACAGCCCGAGCAGCCCGCCGATGTCCCCGATCCCCGGCACCTGGCACACCCCGCCCGGCGCGGCGGGCGTGACCGCGGCGGCAAGAAGCGCCGTCCCGGCCGGGACGGCCCGTCCCGGGCCGCTCCCGCTTACCGGAGGCCGGCCCGCCTCCCCGTGCCCTGCTGGCGGCTGCGCCGCGGCCAGCGCGGGGCCGCCGGCCCCGACGATCGCTGCGGTGATCAGCAGCACCCGGGCCGCCCGGGCGATGCGCCGCCGGGGGCTGGAGGACGGGGCTGGTGGGATAGCCATCGGGGAGGACTCCTGGTCGTGGGTTACGCCTCGGCCGCCGGCGCGCCGGGAGGGACGGCCTCGGCGGCCGGGGCGCCGGGCCCGGGGCCGGCGCGTCGCGTGCGGTGGGTCGGGTTCGTGTCGATCCAGTCCCTGAGCTCGTCGGAGACCAGGTCGATGCCGATGCGGCCGGCCCGGTCGTCCAGGTCGCGGACGATGCACTCGCCGTTGCCGAGCGCGCGCAGCACGGCCTTGTGCTCGTCGGTCGGGGCGACGCCGAGCAGCGACATCACGTTCGTCACCTCGGCGCGCTCGGTGGACCGGAAGGCGAACACGCTGGACAGGCAGTTGGTCACCTGCTCGTTCAGCAGGTCACCCGCGTTCTGCGAGACGAGGATCAGCGCGGTGTTGCGTGACCGGCCCATCCGTGACACCTCGGGCACCAGTTTGGCGCCCTCCGGGGTGGAGGTGATCGCCCACGCCTCGTCGAGGAAGATCGCCTTCGGCGCGGCGCGGTCGATGCCGTTCATGAGCTTGCGGGCGAACTGGGCCACCAGGTAGAGCAGCGCGACCGACAGCCGCTGCTCGTAGGAGTAGTCGTCACGGGAGGTCGTGGTGGACGGCAGCGTGAGCCCGGCCAGGGTGAAGACCGTGGTCCAGCCCTCCGCGTCGATCTGCTGGCCCGCCGACGGGGCGAAGCACAGCCTGGCCAGGCGCATCTCGGAGATCGACCGCATGACCGCGCCGGTGTTCTTCCAGGCCGGGTCGTCGGCCTGCTCCAGGTGCCTGACCACCTTGCCGAGGCTGGGCCGCTCGCTGCCGGCCACCGCGCCGACCGCCTGGATCATGGCGCTTTCTCGTTCCTCGCTCATCCTCGGCAGCAGCAGCCGCAGCGTCTCGGTGGCCATGGTCCGCTTCTCGGCCAGGTCGGTGCCGAACGAGAACGGGTCGAGCAGCCCCGGCGCCGCCGAGTTGAGCGGCAGCACCCGTGCCCGCCTGCCTTGCAGCGTGAGGTACTCGGCCAGCGGCTCCGCGTCGCCCTTCGGGTCGATCGCCACGACGGTCGCGCCGCGCAGCGCGAGCTGGTAGATCAGCAGCATGGCCAGGGTGGTCTTGCCGCCGCCCGGCTCGCCGGTGATGGCGACCGCGGTCGGCCGGTTGCGCGCGGCGGCCAGCAGCGGGTCGAAGTGCACGATCGATCGCGCCCGCCCCAGGGTCTCGCCGATGTACGGCCCGATCCAGCCCGCGCCGGCGTCGACGCGGTCGCCGAGTTCCACCGTCGCGGTCGGCATCCCGCCGGCGATCGTGTACAGCGGCTGGCGCTGCACGTAGGAGTTCAGCCTGATCCGGTCGCCGGGCAGCGACTCGCACAGCAGCGAGAACTGGTCACCGGTCGAGTTGACGACGTCGATCCCGATGTCCCGGTAATGCTCGATGACCGCCTCCACCCGGCGCACGCACAGGTCCCTTGTCGGCGCCGTGACGATCAGGCGGTGCCAGCCGTAGACGAACGGCAGGCGCTCCTTGGTGATGCCGTGCTCGAGCATCCTGGCCGCCGCGATCTGCTCGGCCAGGGCGATCGGCGCCTCGGCGCCCGCCTCGCGGATGTGCGCGTCCATGTCGCGGGCATGCGCCAGGCGGCGGCTGACGTCCTTGCTCGCCTTCGCGGGCGGGATGAGCTTCATCCGGGAGCTGAGCTCGACGGGGAACGGCAGCGAATCGGCGTAGTGCATCCACGGCTCGCCGTCGGGGAAGGACATCAGGTCGGGGAACCTGGCGAACGAGACGAAGGCGGCGTAGCACTCCCCCGACATCTGCTCGAGGCAGAGCATGGTCCGGCCGTTGTGGACCTGCCCCTCGAACAGCGTGTCGATCTCCCCGGCGCCCCACCGCCTGCGCTTGGCCGCCGACGGCGCCGGCTCGCCGATCGTCCCCATCAGCGCGTGCCGGATCAGCCAGGCGATCTCGCCGGAGGTGGCATGCCTGGCCGCCAGCGCGCTGGCGTTCAGCGCCCGGCCGAGGCGCTCGGCCGATTCGGTCCACTTGGCGATCTCGGCGGCGCCGACCGCCTCGTCGATCAGCCCGAGCCCGCGCTCGCCGCGGGCGTACAGGCCGGTCAGCTGGGACAGCACGCCGCCGGACAGTTGCGCGCGCATGCCGCGCTGGCCGAGCCTGACGCCGAGGTAGACCTCCTTGCACCAGAAATCCTTGGCCCAGACATGCTGGTAAGCCTGCTCCAGGTACTCGCGCCAGCCGGGGCCGCCGTCGGAGGTGGCGTCCAGGCCGGTCGCCCAGGCGTGCGCCGGGTAGGGCCGGTGCGCAACGCGCAGGTGCACCTCGGCGTCGGGCATCCTGATCGCGGCCAGCGCCACGGTGACGTTCGTGGCCAGCGCCTCCCGCTCCTCCGCCGTGGTGAACTCGTAGCAGACGGTGGGAACTCGGTAATACGCCCAGGCATGGGTGTCGGTGAGCAGGATGCGGTCGTCGAAGTACCTGATGCCGAGCCGGGAGCGGCCCCTGGTCCCGCGGGGGGCCTTAGTGCGCGCGCTCACCGGGACTCCCTCCGGGACCGGCCGGCGCGGGGACGGCGGCCATGCCCGCGACGAGGACGCCGGCCAGCGCCGTGTAGGCGACCCTGGTCTGCGGCTGCAGCGACGGGGCCGGCCCGGCCTTCGCCGGCGGCGGGCGCCGCGCGGACACCTGGTCATCCCACGGCACCCGGACGATGGCCCGGCAGCGGCCCCTGGCCACCGACTCGGCCTCAAGCACGTCCCGGCTGGTCCGCCCGCTCACCCCGTTGATCACGGTCACCGCGCGCGCCGCGAGTTCGTGGTGTCCGTGCGCGGCCAGCCACTGCTGGGTGCTGGCCAGCGAGGTGGCCGCATCGGGGCTCGCCGGGGCGACGAGCAGCAGCTGGTCGGCCACGGCGAGCACCCGGGTCAGTTCGGCGGGCGCCGGGTCGATCAGGGTCAGCGGGTAGCTCGCGGCCAGCAGGCCGGCAAGCCGCCGGTAGCCATCGGCGTCGAGGGCCTGCCCGCCGTCGGGGCCCGCGATGACATCCAGCCGTGCCGCCGTGCGGCCGCCGTGCGGGCGGGGCGCAGCGCGGCCGGCGTGCTCGGGCCGCGCCGCAGCGCGGCCGGCCTGCGGGCGGTGCGCGGCCGCCGCGAGCAGCGATGTCACCGAGGCAACCGGGGCGGCGAGCGCGGACAGCCCGGCCGGACCGGGGTTCAGGTCGACCGCGGCGACCGGGATGCCCCTGATCGCGGCCAGCAGGCCGCCGGTCATCATGACGGTCGAGGTCTGTCCCGCGCCGCCCGTGCAGCCGAGCACCACGATCCGGCGCGGACCGGGCAGCGCCAGCCTGGCACGCTCGCGGTCCAGCGTCTCCCGGTCCCGCCTGCCCGGGCCGTGGCCGCCGGCGACCACCTTGACCCGCCGTCGCCAGGTCTGCTCGCCGCGGCTGCCGGGGCCGCTGACCGCCCGTTGCACCGACGGCAGCGGCCGTTCCTCCTCGTCAAGGTCGAGGAACATGGCCGCCACCCGCGCCGCGACGGACCGCGCGGGCGCCGTCGCATGCGGGGACGCCTCGCGCGGCGCCGGCGCGGCGGCGGCGGCCGCGGGAGCGGGTTCGGGTTCGGGTTCGGGGAACCGCTCGGGCTCGGGGACGGGCCCGGCCTCGGGGACGGGCGCCGCCTCGGGGAACGGCCCGGGCTGGGGAACGGGCACCGGCGTGACCGCGTCGCCGGCCGGGAGCGACGGCCACGACGGCTGGCCGGGCGGCACCGGGAGGGGCATGCCCGGCCCGCGGGAGCCCGGATCGGCCTCGTGCGAGACCTCCAGCGTCCCGGGATCCTGCGGCGTCCTGCCGGGTGACGGGGCCTGCCGGGCAGGTGACGGGGCCTGCCGGGCAGGTGACGGGGCCTGCCGGGCGGGTGACGGGGCCTGCCGGGCGGGTGACGGGGCCTGCGGGGCTGGCGGCCGGACCTCGGCGCGGCCGCGGTCCCGCCCAGGTGACGCCGGGCGCGCGGTCGCCCGCTGCCGCGCCTGGACCCGGGCGGCTGGCGTGGCGGCCCGGGCCACGGCGGTCCCGGTCCCCGCCGTCCGCGCCGGGGCCGCCTCCGCCGCGGCCTCCCGGGCGGGGGGCTCGTGGACGACCGGCGGTGCCTGCGGCCGGCGCGGCCGCGCCGGGTGCCTGTGCCACACCCGGACGATGAACACGATCTCGTCCTTCTCGGCGAACGGCGCCATCCGGCACCAGGTCCGCGGCTCGGCCAGGTACTTCAGCTGAGAGGTGACAAGCTCCGGCAGCCGCTTGCTCTCGATGACCGGCCTGGTGGTCAGCCAGGTGAGCACGCCAGGAGGGAGGAGGTAAAGCCAGACCACGTTGTGGTTGAACGGCAGGCCGGCAGCCACCAGGAAAACGACATACGGAACGGTAATCCCGGCGAAAACGGCGATCCAGGTAATCGGCAACGGCGCCGGCAGCCGAAAATCATAGAGCTTGTAGAGCCGTTTCTCGATGCGCCAGATATTGGTGTAGGTGGGGAGGTCCACTGGGAGAAAACTCCTTTGCGAATAAAATGGTTCAGTGGACTCCGAGCGCGTTCGCTATGCCAGTGGCCAGCGTCTGCACAATACTTGGCGTGTAGAAAACGACCGCGATCGCCACCGCGAGGACTATGAACTGGACGAACCTGGTAATCTCGCGGGTGAACAGGAAAAAGATGGCGACTATTCCGACGATGCCGAGGAACAATGGCCCGAAAAGCCCCTGCAGGTAGGTGACGAGCCCTTGCGTGCTCAGGGCCAGGACAGGCCCGGGGACCATCGCGGCGACGAGATGAACAGACATTAGACATCCCTTCCGGGATCAGATAGCCATTCTTCAGGTGATGCGATTGCTGCCCTGAGCTGGTGCCGTAGTGAAGGGGCATGAAGGGGCGTGAGGGGGAGGCGGCCGGGAACACGGAGTCCGCCGCCGGCGGCAGCGGCCGCGGGCGTGCGGGAGGCGCTGCCGGGACCGGTTTCCGGGCACGCCGAAGCGGTGCGGGCGCAGGCGGGCACGATAAAGTAGGCCGCCCCTGTGCAGCTCATCGGGCTCCCACCGCCTCAGTCGACGCACTGATCCCAGTTACATACCATCTGCCGCCGTGCAGGTCGACGACCGACATGCCGTAAGTCATCTCAAGTTTTGTGACGTCCGGCGCAGCGGAGCCGGGGAGGTCCCAGATGACCGCGACGGTTACCTGCCTGGTGCCGCCGCCGGCCGGCACGGCAAGGCCGGCGATCGAGTCGAAGGCGACCGCGCCGTCGAGCCCGGTCAGCGACACGCCGGGTGCCGCGAAGCGGCTGAGCGCGGCGCCATCGCCGACGGCGTAGGCCCGGAAGAACGCGGGAAGCTCGCTCATCAGCTCGGCTTTCGCCACGGGGTCCAGGCCCCGGTCGGCGGCCGGCGGCGGCGAGATCTGCCGCGGCGGCGGCAGCCATGCGGGCTGGCCGGACACCGCGACGCCGAGCGCCGAGGCGGCCACCGGCACGCCGAGCTCCATGAGCTCCCCGTTGACCGTGGCGAGCAAGGTGACCACGGCGTGGCGGGCATCGCGCACCGCGATGCCCGCCACCTGCTCGGACTGCAGGCGCATCTGGCCGGTCCCGTTCCAGCCGAGGTCCGGGTCGTCGGCCGTGACGCTTGCCGGGACGAACGCGGCGAGTTCCTGCTCGCGCCGCGCCTGGGTCGCCGGGCTGAAGTTCAGGTACGCCTGGCCGAACTCCATGGCGTAGGCCTCGGCGAGGGTGACGGGGAACCGCGCCGCCGCTGCACCTGCTGCCGCCGCGGTGCCGCCTGCAGGTGCCTGGCCGAAGGCGATGGCCGTCACCCCGCGGTACGCGATGACCAGCAGCGCCGTCCACAGCACGCCGCGCAGCGGCCACTGCAGCCACCGGCCGCCGGCCCCGTTCCAGGGGCGGCGAGGCCGGTAACCGGGACGGAGATCGCTTCCCGGCACCGTGCCGCCGGGGCGCACGCCGCCGTGTCTGGGTGACGTCAGATAGTGCAAGGATGACTTCGCAGCGTTACCAGTGTCGAGCCCGCGAACCATCGCACCTCCGCACGCTTCCGCGCCCGCGCGAGCGGGCGCGGCCGGTCCTCTCGCGCCGGTCCCGCGGACAGACAAACCGGCACCCTGAGATACGTAGCGGACACGGATAGAGTTCAATCCGGTTCGGACCGTATTCGCGTGATCGTCATGGCCGCCACCGCCTGCACGCGCACCTCGCGGCCTGCGCCGTCCTGCCGGAAAATGCCGTCGAACTCCTCGGCCATGGCGGCGCAGGCATCCGGGTCGCTGCGGTCGGGGTCGAGGGAATCGCAGGCCGCGGCCAGCCGCGGGTTCTCGAACAGCGCATCGGCCATAGCCTCGACCGTAGGCGCCGCCCGCCGGGGCGGCGAGCGGTTCGCCGCAAGGCGCTGCCGCGCGGGCCAGGCAGGGCCGAGCCGCCGGAACCCGATCAGCCGTGCCGGAACTCGACCACGTCGCCGTCGCGCATGACGTACTCCTTGCCCTCGATGCGGACCTTGCCGGCCGCGCGGGCGGCGGCCATCGAGCCCGCGGCGATCAGGTCGTCGTAGCTGACTACCTCGGCCTTGATGAAGCCGCGCTGGAAGTCGCTGTGGATGACGCCCGCCGCCTCCGGCGCCGTGGCGCCCGCCCGGATCTCCCAGGCGCGGGCCTCCTTGGGGCCCGCGGTGAGGAACGTCTGCAGGCCGAGGGCGCGGAACCCGGCCCGGGCGAGCTGGGCCAGGCCCGGCTCGCCGAGGCCGGCCTCGGCGAGCAGCTCGGCGGCCTCGGCGGCGGGCAGCTCGGCGAGGTCGGCCTCGGTCTTCGCGTCGAGGAACACCGCCTCGGCCGGGGCGACCAGCCCGGACAGGCGCTTGCGCAGGCCGTCGTCGCCGAGCTCCGCCAGGTCGCAGTTGAACACGTACAGGAACGGCTTGGCGGTCAGCAGGTGCAGGTCCCGCAGCGCGGCCGGGTCGATGCCGGCGTCCGCGGCGCCGGCCCACAGCGTGGCCCCCCCGTCGAGGAGCCGGCGGGCGGCGGCCGCGGCATCGGCGGCACGGGAGCGTTCCGGGTCCCTGGCGGACTTCGCCTCCCTGGCCAGCCTGGGCAGCGCCTTGTCCAGCGTCTGCAGGTCGGCGAGGATCAGCTCGGTGACCACCGTCTCGATGTCGCGTTCCGGCGACACGTCGCCGTCCACGTGGCTGACGTCGGGGTCGGCGAAGACCCGCACCACCTGGCAGACCGCGTCGGTCTCCCGGATGTGGGCGAGGAACTGGTTGCCGAGCCCCTGACCCTGGCTGGCGCCGCGGACCAGCCCGGCGATGTCGGTGAACCGCACGGTGGCCGGGACGATCCGCGCGGAATGGAACATCGCGGCCAGCTTGGCAAGGCGGTGGTCGGGGACGCCGACCACCCCGACGTTCGGCTCGATGGTGGCGAACGGGTAGTTGGACGCGAGGGCGCCGGCCCTGGTCAGCGCGTTGAACAGGGTGGACTTGCCGACGTTGGGCAGGCCGACGATGCCGATGGACAGGCTCACCGGAAGAGTTTACTGGCGCGGCAGCCTGGCCCCAGGCGGCACGGCCGGGGCCGGGGTCACCCGGGGCGGCGGGCGGTGATGTTCAGCCGCACGTAGTCGAGAACGGGTTCCGGCAGCGCCGCGGCCACCCGTTCGGTGAACGGCCGCCGGTCTTGCCGCGGCAGCGCGGCGAGAAGCTCGCGCAGGCACACGGTCTCCAGGAAGTCGGCCAGCGAGGCAGCCGAAGGGAACGGGGTGGGCTCGGGGTGCGACCACACGCGCACGTCGGTGAACCCGGCCCGCCGCAGCCGGGCCGCGGTCTCCCCGGGCGCCGCGTACAGCCAGGTGCCGGCGCGCTCGGCGCCCAGCGCGCGGACCACGCCGATGAGGCGGTCCAGGTTGCCGGCGCCGCCGCACTGGGCGACAAGCTGGCCGCCGGGCCGCAGCACGGCGGCCAGCTTGCGGAACAGCCGGTCGTGGTCGGTGATCCAGTGGAACGTCGCCGTCGAGAAGACGCCGTCGACGGGGGCGTCGCCGCCCAGCAGGCCGGGCTCGAGCTCCAGCAGGTCCGCCCGGACGAACCGCACCCGTCCGCGCATCGGCGCGAGCCGGCTCCTCGCCTGCTTCAGCATGGATTCCGATGCGTCCAGGGCGACCACGCGCCCGCGGGGCAGGCGGCGCAGCAGGTGTTCGGTCACCCGGCCGCTGCCGCAGCCGGCGTCGAGGACGGTCTCCGCGCCCGACAGGTCCAGCCGCGCGAGCACCGCTCTCCCCCAGCTTGCCTGCGGATCGGCCAGCCGGTCGTAACGGGCTCCGTCCCAGTCCTCATGCGCCGCCTGCCCCGGGGGCGGCTCCCCCTGGCCCGGCGGCGGCTCCCCCTGGCCCGGGGGCGGCGTGCGGTCCTCGGTCACGGACGGAGCCTACCGGCGCGGGCCCGGGTAAGCCTGAGGCGCCCGCGGCCTCGTGATGCCGGAACGCCGCATGACGCCCACCGGGACGGGAAGATCGGGACAACCGCGGGCGTGTCTGCGGGGAGTCCGGCTCACGCGGTGCGATCATCGGTTCGTATGAGTGCGATCTCGCTGCTGGCCGGCTTGCTGCTCGGGATCGTCGTCGGCGCGGCGATCGGGTACCTGTTCGCCCGCGGCCGCCTGGCGGCGGCCGCGGCGGACCTGCACGGCCGTGCCCGCGCTGCGGACGAGCGCGCCCGTGCCGCCGAGGAGAGGGCCAGGATGATCGAGCGGGGCGCGGCCGAACGCGCCGCGCTCGTCGAGGGCCAGCTCGCCGAGCGGTTCCAGGCGCTGTCCGCGCAGGCGCTCGACGCGAGCACCGCGCGCTTCCTCGAGGTCGCGGAGGGGCGGCTGCGCGCGGCGAACGCGCAGGCGTCCACCGAGCTGGAGACCAGGCGCGCGGCGGTCGAGCACCTCGTCGGCCCGCTGAAGGAGACCCTGGCCAAGGTGGAGGCGCAGCTGCGGGCCTCCGACGAGGCGCGGGCGCGGTCGCACGCCGCGCTCGCCGCGCAGGTCGACCTGGCCAGGCAGACCTCGGAGCAGCTGCAGGCGGAGACCCGGGCGCTGGTGACGGCGCTGCGGCGGCCCGAGGCCAGGGGCCGCTGGGGCGAGCTGCAGCTGCGCCGGGTCGTCGAGCTGGCCGGGATGACCGCGCGCTGCGACTTCGACGAGCAGGTCGCGGTGGCGTCGTCTGACGGCACCCAGCGCCCGGACATGGTGGTGCGCCTGGCCGGCGGCAAGAACATCGTGGTGGACTCCAAGGTGTCGCTGGCCGCGTACCTGGAGGCCGCCGAGGCCGGCGACGAGGACGCGCGCGCGGCCAGGCTGGACGCGCACGCGCGGCACCTGCGTGACCACGTGGACCGGCTGGCCGACAAGGCGTACTGGGCGGCGCTCAGCCCGTCGCCGGAGTTCGTGATCCTGTTCATCCCCGGCGAGGCGTTCCTGGCCCCGGCGCTGGAGCGCGACCCGGGGCTGCTGGAGTACGCGCTCGGCCGCAAGGTGCACATCGCCACCCCGACCACGCTGGTCACCATGCTGCGCACCGCGCAGTACGCCTGGCAGCAGGAGGCGCTGTCGGACAACGCGCGGGCCGTCTTCGACGTGGGCCGCGAGCTGTACGACCGGCTGTCCAGCCTGTGCGGGCACGTCGACCGGCTGGGCCACGCGCTCACCAGCGCCGTGACCAGCTATAACAAGGCCGTGGGCTCGCTGGAGAGCCGGGTGCTGACCAAGGCGAGGCGGCTGCGGGAACTCGGCGTCGTCGACGGCGAGCTCGCCGCCCCGGCGCCGGTCGAGGACACGGTCCGCGCGGTGTCGGCTCCGGAACTCGCCGGGACCGGCGACGGCCCGGCCGAGATCGGGCCGGGGCAGGCCGGGCCGCAGGCAAACGGGGCGGACGGAGCAAACGGGGCGCGGTTCAGCGGGCTGATGCGTACGGGCCGATGAGCCAGGACCTGGCGAGCAGGCCGCGTCCCCGCCTGGAACCAGCGGCGTCGGTCCGGCTCACCGGGCTGGGCGCGGTCGCGGCGCTGTTCGCGGTCTGCTTCGGCGGCCTGCTGATCGCGGCCTGGACCGGCTGGACCGCGCCGGCGGACGCGGCGTTCGTCACCGGCTGCGGCATCGTCGCCTACTACACCAGGCCCAGCGGCCTGCGCGCGGTGGTGGTGTCCCCCCCGCTGGCGTTCTTCGCGGGCTGCGCATGCGCCGAGGTGCTCACCGCGCCGGACCGCTTCGTCGCGCTGGAGCAGATCCTCATCACGCTGGGGACCGGGGCGCCGTGGCTGCTCACCGGGACCGCGCTGGCGATCATCATCGCGTTCGGCCGCGGATTCCGGCTCAGCATGACCGGGGCGAAGCGGCTGCTGGGAACGCTACTGTCCCGGTGAGGACTCCCGGCTCAGCGGGCGGCCGGGCGGAGCTCGCGGGGCAGCGCGAACGTCACCTGCTCCGGGACCGCCTCGACCTCCTCCACGACGCCGAACCCGTGCTCGGCCAGCCGGCCGAGCACCGCGCCGACCAGGTCCTCCGGCACGGAGGCCCCGCTGGTCACGCCGACGGTCGTCACCCCGTCCAGCCAGCGCTCGTCGAGCTCGCCGGCGTCGTCGACCAGGTAGGCGGCCGGCGCGCCGTTGTCCCTTGCCACCTCGACCAGCCGGACCGAGTTGGAGGAGTTCGGCGAGCCGACGACGATGATCAGGTCCGACCGGCCGGCGATGACCTTCACCGCCGCCTGGCGGTTCTGCGTCGCGTAGCAGATGTCGTCGCTGGGCGGGTCGAGCAGCGCGGGGAACCGCTCGCGCAGCGCCTCGACCGTCTCGGCGGTCTCGTCCACCGACAGCGTGGTCTGCGACAGCCAGACCACCCGGTCCGGGTCGGCGACCTGCACCTGCGCCACCTGGTCCGCGCCGTCGACCAGGCGGACCGCCGACGGCGCCTCGCCCGCGGTGCCGACCACCTCCTCGTGCCCGGCGTGGCCGACCAGCAGGATGTCGTAGCCGCGGGCGGCGAACCGCCGCGCCTCGCTGTGCACCTTGGTGACCAGCGGGCAGGTCGCGTCGATGGCGCGCAGCCCGCGGCGCTGCGCGGCGCGCCGGACCTCCGGCGCGATGCCGTGCGCGGAGAACACCACGACGGCGCCGGGCGGCACCTCGTCGACCTCGGTCACGAAGACCGCGCCGCGCTTGGTCAGCGAGCCGACCACGTGCGAGTTGTGCACGATCTGCCTGCGCACGTACACCGGCGGCCCGAACCTGTCCAGCGCCAGCTCCACCGCCTGCACGGCGCGGTCGACGCCGGCGCAGTAGCCGCGCGGCTTGGCGAGCAGCACCCGTCGTGCTGCCGGGTCCGGGACAGGTGGCGTCGGCTCGTCGGTCACGTCTCCAGGTTAGGTCATGTGCCGGCAGCCGGGGTCGGGCCGGCGCGTCGCCGGATGGCGGAGGCTGCGCCGGCGCATATGAGCCCAAGAACAGTGAGGTGATCTCAGCGAAATAGGTTCGGACAGGAAGGCTTTATCCTGCCCAGGCGTGAGCATCTGGGCAGATACGCGGGCGAACCGGGCTGCCCGGAGATGGATGTGGAGCCCCGGCAGAAGAGGTCTCGCCGGAGATCAACCGGGTAAGAAGACGACGCGTCACTCAGCGGCAAAGTAGCGTGATCGTGCTGGCTGATGGGCCTCTCGGCCAGAGCGGCAGGGTGGGGACTGGTCGTACTTGGCGGCGTCGGCTGCGGGCCGGGCGTGGTCCCGCAGTTTCCCGGAGGCCTTGAACCCGCCGCTCCGCCGGGGCCTGCGCCTGGAGCGTACGTCCTTGTTCGGCGGTGCCGGCGTGCTGGGTCACGGCGATTGCCTTGTGCGTGGTGGTGCCGGCTTGGCTGCTCGCGGGCGCGAGCCTTGGCTGGGGCGGCCGGGGTCTGGCAGGCCGGCCGGGGCGGCGGCGTAGGCGCGGAGGAAGGTGCTGGCTGCCGCGTCGGCGTAGGATTCCAGGTCGGCTTTGCTGCTGGTGTGGTCGCCGGTGAACATGGCCTGGTTGACCGGGATCCACAGCAGCAGCCCGACGAAGTGGTGGGCGGCCAGCAGCGGGTCATCGGCTTGGAGCAGCCCGCGGCCGGCCAGGTAGGCGAAGCGGCTGGCCAGTGCGGTGAGCACCCGCCCGAAGCCTTGCTGGTACCAGGCTGTTCCGATGTCGGGGAACTGGTCGGCCGTGGTGATGACCAGCCTGCGCAGGCGGAGCAGTTCCGGCTTCATGAGGGTGGTCAGCAGGCTGCGCGCCAGTTCGCTCAGGTCTTGGTCCAGGTGGGTGGTGTCCTCGAGCGCGGCGGAGACCATCTGGACCGTTGCGGTCACCTGGTCGGTGGTGGCGAGCACGACATCGGCGAACAGCTGTTTCTTGTCGGCGAAGTGCTTGTAGACGGTCTGCTTGGACACCGCGGCTGTGGCCGCGATGTCGTCCATGCTGGTGCCCGCGTACCCGTTGGCCAGGAACGTCGCGGCCGCCGCCTCGACGATCAGCCGGTGCTTGCGGTCCCACCGTGTCTCTCGTCCGTGCTCCATGGCAACCTCCCGGTGGAATAGTACTAGACAGATCAGTCCAGAATCAAGTACTGTTCAGTCTAGTTCTGTTGATGGGAGGAAGAGCATGTCAGCGACCCAGCTGGAGCGGGCAAGGCCCGCCGCCGGGCGCCCGGCCGCAGCCGCGCTGCCGCCGCTGATCACCCGGCCGCTGCTGGTGCGGTTCGTGTCGGTCATCGGCGCGGAGACGAGCTTCTTCCTGCCGCTGTCGGTGGTGCCGCTGTATGTGAAGTCGTCGTCCGGCTCCGGCGCTGGGGCGGGGCTGGCCACCGCCGCGCTGCTGGCGGCCGGCGTGGCGGGCGAGCTGGTCACCCCGCGGGTGGTGTCCCGCGCCGGGTACCGGCTGTCGCTGGCCGCCGGCCTGCTGCTGCTGGGCGCGCCCGCGCTGGCCCTGCTGTGGCCGGTGAGCCTTCCCGTCGTGGTCGCGGTGAACATCGCCCGCGGGCTGGGCTTCGCGATCACCACGGTGGCGGGCGGCGCGCTGACCACATTGCTGATCCCTGCCGAGCGGCGCGGCGAAGGGCTGGGCCTGTACGGCGTCGCCGCCGGCGTGCCCGCGCTGGTCAGCCTGCCAGCGGGGGTGTGGGCGGCCGGCCGCTGGGGGTACGGCCCGGTGTTCGCCGTGACCGCGGCCGCCGCCTTGCTGGCCCTGGTATCGGTGCCCGGCCTGCCCGGCGGCCGCCCGCCGGGCAGCCAGCGCGCGGACGGGGTGCTGGCCGGGCTGCGCAACCCGCGCCTGCTGCGGCTGGCCCTGGTGTTCGCCGGCTCCACGGTGGCCGCCGGGGTGCTGGTCACGTTCGTGCCCCTGGCGGTCACCACCGCGACCGCGGCCGCCGCGCTGTTCGCCCAGCCCGCCGCGGCCACCGCGGCCCGATGGGCCGCCGGGCGGGTCGGAGACCGCCGCGGGCACGCCCGGCTGCTGGGCCCCGGCGTGGTGCTGTCCGCCGCGGGCATGGCCCTGCTCGCCGCGGTCCACGTGCCCGCCGTGGTGGTCGGCGGCGCGGCCTGCTTCGGCACCGGCTTCGGGATCTTGCAGAACGCGACCCTGGCCATGATGTACGCCCGCGCTCCCCGCGGCGGCTACGACGCGGTCAGCGCGATCTGGAACGCCGCCTGGGACGCAGGCATGGGCGCGGGCGCGGCGCTCATCGGCCTGCTCGCCGCGACCGCCGGCTACCCGGCCGCGTTCGTGATCACCGCGGCCCTGGTCCTGGCCGCCCTGGTCCCCGTACTCGGCGAGCGGTCACGGGCGGCGCATGCGGCCGCGCCCGGCCCCCGGAAGTCATCATCCACGAGATAAACACCAGCAGGGAGCAACACCGATGAATACCGCTTTCGAGACTGTGACATCGGCTGACGGCACCGCGATCGCCGTCGAGCGCGCCGGCGAGGGCCCTACGAGCCGACCTGGGTGATCGAGGGCACCCGGCCGCGGCCAGGCGACGACCTGGCAGGCCGGCTCCGGGCGCTGCTGGACCACGGTGACCGCGACACGGCGGTCGCGCTGTTCCAGGCCGAGGTGGTCGGCCTGCCTGCCCACATCATCGACGGGATGCGCGGCAGCCCCATGTGGGGCTGGTTCACCGGGCTCGCCCACACCCTGCCCTACGACGTGATCTTGTGCAGGCCGGGCATGCGGCTGCCCGCCGGCCGGCTCGCAGCGGTCACCGTCCCGGTGCTGGCGATCGGCGGAGGCGCCAGCCCGCCCTGGCTGCCTGCCGCCGCCCGCGCCGCCGCCGACGCCGTCCCGGGCGGACGCTACGTCACCCTCGACGGCCAGGACCACGGCGTGCTCCAGCAGCCCGGCGCGCTCCGCCCCCTGCTCACCAGCTACTTCGGCGCCGAGTAGACGGGCACCGCCGGCCCGGGCGGTGACCGGACCCGGCAGGCCGCCATGCCCGTAACCCGCCCTCGGCGCACCCGCGCCCGGCGGGCCAACCGCCGGCACCGCCACAGCGACGCAAGTAAGGGAAGGAATCACCGTGCGCATCAAGGCCCGCATGGGCATGAGCCTGGACGGCTACGTCGCCACCACCGACGGCACGCCCGCACTGATCAGGGCCGGCGGCTTCGTCCCCGGCCGCTCCCACGGCTACCCCGAATTCATCGACGGGTGCGACACGGTCGTCATGGGCCGGCAGACCTTCCTGCCCGCCCTAGGCGCCCCGCAATGGCCCTGGGGTGACATGCAGGTCTTCGTCCTCACCTCCCGCCCCCTGCCCGCCGGGACGCCCGCAGGCGTCATCACCTCCGCCGGCGGCCCGGCCGGGCTGATCCGGCAACTGCGCTCCCGGGGGTCCGGCGGCGACGTGCACCTCGTCGGCGGACCCCGGACCATCCAGGCCGTCCACCAAGAAGGAGCGCTCGACAGCCTCGAGGTCGTCGTGCTGCCGGTCCTGCTCGGCGACGGCGTCCCGCTGTGGCCACGCGGGGCCCCGCTGCCCTCGCTTGCACGGTACGGCGACCCCCGGGTCTTCCCCGACGGCTCGGTCGAGATCCGCTACTCGACTGGCTAACCCCGGCACCGCCGCGGAAGCCACGTCCCGGAAGCGGCCTGGCGCGCCGACGCGGTGCCTGGTGTTGCGGCACACGAGCAGGAGGCGCGAAGATTACCCGTCAGGGAACAGCCGCTGACTAACAGCGACGCCCGTATCTATCCGGTAGGGAGAGCGACAATGCGCGTCCCGCAGGTCAGTGAACGTCTCAAGGAAGTCCCGGCGCAGGCCCTGCGCGGTGTCTTCGCCGGGATCGGCCAGTTGCTGCTCATCACCGACAAGCTCAGGAACAAGGCGCCCGCCGGGCACGACGTCCCGCGGGCCCGGGCGCCCGAGCCTGCCGCGCCCGCGGAGGTGCCCGTGGCCGCCGCCGCGGGGCCGGCCGCGGAGCCGGAGGACGCCGCCGGGCCGGCCGCCGCCGCCGGGCCGGAGCCCGCTCCCGCCGCCGGGCCGGCCGCCGCCGCCGGGCCGGAGCCCGCTCCCGCCGCCGCCGGGCCGGAGCCTGCTCCCGCCGCCGCCGCGCAGCAGCGTGACCTCGACAAGACGGGCAACGTGCGGCTGCTCGGCGGGCCGCCGCAGCGGCCGGAGGCCGCCGCGGCGGCGCAGGCGGCCGACGAGCCGGGCCGGGCCGCGCCGGGCCCTGCGCCCGCGCCGCCGCTGCCGAACTACGACGAGCTCACCGTGGCCTCGCTGCGCGCCCGGCTGCGCAACCTGAGCGCCGACCAGGTCCGGCAGCTTGCCTCCTACGAGAAGGCGCACGCGGCCAGGGCCGAGGTGATCACCATGTTCGAGCGCCGGATCGCCAAGCTGGAGTCGGGCGGCTAGTGGCGCTGCAGACCTCGGCCGATTCGCCGGTGCCGGTCCGCACCGTCCTCCAGCTCGTCGGGGGGTGGATCGGCCGGCTGGGCCGGGTCTGGGTCGAAGGCCAAATCGCCGAGTGCGCGGTGCGCGGCGGCGCGGTGTTCCTCACGCTGCGCGACCCGGTCGCGGCCGTGTCCGTCCGGGTCATCTGCACCCGGCAGGTCTTCGACGCCGCCGACCCGCCGCCCGGCGACGGGGCCCGGGTGGTCATCTGGGCCCGCCCGGACTTCAACGCGGCCAGGGGCACGTTCGCGCTGACCGCGCTGGAGATCCGCGCGGTCGGCGTGGGCCAGCTGCTGGCCCGGCTGGACAGGCTGCGCCGCCAGCTCGCCGCCGAGGGCCTTTTTTCTGCCGAACGAAAGCGCCCGCTTCCTTTCCTGCCCGGCGTCATCGGGCTCATCTGCGGCCGTGACTCGGCGGCGCGCCGCGACGTGGTGCACAACGCGCGGCGGCGCTGGCCCGCGGTCCGGTTCCGGGTCGAGGAGACCGCGGTCCAGGGACCGTACGCGGCCGAGGAGGTCACCGACGCGCTGCGGCGGCTAGACGCGGACCCCGAGGTGGACGTGATCGTGATCGCCCGCGGCGGCGGCTCGCTGGAGGACCTGCTGCCGTTCTCCGACGAGGCGCTGGTCAGGGCCGTCGCCGCCAGCCGCACCCCGGTGGTGAGCGCCATCGGGCACGAGCAGGACACGCCGCTGCTGGACTACGTGGCCGACGTCCGGGCCTCGACGCCGACCGACGCGGCCAAGCGGGTGGTGCCCGACGTCGCCGAGCAGTTCGCGCTCGTGGCCGGCCTGCGCGACCGTGCCCGCAGGTGCCTGGCGGGCCGGCTGGACCGGGAGACCGCGTGGCTGGAGTCGGTCCGGTCCAGGCCGGCGCTGGCCGATCCGGTGCGGGAGATCGAGCGGCAGGCCGAGCGGGTGGACGTGCTGGCGGCCCGCGCCCGGCAGTCGATGCAGGCCATCCTGGGCCGGGCCGCCGACGACGTCGCGCACACCCGGGCCCGGCTGCTCGCCCTGTCCCCGGCGGCCACGCTGCGCCGCGGCTACGCGATCGTGCAGCACGCCGGAAACGGCGTGGTGCGCAGCGCGGCCGAGGTCGGCCCGGGCGAGGAGCTGACCGTCCGGTTCGCGGCCGACCAGCTCACCGTGCGCGCCTGCCCCCGCCGCGGGGCCGCGGGGTCGTCACCGGGGGACGGCAGTGACGGATAGGGTTGATGCCGTGACAGGGCAGGCTGGCGGCGCGGCGGCGGACCGGCCGCCCGGCGCCGCGGACGCGCTGTCGTACGAGCAGGCCAGGGACGAGCTCGCCGCGGTGGTCAAGCGGCTGGAGGCGGGCGGCCTGACCCTGGAGGAGTCGCTGGAGCTGTGGGAACGGGGCGAGCGGCTGGCGGCGGTGTGCGCCCAGTGGCTGGACGGCGCCCGGGCCAGGCTGGCCGCCGTCATGGCCGAACGCGACGAGGACGGCAGGGCCGCCGGCGAGGACGGGGAGCCCGAAGCGCCGTTCTGATCACCGCAGGCCGCGCCTGCGCCGGGTTTGGCCTGCCTGCCGCTGGGCAGCCCTGTTAGGGGAACAGCAAGGCAGGCGCGATGAATCCGGTCGAGCGGGCCATCAGGCGGGTCGACGAATTCCAGCAGCGGCACACGCCCACGGCGTTCGTCTTCGGGGTCGTGAAGAAGTACGGCGACGACAACGGCGGCGTGCTCGTGGCCAACCTCACCTACTCGGGTTTCATCTCGCTGTTCCCGCTGCTGCTGGTGCTGACGACGATCCTGGGCATCGTCGCCTCGGTCAATCCCTCGTTCCGTCAGGACGCGCTGAACGCGGTGGCCGGGCAGATCCCGCTGATCGGGCACGAGCTCACCGCCAACGTGGAGCAGCTCAAGCGGTCCAGCGTCATCGGGCTGATCGTCGGCCTGGCCGTGCTGGTCTACGGCGCGACCCAGCTCGCCCAGGCCGGCATCTTCACCATGGAGCAGGTGTGGAACCTGCCCGGGCCGGCGCGGCCCGGCTATGTCCAGCGGATGGGCCGGGCGGCGCTGTTCCTGTGCCTGCTCGGCGGCGGCGTGATCGCCACCACGCTGCTGGTCCTGCTCAACAGCTACGCGCGCAACGCGCTGGTGCTCGTGGTCGTCTACTACCTGCTCGCCGTGGCCGTGAACGCGGGCATGTACCTCGGCGGCTTCCGCGCGCTGACGCCCAAGGGCGTGCCGACCCGCAGCCTGCTGCCCGGCGCGGTCACCGGCGGTATCGGCTGGACGCTGCTGCAGTTGCTCGGCGCCTTCCTGGTGCACCACTTCCTGCACAGCAACTCGGTCTACGGGGTGTTCGCCACCGTGCTCGGCCTGCTTGCCTGGATCTACCTGGCGGTCGAGGTCACCGTGTACTGCGCGGAGATCAATGTGGTGCTGGAGCGGCGGCTGTGGCCGCGGGCGATGGTGCAGCCGCCGCTGACCGAGGCGGACCGGACGGTGATGGCGTTGCAGGCGCTGCAGAACCAGCGGCGCCCCGAGCAGCAGGTCGAGGTGTCGTTCACCGACCGCAAGCCGGGAGCCCGGCACCGGAGGCGGGCGCCGCGGACCCCCGACGAGGTCACGCCGCCCGCCAAGGCCGAGGTCCCGGGCCCGCGCGACCGGCCTGCAGGGCAGGAGCCGGCCGACGTCAGGCCGGAGTGAGGCCGGCGGGCCCCCGGGGCTGGCACGGCCCCGGCGCTGCCTGCATGGATCACAACCCGAACTGCCTGCATAGGATCACAACACGGTGTCTTCGGGAAGGACGGCAGGTATGACCGCGGAACTGCAGCCGCCCGAGCCGGCCAGGCACGCCCCCGACCGCAACCTGGCGCTGGAGCTGGCCCGGGTGACCGAGGCCGCGGCGATGGCGGCGGCCCGGTGGGTGGGCCGCGGCGACAAGAACGGCGCGGACGCCGCCGCGGTCAACGCGATGCGGATGATGATCAACTCGGTGTCGATGCGCGGCGTCGTGGTCATCGGCGAGGGCGAGAAGGACCAGGCGCCGATGCTGTACAACGGCGAGGAGGTCGGCGACGGCACCGGCCCGGCGTGCGACGTCGCGGTGGACCCCATCGACGGCACCCGGCTGTGCGCCAACGGCATGCCGAACGCGATCTCGGTGCTCGCGGTGGCCGAGCGCGGCTCCATGTACGACCCGTCGGCGGTCTTCTACATGTCCAAGCTGGCCACCGGGCCGGCCGCGGCCGGCCTGGTGGACATCACCGCGCCGCCGGCCGCCAACGTCGCCGCGGTGGCCAAGGCCAAGGGCTGCTCCCTGCGGGACGTCACCGTGGTGATCCTGGACCGGCCCAGGCACGCCGAGCTGATCGAAGCGGTCCGCGAGGCCGGCGCCCGGATCCACCTGATCACCGACGGCGACGTGGCGGGCGCCATCATGGCGGCCCGCGACAGCACCGGCGTCGACCTGCTGCTCGGCACCGGCGGCACCCCCGAGGGGATCATCGCCGCGTGCGCGCTCAAGTGCCTTGGCGGGGTCATCCAGGGCAGGCTCGCCCCCCGTGACGAGGCGGAACGGCGCCGGGCGCTGGACGCCGGGCTCGACCTGGGCCGCGTGCTCACCACCGATGACCTGGTGGCGTCGGACGACGTGTTCTTCGCCGCGACCGGCATCACCGACGGGGAGCTGATGGCCGGGGTCAGGTACCGCGGCGGCGGCGCGACCACGCACTCGCTGGTGATGCGGTCGCGCTCGGGCACCATCCGCAGCATCGTCAGCGAGCACCAGCTGTGGAAGCTGCGCGCCTACTCGGCCGTCAGCTACGGCTGAGCGGGCGGCCGGTCAGCCGCGGCGGCGCAGCAGGCGGCGCCGCGGCCGCGGCGGGGTGCGCACCACCACCTCGCCGCCGACCACCGCCGCGCGCACGTCGATCAGCGGCGCGTCGGGCCGGGCGGGCGGCCGCGTGCCGCCGCGCCTCCTGCCGACGATGACCGGCCCGGTCACCGTGACGGCCAGCCCGTCCGGCACGGTCAGCCGCAGCCGCCCGCCGAGCACGGTGGCGTACAGCCGGACCCGGGGCGCCTGCAGGATCGCCTCGGTGAAGTCGAGCTCCACCTCGCCGAGCATGACGGTGGCGCTGAGGTTCTCCGGCACCACCCAGCGGCCGCCCCGGCGCGCGGTGCCGCCGAGGCCGAGGACCGCCCGGCCGCCGTCCAGGCGCACCGGCTGCGCGGACGGCTCCGCCAGGTCCGCCGTCAGCGCGGCGAGCTCGCCCAGGGTGCGCGCGGAGCAGGCACGCCCGACTCGTTCGGAATGCTCGTCCGGGGTGAGCCTGCCGTCGCCCGCGGCGTCGGCGAGCAGGGCGAGGACCCGGTCCCTGTCGGCATCGGACGCCCGCAGGTCCCGGGGCGCCCGCCGTCCGCTCATGCGCCCGACCCTACCGCGCCGCGGCCCGCGGCGGATGTCCGGCGTCCGCTGTACGCGGCGGGCCGGGACGTGCTACGCATTTGTGCATGACGCAGCCAGCGATCGAAGCGGTGATGGAGCAGGCCGGCCGGGACCGCATCCGCCTGGTCCGCTTCCTGTACGCCGACCACGGCGGGATCATCCGGGGCAAGGCGGCCGGCGCCGACCGGCTGCGCGAGCGGATGACGAGCGGGATCGGGCACACGGTGGCGATGATGGCCATGTCCATGCTCGACCAGCTGCAGCCGGTGGCCGGGATGGGGCCGGTCGGCGAGGTCAGGATCGTGCCGGACCCGGAGACGTTCGTCCCGCTGCCGTACGCGCCGGGCGCCGGGGCGATGCTCGCCGACCTGATGCGCCCGGACGGCTCGCCCTGGGAGGCGTGCCCGCGGACGTTCCTCAAGCAGGCGATCGCCGAGCTGGCCGGGGCGGGATACGCGCTGCGCGCCGCGTTCGAGCCGGAGTTCACCCTCGGCCGCCGCGAGTCCTCCCCGGCCGGGCCCACCATCCCGGACCGGCTCATCCCGGTCGATGACAGCCTGTGCTACTCCGCCACCGGCTTTCACCTCGCGCACGACTTCACCATGGAGCTGGCCGCTGCGCTGGAGGCGCAGGGCCTGTCCGTGGAGCACTACTACCCCGAGCTCGGCCACGGCCAGCAGGAGATGTCGGTCAGGCACGCGGACGCGCTGCGCGCCGCCGACAACCACGTGCTGTACCGGGAGACCGTCCGCGGCGTGGCGTTCCGGCGCGGCCTGTGGGCCAGCCTGGCGCCCAAGCCCATCCCCGACCAGGCCGGCAACGGCTGCCACCTGCACGCCTCGCTGACCGACCTGCTGCCCGACGGCGCGCCGGGCGGGCGCAACGTGTTCGCCGACCCGGCCGACCGCAACGGCCTGTCCGAGGTCGGCTACCACTTCATCGGCGGGCTGCTCGCTCACCTGCCCGCCCTGGTCGCGCTGACCTGCGCCAGCGTGAACAGCTACCGGCGGCTGGCGCCGCAGATGTGGAGCAGCGCGTACACCTGCTACGGCATGGACAACAGGGAGGCCGCGATCCGGATCTGCTCGCCGCTGCGCGGCGACCCGGGAAGCTCGGTCAACCTGGAGCTCAAGCCGTCCGACTCCAGCGCCAACCCGTACCTGGCGCTGGGCGCGTTCATCTACGCCGGCCTGGACGGCATCCGCGGCAAGCTCGACCCCGGCGAGCCGGTGAACGTCGACCCCGCCACCTTGTCCGACGGCGAGCGCGCCGTCGGCGGCACCCACCGGCTGCCCGCCTCGCTCAACGCCGCGCTGGACGCGCTGGCCGGCGACGAGCTGCTCATGGACGCGCTCGGCCCGCTGCGCAGCACCGCCTACCTGGCGGTGAAGCGCTCGGAGGCCGCCCACTTCGCCATGTCCACCGACCCGTACTACGAGTGCTTCCAGCACTTCGCCAAGATCTAGGCGCAGCGGTCAGGACTCGCGCTTGTACAGCGGTCTCGGCTCGCGCTTGGCTGCGCTTGCATTTTAGCATCAATAGCTTCATAATGCTGCTATGGCGACCTCGATCACCATCCGGGACGTACCTGACGAGACCCGCGACGAGCTGGCTTCCCGCGCAGCCCTGACCGGGCGTTCGCTCCAGGAGTACCTGCGCGCGCAGCTGATCGAGTTCGCGCGCAAGCCGGACGCCGAGGCCTGGATCGCCCGGGTCAGGGCCCGCAAGGAGGCGAGCGGATCAGTCCTGCCGACCGATCGGATCATCAGCTACCGGGATGCGGATCGCCGGTGACCCTGGTCGTCGATGCCTCCATGGTCGTGGCAGGCCTGATCGACACGGGAACCGATGGGGCCTGGGCGGAATCGCGGCTGCAAGCCGGATCGCTGGCCGCGCCCCACCTGATGCCGGTCGAGGCCGCGAACATCTTGCGCCGCAGCCAGCTCGCCGGCGACATCTCGGCGGACATCGCAGCGCTCGCCCACCGCGACCTGCTCGACCTGCATGTCGAGCTGTTCCCGTACGAACCTTTCGCCGCCCGGGCGTGGGCGCTTCGGGGCACCGTCACCTGCTACGACGCGTGGTACATCGCGCTGGCCGAAGCCCTGGGCGCTCCGCTCGCCACGCTTGATGGCCGGCTGGCTAGGGCACCGGGACCACGCTGCCGGTTCGTGACGCCTCCTGCTCCCGGCTGAACGGGCGGCCTCGACCACGGCCGCGCGCAGCTCGTCGTGTTCGCCTACCGGGCACCGGATCGGCACAATCCCGGGCTGGTCAGGTTCCGCGTCGCTACACTCCTGCTCGTGGAATCCGGGCCGGTTTTCGCCGATCCGTCCGGGCGGCGCCGACGGATCATGCGGCGGGTCGGCCTCGGGTCGGCGGCGGTGCTGGTGGTGTGCCTGGGAGCCGTGATGGTGGCCATGGCGGGCGGGCCGCAGGCCCCGTTCACCGAGTGGGCTGCCCCGCACGCTCCGGCGGCGGCCCGTCCGGGTCACGGCCCATCTCCGGCACTCCGCCGGGGCGCCGAAGCCGCCGGCCCGTCCCAGCGCGGTGCGCGGCCGGTTCCCGGGCCGTCTCCGCTGCCGTCCGCGGGAGCCTCGGCCCGGCCCAGCGGTTCCGCCGCGCCCTCATCATCCGCCCGGCCGTCATCCTCATCCCCCGCCGCGGCCTCGTCACCGGCATCTACCAACCCGGCTGGCAACACGCCGCCAGGAAGCACCAGGTCGCCCAACCCGCATAAGAGCACTCATGGTCCCTGAGCGGGCGGCCGCCTCCCAGGTCCGCGGGCGGGCCGAGCGCCCGCGGGCGGGGGGCCGCAGGGCCACGGCGTCCCGGCCGGCCAGCCATCGCAAGACCCGCACCCCGCGCGGACACTGGGTTCTGGTCGCCCTGGTGATGCTGGTCTTCGCGGTCGGGCTCGCGGTCGAGGGCTACACCCGCGGCGTGCTCGGCGAGAGCAGCGCCGACGAGCCGCACCCGGGACCGCATGCCGCAGCCGCGCCGGCCGCGGTCACCGGCGGCGGCCCGGTCATCGGGATGGCCGGCGGACGCGTGCGCAGTTACTCGATGCCCGCCCGGACCGTCGCGCTGACCTTCGACGACGGGCCGGACCCGGCCTGGACGCCCCGCGTCCTCGCGGTCCTTCGCCGGTACCGGGTGCCCGCGACGTTCTTCGTGGTCGGCGCGCATGCGGCCAGTTACCCGGGCCTGGTGCGCGAGGAGCTGCGTGACGGCGACGAGGTGGGCTCGCACACCTACACGCACATTAACCTCGCCACCGCGGGGTGGCGTGCGGGCCTCGAGCTGACGCTGGCCCAGAACGCGCTCGCCGGGGCGGCCGGGATTCGCACCCGGCTGCTGCGGATGCCGTATTCCTCGGAGCCGGACGCGCTGACCGCCGCGGACTGGCGCGCGGCCAGGCAGGCCTGCCTGGACGGGTACCTCGTGGTGCTGGCCGACCTCGACACCAGAGACTGGGCCAGGCCCGGAGTCGCGCGGATCGTGGCCGCCGCGGTTCCGTCCGGCGGCCGGGGCGCCATCATCATGTTCCATGACGGGGGCGGAAACCGCGGGCAGACCGTCGCCGCGCTCCCGGTCATCATCACCCGGCTGCGCGCCGAGGGCTACCGGTTCACCACCGTGACCGGCGGCCTGCGGATGGCGGCCGGCGACGTGCCGGCCACCGGCGGCCAGCGACTGGCGGGCACGGCGCTGGTCCTCATCCAGCAGGCCGCCGATCATGCCGTGGCCATGCTGGCGGTCCTGCTCGTCGCGGCGAGCGCGCTGACCGTCATCAGGCTGTCGCTGCTCGTCGGCCTGGCCGGCGTGCACCGCCGCCGGTCCCGCCGCCACGGACCCTGGGCCCCGCGTTACCGGCCCGGCTATTTCCCGGACGTGTCGGTGGTGATCCCTGCGTACAACGAGGCGGCGGGAATCGCGGCCACGGTGCGTTCCATGGCCGCCAGCCGCTACCGCGGCCGGATCGAGATCATCGTCGTCGACGACGGCTCGACCGACGCCACCGCGGCCATCGCCGGCAGCCTGGCCCTCCCCAACGTCCGGGTCGTCCGCCAGCGAAACTCCGGGAAGCCGGGCGCGCTCAGCCGGGGCATCGCGGAAGCCCGCAGCGAGATCCTGGTGCTCGTCGACGGCGACACCGTCTTCCAGCCCGACACCCTGGGCCGCCTGATCGCGCCGCTGGCGGCCAGGGACGTGGGAGCGGTCAGCGGCAACACCAAGGTCGGGAACCGGCATGGCTTGCTCGGCGGGTGGCAGCACCTGGAGTACGTGATGGGGTTCAACCTGGACCGGCGCCTGTTCGACCTGCTCGGCACGATACCCACGGTGCCCGGCGCGATCGGCGCCTTCCGGCGCGCCGCGCTGGCCGCGGCGGGCGGCGTCAGCGCCGACACGCTGGCCGAGGACACCGACCTGACCATGGCTTTGTGCCGGTCGTCGTGGCGTGTGGTGTACGCGCCCGGCGCCATCGCCTGGACCGAGGCGCCGTCGAGCCTGCGGCAGCTGTGGCGGCAGCGTTACCGCTGGTCTTACGGCACCATGCAAGCGATGTGGAAGCACCGCCGCGCGGTCATCGAGCGCGGCCAGTCCGGCAGGTTCGGCCGGTACTGCCTGACCTACCTGGCCCTGTTCCATGTGCTGCTGCCGCTGATCGCGCCGGCGGTCGACGTGTTCTCCGTCTACGGGCTGATGTTCCTCAACCCGGTCAAGGTGATCGGTTTCTGGCTCGGGTTCCTGCTCCTGCAGGCGGTCGCGGGAGGGTACGCGCTGCGGCTCGACGGGGAGCGGCTGCGGTCACTGTGGCTGCTGCCCATTCAGCAGATCGGCTACCGGCAGCTGATGTACCTGGTCACGGTCCAGTCCGTGATCACCGCCCTGCTCGGCACGCGCCAGCGCTGGCAGGTCATCCGCCGGGCAGGAATATTCGCAGGCCAGTCGGCCGTCGGCACGAAGTCTCCCGCCTTATGCGCAGCTGACCGCCGGACCGCGGCGGCCGGCGGCCGGCCGGCCGGGCCGGTGCCAGCGGGCCGGCATCCGGTGGATCTGGAGGCTCGGCGAAGCGGGTTGACGGCGCTTGGCTGCCTGTGGTCTACTCAGCCAGATCGTCCAAGGACGGTAGCGGAGGAAGCCGGTGCGAGTCCGGCGCGGTCCCGCCACTGTGACCGGGGAAGCGATCCTCGCCCGTACCACCGCAGCGCTGCGGGGCAAGGCCGGGGAGGGCCGCTGATCCGCCAGCCAGGAGACTCCGGCCGTCTGTCCCTTCGATGCCGGGGCGTGGTCACCCCGAGGAAGGTGCGGGCACGATGATGCCTCAGTCAGATTCTCCCCGTCCGGCGCCAGGCACCCGCACGCTCAGCTGCTGCTGATGATGCGACCCGGCCTCGCGCCGCTGTCGCCGCAACCGCCCGGAGTGCCATGACGGCTGTCCCCGGCATCGAGATGGGGCCCGCGCCCGCCCCGGATCGTGACCCGGAGCGCCAGGGCCCGCCACCGCCGGTGCTGCTGCTGTCGGCGTCGGACACCGATCTGCTGGCCGCCCGGTCCAGCGGCCGGTGGCGGCTGGCCAACCCGGCCCGCACCGGTCCGGCTGACCTGCCGGCCCTGCTGGATGGCGTGTTCGGTGTCGTGGTCCGGCTGCTCGGCGGGCGCCGCAGCTGGGAACGGGGCCTGCGGGCGGTCCTGGCCAGCGGCCTGCCCGTGGTCGTGCTCAGCGGCGAGCCAGACCCGGACGCCGAGCTGATGTCGCTGTCGACGGTGCCCGCCGGGGTGGCCGCGCAGGCGCTGGCCTACCTGCGCGAAGGCGGCCCGGGCAACCTCACCCAGCTCGCCCGGTTCCTGTCGGACACGATCCTGCGCACTGGCGAGGGGTTCGAGCCGCCGGCCGTGCTGCCCGCCCACGGCGTGCACGGGGCGCGGGCGCAGCGGCCGAACCGTCCCACGGTCGGGATCGTCTTTTACCGCGCGCACGCCACCAGCGGGAACACCGCGTTCGTGGACGTGCTCGCCGACGCTGTCGAGGCGCACGGGGCCAACGCCCGGGCCGTGTACTGCCCGTCGCTGCGTTCGGCAGGCCACGCGGTCTACGACCAGCTCGCCGGCGTGGACGCCCTCATCGTGACCGTGCTGGCGGCGGGCGGGACCGTGGCCGCCGACGCCGGCGCCGGAGGGGACCCGGACGGCTGGGATGTCGCGGCGCTGGCGGACCTCGACGTCCCGGTGCTGCAGGCCATGTGCCTCACCTCCTCCCGCGCCGCCTGGCGCGACTCCACCGCGGCGCTGAGCCCGGTGGACGCGGCGATGCAGGTGGCGGTGCCGGAGTTCGACGGCCGCCTGATCACCGTGCCGTTCTCGTTCAAGGAGGCCGGCGCCGACGGCGTGCCGGAATACGTCGCCGACCCCGAGCGGGCCGCGCGGGCGGCCGGGATCGCGGTGGCGCACGCCCGGCTGCGGCGGATACCCCCGGCGGAACGGCGGGTGGTGATCATGCTGTCCTCGTACCCGACCAGGCACGCGCGGATCGGCAACGCCGTTGGCCTGGACACCCCCGCGTCCGCGGTCGTGCTGCTCGAGGCGATGCGCGACGCGGGCTACGACCTCGGGCACCAGCTCCCCGCCGGCGGCGACGCGCTGATCGGCCGGCTCATCGCGGCCGGCGGCTACGACACCGAATGGCTGACCGACGCCCAGCTTGCCGCGGCGCCGCTGCGGGTGCCCGGGGCCGGTTACCTGGAATGGTTCGGCGAACTGCCCGCCAGCCTCGCCCAGGCCATGACCGCGCACTGGGGACCGCCACCCGGCAGCCTGTACACCGACGGCGGGGACATCGTGCTGGCCGGACTGCGCTTCGGCAACGTCGCGGTGATGATCCAGCCGCCGCGCGGGTTCGGCGAGAACCCGGTCGCGATCTACCACGACCCGGACCTGCCGCCGTCGCACCATTACCTGGCCGCCTACCGGTGGGCGCAGCGGTCGTTCGGCGCGCACGCGATCGTGCACCTGGGCAAGCACGGCACGCTGGAGTGGCTGCCCGGCAAGGGGCTGGGGCTGTCGGACGGCTGCGCGCCCGACGCGGTGCTCGGCGACCTGCCGCTGGTCTACCCGTTCATCGTGAACGATCCCGGCGAGGGTGCACAGGCCAAGCGCCGCGGCCACGCCGTGATCGTCGACCACCTGATCCCGCCGCTGGCGCGCGCCGACAGCTACGGCGACCTGGCGCGGCTGGAACAGCTCCTGGACGAGTACGCGACGGTCAGCGCGCTCGACCCGGCCAAGCTGCCCGCGGTGCGGGCCCAGATCTGGGACCTGGTGCGCGCCGCCGAGCTGCACCACGACCTGCAGGTGACCGCCCCGCCGGGCGAGGCCGAGTTCGACGACTTCGTGCTGCACGTGGACGGCTACCTGTGCGAGGTCAAGGACGCGGTCATCCGGGACGGGCTGCACGTGCTGGGCAGGCCGCCGGCCGGCCACCAGCTCGCGGCGACCGTGCTCGCCGTGCTGCGCGCCGCGCAGCTGTGGGGAGGCCGGACGGCGCTGCCGGGCCTGCGCGCGGCGCTCGCCGCTTTCTTTGACCTGAACGAACCGGCGTTGCTGGCCACGCCAGGACGCGAGGCAGCCGTGCCGCCGGCGCTGGCCGAGGCGGCAGGCCGGCCGGACGCCCCGGCCCGGACCGGGGCGGATGCGGTCGACCTGCTGGAGGCGGCGGCGGAGCGGCTGGTCACAGGGCTGCATGCGGTCCGCTGGGATCCTGCCAAGGTGCCCGCGGTGGCGGCGGAGGTGCTCGGCGAGGCGCCGGGCGACGTGGTGGCGGTGCTGGAGTTCGCCGCCACCGAGGTCGTCCCCCGGCTGGCCCGCACCGCGGACGAGGTGACGAACGTGCTGCGCGCGCTGGACGGCCGGTACGTGCCGGCGGGGCCGTCCGGGTCGCCGACCCGCGGGCTGGTGAACACGCTGCCGACCGGGCGGAACTTCTACGCGGTGGACCCCAGGGCCATCCCGTCCCGCAATGCCTGGCAGACGGGTTCGGCGCTCGCGGAGTCCCTGATCGCCCGGCACCTGGCCGAGGCCGGCGGCTACCCGCGGTCGGTCGGCCTGACCGTGTGGGGCACCTCGGCGATGCGGACCCAGGGCGACGACATCGCCGAGGTGCTGGCTCTCGTCGGGTGCCGGCCGACGTGGGACGACGCGTCCCGGCGGGTCACCGGGTTCGAGGTCGTCCCGCTCGCCGAGCTGGGCAGGCCCAGGATCGACGTGACCGTGCGCATCTCCGGCTTCTTCCGCGACGCGTTCCCGTACGTAATCACGCTGCTCGACGACGCCATCGGCGCGGTCGCCGCCCTCGACGAGCCGCCGGAGGCCAACTACCTGCGGGCGCACGCGGACGAGGACACGCGGCGGCACGGGGACCGGCGGCGGGCCACCACCCGGATCTTCGGTTCCAGGCCCGGCGCGTACGGGGCCGGGCTGCTGCCGCTGATCGACGCGCGGAACTGGCGCACCGACGCCGACCTGGCCGACGTGTACGCGGTGTGGGGCGGATACGCCTATGGCCGCGGCCTGGACGGGCGCGAGGCCCGCGCGGACATGGAGGCGAGCTTCCGCCGGATCTCGGTCGCGGCGAAGAACGCCGACACCCGGGAGCACGACATCGCCGACTCCGACGACTACTTCCAGTTCCACGGCGGGATGGTCGCCATGGTGCGGCACCTGACCGGCGCCGCGCCGCGCGCCTACATCGGCGACTCCGCCGTTCCCGACCGGGTGCGCACCAGGTCCCTGGCCGAGGAGACGCGGCGGGTGTTCCGGTCCCGGGTGGTGAACCCCCGGTGGCTGGACGCGATGGCGCGGCACGGCTACAAGGGCGCGTTCGAGCTCGCCGCGACGGTGGACTACCTGTTCGGCTACGACGCCACCGCCGGCGTGGTGGACGACTGGATGTACCGCCAGCTCGCCGAGTGCTACGTGTTCGGCGAGCAGGTGAGCGCGTTCCTGCGCCGCGCCAATCCGTGGGCGCTGCGGGACATCGCCGGCCGGCTGCTTGAGGCGGCCGAACGCGGCCTGTGGGCGGCGCCCCCGCCCGAGGTCATCGAGCGGCTGCAGGCCGCCTACCTGGAGCTGGAGGGCGAGTTGGAGGGGGGCGGGTCATGACCGCCGGGTTCCCGTTCAGCGCGGTGGTCGGGATGGACGACCTGCGGCTCGCCCTGGTGCTCAACGCGGTGTCGCCGGCGATCGGCGGGGTGCTGGTGCGCGGCGAGAAGGGCACCGCTAAGTCCACCATGGTCCGGGCGCTGGCCGCGGTGCTGCCCGAGGTGGACGTGGTGGCGGGCTGCCGCTTCGGCTGCGACCCGGCCGCGCCGGAGCCCGGCTGCCCGGACGGCCCCCATGACGGTGAGGCATCCGCGATCAGGCGGCCGGCCCGGCTGGTCGAGCTGCCGGTCGGCGCCACCGAGGACCGGCTGGTGGGCGCGCTCGACCTGGAGCGGGCACTCACCGAGGGGGTGAAGGCGTACGAGCCGGGCCTGCTGGCGGCCGCGCACCGCGGCGTGCTGTACGTCGACGAGGTGAACCTGCTGCACGACCACCTGGTCGACCTGCTGCTGGACGCGGCGGCGCTCGGCACCTGCTACGTGGAGCGGGAGGGCGTCTCGGTACGCCACCCGGCGCGGTTCCTGCTGGTCGGCACCATGAACCCGGAGGAGGGCGAGCTGCGGCCGCAACTGCTCGACCGGTTCGGCCTCACGGTGCAGGCGGCGGCTCCGCGCGACCCGGGGCCGCGGGCGGAGGTGGTCCGGCGGCGGCTGGCCTACGACTCCGACCCGGCCGGCTTCACCGCCGCCTGGGCGGAGGCCGAGGCGGACCTGGCGAGGCGGATCGTCGCGGCGCGGCGGCGGCTGGCCCGCGTGGTGCTGGCCGACGGCACGCTGCGGCAGGTGGCGGCGGTGTGCGCGGCGTTCGGCGTGGACGGGCTGCGCGCCGACCTGGTCACCGCCCAGGCGGCGATGGCGCACGCCGCCTGGCAGGGGCGGCAGGCGGTCACCGCGGATGACATCCGTGCCGCCGCCCGGCTGGCGCTGCCGCACCGGCGGCGCCGGAACCCCTTCGACGACCCGGGACTCGACGAGGACGAACTGGACCGGGCGATCGCGGCGGCAGCCGACGGCGATCCTGATGGCCCGGACGATGACGGCGGCCCGGACGATGACGGCGGCCCGGGTGGCTCCGGGAGTGACGGGCCCGCGGGCGACGGGCCGGCCGGCCGGAACGAGATCGGCGGCGCGGGTCCCGGCCGGGACGGGACCGGCCGGGCCCACGTGCCGGGCCGGGCCGGACCGGCGGGTTTCCGGGACGGCCCCGATGCGGCCCCCGCCGCGCCGGGGCCGGTGTTCCGGGTCCGGCGCCTCGACGTGCCGGGGGCCGGGCCTGGCGCGCCGGGCCGGCGGTCCCGTGCCCGGTCCGAGGCCGGGCGGGTCATCCGGGCCCGGGTACCCCGGGGCCGCCTCACCCGGATCCACCTGTCCGCCACCCTCGCCGCGGCGGCGCCGCACCAGCGTGCCCGCGGCCGCGCCGCGGCCGGTCCACCGGGCAAGCTGCTGCTGCGCCGCAGCGACCTGCGCGAGGCGGAACTGGAGGGCCGGGAGGGCAACCTCGTGCTGTTCGTCGTGGACGCCAGCGGGTCGATGGCGGCCAGGTCGCGGATGGGGGCGGTCAAGGGTGCGGTGCTCTCCCTGCTGGTCGACGCCTACCAGCGCCGGGACAAGGTCGGAATGGTGGCCTTCCGCGGCAGCGGCGCCCAGGTGCTGCTGCCGCCCACCTCGTCGGTGGAGGCCGCCGCCGCCCGGCTGGCGGCGCTGCCCACCGGCGGCCGCACCCCGGTCGCGGCCGGGCTGCTGACGGCGCAGCGGGTGCTGCGCGCGGAACGGCTGCGTGACCCCCGCCGCCGCCCGCTGCTGGTGCTGGTCACCGACGGCCGCGCCACCAGCGGGTTCAAGGAGTCGGACCCGGTGGCGGATGCGATCCGGGCTGCGGCGATGCTGGCCGCCGACCGGGTCGCCGGCGTGGTGATGGACTGCGAGGCGGGCCCGGTCCGGCTCGGGCTGGCCATCGGGCTGGCGGCAGCGCTCGGCGGGTCGGCGCTGCGGCCGGGGGAACTGGCCGCGGGGCCCCTGGCGGAAACGGTACGCGCGCTGAGGGAGGCAGGCTGATGCCACAGGGGAAACCGGTCGCCGTCCCCGATGACGGGCTCACCACCCGGCAGCGGCGGCGGCGCCCGCTGGTCGTGGTGCACACCGGGGACATGAAGGGCAAGTCCACCGCGGCGTTCGGGCTGGCATTGCGCGCCTGGAACCAGGGCTGGCCGATCGTGGTCTACCAGTTCGTCAAGAGCGCGAAGTGGAAGACCGGCGAGGAGGCGGCCTTCCGGGCGCTGGCCAAGGTGCACGCGGACACCGGCGCGGGAGCCTCCGTCACCTGGCACAAGATGGGCGAGGGCTGGTCCTGGATCCGGCGCCGGGGCACCGCGGCCGACCACGCCGCCGACGCCAGGGAGGGCTGGGAGCAGGTCAAGCGCGACCTCGCCGCGCAGGCGTACCGCTTCTACGTCCTTGACGAGTTCACCTACCCGATGAAGTGGGGGTGGGTGAGCGTGGACGACGTGGTCGCCACCCTGGCGCGGCGGCCGGGCAGCCAGCATGTGGTCATCACCGGGCGCGATGCCGACCCCCGGCTCGTCGATGCCGCCGACCTGGTGGTCAGCATGACCAAGCTCAAGCACCCGATGGACGCGGGCCAGAAAGGCCAGGGAGGCATCGAGTGGTGAGCCTGCCGCGCCTGGTGGTGGCCGCCCCCGCGTCGGGGCACGGCAAGACCACGGTCGCCACCGGGCTGATGGCGGCGCTGGCCGAGAGCGGCCTGGCGGTATCCGGGCACAAGGTGGGCCCCGACTACATCGATCCCGGATACCACGCGCTTGCCACCGGGCGGCCAGGACGCAACCTGGACCCGGTGCTGTGCGGCGAGGACCTGATGGTGCCGCTGCTGCGGCACGGCGCCGCCGGGGCGGACATCGCCGTGGTCGAGGGCGTCATGGGCCTGTACGACGGGCGCGGCGGCACCGAGGAGGGCTCCACCGCGCACGTGGCCCGGCTCATCGGCGCGCCGGTGATCCTGGTGGTGGACGCCTCGGCCCAGGGCCGGTCGGTGGCCGCGCTGGCCGCCGGATTCGCCGCCTACGACCGCAGGATCCGGCTGGGCGGGGTGGTGCTCAACCGGGTCGGCTCGGACCGGCACGAACAGATGCTGCGGGTCGCGCTTGGGGACATCGGCATGCCGGTGCTGGGCGCGCTGCGGCGCCACGACGCGGTCGCCGCGCCGTCCAGGCACCTGGGCCTCGTCCCCGCCGCCGAACGGCGGCCGGCGGCGGTCCAGGCGATCCGCGCGCTCGCGCTGCTGGTCCGCGGGGCGGTCGACCTGGACGCGGTGGTGGCGCTGGCCCGCACGGCGGGGGCGCTCACCCGGGCCGCCTGGTCCCCCCCGTCCCGCTGCGCCGGCCCGGCTCGGACCGCCCGGCCCGTGGTCGCGGTGGCCGGCGGCTCGGCGTTCACGTTCGGCTACGCCGAGACCACCGAACTGCTCGCCGCCGCCGGCGCGGACGTGGCCACCGTCGACCCGTTGCGGGACGAGACGCTGCCCTCCCGCACCGCCGCGCTGGTGATCGGCGGCGGTTTCCCCGAACAATACGGATCCGAACTATCCGCGAACGAGAGGCTCCGCCGCGAGGTGGCCCGGTTCGCCGCGGCCGGTCTCCCGGTAATCGCGGAATGCGCGGGGCTGCTGTACCTCGCCAGGCAACTCGACGGCCGGCCCATGTGCGGCGTGCTGCCGACCGCAGCCCGGATGACCGGCCGGCTCACGCTCGGCTACCGCGACGCGGTCGCGGCCGCCGACTCGGTGCTGGGACCGGCCGGCCTGACCGTGCGCGGTCACGAATTTCACCGCACCACGGTGACCCCCGCCAGTTCGGCGACACCTGCCTGGGATCTCGCCGGGCGGCGCGAGGGCTTCGTCCGCCGTGCCGTGCACGCCTCCTACTTGCACCTGCACTGGGCCGGCCGACCCGAGATCGCCGCCCGCCTGGTCGGGGCGGCCGCGGGGGCCGCGGCATGACCGGGAGGCACGTGCTGGTGGGGGTGGGCGTCGGGCCCGGCGACCCGGAGCTGGTCACGGTCAAGGCGGTCCGGGTGCTCCGGGAGGCCGACCTGGTGCTGGTGCCGGTGCTGGCAGGCGGCGAGCGGGGCCGCGCGGAGGCGACGGTCCGGGCGCACGCCAACCATGACCGCATCCGGCGGGTGGTCTTCGCGCTCGGCGAGCGCGAAGACCGGGACCGGCGCGAGGCCGCCTGGGATGCCGCTGCGGACGAGGCGGCCCGTGCGTTCGCGGCGGGCGCGGCCGTGGTGGCCTTTGCCACCATCGGCGACCCGAACGTCTACTCGACCTTTACCTACCTGGCCGCCACCGTCCGCGCCAGGGTTCCCGGCGTCGGCATCGCCACCGTCCCCGGCGTCACCGCCATGCAGGACCTGGCCGCCCGCAGCGGCACCGTGCTGTGCCAGGGCCGGGAAACGCTCGCGCTGCTGCCGCTGACCGCCGGGGTGCCCGCCTTCAAGGACGCGCTGGCCGCCCACGACACCGTGGTCGGCTACAAGAGCGGCCGGCACCTGCCCGAGGTGCTGGCCGCGGTCCGCGCCGCCGGCCGCCTGGACGGCGCCGTGCACGGCGCCTGCCTCGGCCTGCCCGGCGAGGACATCCGTCCCGCCGCCGCGGTCGACGGCCCGGCCCCGTATCTGTCGGTGCTGCTGGTGCCGGGCAGGCGCGCGGGCCGGGGAGGAAGGCTGTGAGCAGAGCCAAGGTGTGGTTCGTCGGCGCGGGCCCGGGCGCCGCGGACCTGCTCACGCTGCGGGCGGCCCGCGTCATCGCCGCCGCCGACGTGGTGGTGTGGGCGTCCAGCCTGGTCCATCCGGACGTGCTGGCCCACGCGCGGCCGGGGGCGGAGATCGTGGATTCCGCGGCGCTGCCGCTGGAGGGGCTGCGGCCGCTGTACCGGCGGGCGCTCGCCGACGACCTGGTGGTGGCCCGCCTCCACTCCGGCGACCCGGCGCTGTGGGGCGCGGTCCAGGAGCAGCGGGAACTGTGCGACGAGCTCGGCCTGGCGCACGAGACCGTGCCCGGGGTCAGTGCTTACGCCGCCGTGGCCGCGATCGCGGGCCGGGAGCTGACCGTGCCCGGCGTCGCCCAGTCGCTGATCCTCACCAGGCTGGGCGGCGGCAAGACCCCGGCGCCCGCCGGGGAGGCGATGGCCGCGCTGGCCGCCCACGGCACCACGATGGCGGTGTTCCTGTCCGCCGCCCGCTCCGGCCAGCTGCAGGCCGAACTGCTGGGCGGCGGCTACGACCCGGCCACCCCGGTGCTTGTCGCCTACCGGGCCACCTGGCCGGACGAACTCGTGGTGCGGTGCACGGTGGCCACCCTGGCCGAGACGGTCAAGGCGCACAAGCTGTGGAAGCACACCCTGTTCCTTGTCGGGCCCGCGCTCACCGCCCGCGGCGGCCGGTCGCACCTGTACCATCCCGGCCACTTCCACTCGCACCGCCGGGCCGACCCGGCGGCCCGGCGCGCGCTGCGGGAGGCGCGCCAGTGAGACCGGAACCGGAACTGAGGGAGCCCGACCTGCCGCGCACGGCCAAGGTCCGGCCGCGCGCGCTGCGCACCGGGTGGACCACCGGGACCTGCGCGTCGGCGGCGGCGAAAGCTGCCGTCACCGCGCTGCGCGACCAGGCTCACCAGGACTCCGTGGAGGTGGCGCTGCCCGGCGGCCGCCGGGTGCGGTTCCCCGTCGAGTCCTGCGCGTACGAGCCCCGGCAGGCCACCGCCGTGGTGGTCAAGGACGCGGGCGACGACCCGGACGTCACCCACGGCGCCCAGCTGACCGCGACCGTCCGGTGGCGCGCCGAGCCCGGCGTGGCACTCGAAGGCGGCGAGGGCGTGGGCGTCGTCACCAAGCCGGGCCTCGGCATCGGCGTCGGCGAGCCCGCGATCACCGCCACGCCGCGGGCGATGATCGCCCAGGCCGTCGGCGAGGTCATCGACCTGGCGGTCACCGGTGCCCGGGTGGTCATCTCGGTGCCCGGCGGCGAGCGGATGGCCCGCAAGACCACCAACGCGCGGCTGGGCATCCTGGGCGGCATCTCGATCCTGGGCACCACCGGCATCGTCCGGCCGTTCTCCACCGCGTCGTGGCGGGCGAGCGTCGAGCAGGCGGTGTCGGTGATGGCCGCGCAGGGCCAGCACACCGTGGTGCTGTGCACGGGCGGGCGCACCGAGCGGGGGGCGATGGCGCTGCTGCCGGAGCTGCCCGAGGTGTGCTTCGTCGAGGTCGGCGACTTCACCGGCGCGGCGCTGCGGCGCGCGCTCGCCGCCGGGCTGAGCCGGGTCATCTTCGTCGGCATGGCCGGCAAGCTCGCGAAGCTGGCCGCCGGGGTGCTGATGACCCACTACACCCGGTCCAAGGTGGACCTGGGGCTGCTGGAGGAGGTGACCCGGGCCGCGGGCGGGACCGCGGCAGCGGCCGCGGAGGTCGCCGCGGCCAACACCGGGCGGCACGCCTACGAGATCTGGGAACGGGCCGGCCTGCTCCGGGCGGCGGGCGACGAGCTGTGCCGGCGGGTGCGCGCGGTGCTGCTGCGCGCGGGCCAGGGGCGCCTGGACGCCGACGTGGCCATGGTCGACTTCAGCGGCACCCGCGTGGTCGCGGCCACCCGCGCAGAGTGGGTGAGCCGCCCATGATCACGGTCATCGGGCTGGACGGCTCCCCGCTGGCATCGCGGGCCGCCGCCGCCATGACCGCCGCCACCCTCGTCGTCGGCGGGCGCAGGCAGCTCGCGGCGGCTCCGCTCCCGGCCGGCGTGCGCACAATCACGCTGGGCCCGCTGGCGCCGGCGCTGGACGCGCTGGCCGCCCACGACGGCGACGCCGTGGTCCTCGCCTCCGGTGACCCGGGCTTCTTCGGCATCCTGCGCTGCCTGCGCGAACGCGGCCTGGCCTGCACCGTGCTGCCGGCGGTGTCGTCGGTGGCGCAGGCGTTCGGCCGCGCCGGGCTGCCGTGGGACGACGCGCAGGTGGTCAGCGCGCACGGCCGGGACCCGCGGCGCGCGGTCAACGTGTGCCGGGCGCATCCGAAGGTTGCCGTGCTGACCTGCCCCGGCTGGGGCCCAGCCGAGCTTGGCGCGGCGCTGGCCGGCTGGCAGCGGCGGCTGGTCGTCGCCGAGCACCTGGCCTCGCCCGCCGAGCGGGTCACCGAGTGCTCTCCGGCCGAGGCCGCAGCCCGCGGCTGGGACGACCCCAACGTGGTCCTGGTGCTCGGCGACCGGCCGCCGAGCCTCGGGCCGGGCTGGTGCTGGCCTCCCCCCGCCGGCCCGGCCGGGCCGGCGGGGCCGGCGGGGCCGACGGGGTGGGCGCTGGCCGAGGCCGACTTCGACCAGCGCGACGCCGTGATCACCAAGGCCGAGGTGCGCGCGCTTGCCCTGGCCCGGCTGGCGCCCGCACCCGGCACGCTGGTCTGGGACGTCGGCGCCGGCACCGGGTCAGTCGGCGTCGAGTGCGCGCGGTTCGGCGCGGCGGTCGTCGCGATCGAACGGGACCCGCGGCGCTGCGAGCGGGTGCGGGCCAACGCCCGCCGCCATGGTGCCGACGTCCGGGTGGTGGCCGGGGAGGCGCCGGCGGCGCTGGCCGGCCTGCCACGGCCGGACGCGGTCTTCGTCGGCGGCGGCGGGCCCGCCGTCGTCGAGGCGGTGGCGGCACCGCGCCCCGCCCGGATCGTGGTCGCGCTCGCCGCCGTGGAGCGCGCCGGGCCCGCCCGCGACGCCCTGACCGCGGCCGGCTACGCAGCGGACGGCGCCCTGGTGCAGTCGGCCCGGCTGGTGCCGCTTCCCGGTGGCGTGCATCGCCTCGACCCGGTCAACCCGGTGTTCCTGCTCTGGGCGAGGCCACAGTGATCGGCCTGGTAGCAGTCACCGCGGCTGGCCGCGCCGCCGCCGACCGGCTGGCGGGATCCTGGACTGGGCAGGCCCGCCGCTACGACGGCCCGGCGGCGCGGGCGCTGCCCCGGGCCTGGGGCGAGTGCGACGGCATCGTGTGCTTCCTCGCCGCCGGGGCCGTCGTCCGGCTCATCGCGCCGCTACTGGGCGGCAAGGGATCCGACCCCGCGGTCGTCTGCGTAGACGAGGCGTGCCGATACGCGGTTGCGCTCGCCGGCGGCCACGCCGCCGGCGCCAACGCGCTCGCCGCGCGCGCCGCCGACGCGCTCGGCGCCGAGGCCGTGATCACCACCGCGACCGACGCGGCCGGGCTGCCCGGCCTGGACACGCTGGACTGGCCCGTCGAGGGCGCGGTCGCCGCGGTCACCCGCGCCCTGCTCGATGGCGAGCCGGTTGCGCTGCAGTGCGACCAGACCTGGCCGCTGCCGCCGCTGCCGGTCACCGCGGACGGGACCGGCGGCCACCGCATCGTGGTCACCGACCGCATCGTGCCCGCCGGCCGTCGGACCGTGCTGCTGCGCCCGCCGTCGCTGGTCGCGGGCGTCGGCGCGAGCCGCGGAGCGACGGCCGCGGAGGTGCTCGGGCTGCTTGACGAGGCGCTGGCCGAGGCGGGACTCAGCCCCGCCTCGGTGACCGCCCTGGCAACGGTGGACGCCAAGGCCGCCGAGCCGGGACTGGCAGAGGCGGCGCGCCAGCGTGGCTGGCCGCTGCTGACCTACCCGGCGTCCCGGCTCGCGGCGGTGCCGGTGCCCACGCCGAGCGCGGCCGCCCTGGCCGCGGTCGGAACCCCCAGCGTCGCCGAGGCGGCCGCGCTGGCCAGCGCCGACGTGCTGGTCATCCCGAAGCGGAAATCCGCGATGGCGACGGTCGCCGTCGCCAGGATCCGCCCGCGCGGCCGGCTCGCGGTCATCGGCCTCGGTCCCGGCGCCCGGGACCTGCTCAGCCCGCGCGCCGTCACCGAACTGCGCCGGGCCTCGGTCGTCGTCGGCCTGGACCGGTACCTGGAGCAGGTCCGTGACCTGCTGCGGCCCGGCACCCGGGTGCTGGCCAGCGGGCTGGGAGCCGAGGAAGCCCGGGCGGGTGCCGCCGTGGAGCACGCACGGCGAGGGCACGCGGTGGCGCTGGTCGGATCCGGCGACGCCGGGGTGTACGCGATGGCCAGCCCCGCGCTGGCCAAGGCGGGCCAGGACATCGACGTCACCGTGGTGCCCGGCGTCACCGCCGGGCTCGCGGCCGCGGCGCTGCTCGGCGCGCCGCTCGGCCACGACCACGCGGTCATCTCGCTGTCCGACCTGCACACGCCCTGGGCGGTGGTCGAGCGCCGGGTGCGGGCGGCGGCCGAGGGCGACTTCGTCACCGTCTTCTACAACCCGCGCAGCCGCACCCGGGACTGGCAGCTCGGCGCCGCTCTCCGGGTACTCGCCCGCCACCGCCCCCCCGCGACCCCCGCGGGGGTGGTCCGCAACGCCGCCCGGCCCGGCCAGCAGGTCACCCTCACCACCCTGGCCGACCTGGACGCCGGGATCGTGGACATGCTCAGCATCGTCATCGTCGGCGCGAGCACGACCCGGAACGTGGCCGGCCGGATGGTCACCCCGAGGGGATACCCGTGGCAGCCGCGGTGAGGATCGGGCCCTGCCAGGGCTGCGGGGCGTGCCTGCTCACCTGCCCCGCGCACGCCATCCGGCCGGACGGGGGGGTGCTGCAGGTGCTGGCGGACCGGTGCACCGGCTGCGGCGAGTGCATCGAGGTCTGCCCGGCCGACGCCATCACCGAGCGGGGCCAGGCGTGAGCCCGGTCCAGGCCGGCAGGCTGACCAGCGCGGAACGGGCCCGGCTGGCCGGCATCGCCGGCGTGATCGTGGCGCTGCACGTCGTCGCCTGGTCGATGTACCTGTACTACACCAGGCACCTCGCGTCGGCCGCCTCCTTCGCCGGCGCCGGCACGCTGGCCTACGCGCTCGGCCTGCGGCACGCCTTCGACGCCGACCACATCGCGGCCATCGACGACACCACCCGGCTGATGCTGCAGCGCGGCCGCCGCCCGATGGGCGTCGGCTTCTTCTTCTCCCTCGGTCATTCCTCGGTGGTGCTCGGGCTGTGCCTGGCCATCGCCGCGGTGGGCTCGGTCACCACGGCCGGGGTGCGCGTGTTCCGCGTCTACGGCGGCATCGCGTCCGCCGCCGCCGGGATGACGTTCCTGCTCGCGGTGTCCGCGGTGAACGCGATGGTGCTGGCGGGGCTGCTGCGTGCCTGGCGCCAGATGACCCGCGGGCAGCTGAGCGACGCCGAGCTGGAGGCGCTGCTGGTCAACCGCGGCCTGCTGAACCGGCTGCTGGGCGGCCGCGCCCGCGGCCTCATCCGTTCGTCCTGGCACATGTTCCCGGTCGGCGTGCTGTTCGGCCTCGGCCTGGAGACCGCATCGGAGGTGGCGCTGCTCAGCCTGACCGCCGGCGGCGCGACGGGCGGGCTGCCGCTGCCGGCCATCCTGACCCTGCCGCTGCTGTTCGCCGCCGGCATGACCGCCCTGGACAGCTGCGACGGCCTGCTGATGGCCCGCGCCTACTCGTGGGCGTTCGGCAGCCCAGGGCGAAGGCTGTACTACAACGCGGCGGCCACCGGGATGACCGTCCTGGTGGCGCTGTTCGTGGCCACCGTGTACCTCGCCGGGCTCGTGGCCCCGCTGCGCGGCCGCGGCGGCCCGGCCGGCGCGTACGCGTCCATCGGGAATCACTTCGAACTGCTCGGCTACGTCATCGTCGGCATGTTCGTCGTGGCCTGGGCCGCGGCGGCACTGAGCTGGCGGCTCGGCGGCTTCGAACGCCGCTACGGGAAGGAGCACCCGTGAGTCGTTCTGTTCATCCTATCGAGCAGCGGTCGTACCAGATCCTGCGCTCCCGCGCCGACACCACCGGGCTGCCGCCGCTGACCAGGGCTGTGGTGGAACGGGTCATCCACGCAAGCGCCGATGTCGGCTACCTCACCGACCTGGTGTGCGCGGAGGACGCGCTGGCTGCAGGCGCCCGGGCGCTGGCGGCGGGCGCGCCGGTCGTGGCGGATTCGCACATGACCGCGGCGGGCGTCGCCTCCCGCGCCGTCATCTGCCGGGTCCGTGAGCCGAGGGCCGCCGCGCTGGCCGCCGCGGCGGGGATCACCCGGTCCGCGGCCGGGATCCGGGTGGCGTTCGGCGATGCCGGGCCGGGCGCGGTCTGGGTCATCGGCACGGCACCGACCGCGCTGACCGAACTGATCGCGCTGGACGCCGCCCCCGCGCTGGTCATCGGCCTGCCCGTCGGCTTCGTCGGCGCGGCGGAGGCCAAGCGGGCGCTGCGCCGCAGCGGGCTGCCCGCGGTGAGCAACCGGGGCGAGAAGGGCGGCGCCGCGGTCGCCGCCGCCGCCGTCAACGCGCTGCTGCATGCCCGGGTGACATCGCCATGACCAACGGCCTGCCGTTGCTGATCGTCGGGCACGGCACCCGGAGCGCCGCGGGCGTGACTGCCTTTTGCCAGCTGGTCGACCGGGTTCGCGCCGTGGCGGGCGAGCGCCTGCCGGCAGTGCACGGCGGCTTCATCGAGCTGTCCAGGCCATCTGTCGCCGAGGCCGTCAGCCGCATGCCCGCCGCGCAGTACCCGGAGATGGTGACGGTGCCGCTGGTTCTGGTCGCCGCAGGGCACGCCAAGGGCGACATACCCGCTGCCCTGGCCCGGGAGCGGCTGCGTCATCCCGGCCTGCGCTGGCGTTACGGGCGCCCGCTCGGCCCGCACCCGGTGCTGCTGGAGGTGCTCGCGGCCCGCATCGACGCGGCGCTGGCAGGCGACCCGCGTGGAGGCACGCTGGTGGTGCTGGCCGGCCGCGGGTCTACCGACCCCGACGCCAACGCCGAGGTGGCCAAGGTCGCGCGGCTGCTGTGGGAGGGCCGCGGCTACGCGGGCACCGAGTTCTGCTTCATCTCCCTGGCCGAGCCATCGGTCCCGGCCGCGCTGGACAAGGTCCGCAGGCTGGGCGCGGACCGGGTGGTCGTCGTACCGTATTTCTTGTTTCCCGGGGTGCTACCGGACCGGATCGCCGCGCAGTCACACCAGTTCGCGGCGCTGCACAGCGGGCTGGACGTACGGGTAGCGGGGCTCATCGGTGACTGCCCCGAACTGGCGGACCTCGTGCTGGAACGCTACCAGGAGGCGATCCGAGGCGACATCCGGATGAATTGCGACACCTGCGCCTACCGGGTTGCGCTGCCCGGCTTCCTGGACAAGGTCGGCCGCCCGCAAGCGCCCCACCATCACCCGGACGACCCGGCGGGCCCGAGCCATGGGAGCCGCCCCCGCGCACATCGGGCATGAGCCCGGCCCGGGCCGCTGACCCGGCCGCCGGCTGCCACCGAGACGCTGCAGCGCGGCGCGGGGAGCGCGGCGACGCAGGCGCAGGCCGGTAGCCGCGCGGTCAGGCCGACTTGCGCGCGCCGGGGCCGGGGACCGGCGTGACCTCGCGCGCCGAGCCGAGGACGTGGCCGGCGGAGCAGGCCAGCCGCAGCCGCACCGGCTCGCCGCAATCGCGGTGGGTCAGCGCGAGCGGCGGCCCGGACGGCGGGGCGGCGTACCGGTCACCCCACTGCATCAGGGCGACGATGACCGGGAACAGGTCCAGGCCCTTCTGGGTCAGCCGGTACTCATGGCGGCCGCGCTGGCCCGCTTCCTGGTAGGGCACCCGGCGCAGCATGCCCTCCCCGACCAGGCGGGACAGCCGGTCGCTGAGAACCTGCCGGGGCGCGTGGGTTCGCCGCTGCATGTCGCCGAACCGGCGGACGCCGTTGAACGCCTCCCGGAGCACGAGAAAGGTCCATTTCTCGCCGATGAGGGCGATCGCCGCGCCGATCGTGCAGTCGGCCGGGTCGTAGTCCACCGTCCACGGGCGCTTCATATCCGCATGCTAGGTCTAGTTGACAGACTCAGCAATCCGGTCCATGCTGAGTCTGTGAGCCGAACCCAGGTGGACGGCGCGGTGCGCACGGCGGGCGCGGCCGCGGCGGCGGACGTACGGCCGGTGCGCGGCTCCGATCAGGAGGCGATCAGGGATTTCCTGGCCGGGCTGTCGCTGCGCACGCGTTACCTGCGTTTCTTCGGCGCCATCGGCGCGGACACGCCCGCCATGCTCAGGCTGCTGGCCGGCGGCGCCGCTGCCGGGAGCGCGGCCGACGTGACCGGGAGGGAATACGTCGACACCCTGGTGGCAACCGAGGATGGGAAGGTCATCGGGCACGGCATGGCCAGCGACGGCCGGGACCGGTCGGGGGCGCGCGTCAGCGAGCTGGGGGTGGTCGTCGCCGACGCCTGGCAGGGCAAGGGCGTGGGCACGAGCCTGACGCGCGCCCTTGCGGCGCGGGCGCGCGCCCGGGGCGCGGCCGCGATCGCGATGGACGTGCTGGCCGAGAACCGGGTGATGCTCGCCGTGATCGCGAGGAACTTCCCGGCCGCCCGCCGGCACAGCTGCGGCCCTTACGTGTCCGTCCGGGTCCCATTGCCGGGGCAGGAACGGGACAGCGGGTGAACCGGAGGCCCGCGCCGGGGAGGGGGTAGCCGGCCATGTGCCGTCCCCGGCCGGGCCGGGCGAAAGCCGCTGGCCGCCGCCGTCCACCACGGACTCGTCGCCGGTCACCGATTGCCGTGCGGTAGCGGTCGAGGATCGCCTCGCGCAGCGATTGAGGCGTCGAACTCATCGCCACCCAATCGGCCGGCCGTCCTTGCGGCGGACGGTCTGCTTGGTGACGCCGAGACCGCTCGCGATGCCTGGCGGCCGCATGCGGTCCGGGAAGGCTCGGCCGAACGCGCCCTGGTCCCTGACCGGCACGGCAGCACCCGGCGCCGCGGCATTGAAACGTATTTATCGGTCAGGATTGGTGCTTCGGTACCGGTTTGGCGGCCGAATATGGCCGCTAAACCGCGACAGAAGCACCAAACTCATACAGATCTTTTCGCCAGGAGCGCCCGCCGGTGCCCAGGGAACGGTTGAGGCTGGCGGTGCCTATGGTACCGAGCTGGCTAGTCGCCTGCGGAGGGAGCGGGGCCGGGCCGGAACACCGTCCGGGTCGGCCTGCCGGTGACCGACAGCGGCGTGGCGACGTCCTCCAGCGACTTGCCCTCGGCGTCGACGCCGAAGAACACCGCCACCAGGCCGCCGATGATCATGGCGCCCGCGCCCAGGATGTAGCCCCAGTAGAGCCTGTTCGGGTCGTTGCCGGTGCCGATCAGGTGGCCGTACAGGTGCGTGCCGAGGAAGCCGAAGCACTGCGCGATCGCGAAGAACACCGCGATCGCCTTGGCCCTGACCTCCAGCGGGAACACCTCGCTGACGGTCAGGTATCCGGCGGAGGCGCCGGCGGAGGCGAAGAAGAAGATGACGCTCCAGCACAGCGTCTGCGTCCCGGCGTTCAGCACTCCGGCCTTGAAGAACTGCGCGGTGATGACGAGCAGGATCCCGGACAGCAGGTAGGTGCCGGAGATCATCTTGCGGCGGCCGACCGTGTCGAACAGCCGCCCGATGGTCAGCGGCCCGGCCAGGTTCCCGGCGCAGAAGGCCAGGAAGTAGTAGCCGGTGTCGGTGGCCTTGACGTGGAAGAAGAACTCCAGCACCAGCCCGTAGGTGAAGAAGATCGCGTTGTACAGGAACGACTGGGTGATCATCAGCGCCGCACCGAGCACCGACCGGGTCGGGTAGTGCCGGAACAGCGTCTCCAGCAGCCGCAGGTAGCCGATCTGCTCGGTGGGCCGGATCTCCAGTTCGCGGCTCGGGTCCACCGGCGGCAGCGTGCCCTTGGTCGCCGCGACGTCGGATTCGATCTCCGCGATGGACGCCTCGGCGGCCTTCTCCCTGCCGTGCATGATCTGCCATCGCGGGCTTTCCGGCAGGTTGCGCCGCACGTAGATGATGATCAGCGCGAGCACGGGGCCCACCACGAACGCGATCCGCCAGCCGAGGGCGGGGCTCAGGTGGTTCAGCAGGAACAACGTCACCAGCGTGCCAATGAACGCCCCGGCCCAGTAGGTGCCGTTGACGGCCAGGTCGACCCGGCCGCGGTACCTCGCCGGGATCATCTCGTCGATCGCCGAGTTGATCGCCGCGTACTCGCCGCCGATGCCCATGCCCGCCACCACCCGGGTGGCGTAGAGGAAGATGAACCACTTGCCGCCCGCGGGCGTCGCCGCGGTCAGGCCGCTGCCGATCAGGTACACCCCGAGCGTGACCATGAACAGGTTCCGCCGGCCCAGCTTGTCCGACAGCTGGCCGAAGAACAGCGCGCCGATCACCTCGCCGATCAGGTACCAGGTGGCGATGTCGGCGACCGCGCCGGCCGACATGTTCAGCGTGGTCTTCTGCGTCAGGTCGGGCCCGACGTTGCTGGCGATCGTGATCTCCAGGCCGTCCAGGATCCAGGCCACCCCGAGCGCCACCACCAGCCTGGTGTGGAACTTGGACCACGGGAGCCTGTCCACTCGTGCCGGGATCAGGCTCCTGATGCCCGGGGTGCTGGCCGTGCCGGACGTTGCCGTCATCGCTCGTCCTCCGTTCCCGCCGCTGCGCCGCGGCGTCCTGCCAACGCGTCCGGCTACCCTGACCAGCGGCTGGTAATCCGGCTGTCAGCCATGGAGCCGGGCCCGGCCTCCGATATAGTTAGCTCTGTGAAAGACGTATTCGCCGCGGGAGCTGGGGCCGGGACGGCGCGGGCCGGGGACGCGGCGGCGGCGCGGGCGCTGGCGGCGGAGCTGCTCGACGCGATCGGCGCCTTCCGCCGCGTCGCCAGGCGGGCGGCCCGCTCGGCGTGGCGGGACCAGCCGCTGCCCCAGGCCCAGTCGGAGCTGCTGCGGCTGGCCGCGGCCAGGCCGGGCATCCGCGTCGCCGACGCCGCGCGCGAACTGCGGCTGGCCCCCAACACGGTGAGCACGCTGGTCGGGCGGCTGGCCGCCGCCGGGCTGCTCGGCCGGGCCCGCGCGGCCGGCGACGGCCGCTCGGTCCGGCTGTTCGCGACCGGCAAGGGCGTCCGCCGCATCGGCGAGTGGCGCGACCTGCGCGCGGAACTGACCGCACGCGCGCTGCGCGCGCTGCCCGCCGGGGACGCCGGGACGCTGGCCGGCGCCGTGCCCGCGCTGCTGCGGCTGGCCGCGCGGCTCGATGAGCAGAACGACGGCGGGCCGGCGGGACACGGGCACGCCGCGGGCGGCAGCCGGTGACGGCGGTCGCAACCGGCGGGGACACGCCCGCGACCGGGGCCCCGGCGGACGAGGCGGTGGCGTGCGCGGGGCTCAGCTACCGGTTCGGGGACCACCTCGCGGTCGACAACGTAAACCTGACGATCCGGCACGGGGAGACGTTCGGCCTGCTCGGGCCGAACGGCGCGGGCAAGCCGAAACCCGGAAAATGACATAACTTCCCACGAGGGGCGGGTGGCAGATCGTGGAACGCGGCGCCAATCGCACCTGTGGACCGCGCTGGTGGCCGGGCTGGCGGCGCAGCAGACCTCCAACGACCCCGGCGGCGACCGGTGGCTGCGGCTGATCGATGAGGCGGCCGGCATGTACGCCGACCACGTGCTGGGACAGTCGGCGCCGAGGAGGCAGCGATGACGACGACCATGACCGATGTGGCCAACATCCCGGTGATCGGCCACCACGAGGCGATGATGCTGGCCGAGACCGAGTTCACCCGGGCCGTGAGCCTGCTTCGGCAGCTACGCGGTGACCAGTGGCACGAGCAGACGGTGTGCCAGCTGTGGGACGTGCGGGCGATGGTGGCGCACGTGCTCGGCATGGCCGAGGCTCAGGCCTCCATCCGCCAGTTCGCCCACGACTTCCGCGCTGCCCGCAACCGCACCGGTGGCCTCATGATCGACGCCATGACCGCGGCCCAGGTCCGGGACCGGGCCGGCCCAGGTCACTGATCGCCTCGCCGAGGCCGCACCGCGCGCCGTCCGGGCCCGCCGCCGCACGCCGGCGCTGGCCCGCTGGGCTATCCGCATGAAACAAGACCCGCCGCTCGACACCCGCCGGTGGAAGTACGGCTACCTCGTCGACATCATCTTCACCCGGGACACGTGGATGCACCGCCTCGACATCTGCCGCGCCACCGGCATCACATGGTCCTCATCCCCCGGCCACGACGGCCAGCTCGTCGCCGACGTGACCGCCGAGTGGGCCCGGCGCCACGGCCAGCCATTCAGCCTCACCCTCACCGGTCCGGCCGGCGGCCAGCGGTGCCAGGGCAGCAACGGCGAGCACCTCGAGCTCGATGCCCTCGAATTCTGCTGGATCCTGGCGGGCCGGGCGCCCGGCGCCGGGCTGCTCGCCACCAGAGTCCCGTTCTGACTCGAACCCAGCTGCCTACAGGAGGACCATATGCACACCTACCGCGCCCACCCCGACGTTAGGCCGACCAGCCCGCCATCGCCGCGCATGACACGCACTAAATCTGGACGCGCCAGGCTATCCGCCATGATCACCTGGACGCCGCCGCCACTTCTGCATGGAAAGGACCGGAATGAACAACCGCTGTTCTGCGTGAGCAGCTGGGGGTTCCGCGACGTTGAGCGACAACCACACGGGGCGCCCGGTCAGTGGCTGTGCCGTCGCTGGGCGGCTTCGTCGAGGGCTGAGCGGTAGATGGCGCGTGCGGTCCACCGCTGAAGCTGGGTGGCCTGCGGTCCGGTGAGCCCGGCGATGTCGGTAAGCCAGACCCTGGCTTCGATCCCGGTGGCGCTGCGGATGGCCAGGACCAGGCGGCGGAGCTCACCGGGAGTGAGCTGGCCGCGGAGCGGGGCCAGCGCCTCATCGATCCAGCCGATGGCGCGGCCCTTGCGCAGCGGCAGGCTCTCGCTGTCGGGATCTGGTTCCAGGGACAGGCGCAGCATGGTCCGCTGCTGCGGCTCGGTGTCGGCCACGAGCCGGGTGAACGCGTCAATAACCGCGTCCAGCCGGGCGGCGGGGTCGCCGGGCGGGTGGGGGGGCAGCAGCGAGGGCGTGCCGATCTCGGGGTGGGCGGCCAGCAGCAGGGCCCGCTGGTTCGGGAAGTAGCGATAGGCGGTGGTGCGGGAGATGCCGGCCGCGGCGGCGGCGTCTTCGACCGCCGGCTCCCTGCCTGCGGTGATGAGGTCGCGGGCCGCGGCGATGAGGGCCTGGCGGGTGCGTTGCTTCTGCCGGGTCCGGCCAGTCGACTCATACGGGATTGACATGCTCATCACGGTACCGTAGTTTCTTCATGGTACATATATCCCATAAACAAAGGGAGCGAGAGATGGCCGGGACCGGGCTGATCGTGCGGGCGGCCGGCGAGGGCGAGCGGCGCTGGTTCTATGGGGGCGGGCTGCACACCTGGAAGGCCACTGCGGAGGAGGCCGGCGGCGCGTTCTTGTTCTTCGAGGACCACATGGCGGCGGGGAAGATGACCCCGTTCCACGCTCACCCCGACGCCGATGAGGTGTTCTACGTGCTCGACGGCGAGATCGTGGTGCACGCCGACGGCGCCGAGCACAAGATCGGCGAGCACGGGTTCGCGGTCGCCCCGCGCGGGCTGCCGCACGCCTTCATGGCCACCGCCGAGACCCGGCTGCTGTGCGTGCAGACGCCCGGCACCGGGCAGGCGTTCTTCCGGCACGCCTCCGAGCCCGCCGCTAGCGGGCGGATCGACGGCCCGGTCGACTTCGCCCGGGTGCAGGCCGCCGCTGCCGAGCACGGCGGCGTGGTCCTCCTCGGCCCGCCGCCTTTCGCCGCACCGCCGTCGGCTCCGCGCTGACCGAGGGCGCTCACCTGGTCCAACCAGCCGGTCGTCGAGACAGCCGACCGGGGCCAGGAATTCGCCTTCACCCGGATCGAGCGGGGCGGCGGCACGATCCGATGGTCCTACCGGTTCGAGCCAGCCGCCACCGGGATGAACGTCGCCTTGGCCTATCAGGTCCTGTGGCCGGTGCCGGTCAGCCTGCACGTGATGCTGCGCCTGCTGTTCGGGGTCCGCGACCTGCGCGCCGACCTGCACGCCAACATGCAGACCAGTCTGCGGCGGCTGGCCGCGATCGCCGCCCGCGAGGCCGCCAGCAGGCAGACCAGCCCCAAGCCCGGCTAGATGACGAACATCCGCGGCCGCCTGGTCTGGCTTTCAAGATCGTGGGGCCCGGAATCCGCATACGGCGAGTCATGACGAAACCGAAAGTCCCGGTCATCCGCGGCGGCGGCGATCACTCAGAGGCATCATGCGACGGCTGCACCTGCTCGGACGGGCGCTGGCCCTGATGGCATGTATTCCGGTATTCATCCTCGGCGGCTTTGCCCTGGCCAGCAGCCAGGGGACAAGCCAGGGGACGATCAGCGCCTGCGTGCACAAGAGCGGCGGCGGCCTGTACGTAGGCCGCTGCGCGCGCGGAGACAAGACGCTGAGCTGGAGTCAGCGCGGGCGGCAAGGCCCCCGCGGACCGGTCGGGCCGCAGGGCCCGGCGGGACCCGGCGCAGTCGCGATCAACGATGACGGGATCCCCAACGGCACCACGCTGCAGCTGTGGACCAATGGCGCGGAAACGCTGTCGCTCGGGTGCCAGAACCAGGGCAGGATGGCGTTGACGGCGTTTGTCGTGACCGCCACCGAGCCCGCGTCGGTCAACGGGTTCAGGGTCTTTGCCAGCCTGGACGGAACCAATCCCGGCATGGGGACGTTCGGTGCCCCGGTCGGCAACGGCTTGCCCGCGACGCTCGTGCTCGGCAGCGCGACCAGCGTCCGGAACGAGGGCCAGCTGGAGATCGCCAAATTCGGCCTGGGGGCAGCCGTCTACACATTCTCGTTCCACGAGCACGTGGACAACAGCGGCGGCGGAGACGGGAGCAGGACGGCGGCGGCGCCGCAGCTCAAGCCGGACGCGGACGGGGGCACCGCGTGCTTAGCGTACATCGCGCGGACGGGGGCACCGCACGGCGCAGCGCCGCCGCATAGCGTCACGATACAAGGTCAGCCATACATGTACAAGTCGTGACCACCGAGACACTCTGCCGCCGGGGGTCCGGCTGTGCCCGGCCGCCGGGGGTCCGGCTGGCGCGGCCGCCCGGTTTGCCGGCCCGGGACGGGCCGGGCCTAAGCTGTGAGCGGGGAAGCACGCACGAAGGAGGCGCGCCGGTGAGCACTGGCTTCCGCGTCGAGCACGACTCGATGGGCGAGGTGGAGGTGCCCGCCGACGCGCTGTGGGGCGCGCAGACCCAGCGGGCGGTGCAGAACTTCCCGGTGTCCGGGGAGCGCATCGGCCGGGACATGATCGGGGCGCTGGGCTCGCTCAAGGGCGCCGCCGCCGTGGTCAACGGCGAGCTTGGCGTGCTGGAGGCGGACATGGCCGCGGCGATCCACGACGCCGCCGCCGCGGTGGCCCGCGGCGAGTACGACGACCACTTCCCCGTCGACGTGTTCCAGACCGGGTCGGGCACGTCGAGCAACATGAACGCCAACGAGGTCATCGCGTCGCTGGCCGCGCGCAAGCTGGGCCGCCCGGTGCACCCGAACGACCACGTCAACGCCTCCCAGTCCTCCAACGACGTGTTCCCGTCGGCGATCCACCTCGCCGCGGTGCGGCTGGTGGCGGCGGAACTGGTCCCGGCGCTGGACCGCCTGGCGGCGGCGCTGGAGGCCAAGGCGGCCGAGTTCGCCGGCGTGGTCAAGGTCGGGCGGACCCACCTGATGGACGCGGTGCCGGTGACGCTGGGCCAGGAGTTCGGCGGCTACGCGGCCGCGGTGCGGCTGGGCGCCGCGCGGCTGCGGGACGCGCTGCCGCGGCTCGGCGAGCTGCCGCTGGGCGGGACCGCGACCGGGACGGGGCTGAACGCGCCGCCGGGGTTCGCCGCCCGGGTCATCGCGAAGCTGGCCGGTGACATGAGGCTGCCGCTGACCGAGGCGCGCAACCACTTCGAGGCCGCCGGCGGCCGGGACGCGCTGGTGGAGGCCAGCGGCGCGCTGCGGGTGGTCGCGGTCAGCCTGTACAAGATCTGCAACGACCTGCGCTGGATGGGCTCGGGCCCGCGGGCCGGGCTCGGCGAGATCACCATCCCGGACCTGCAGCCCGGCTCGTCGATCATGCCGGGCAAGGTCAACCCGGTGATCTGCGAGGCGGTCTGCCAGGTGTGCACGCAGGTGATCGGGAACGACGCGGCGGTGGCGTTCGGCGGCGCGGCGGGGAACTTCGAGCTGAACGTGATGATGCCCGTGATCGCGCGCAACCTGCTGTCGTCGGTGCGGCTGCTCGCCGCGGTGACCCCGCTGCTGGCCGGCCGGTGCGTGTCCGGGATCACCGCCCACGCGGACCGCACCCGGCGGCTGGCCGAGTCGTCGCCGGTCATCGTCACCGCGCTGAACCGCTACCTCGGCTACGAGGCGGCCGCGTCGGTGGCGCACGAGGCGCTGGAGACCGGGCAGACGATCCGTTCGGTGGTGATCGCGCGCGGCCACGTCGACCGCGGCGAGATCACCCCGCAGCAGCTGGACGCCGCGCTCGACGTGCTGGCGATGACCGGGGCCGGCCCGGCGCCGGGCGGCCCGGGTGAACAATCTGATGACACTTAATCGAGCCTAAGCCCGCTGCCAGAGACCTTTGAGCCGAGACCGTGTATGGTCCGGCGTATGCACCCTTCGGCGGACACCGGGCGGCTCATCGCCGGGCGGTACCGCCTGCAGGCGCCCATCGGTCGCGGCGCCATGGGCGTGGTCTGGCGCGCCCGCGATGAGCTGCTTGACCGGGAGGTCGCGGTCAAGGAGGTCCAGGTAGCCGAGACCCTTACCGAGTCCGAGCGGGCCAACGCCTACCGGCGGACGCTGCGCGAGGCCAAGACCGCCGCCAGGCTCAACCACCCGGCCGTGGTGGCCGTCTACGACGTGGCCGAGGACGGGGGCCGCCCGTGGATCGTCATGCAGCTGGTGGCCGCGCAGTCGCTGGACCAGGTGCTCGCCACCTCCGGGCCGCTGTCGCCGCGGCGGGCCGCCGGGATGGGCCGCCAGCTGCTGTCCGCGCTGTCGGTCGCGCACGCCGCCGGGGTGCTGCACCGCGACGTGAAGCCGAGCAACGTGCTGCTCGGCGCCGACGACCGCGCGGTGCTGACCGACTTCGGCATCGCCACCTTCACCGGGGACCCCAGGCTCACCCAGACCGGCATGGTGATGGGCTCGCCGGGGTTCACCGCCCCGGAGCGCATCCGCGGCGGCGACGCCTCCCCCGCGTCCGACCTGTGGTCGCTCGGCGCGACCTTGTTCGCGGCGGTCGAGGGGCACGGGCCGTTCGACAGGCGCGGCGGGGCGATCACCACCATGTCGGCGATCATCAACGAGGACGCGCCGCCCGCGGCCGCGGCCGGCCCGCTCGGCCCGGTGATCGCGGCGCTGCTGCGCAGGGAACCGGAGGACCGGCCGGACGCGGCCACCGCCGCGCGGATGATCTCCGACGTGCTGCCGCTGCTGCCGGACGACGCCGCGGCCGCGGCGCGCGGCTACGCGCCCACGGCCGTCTCGGCGGCGCCGCAGGCAGGTCCGCGCGCCGTGGCCGCGGAGACCTCCCTGGACGCCGGCCCGGCGGACCGGACGATCTCGCAGCGGCCGCAGCGCCCGGCGCCGGCCGCCGCGGGCGAGCCGACACTGCCGCAGCCGGCGCTCGGCGACGTGCCGGCGCCCGACTTCTCATCCTGGTACGGCCCCGCGCCGGGATCCGGCTCGTCCCCGCCGCGGCCGGGACCGGCTCCTGCCCCCCGGTCCGCCGCCGGCGGCCACCGGCCTGGCGCCGGCGGCCACCGGCCCGGCCCGGCGTCCCCGCCCGGTTCCGGCACCGCGGCGCTGCCCGGATACGGCGGCTTGCCGGACGGCGAGCCCGGGGTGCCGCGGCGACGGCCGGGCCCGGGGTGGAAGGTCGGCCTGACGGCGCTGGCGGTCCTCGGCGTCGCGGCCGGGGCCACGGTGTTCGCGCTGCTGCGGTCCGGCACCGCGGGGACGCCGGCGGCCGGGGCCGCATCGGCGGCGGCCGCGACGCTGCCGCCGGCGTCGCTGCAGATCGTCGACGCGATCAACGACCGCGCCCGGGGCGGGCCGCCATCCGGGTGGACGACCGTCACCCACCCGGCGTCGGGCTCCCAGGTCGCCGGCTTCACGATCGCCGCGCCGTCCGACTGGACGGTGTCCACCAGCGGCAACCAGACCGACCTGCGCGACCCGACGGCGGCGGCATACGTCCAGGTCGACCTCACGCCGCACGCCTACCCGCGCAACATGGTCGCGGAGGCGCGCTACATCAGGGACCACGCGCTGGCCCAGGGCCACTTCCCCGGGTACCGCCAGGTCGGCCGGATCACGGCGATCGACATCCGCGGCACCCGCGGGGCCTACTGGAAGTTCACCTGGGACGACCAGGGCGTGACGCAGGAGGCGCTCGACCTGCTGTTCGTGCTGCCCACACCGGCGGGCCCGCAGTCGTATGCCCTGTACTTCACCGCGCCGGCGAGCGCCTGGACGCCGATGCACCCGGTCTTCGACGAGGAGGCCGAGACGTTCGCGCCGCGGACCTGACCGGCGGCGCGTGCGCCGTCAGCGGTTGACGGCGCGGCGGCCGCCGCACGGCGGCGTTCTCAGTAATAGCCGTTGGCCTCCTCGAAGGCCCACGCGTTGCACGGATTGCCGTAAATCTCCTTGATATACCCCAGGCCCCACTTGATCTGGGTGGCCGGGTTGGTCTGCCAGTCCGGCCCGGCGCTTGCCATCTTGCTGCCCGGCAGCGCCTGCGGGATGCCGTAGGCGCCGCTTGCCGGGTTCTCCGCGTCGTAGTTCCAGCCGCTCTCCCGGTTCCACAGGTCCAGCAGGCAGCCGAAGTAGGTCGACGGGCTGAAGCCGAAGCTGGCCATCATGTTGTAGGCGATGGACTGCGCGGTGCCGGGGTCGGGCGGCGCCGCGGTCACGTAGACGATCCCGCCGCCCCCGCCGCCGGACCCGCCGCCCGGGTCGGCCGCCGCGACCTGGGCGGGCGAGGCCAGCTTCGGCTCGGCCACCACGGTCAGCGTGCGCGCGGCCGCGGTCATCGTGATGAGCTGCTCGCGTTCGGCCTCCAGCAGCGCCATGGTCCGGCTTCCCGGGATCGCCTCGATGGCCTCGGCGGCGCTGAAGGCGCCCGATCCCGGCGCCAGCAGCTCCGCGCCCACCGCGACCCCGATGATGACCAGCACCGCGATGACCGCGACCGGGAACACGATGCCGACGCGCCGGATCAGGCCCCGCTTGCGCCGGCCGCTGCGAGCCCCGGTCCGGTGTCGCGACAAGGCAGTCCTTTCCTCGGCCGGTGCCGGGCTTACGCCGCCTGCCCGATGACGTCCCGGCATTGCGGCCGCCGGCCTGCGCAGTAAACGGGCGCCGTGCCGCTCATCCGCCCCGCACCTGACCCGGTGCTCCCCGTGACGGGCGCGGCCGATACCGCTGGCGCATAAGAATGCCAGAAGGCCACCCCGCGCGTCCGGCACTTCCGCCAGAAATCCCGGCAGCGCCGTTTACCGAATGGCAGCGTCGGCAATCACGGGACAATAACACCGTTTGTAGCCGATGGGCACCATGCTGTCATCGCGGCGGGCGCCGGCGCCGCGGTCACCAGTCGAAGACGTCGGCCAGGCCCCGGTAGTGGAACAGCTCGGACTCGTCGAACCACAGGTCCACCTCGTACTTGGCCTCGTCCCTGTTGCCCGAGGCGTGCACCAGGTTCGCCACCGGCTTGCCGGTGCTGGCGGCCACCGCCTTGGACTGGTGCGCGAAGTCCCCGCGGACCGAGCCGGGCTGGGCCTCGTTCGGGTAGGTGGAGCCGACGAGCTTGCGGACCGTGGCCACCGCGTCCTCCCCCTCGACCACGAACGCGATGACCGGCCCGCGCTGCATGAACGCCGCGGTGGCGTCGTAGACCGCCCGGCCGAGCCGCTGCTCCAGGTCGAAGTAGTGCCTGCGCGCGAAGTCCGCGTCGATCTCGCGCATCTTCATGCCGACGATCTTCAGCGAGGCGTCCTCGAACCGCTGGATGATGCGGCCCACCAGGCCGCGGGCAACGGCATCCGGCTTCAGCACGACAAGCGTGCGCTCTCGCAGCTGCGCTGGATCGGCCACGGTGATCCCTTCCCCTCGTGATGGTGACAGGGTAACGGCCCGCGCCGGCCGCGGCGGCTGCGGCCACGGTTCGCGGGTGCGTGTCGCGGTAACCGGGGAACCACCGCTCGTTCGGGCTCGGCGAGAAGACCAGGCGCGGCGGCGCGCCCGGGGCTCAGTCCGGCACGATCCCGAGCCCGAACACGACGGCCTCGACGATGAGCGCCACGCCGACCACGACGTCCCAGCGGGCGCGAATGGGCAGGATGCGGGAGACGGCCCGGCCGAGCTGCAGCCCGACCAGCGTCATCACCGCGGTGATGAGGCCGAACAGCACGGCCGGGACCAGCGGTGACACGCCGAGCAGGCCCAGTCCGGTGCCGGCGATCACGTTGTCCAGGCTCAGCGGCACGGGAAGGCCGAAGACAGACCAGCGGTGCTCCGCCTCCAGCTCCTCCTGGGTGCTGGTCCGCAGCGCCCGCACGGTCAGGTACAGGCCGTACAGGCCGATCGCGGCGGCGCCGACCGGCGCGGCTATCTTGTCGCCGATCTCGTGGCTGATGTCATGCCCGAGCAGGATTCCCACCAGCGGCGCCACGCCGTCGAAGAAACCGAACACGGCGGCGATCTCCGCGGCGCGGCGCCACGCGAACCGCAGCGGCCCGAGGATGACGGCCGTGCGGAAGTTGTCCAGGCTGAGGACGAAGCCGAGCACGACGAGGTTGAGGATCATGTCCCGGCACCGCCAGCCCTTCCCGGGCGGCCCGGATGCGGCCGGAAGGTCAGCGGCGTCCCGGCCGGCCCGGTGCCGGCCTCGGCGGCGCGGGTGGCCGCGGCGACGATCCCGTGGTCCGGGGACAGGTGGCAGACCGGATCGGTCCGGGCCGGGTCGCCGGTCAGCTGGAATGCCTGGCAGCGGCACCCGCCGAAATCGATCTCGCGCCGGTCGCAGCTGCGGCACGGATCGGGCATCCAGCCGGTGCCGCGGAACCGCTGGAACAGCGGCGACCGCTCCCAGATCCAGGCCAGCGGATGCTCGCGCACGCTGGCGCGGGGAAGGGGCAGCGCGTGCGCGGTCGGGCAGGGCAGCACGTCGCCGTTGGGCACCACGGTCAGCTGGCGCCGGCCCCAGCCGCCCATGCAGGGTTTGGGGTAGCGGCTGTAGTAGTCGGGGACGACGTAGATGATCTCCATCCGGCCGTCCAGCCGGGCGCGCGCCGCGCGCACCGTCGCCTCGGCGCGCTCGAGCTGGGCCCTGCTCGGCAGCAGGCCGCCCCGGTTCCGCAGCGCCCAGCCGTAATATTGCGTGTTGGCCAGCTCGACGCGATCGGCGCCCAGGTCCGCGGCCACGTCCAGGATGCGGCCCACCCGGTCGATGTTGTGCCGGTGCAGGACCACGTTGACCGTCAGCGGCCAGCCCAGCTGCTTCACCAGCCGGGCCGCGGATCTCTTCCGCTCGAAGGACGGCGTGCCGGCGATGCGGTCGGCCAGGGCCGGCTCATCGGCCTGGATGCTGATCTGCACGTGATCCAGGCCCGCGGCGCGCAGCAGCCCGGCGCGGCGGGGCGACAGGCCCAGCCCGCTGGTGATCAGGTTGGTGTACAGGCCGAGCCGGCTCGCGCCGCGCACGATCTCGACGAGGTCACGGCGCTGTAGCGGCTCGCCGCCGGACAGGTGCAGCTGCAGCACGCCCAGCTCCGCGGCCTCGGCCAGCACCCGCTGCCAGTCCCGGGTGGTCAGCTCGTCGCGGTAGTCGCCGAGGTTGATGGGGTTGGAGCAGTACGGGCAGTGCAGCGGGCAGGCGTAGGTGAGCTCGGCCAGCAGCCCGAGCGGCCTATCCACGGCTCACCTCGACGCGCCGCCTGGCCAGCATGGCGGCGAGGAACAGCCGCACCTCGTCGTCGGCCACGCCGTCGTACCGGCCGCGCAGCTCGGCCAGGATCGCGGCCACCGTCCGCTCCCCGTCGCACAGCCGGAGGATGGCCGCGCCGGTGTCGTTCAGCACGGTGACCGTCTCCGGCGTCAGCAGCACGTGCCGCCGCCTGGCCGGGTCGAACGCCAGCCGGACGCCGGGCGCGAGGCGGGGCCGGGAGGCCGGTCCCGGCTGGTCGGCCGGGCCGGCGCCGCTATCGGTCCGCGTAGGCATGGTCGATGGCATCCAGCATGCTCCACAGCACGTCGCACTTGAAGGACAGCGCCGCCACCGCGCGCGCCTGCTGCTCCGGCGTCCGGCAGTGCTCGGTCACCACCTGCAGGGCGTGCTCGCTGTCGCGCGGCGCCTGGGCCAGCCGGGCGCGGAAGTAGGCCAGCCCGCGCGGATCGATCCACCGGTAGTGGCGCTCGAACGCGGCCAGGCGCTCGGCCATCAGGTCCGGCGCGAACAGCTCGGTCAGCGAGGAGGCCACCGCCTCGACCCACGGCCGGGTGCGGGCGAAGGTGACGTAGGCGTCGACGGCGAACCGGACCCCGGGCACGACGTGCCGCTCGTCGGTCAGCTCGTCCCGGGTCAGCCCCGCCGCCTCGCCCAGGCGCAGCCACGCCTCGATGCCGCCCTCCCCCTCGGCGGTGCCGTCGTGGTCGAGGATGCGCCGGACCCAGCGGCGGCGCACCTCGGGCAGCGGGCAGTTGGCGAGGATGGCGGCGTCCTTGCGCGGGATGTTCTCCTGGTAGTAGAAGCGGTTGGCCACCCAGCCCTGGATCTGGCGGCGGCTCAGGGTGCCCTCGTTCATCCTCAGCTGGAACGGGTGCCTGCTGTGGTAGCGCCGGGACTGCGCGCGCAGCGCCGCGAGGAAGCTGTCGGTTTCCGTCGCCGTCACCATGGCTGTCACATCCGCAGGTCCAGGCCGTCCACGGCGACCTCCGCGCCGTGCCGCTGGAGGATGCGCCGCTCCGGCGCGTCCTCGAGCAGGATCGGGTTGCTGTTGTTGATGTGGGTGTAGATCGTGCGCTCGATGGGCAGCGGCGCCAGCGCCGCGAGGCTGCCGTCGGGGCCGCCGATCGGCAGGTGGCCCATCTCGCGCGCGGTCTTGCCGGCCAGGCCGAGCCGGATCAGCTCGTCGTCCCGCCAGCAGGTCCCGTCGACCAGCAGGCAGGCACAGTCCGCGAGCTGGTCGCGCACCGCGGCCAGGTCCTGCACCGACGGCAGGTAGACCAGGGTGCGGCCGCTGCGCTCGTCGGTCAGCCGGTAGCCGACCACCCGGCCCTTCCCGGCGGCCGGGCCGAACCGGGCCCGCTTCGTGGTCGGCACGTCGAAGGCCCGGTACCGCAGCCCGTCCGCCAGCGGCACGTCGGCCCCCGGTATGACCGGCCGCCACCGGACCGGGCAGTAGGCCTCCAGCGTCCGCAGCAGCGACGTCCCGTGGCAGAGCGTGTCGTGCGCCGCCTCGGTCGCGTGCAGCTCGAGGCCGCGTCCCTCCCGCAGCAGCAGCAGGCCGAGCGTGTGGTCGAGTTCGGCGTCGGTGACCAGCACCGCCTGCAGCGGGACCTCCCTGCCGCCGCCGGGGCCGCTCCGCGGGTGCAGCGGCGGGAAGGATTCGACCTGCGCGCGGATGTCGGGCGACGCGTTGACCAGGAACCAGCGGCGGTCGTCCGCGCTGACCGCGATCGAGGACTGGGTGCGCGGCCGTGCGGGCCGGGACCCGTCCCGGACCGCGCGGCAGCCGGGGCAGGCGCAGTTCCACTGCGGGAACCCGCCGCCCGCCGCCGATCCCAGCACCCGGACCCACACGCCGATCCGCCATCCCTCCGGCAATCGCGCGGACGGGCGCCGGACGGCCCCGCCCGTGGGCGGCAAACGCCCGGCGCCCCGTCCGGCTACTCCCAGTCCTGGTCCCGCCAGGTGCCCATGTATGCGGTCGCCTCAGCCGACACCGTGATCTCCTCGGCCGCGGGGGTCTTCCATACGTCCCGCTCTGGCCGGGGGATGCGGGTCTTGCGGGCCATGGCTGTCACCTCCTTCCCTGCCTGGATCCGGGCCTGCCGGCCTTGGTGCGGGCGGGCCGGCTCGGCGGGCGGCTTCCGCCCGGTCCGCGCGGCGCTACTCCGGCAGCGCGAACGCGAACAGGGCGGCTCCGTGCGGTGCGCCGAGCATCCCGGGCGCGAACCCTTCGGCCCAGCCGCCCCACCCGGTCGGCACCGCGACGTACTGCCGGCCGCCGACGCTGTAGGTCATCGGGCTGCTGTGGTGGCCGCTGCCGCACTGGAACTGCCACAGCAGCTCCCCGGTGCGGGCGTTGAACGCGTTGAACTCGCCCGTCGGCGCGCCGACGAACACCAGGTTGCCGCCGGTGGTCAGCACCGACGCGCACATCGGCACCTTGTGGCGCCAGCGCCACACCTCCCGGCCGGTGGCCGGGTCGAAGGCGCTCACGCAGCCGGCCATGTCGTTGGCGTCCGTGGCGACGCCCGCCCCCCAGTACGGGATGCCCTCCTTGAACTCCCGCCGCCGCCGGGTGGCGGTCGCGCCGACGTCCTGGACCGGGCAGTACAGCAGCTGCGTCTTCGGGTTGTAGGCCGCGTGCGTCCATTCCTTGCCGCCGGCCGGCCCGGGCCAGAAGTGGACGGGCACCCCCTCCTTGTCCGGGTACACCTTGGGCGTGATCTTGCCGTTGGCGTCGATCTCGCCCCAGTCGATCCGGTCGACGAACGGGAACACCCGGATCAGCGAGCCGTCGGTGCGGTCCAGGATGAAGCAGTACCCGTTCTTGTCGAAGTGGGCCATCGCCTTGCGGCCGTCGAGGTCGAACAGGATGTGCTCGGAGATGCTGTCGTAGTCCCACACGTCGTGCGGGTTGTACTGGTAGTGGAAGCGGATCTGGCCGTTGTCGGGATCGACCGCGATCATGCTGTCGGTGAAGAGGTTGTCCCCCATCCGCACCTCGCCGTCGAAGTCCGGCGCCGGGTTGCCGGTCCCCACGTACAGCAGGTTCAGGTCCGGGTCGTAGGTGCCGGTGATCCAGCAGTTCGCGCCGCCGCGGGCCCAGGCCTCGCCGTCCTTGGGCCAGGTTTCCGATCCGGGCTCGCCGGGCTTCGGCACGGTGTAGCAGCGCCAGACGTGCTCTCCGGTCTCGAAGTTGAAGGCGTCGAGGTGACCGCGCACGCCGAACTCGCCGCCGGAGCTGCCGACGATGACCTTGTCCTTGATGATCAGCGGCGCGACCGTGCCGCTCTCCCCGGCGCGGACGTCGCCGTAGGTCTTGTCCCAGACCGGCTTGCCGTTGGTCGCGTCGAGCGCGATGATGTGCGCGTTCTGGGTGACGTAGAAGACCTTCCCCCTCGCCACCGCGACCCCGCGGTTGACGTTGCCGCAGCACAGCGAGATGTCGAACGGGATCGCGTGCTTGTACCGCCACAGCTCCTCGCCGGTCCGGGCGTCCAGGGCCCAGCACCAGCCGTCCCAGCCGGTGACGTACATGATCCCGTCCACGACGATCGGGCTGGCCTCGAACGCGTAGGTGGTCGCGCCCGCCTGCAGGCCGGTCCCGCCGCACTGGAACACCCACGCCGGAACGAGGCGCCTGACGTTGTCGGTGTTGATCTGCTCCAGCAGGCTGTACCGCTGCCCGTCGTAGGCGCCGTAGTAGGTGAGCCAGTTGTGCGGCTCCGAGCGGGCGTTGAGGATGCGCTCGTAGCTGACGTTGCTGGCCACCGGCGGCGCGCTCATGGGCACCTCGGTCAGGGCTGACCAGGGGACAGCCCTGCCTGCGTCTACGTATTCTGCCATCTCCTGCTCCTTTGCACGGTTGTGCCGGGTCCGGGCCGTCGCGCTATGGCCGGGGCTGCTTCGGGCGGTCGAGGCGGGCCTCCGGCGGCGCGTCCCCCATCACCACGATCGCCCCGGTCAGGCCCCGCCCCTCGTCGTTGCCGGTCGGCGAGCCGTACCAGTAGTAGCCCGGGCCGTCGAGGTGGAGGGTGGCCGTGCCCCGGGAATGGTTCACCATCCAGAGGAATTGGAAATCGCCGTTGCTCGGCAGCAGCGCGCAGTGCGTGTTGAGGTCGTCGTTGGCGAGCTCGAGCTCCAGCTCGCCGCCGTGGGGCAGGACGAGCACCGCGGGTTCATAGGCGAGCTCGTCGGGCGGGATCCGTATCCGGGCGTGCATGCGGCCGTCTGGCCCCTCCTCGGCGTGCCCGACCTTCCCGGTGGCGAGCAGCCGGCCTATCGCCGCCCCGTTCTGCTTGCCCAGCGCGGGCAGTTCTTGGTCCACTCCGGTCATCGGCTTGACCTCCTCATCGGGCCGATACGGTCTGGTTGCCGGTGCCGACACGGGTGTCCGGCGCCGTCACGGCAGCGATCGCGGGCGGTGTCCCCTCCGGTCGCCCGGCTGGCCGGCCTGGCGCGCTGCGCGCTGCCCTCGCCGCACCGCCGCTGGAGGTGCGGCCCGTCGCGGCCCGCATCGACGTGTCACCCGATTCCCGTTCGCCGCGCATTCCGCCCTTGGAACGCGGTCGCCTCGTGGCTAGCCTGGGAGAGGCAAGCGCATCGCGGCATGGTCAGTGTCGTTGGTGATCCGGCTAGGGACCATGCTGGGACGCTCCTCCCCGGCAGCTCAAGGGGAATGGGATGAACGGTGCGAATGTCCGGATGAGCGGCGCCTCATCCGCAACGAGCGGGCCGGCGTTCGCCGACGATAGCCTCAAGGGGATCGCCGAGGCATGGGAAGGCTTCATCGCCGGCGAGGACACCGTCGACGGGGTCCGGCCGGAGATACTGACGTCGTGGTACCGGTGCCGCGAGGAGTACGGGGTGGATCCCCGCCTGGAGCGGGCGCCGCCGGCCGCGCCGGAGGAAAGCGCCCACTCGATCGAGCGCGATGTGGTGTTCACCGAGCTGGGCGGGCTGGCGGCCGCCGCGGCCCGGGAGGTGTCGGGTCTCGACGGACTGGTCACCGTGACCGACCCCGGCGGGCGCATCCTGGCGACCTGGGGCAGCCAGCGCCTGCTCCGCCACGGCGCCGACACCAACCTGGCTCCCTGGTCCACCTGGTCGGAGTGGGCGAGCGGGACCAACGGCATGGGAACCGCCCTGGAATGCACGCATCCGGTCATGGTCAGGGGCCCGGAACACTGGTGCCGTGCCTTCCACTCCTGGGTGTGCGCCGGCGTCGCCGTCCGGGACGTGGTCACCCACGACCCGCTGGCCGTGCTCAACATCTCGTGCTGGAGGACGCCGCTGCCCGATGCGGTGCTGCCGTGGCTGCGCAATGCCGCCACCGCGACCGAGGCCAAGCTCCGGCACCGGGCGCGTCACACCGGCGTCCTGCTCGCGGCCGCCTTCGCCGACGCCAGGGTGGCGCCCGCGACGCCGCTCGCCGCGGTGGACCCGGCCGGGAACGTGGTGCTGGCCAACACCGAGGCCGCGGCCCTGCTGGGCACGCCGGCCGACGTCCCCGCCTTCACGCCGACCCACCGCTGGACTCCCCAGCTTCCCACGCTGCCGGGGCTGGTCCGCCGCGCCGTCGAGCGCGCGCGCCAGGACCCGCACTGGGCGGGATCCACGCAGGTCTTCGTGCCCTTCCTCGCCGCCGCGGTCCCGGTCTCGGTGCGCCCGGTCTCGATTGGGACGCAGGTGATCGGCCTGCTGCTCGCGTTCGGCGCCCCGGGCGGGAATCCCCCGTTCGGGGAGCGCTCGGACGATTCCCTGCTCGGCGCCTGGCAGGGCCGCACGCTGCCCAGCCGGGTGGTGGCCATGCGGGACGACCGGTGGGTCATGCTCGATCCCCGCGAGATCCGCTTCGCCGAGGCCGACCGCAACAACGTCTGGCTGAAGACCGACCAGGGGCTGCTGCGGGCCGCCACCCGCGGCCTCGACCGGCTGGAACAGCAGCTCGGAGGCAAGGGGTTCCTCCGGGTCCATCGCCGGTTCCTCGTCAACCTCGGCCGGGTCAGGGAGATAGAACAGGGCTTCAAGGGCACGCTGCTGCTCACCACCGACGTGCACACCCACGAGACCGTTCCGGTCGCCCGCCGGCACGTGCCGCAGGTGCACCAGGCGCTCGGCCTGTAGCATCCCGGCGCTCGACGCGCCGTGCGGCCGGCCGTCAGGCGGTAGGCGGCCCGGCGGCGCGGGCCGCCGCCCGCCCGGGCCCGGCATCCCGGGCCGCGGGCTCGAACCCGGCGCCGGCCTGCTTCCCGGTCCAGCGCGCGACGTAGCAGAAGCGGTCGCCGCGGACCAGCCCGTGGCGCCATTCGACCGGTACCGCGTCGCTGAGCGCCAGCCGCTCGATCGACAGCGCCGGGATGCCGGCACGCAGGCCGAGGAGCCGGCGCTGCTCGGGGTCGGGCATGGCCGGCAGCAGCCGCTCCCAGCCCGCGTCCGGGGCGATGCCGCAGCGGCGGCGCAGTTCCCGGTACAGCGCGGTATGGGTGAAGTCCACCTCGAGCAGCGGGCGGGCCACGGCCGCGGGCAGCCAGGAGCAGTCGAGGAAGATCGGCTCGTCGTCGGCGAGGCGCAGCCGCTCCAGGTAGATGAGGGGCTCCTCCGCGGAGAGCCCGAGCATCTTCGCCGCCTCGGCGTCGCGCCGTTCTTCCAGGTACCGGACGATGCTGCGCTGCGTATAGCCCTGCTCCTCGACCGACCGGAACAGGCTGTACAAAGCGCCGAGCGGCTGCTCGATCTGCCGGGGCCTGACGAACGTGCCACGGCCCCGGCCCCGCTCGACGATCCCGTCGGCCTGGAGCCTGCGCACCGCCTCCCGGATCGTGTGCCTGCTGACGCCGTACCAGGCGGTGAGCTCGGCGTCGCTGGGGAACCGGGACCGGTACTCCCCGCGCGCGATCCTCCGCCGCAGGTCGCCGAGGACCTGCGCCCACAGCGGCATCGGGCTGTTCCTGTCCACCATGGCTTCTCCCGTCGCTGGCCGGGGCCCGGACGCGTCTGAGCCCGCCGGGCGCCGCACGACCGGGCCCGCCCGCATGGCGGGCGCACCGCGACGTCGCGCCCGCCGGGCGGCCGGCATGCCCGGGACCGCCCGCCCTGGGCCCGCGGCGCCCGCTTCCGCCGGATAGCCGGATATACGTACATTAGCGGTGCCCGCGGACGGCGGCAAGGGCCGGCCGCCGAAACCGGCCGCGTGCCCCGCCGGCGCCGAAACCGGCCGCGTGCCCCGCCGGCGCCGCGGCACGGGCCGGGTCCCGGCGCACCGGGCCGCCGCGTTGACGCAGGCGGGCACGTCGGCTTAGATGTACGTACATCCGTATGTTCGGCTGGCCGGCCGCGGCCGGGATGCCCGCCAGCGACGAGGCGCCGGCTCCGGCGGATGGCCGCGGATACCGGGGCAGGAAGGAGCGGTGCTGTTCATGGCCGAGGTCATCACGGTGACGACGCCGGGTCTCGGCGACCGCAGCTACCTGGCCCACGATGGCCGGGTGGCGATCGCCGTCGACCCGCAGCGCGACATCGACAGGATGCTGTCGGCCGCCGCCGACCGCGACGTGCGGATCACGCACGTCGTGGAGACGCACATCCACAACGACTACGTGACCGGCGGGTACGCCCTGGCACGGGCGGCGGGAGCCGCATACGTGGTCGCGGCGGCGGAGGACGTCGCCTTCGACCGGACGCCCATCGGCGACGGCGAGGCAGTCGAGACGGGAAGCCTCATCCTGACCGCCCTGCACACCCCGGGCCATACGCCGGGACACCTGTCATACGCGCTGGCCGACCGCGGCGGCCGGCCCGGTGCGGTGTTCACCGGCGGGTCGCTGCTGTACGGCGCCGTCGGCCGCACCGACCTGATCAGCCCGGAGCTGACCGAGCAGCTCACCCGGGCGCAGTACCGGTCCGCGCACCGGCTGGCCAGCGAGCTGCCGGAGGACGCGGTCATCTATCCCACGCACGGGTTCGGCAGCTTCTGCTCGGCCACCCCGACCTCGGGGGACAGCTCGACCATCGGCCGGGAGCGGCTGGCGAACGTGGCGTTCGGCAGCGGCGAGGACGCCTTCGTCAAGCGGCTCATCGCCGGGCTGGGCGCCTACCCCCGCTACTACGCGCACATGGGCCCGGTCAACCGCCGCGGCCCCGCCGCGCCCGACCTGTCTCCGCCGGCGCGGGCGGACGCGGCGGAGATCCGGCGCCGCATCGACGCGGGCCAATGGGTGGTGGACCTGCGGCAGCGGCGGGCGTTCGCCCGCCACCACGTCGCCGGAACGATCTCGGTGCAGCTGGACGAGCCGTTCTGCACCTGCCTGGGCTGGGCGATCCCGTGGGGCACGCCGCTGACGCTGATCGGCGAGAGCCCGGAGCAGGTCGCGCAGGCGCAGCGGCAGCTCGCCCGGATCGGCATCGACCGGCCGGCCGCCGCCGCGGCCGGCGACGTGGCCACGCTGTCGGCCGGGCGCGCCGGCAGCTACCCGGTGGCCGGATTCGCGGATCTCGCCGCCGCTTGGGGCGGGGACGGCCTTGTGGTCCTCGACGTCCGCCGGCCGGACGAGTGGCAGGCCGGCCACCTGGACGGAGCGGTCCACGTCCCGTTCTGGGAGCTGGAGCAGCGGGCCGGCGAGGTGCCGGACGGTGAGGTCTGGGTGTACTGCGCCAGCGGCTTCCGCGCCGCCATCGGCGCGTCGCTGCTGCAGCGGGCCGGCCGCCGGGTGGTGCACGTGGACGATGACTGGCCGCCGGCGGCGGAGCTGGGCCTTCCCGTCACCGCGCCGGGAAGCTGAGCCGCCGCACGACGTGCCCGCCCCGTGGCCGCGCGCCGGCCAGGGGCGGGGCGCCGGCCAGGGGTGGGGCGCGCGGCGCCCTCACCGTCGTCCGCCGCCGGAGGCGGGCCGGCTGGCGCGCGCGGCAAGCTGGCCGAGCACGGCGGCCGCTGCCGTGGCCCGGCGAGCCCACCACCGGGCCGGGTCGGCCCCGCCGGCCCGGGCGGCCCCGGCGGCCGGGGCCGCGGCCCGCCGCTCGTGCAGGCCGGCCCAGCGCTTCGCGTGCCGGCCGAGCCAGGCCAGCGTCGCCGCGGGGTCCTGGTCCAGCATGGCGGCGAGGGCGAAGCGCCGCTCGCCGCGGCGCAGGCCGGTGCCGGACTGGCGGGCGGCGGCACCGAGGTCGGCGTAGGTCAGCACGAAGCCCGCGCGGACCGGCGCGGTGAGCGCGTCGAGCAGGTCCCGGTGGCCTGCCGCGGCGCTCAGGCCGCCGGGTGCGCGGCGCAGCGCCAGCGGGAGGCCGGCGGGCGGCTCGCTGAGCGCGGCCTCCCGGCGCAGCGCCCGGTCCAGCAGCGCGGCCCAGGGCGCGAAGGGCGGGTCGCGGCGGATCGCGTCCAGGTAGAGGGGCACCCACGAGCGCAGGTGCTCCCACAGCACGGCCGCGCGCAGGTGCGCCAGGAACTCCCGCGCCCGCCCGGTGACGGCGGCCTGGGACGCCTCGCCGAGCTCGGCGTACAGCGCGAGGATCGCGGCCAGGTGGTCGGCGTCCGGCGGCGGCGCCAGGCCGACCGCGCGCCACACCCCGGCGACCCGGTCGGCGCCCTCGCCGCCCAGCTTCCCCTCCGGTCCCAGGTAGACGGAGGCGTAGGGCGGCAGCGACAAGACGAACGCCCGGGTGTGCTCGGCCGCGGTCCACCGGCGCAGCCCCAGCGAGGCGGCCGGGCGGGCGGCCGCGCCGGGCGGGCCGGCGGTGACCGCGCCCAGCGCGCGCAGCAGCTCCCAGCGCCCGGCCGTCTCCGCCGCCGCGGTGGCCGCGGCCGGATGCGGCCGGGCATCGGGCCCGCCGGCCGCCGCGGTGGCGCCGGGCCCGGCGGTCATCGCCGGGCGTCCGGGAGCCGGAACGCCTGCGCGGACGGCTTGAGCGGGCGCATCAGCCAGCGCGGCCGGCGGGTGCCGTCGGGGGACACCGATCCGGCCGGCCGGGTCTCGGCGAGCCACCGCCGGTAGACCTCCCGCGCCCTGACCGTGTCGACGGCGATGTCGCCGTGGCTGTCGCCAGGCCGGGCCGGGGTGACCCGGACCGCCTGGTGCCAGCAGTGCATGCCGGAGATCGGGTCCGGGTGGACGGGGAAGGTGAGGTTCTGGTGGACCCCGGTGTCGCTCCACCAGATGCGCGCGGTGTCGGGGTCGGCGGAGGCGTACGGGCCGACCGTGGCCTCGCGGCGCAGCTGCCACTGGTCGCCGTCGCGGCGCAGGCCGACGGTGGCCATCATCCCGCCCGCGCTGACCTGCGCGTGGCCGGACAGCTTCCACCGCCCCATGTGGTGGCTGCAGGCGACCACGCCCGGCCTGATGCCCTCGGTGAGCCACGCCTTCGCCACGAAATGGCCGATCTCGGTCTCCACCCGGACCAGGTCGCCGGTGCGGGCGATGCCGAGCCGGGCGGCGTCGGCGGGATGGATCCACACCGGGTTGGTGTGCGCCAGCTCGTCCAGCCACTTGGAGTTCGCCGACCTGGTGTGGATCTGGGTGGGCAGCCGGAATGTGGACAGCAGCACCATCTGGTCGGCGGTCAGCCTGGAGGGGTGCACGTGGCTGCGGATGTAGCCGGGGATCGCGTGCTCGGGCCAGCCCCAGGCGGCCAGCGTCGAGGACCAGAACTCCAGCCGTCCCGACGGGGTGGGGAAGCCCCGGCGGACCACCCCGTCCACCATCACCCCGGCCGGGCGGCGCCCGGCGTCGTCGGGCGGCGGCTCCCCGACGGGGACGATGTTGGGGTCGCCGGGCCGCGGTGCCGAGGTGTAGACGCGGCCGTTCGGGCTGACGTGCACGTCGGCGAGCTCTTCGGCGGGCACTTGCTGCTCGTGCACGGCGCCCTGGCCGCGGGTGATCTCGAAGGCGCCGTAGCGGCGCATCCACTCCAGCGGGGTAAGCCGCTGCGCGGCGGCGCGGGCGGGCAGCCCCGGCACCGAGTGCTCGAACATCCAGCCGTAGTACTCGTCCACGGTGAGCTTGTGGCCGGGGCGGGCGCGGGACTCGTGGTAGCGCCGGATGCCGAGCGAGCCGTCCGGGTCGATCCGCCAGGACAGCTCGATCCAGAACTCGTTCTCCTCCCACACCTCGCCCGGGTTGACCTGCCGGGTATCGGTGATCGTCTCGCCGAGGCGCTCCCGGGCCGCGCGCAGCACCGGCTGCCGGAACGCGACCCACTGCCCGTCGTACTGCTCGTAGGAGTGGGTGTCGTGCCGCTCGGAGCCGTGCCCCATCGGCAGCACGTAGTCGGCGAAGTAGGCGGACTCGTTCCAGGTCGGGGTGAGCGCGACGAGGCAGCCCACCTTCTGCTCGTCGGTCAGCACCTCCATCCAGGAAAGCCCGTCGGGATTCGTCCACACCGGGTTGTACACGCGGATGAAGTAGGTGTCCAGCTTGCCCCGGCCGTCCTTGAGGAAGTGCGGCAGCAGGAACGACATCTCGTTGCTCGCCAGCGGGAACTCCAGCGGCCAGGACAGCTCCTGCCACACGCCGGGGTGCGGCGGGACGTGGATCGGCCGCGGCACGAACTTGTTCCAGGCGTTCGGGAACATCCCGCCCTCGGTGCCGATCGCGCCGAGCAGCGCGGAGATCAGCAGCGTCGTGCGCGGCACCTGCCAGCCGCCGAGGTTGCCGGCCGCCGCGGACCGCCAGTTGTGCCAGGTGAACCGGGTGCCGGCCCCCGCCACCACCTCGGCCACCTCGGCCAGCACGGCCGCGGCGACGCCGGACTCGGCCGCGGCGAACTCGAACGTGAACCCGGCGTACAGGCCGGCCAGGATCTCCTCGAACGCCTCGAACGTGGCCGGGACCTCCGGGTGGCAGCGGTTCAGGTACTCCGCCCAGTTCCACCAGCGGCGCACGAAGTCCCGGTGGTAGCGCCGGGTCTGGATCAGGTGGTTGGCGATGGCGAGGTTGATGGCGGGCTCGCTGCCCGGCCAGGGCGACAGCCAGTAGTCGGCGTGCGCGGCGGTGTTGGACAGCCGGGTGTCGAGCACGATGACCGTGGCGCCGTTTTCCCGGGCCTCGGTGATCCGCTGCGCGTGCGGGTTGAAGTAGTGCCCGGTCTCCAGGTGCGAGCTGATCAGGTAGATGACCTTGGCGTTGGCGTAGTCCGGGCTGGGCCGGTCGATGCCGGTCCAGAACTGGAACCCGGCCCGCCCCGCGCTGGAGCAGACGTTGGTGTGCGAGTTGTGCCCGTCCACGCCCCAGCTGGCCAGGACCCGCTCGGTGAACCCGTCCTCGCCGGGCCGCCCGATGTGGATCATGATCTCGTTCTGGCGGTTCTCGGTGATCGCCGCCCGCAGCCGGGCCGCCAGCGCGTCCAGGGCCTCGTCCCAGCTGATCCGCTCCCACTGCCCGCCGCCGCGCGCGCCCGACCGCTTCAGCGGGTACAGGATCCGGTCCGGGTCGGTGACCTGGTTGATCGTCGCGGGGCCCTTGGCGCAGTTGCGCCCCCGGGAACCGGGGTGCTCCGGGTTGCCCTCGAACTTGCGCACCCGCAGCGTCCGGCGGTCCACGTAGGCCAGCAGCCCGCACGCGGACTCGCAGTTGAAGCAGGTGGTGGGGACGAGCATCGAGTGGTGCTCCACCCGCCGCGGCCAGGCCCGGGAGTCCAGCTCCACCCAGTGATCCCACCGTTGTTTCGGCGGGAACGCCGCGAGCAGGTACCCGCTCGCCCCCTGGTAGAAGGTCTCCCCGCGCGCCTCGGTGGCCGCGCGGTCGGCTCGCACCCGGGCACCGAGCGCGTCGAGGTCACGATCGGCTGCGTCTGGCATGGTGCGTCCTCTCACGCGAGCGGGACCGACTGCCCGGCCTGAACGTAGGCGTGCTCGTGGGCCAGCAGCCCGATGAGCGCCGGCGGGACGGCCGCGATCCCGATCCACGGCGCCGCGACCGCCGCCGCCACGCACCCGATTCCTGTCCAGAAGAACCAGGCGAACCGGCCGCGCAGCATCTCACGGGCGGCCAGGTGAGCGTGCGCGGTCGGGTGGGTCAGCGTCATCTCGCCCGCGGCGAACAGCAGGTGGACGGCGGCGGCCGCGGCCAGCAGGCCCTCCACGCCGGCCACCGCCCGGCCCGGGGACAGGCCCGCCGCGAACGGCAGCACGGCCGCGGCGCCGGCCAGCACCGCCTGCACCGCCAGGTGCGGCGGCAGCAACGGGCTCTGCCACAGGTCCCTCCCCTTGGCCTGGGCGAACAGGTAGGCGGTGTAGACGGCGGTGCCGGCCGCGAGCGGGATCGCGAAGCCGGCCAGCACCTGCCGGCCGGGCACCGACCCGGCGGCCGCCGCGAGCAGGAACGCGGTGGCCGCCGCGCCGTAGCCGCCGAGGATCACCGAGCCGCGCACCAGCCAGCTCCGCCAGTGATGCCTGGTGAGGATCAGGTAGCAGCGGAACGGGTGCTTCAGGTCCCAGATCAGCAGGAACCCGGTCAGGCCGAGGAAGGACAGCGCCAGCGCCGGCGCCGCCCAGCGGGCGACGGCGTCGTTCCAGGCCAGCCTGCCGGTCAGCACGAGGATCAGCGGCACCAGCAGCGCGCCGGCCGCGATGCCCTTGGTCCAGGTGTACAGGCTCACCCGCCAGCCCCACGGTGCCTGGTGCGGGATGTCGTAGCTCAGCAGCGCCGCCGCCGAGGAGTTGGGCGCGCCGGGACGCGGGTGCCCGGGCGCCACGTGCTGAGCGCCCCCGCCGCCCTGGGTGGCCCAGGCCAGCAGGCCGCCGTCGGGCCGGCGCGCGGCCAGCGGGTCCAGCGTCGCCTGGTGGGCTCCCTTGTAGAACAGCCCCGGCCTGGTCTGCTTCTCCGGCCGCCGGACCGTCACCGGCTCCCGCTGCACGATCCTGGAAACCCCCGATTCGGGGTCGTTGAGGTCGCCGACCAGGATCGCCTGCGTGGGGCAGACGGTGACGCAGGCCGGCTCCAGGCCGATGTCCAGCCGGTGCGCGCAGAGATTGCACTTCTCCGCGGAATGGTCCTCGGGGTTGATGAAGATCGCGTCGTACGGGCACGCCGCCATGCACGCCTTGCAGCCGATGCAGATCGACTTGTCGAAGTCGACGATGCCGTCCTCGCGCCGGTACATCGCCCCGGTCGGGCACGCGGCCACGCACGGCGCGTCCTCGCACTGGTTGCACCTGGTCACCTGGAACGCCCGCCCGGCCTGCGGGAAGGCCCCCACGTCCACGGACTTGACGAACGTCCTGGTCACGCCCAGGGGCACGTCGTTCTCGCTCTTGCACGCGGTGGTGCAGGCATGGCAGCCGATGCAGCGATCCTGGTCGAGCACCTTGACCCACCGGGCCGGGCCGCGGCCCGCGGGCCGCGGCAACCCCAGATCAGTGATCACCTCACCGACGGTAGCCGCACCGGCGGAGCGGGGCTAGCGGCATTCTCGTTATGTATAGTTAAGCGTTCCTTATGGGCAGAGGCGATGGCGATGAGCCGGCCCGCCAGCGTGGACGGGGGTCGGCCCGCCAGCCACACCGCGCGCAGCGACCGGCTGAGGTCGATTCCCTCGGTCTCCACCGCCGCCAGCCGCCCGGTACCGAGATCCTCGGCCACGGCGAGCGCGCTGACCACCGCGGGCCCCTCGCCGCGGCGCACCGCCGCCAGGATGGCCGACGTCGACGCCAGCTCCAGCCGCCAGCGGAACATGCCCCAGGGGGCCAGGGCGTCTCGCAGGATCTCCCGGGTGCCGGAGCCCTCCTCGCGGACGATCAGCTCCGCCGCCGCCAGCTCCGGGCCGGTCACCGGGCAGCCGCGGCGCGCCCACGGGTGATCCGGGCGCACCACCACCAGCAGCCGGTCGCCGCGCAGGATGACCGAGTCCATGCCCGCGGGCTGGTCGGAATGGCCCTCGACGAACCCCACGTCGGCGCTGTGGTCACGGACCCGGGACAAGACCGTGGCGGAGTTGGCCATCTCCATCAGGACGGTGACCTCGGCCGTCTGCCGGTGCAGTTCGGCCAGCCAGCCGGGCAGCAGGTGCTCGGCGATCGTCAGCGAGGCGGCCACCCGCAGCCGCGAGCTCTCCTCGGCGGCGATGGAGCCGACCTCGGCCAGCAGGGCCGTGGCCTCCCGCAGCACCCGCCTGGCCAGAGCCAGCACGCGCTCGCCGGCCGGGGTCAGCCGCGTCCCGGACGCGTCCCGCCGCAGCACCCGGATGCCGAGCCTGCGCTCCAGCTGGCTCATCCGCATGCTCACCGCCGGCTGGGACATGCCGTGCCGGGCGGCGGCCCGCCCCAGGCTGCCCAGCTCGGCCACCGAATCCAGCAGGTCCAGCTCGACGAGGTCGGGCGCCGGAGAAGGCAGCACGGCCAGATGCTATCATAACGATCATTTATGGCGGGGACGGCACTTCAGCGAGCGCCCGGGGGGCCGGGGGCCGGGGCGGAGGACCCGGCGTCCGGAACCGGGGCGGAGGACCCGCCGTCGGCTCGCAGCCGTTCCAGCGGGACGGCCACGTGCGGGATGAGCAGCAGGTCGTTGTCGCGCAGGATCACCTCGACCTGGGCGCCGGGCGCGTCCAGGCGCAGCGCCCGCCGCGCCTCGGCGGGGATGGTGATCGCGCCGCCCCGCGACTGAACCGCGACGAACCCCAGGCTCCTCTCCATGCCCTCTCACATACCCGGAAACCGGCATGCATGAACACGAGAATGTCGGGAATAGACAATGCCGAAGTCTTGTCAGTACTGGTGAGCCGGGAGCGCGGGACGCTGTCCCGGGACAGGCCCCGCCTCCCGGACCTGGGCATCCGCAGATGCGAGAAGGGAGTGATGCGTGATGGCACTGCTTCCGGCACGGCGCAACGGTACCCTCACCCGGCCCGGCTCGCAGCCGGAGGGCCGCTGGGACCCGTTCGCCGAGTTCGAGGACCTGTACCAGCGGATGGGCCAGCTGATGACCAGCGCGTTCGAGGGCATGTGGCAGCCGCTGGCCCAGGCCTGGTCGCCGCTTGCCGACCTGTCGGAGACCGATGACGCCTACGTCGCCGAGGTCGAACTGCCCGGCGTGAAGAAGGACGACATCAGCATCGAGGTGACCGGGCAGGAGCTGGCGATCACCGGCGAGTACTCCGAAGGCGGCGCCGCGGGCAGGGCGCTGCGGCGCAGCCGCCGCGGCGGCCGGTTCGAGTACCGGGTGACGCTGCCAGGCGGGGCCGACCCGGACAAGATCACGGCGTCGCTGGCCGACGGCGTGCTGACCGTCACCGTGCCCAAGGCCGAGACGGAGAAGCCGCGGCGGATCGAGATCACCGCCGGCTGACCGGTCCGCGTGCATGGCCGGCCGGGCGTGCCGGGCAGGCCCGTCTCCTTTCCCGTCGCTTGGGCCTGCCCGGCCGGCTCGGCCGGTGCCGCGGCACGCTGGCTGGAGCTTTCCCGCAGCACAGGTTCGACAAGCTGGGAGGATGTGTGAGCAGGTTGTCCGTGGTTGATGCCGGGCCCGCCGGCGTGGCGGCGGCTGACCCCGCTCCGGGTGACCCGCAGGGCCGGGGCGCCGCCGGCGAGCCCCGCCGGCGGCTGCGGGTGGCGCTGGTGGCGCCGCCGTATTTCGAGGTGCCGCCGGAGGGGTACGGGGGCGTGGAGGCGGTGGTGGCGTGCCTGGCTGATGCGCTGGTGGGGGCGGGGCATGCGGTGACGGTTGTGGGCGCGGGGCGGCCGGGGACGGCGGCGGGGTTCGTGCCGGTGTGGGAGCGGCCGGTGGCGGAGCGGCTGGGGGAGCCGTTCCCGGAGGTGATGCATGCGGCGGCGGCGCGGCGGGCGGTGGAGCGGCTGGCGGCCGACGGGGGGCTGGACGTGGTGCATGATCATACGCTGGCCGGGCCGCTGAACGCGGCGGCGTTCGCGGCGCTGGGGGTGCCGGCGGTGGTGACGGTGCACGGCCCGGCGGGCGGGGAGCTGCGCCGGTATTACGCGGCGCTGGGCCGGGAGGTGCACCTGGTGGCGGTCAGCGGCCGGCAGCGGGCGCTGGCGCCGGGGCTGAACTGGGCGGGCACGGTGCATAACGCGGTGCGGGTGGCGGACTGGCCGTTCCGGGCGCGGAAGCGGGATTACGCCGTGTTCCTGGGCCGGTTCTGCCCGGACAAGGCGCCGCACCTGGCTCTGGAGGCGGCGCACGCGGCGGGGCTGCCGCTGGTGCTGGCGGGCAAGTGCGCCGAGCCGGCGGAGCGGGCCTATTTCGAGCGGGAGGTGCGGCCGCGGCTGGGCGCGCGGGACACGGTGGCCGGGGTGGCCGGCCAGGCGGCCAAGCGGCGGCTGCTGGCCGGGGCGCGGTGCCTGCTGTTCCCGGTGTGCTGGGAGGAGCCGTTCGGCATGGTGATGATCGAGGCGATGGCCTGCGGCACGCCGGTGGTGGCGCTGCGGGCCGGCGCGGTCCCGGAGGTGGTGGTGCACGGGGTCACCGGGCTGATCTGCGACCGGCCGGAGCAGCTGCCGGCCGCGCTGCGCGAGGTAGGCGGCATCGACCCGGCCGCCTGCCGCGCCCACGTCGCGGCGAACTTCAGCGCCGAGGCCATGGCCCGCGGCTACGAGGCCGTCTACCGGCGCGTCCTGGCGGGCGCCGCCGCCGCGCAGCCCGCCGCCGCCGTGGACCGGCTGCACCGCGACCACCCCGCCATCGACGCCGACCCCGGCCGGCACCGCCAGCACGGCCGGCACCACCAGCACGGCCGGCAATACCAGCACCGCAGGGCCGGGGTCCCGGCCGGCACCGGGGAAGCCGCCGGGCTGGCGCTGCAGGACGGGCTCACCGGCGGCTGACGCGATCCTGGCCCGGCAGCGGCCGTGACTGCGCGGCGCAGGCCAGGACGCGTTCCGGGGTGATGGGCAGCACGGTGGGGCGGGAGCCGAGCGCGTCGTGGATGGCGCTGGCCACGGCGGCGCAGGGCGGCCCGATGGGCGGCTCGCCGATGCCGCGGGCGCCGAACGGCCCCATGCCCTCCCCGGATTCGAGCACGACCGGCTCGATGTCGGGCAGGTCGGTGGCGGTGGGGATCAGGTACTGGAAGAAGCCGCCGGCCAGGTTGACGCCGTCCTCGACGGCCACCTCTTCCAGCAGCGCCATGCCCAGCCCCTGCGCCGCGCCGCCCGCGATCTGCCCGTGAACCGAACGAGGGTTGATGGCCCGCCCCACGTCATGCGCCGCCAGGTACCGCAGCAGCCGGACCTGGCCGGTGTCGAGGTCGACTTCCAGGTCGCACAGGTGGGTGCCGAAGGTGAAGTCGGGGAACACCCGGTCCGCGCGCAGGTCCCTGACCACCGGCCGCCCCTTGGGCCCGAAGAACGTGCCGAGCGCCTCGATCGGCACGTTGCGGCGGCGGCAGGCCACCAGGGCGTCGCGGATGTCCACGAGCGTGCCGCCGCCGGTGACCTGGCCCGGTTCCATGCGCAGGGCCTCGGCGGGCTGGCCGGTCTCCTCGGCCACCGTGCGCAGCACGGCGTCGCGGAGCCGGACGCTCGCCTCGTAGACGGCGTTGCCGGACATCAGCAGCTGCCGGGTCGCGGTGGTGGTGCCGGCCAGCGGGGTGAGCGCGGAGTCCCCGAAGTGCACGGTGATCTCGTCCACGGGGACGGCGAGCACCTCGGCGGCGATCTGCGCCAGCGAGGACGCCTGCCCGCCGCCGATGTCCGGGACCCCGCACCGGACGGTCAGGCTCCCGTCGAGCTGGAAGCCGACCCAGGCGGCGGCGGAGTCGTTCAGCCACACCAGCCTGCCGTAGGACTGCATGTTGCAGGCGATGCCGCGCCCGGTCGCCTTGCGCGGGCCGGACGGGGCCGGCTTGTCACCGGCGCGGGCGAGCACCGCGTCGATGGTCTCGGCCAGCAGGACCTCGGTCTCGATGACCTGGCCGACCGGCAGCACGTCGCCGCGGGCCAGCGCGTTGCGCTTGCGGATGTCGGCCGCGGAGATGCCGAGCCGGCGGGCGAGCCGGTCCATCTGGGACTCGTAGCCGAACACCACCTGCATCCCGCCGAACCCGCGGAACGCGGAGGTCGGCGGGTTGTTGGTGTAGGCGCAGCGGGCGCGCAGCCGGACGCTGCCGGCCCGGTACGGGCCGCAGGCGTGCACCGCGGAGTACAGCAGCACCAGCGCCGACAGGTAGGCGTAGCCCCCTGCGTCGGCGGTGATGTCGATGTCCTGGGCGAGGATGGTGCCGTCGGCCAGGGCGGCGGTGCGGTACCGCAGCCGCATCGGGTGGCGCTTCGGCCGGGCCAGCAGCGACTCCTGCCGCGTCCACTGCATGCGGACCGGGCGCCTGGTCCGCCACACCGCGAGCGCCAGGTAGGGCTCGACGGTCATGTCCTCCTTGCCGCCGAAGCCGCCGCCGACGTAGGGGGCGATCACCCGCACCCGTGATTCCGGGATGCCCAGGATCCTGGCGACGTCGCGGTAGTGCTCCACCACCTGCGTGGCGACCCGGAGGGTCAGCACGCCATCGTCGTCGAGCCAGCCCACCCCGGCCTCGGGCTCCAGGTAGGCGTGGTCGACGGCCTGGGTCCGGTAGCTGCCCTCGACCACCGCGTCGGCGGCCAGGAAGGCCGCGTCGACGTCGCCGCGGTCGATCCGCCACTCGCCCAGCAGGTTGCCCTGCTCGTGCACCGCGGGCGCGCCGTCGGCAAGGGCCTGCTCGGGGTCGGTCACCGCGGGCAGGGCCTCGTAGTCGACGTCGACCAGGTCGCAGGCCTCGGCCAGCGCGTCCTCGGTCTCCGCCACCACCAGGGCGACCGGCTCGCCGTGGAACCGCACCCGGCCGGTGGCAAGCACCTCCATGCTCGCCTGCAGCGCCGCCACCTCGACCGCCTGGCCGGGGACGTCGATCCTGATGACGTTGTGCGGCACGTCCTCGCCGAACAGCACGCACGCCACCCCGGGCACCGCCAGCGCCGCGGCGGCGTCCCGCCGGGTGATCCGCGCGGACGGCACCGGGGAGCGCACCAGGCGGGCGTGCAGCATGCCCGGGACGGCCAGGTCGCCGGCGTACCTGGTGCTGCCCGCGATCTTCTCGGCCTGGTCGTGCCGCGGCAGCGGCTGCCCGACCACCCGCAGCTCGCCCGCTTTCGACGTCCTGATCCCGGCCGCCGCGGCGGCGACGGGACGCCGTCGCCCGGTCACCGGCCCGCTCCCGCGCCGCCGACGCCGGCGTCGCGGCGCGGTCCGGCAGCGGGCCCCGGCTGGGCTGCCTGCGCGGCTTCCACCGCGTCCACGATCGGGCCGTAGCCGGTGCACCGGCACAGGTTGCCGTGCAGGCCGGCGCGGATCTCCGCCCGGGAGCGGCGCCGCCCGTCCGCGAGCATGGCCGCGGCGGCCACGAGCATCCCCGGCGTGCAGAACCCGCACTGCGCGGCGTGATGGGCGTGGAAGGCCCGCTGCAGCGGGCCCAGCGACCCGTCCGGCTCCAGCAGGCCGGCCGCGGTGGTCACCGCGGCGCCGTCGACCTGCGCGGCAAGCACCAGGCAGCTCGAGGTCGGCACGCCGTCGACCAGCACCGTGCACGCGCCGCAGATCCCCTCGCCGCAGCCGTACTTCGGGTCGGTGACGCCGGCGACGTCGCGCAGCCACCGCAGCAGCGTCAGGTGCGGGCCGGCGGCGCGGCTGACCCGGTGCCCGTTCACGGTCACCGTGGTGGTCACCTGGTCGCTCATGCCGCCTCCGCGGATCGCCGGGTGGCCTGTTCAACCGCGCGGATCACCAGCACCCGGCACAGGTGAGCCCGGTATGCCGCGCCGGCCGCGGCGTCGCCGGCCGGCCGGACGCCGCGCAGCGGGCCGACGCGGCCGGCGATGCCGGCCGCGTCGGCGCCGGACAGCGCCGCCTCCACGTCGCCGAGCCGGACCGGGCGGTCGCCCACCGCCCCGGCCGCCACGCGGCTCTCCACGATCACGCCGTCCACGCTGCGGACCAGCGCCGCGACCGCGGCCAGCGCGAAATCCCCGTCGCGGCGGGAGAACTCCTGGAAACTCCAGCCCCACTGCGGGCCGAGCACCGGCACCCGCGCGGAGACCACCACCTCGTCGGGCTCGAGCCCGGTGGTGAGGTAGCCGAGGTGGAACTCCTCCGCCCGGACGGTGCGAGCCGAGCTGCCGCTGGTGACCTCGTAGGCCCCGCCGAGCGCCACCATGACCAGCGGAAGCTCGGCGGCGGGGTCGCCGTGCGCCGCCGATCCGCCCAGCGTGCCGCGGTTGCGCACCCGGGCGTTCCCGATCCGGCGGGCGGCCGCGCCCAGCAGCGGCTGCGCCCGGCCCGCGAGCTCGTCGGCGGCCAGCCTGGCGTGCGTGACCAGCGCGCCGACGGTGAGGTACCCGTCGTCCCGGGTGATGTCGCGCCCGTCGGCGGCCCGGGAGATGTCGATGACGACGTCGGGCTGCACCAGGCCCAGGTTGACCATCGGCAGCAGGCTCTGGCCGCCGGCGATGACCTTGGCGCCCTCGCCGTGCCGGCGCAGCAGGTCGCAGGCGTCGGCCAGCCGGTCGGCCCGGTCGAACCGGAACGGCTTGGTGAACATCGGCTGCCTCCGCCCGCGATGCTAGGCACCGCTTCTCGCTGTGCACAAGCATTTCTCGCATCATGAAATGCCGGTCGGCGCGGGAGCGGCGGCCGGCTGCCAGCCCGGCTCCAGGCCGAGCACCCGCACCGGGTTCTGCTTGGTCATCTTCTCCAGGTACTCGTAGGGCACCCCGAGGTCGAGCAGGGCGGCGAGCAGCATCCGCAGGCCCTCGGGGTGCGGGGGGCCGGCGAACTGGCCGAGGTCGGAGCCCAGCACGATGTTCTCCCCGCGCAGCGCGGTGATCCAGGCGGCAAGCTCGGCGGGCTGCTGCTCCCAGAAGATCGGCGACACGCAGGAGCAGGCGACGTACTCCATGGTGGCGCCGTTGGCGATCAGCTCCCGCTGGGTGTCCAGGTCCAGCTTGCACAACGACCAGTTGGCGTGGGTCACGATGAACCGGGTGACGCCCGCGGTGGTCGCGGCGTCCAGCAGGGCGCGGATCTCCGGCAGCGACAGGTGGCCGGTGGCCAGCGCCACGTCGTTCTCGGCGACGATCTCGCAGATGGTCCGGGCGTTCCTGGTCAGGGTGCGGCCGTCGTCCTCGAAGACGGTCACGCCCGTGCCGGGCAGTTGCTTGCGCGGGCGGCCGAACTGCGGGTAGTCGGGGGTGTCGAAGAACTCGGCGTGGTACTTGGAGTGGTTGGACGGCATCCAGACCACCTTGGCGCCGTAGTGGATCGCGGCCTCGGCGACGTAGGGGTTGAGCCCGCCGACCGACCGGTTCAGCACCACCGCGCCGAACGACTGCACCTGCGGGTACATGCGGTTGACGTAGTAGGCGCGGCCGGTGGTGGACGCGTCGTGGTCCTTCAGCACGAAGCCGCGCATCCCGAACTGGATGGCGTACTCGGCCAGCGCCGCGTCGTCGATGTGCCGCTTGAACAGGGCGGGCGCGGTGTGCGCGTGCGTGTCGATCGCGCCGCGCAGCAGTTCCAGGTCGGGCCGGTCCACGGCAGGCACCCCGCCTTCTCGTGTGATGAAATAGTCTCTCAGGACTCGGGATAGGGATGGTAGCATGGCCGGGGTCAGCGCGACCGCGGAGGACACGTGCCCCAGATCACCGCCGACAGCGGCACCCGGCCGGCGTTCCAGGTGCTGGAGCGGACGTTCGGCATTCTGGAGGTCTTCACCGAGTCGCGGCCGGAGTGGGGCACCAGCGACATCGCCCGGGAGCTCGGCCTGCCGGTCCCGACCGTGCACCGCATCCTGGCCGCGCTCAAGCGGCTCGGCTACGTCGCCCAGCACCGGGAGACCCGCCGGTTCCGGCTCGGGCTGGCCGCGCTGAGCCTGGGCGAGCGCGCCCGGGCGGTCGCGGGCCTGCGCCCGGTCGCCCTGGGCCCGCTGCGTCAGCTGTCCGGCGCCACCGGGGAGACCGCCTTGCTGACCGTGCTGACCCCGGAACGGGACCGCAGCGTCTGCCTGGAGCGGGTGGAGACGCCCCAGCCGCTGCGGCTGTCGGTCCAGCCCGGGAACCAGCTTCCGCTGCATGCCGGCGCCTCGCAGAAGGCGCTGCTGGCGTTCATGCCCGACGACGAGATCGGCCGGCTGATCGCGCGGCCGCTGCAGCGGCTGTGCCATGCGACGATCACCGACGCCGGGGCGCTGCGCCGGGAGCTCGACGCCATCCGGGCGCGGGGCTGGGCCGGCAGCTACGAGGAGACCAACGTCGGCGTGTGGGGCATCGCGGTGCCCGTGCTCTCGGAAGCGGACGTGATCTGCGCGGTCGGGATCGCCGGCCCGAGCGCGCGGCTGACCGTGGACCGGGTCCGCCGCGATGTCCGGCTCGTCCACCAGGCCGGCGCCGCGATCGGCACGGCGCTCGGGTTCACCTCGCCGCCGGTGTCCGCCTCCGACGTCCGCATCGGCCCAGCCTCCGGCACGGCCGCGGAGACCCGATGACCAGGCCCCTGCCGCTGGCCGGGAAGGTGGCGATCGTGACCGGCGCCGCCAGGGGGATCGGCGCGGTGGTGTCGGAGTACCTTGCCGAGGACGGCGCCCACCTGGTCCTGGCCGGCCGGACGGAGACCGCGCTGCGAGCCCGGGCGGCCGCCCTGGACGAGAAGTTCCCCGGCCGCGACAGCCTCCCCTTCCGGTGCGACGTGACCGACGAGCAGCAGGTGCGGGCGATGACCGCGGCCGCGGCCGCGCGGTTCGGCGGCATCGACATCCTGGTGAACACCGCCGGCGGCACCGGCCCGATCGAGACACCCGCCCATGAATACCCCGCCGAGCAGTTCCGCGCGATCCTGGACCTGAACGTGACCGGCACGTTCCTGCCGTGCAAGCACGCGATCCCGCACCTGATCGAGCGGGGCGGGGGCAGCATCGTCAACATCGCCGGGACCTCCGGGCTGCGCGGCTACCGGAACCGCAGCGGCTATTCGGCGTCCAAGTGGGCGGTGCGGGGACTGACCCGGACCCTGGCCCTGGAGCTCGGGCCGTACGGCATCACCGTCAACGACGTGTGCCCGAACGTCACCAGCGGCGCCCGCATGGACCGGATCGTGGCGGAGAAGGCGCGGAAGCTGGGCAAGACCCCGGAGCAGGTGCACGCGGACTTCGCGGCGCAGACGGCGCTCGGCCGTTTCGTGGCGGAGTCCGACGTGGCCGCGGCCGTCAGGTTCCTGGTCTCGCCGGGCGCCCGCAACATCACCGGCCACGACATCCCGGTCGACGCCGGCTGGGACGTGTGACGCGCGTCGTGGCCGCGGTGCCCGGGCGGCGCTGGGACGGCGGAGGGAGCCCATGACCACGCGCACGCGGCTGCTGGCGACCAGCCTGACCGCGGGTGACTCATCGGTCCCGGAGATCACCGGCGGGCACGGCGCGTGGTTCCGGCTCGCCGACGGCCGCGAGGTGATCGACGCCAGCAACACCGCCGCTCCGCTCGGGCACGGCCACCCGGAGATCATCCGCGCGGTCAGGCGGGCGGCCGGCGCGCCGGTCATCAACGAGGGCTGGCGCTGGGCCGAGCGCGACCAGGCCGCCGACGACCTGGTCGGCATCGCGTTCGGCGGCGAGGACTGGGTCGGGGCGGTCCGCTTCTTCGTCAGCGCCAGCGAGGCCAACGACGCCGCGCTGGCGCTGTGCCAGGCGCTGACCGGGCGGGCCGCGCTGGCGACGCGGGAACGCGCCTACCACGGCGGCGCCGGGCTGGCCCGGGAGCTGACCGTGCAGCCGCAGTGGCACGGCGGCCTGTCCTCGGCCACCAAGGGGGTCGCCGCGCCGCCCCGGCTGGCGACCGTGCACGAGCTCCCGGCGCCGCGCGGCGCCCGTGTCACCGGGCAGCCGGACCCGACCGCCGACCCGGAGTGGCTGCCAACGGCCAGGGCCCAGCTCGCCGCCAGCGCCGCGGTGCTGCTCGACTACAGCCAGGGCGGCATCTACCATTCGCCGGCCTACCAGGACCGCGTCGCCGCCATGGCCGCGGAAACGGGGACGTTCTGGATCGCCGACGAGACGGTGACCGGGTTCGGCCGGGTGGGGGGATGGTTCCAGTTCCAGCACGCCGCCTCCCGCCCCGACCTGGTGACGCTGGGCAAGTGCATGAGCGCCGGCGGGGCTCCGGCCGGCGCGGTCGTGCTGTCGAAGGACCTGCTCGCCAGGCTGGAGGGCACCAGCTGGCAGAGCTACTCGACCTACCGGGCCCACCCGGCTGCCGTGGCCGCGCTGCGGGCGCACCTGCGCGCCTCCAGCCGGGACGGGATCTACCAGCGGGCGCGGGAACTGGACGGATACATGCTGCGCCGGTTCACGGAGGTGGCCGCGCAGCACCCCAGCGTCGCCCGGATCGACGGCCGCGGGCTGCACTGGACCGTCGAGCTGCACGGCCCGGACTGGCGCGACTGGCGCGGCGAGGACGGCAACCCGCTCGCCAGCCGGGTGGTCGCGCGGGCGCTGCGGGCCGGAGCCCTGATCGCCACCAGCGGCGAGCAGACCTCGCTGTTCATCGCCCCGCCGCTGATCATCGCCGAACGAGAGCTCGGCATGATCTTCGACGCGCTGCACCACGGCCTGGAACTGGCGGACAGGGAGCTCGCCGCGGACGGCTGAGCGGCGGCGGCCCCGGCCCCTGCCGCCGGCGCCCGGCGACGGCATGCACCCCGGCCGAGGCCTCCGGGCTGGCCGCCGGGCTCCTCACCCGGCACCGAGGGGCGGGGAAGGGCCTACCCGCCGTCTCGGACGAGAGCGCCCGCCTCGCTGCGGTTCGTCACCTGGAGCTTGGCCAGGATGTGCGTGACGTGCACGCTGACCGTCTTCTCGCTGATGAACAGGTTCCGGGCGATGCCCTTGTTGGTCAGTCCCGCCGCCAGGAGTTCCAGGACCTGGCGCTCGCGGTTGGTGAGGCCGGACGACGTTCCCTGCGTGACGGTCCCGGGGGGCCCAGCGGCAGGCTCCGCGGCTGGTTCGGGTTCCACGGCAACCCGGGCCCTGGCAGCGAGCCTGCGGATCTGCCGGCCCAGGGCGCGGGCGCCGAGCGAGTCGGCGGCACCGAGCGCCGCGCGCAGCTCGGCGGCGGCTTCGGCGGACGAACCGGACGTATCGAGGAGCGCCTGGCCTAGTTGCAGCCGCGCGTGCGCCGCCGGGTAGCGGAAGCACAGCGCGTCCCAGCGGCGGACGGACTCCCTCCACCGGGAAACCTCGTCCTGCTCCTCACGCCCGGCCAGCCGGGCCCAGTCCGCCTCCGCTGCCGCCAGCTCCGCGCTGGGCACCGCCGGCTCGCCGCCCATCCCGGCTGCGGTGCTGCGGGCCAGTCCGATCAGCTCGCGGGCGGTGGTGACGGCAGAGGACAGCTCATCCCGGCGGCGCCGGGAAGCCGCCGCCTGCCCGCGCTCCGCCTCGGCGTGCACGCCCGCTGCGGCGAGCCGGATGACGTGGGCAGGAGCGTCTGAGCCGGCGCACGCGGCCAGCCCGGTTCGGACCAGCTGGCGGGCCTCGCCGAAGCGCCGCTGCGCGGTGGCCACCTCGGCGAGCCGGGCATATCCGGCCGATGCCGCCTCGGGCACCATCGCCGGCCTGCAGTCCTGCAGGGCCTGGGTGATGACCGTGCGGGCCGAGTCCGCATCGCCCTGCCACAGCCGCAGCAGGCCGGCGGCCAGCCGGGTGAACGCTGCCGCGCCGGGCGGTGGTTCCAGGCCGAGCAGCCGGTCGATCAGCTGCCCGGCCGCCGGCCAGTCGCCGAGCAGGATCATCGCCTCGATCCCCGGCGTGGCGCTGTACGGCGCGTATGCCGCCTCGGCGCCCAGCCCCCGGGCGAGCCGCATGATCTCGGCGGCGGTGCCGGCCGCCTCGGCTGCCCGGCCGGCGGCGAGCAGGCCGGCCGCCCGCTGGCCGCTGCTCCACAGCAGGGTGGTGATGTCGTGTTCCGCCCCGGCCAGGAGCTGGGCGTGACCGAGGTGAGGCAGCCCCTCCGTCAGCCGGCCCAGGCCGCATAGCGAGGACCCCAGCACGGTGAGCGCCCGGGCCTCGGTCGCCCGGGCGGCGGCCCGCACGGCGATCCGCCTGCCCTCCTCCGCGGTGCCGATCGCGTCGCGATACCGGCCCTGCATGTACTGCACCAGGCTCATCCCGGCCAGTGCCCGGGCCCGCTCCGGGCTGCCCGGCACCGCGCAGGCGGCCGCGGCCGAATACGCGGTCGCGGCTGCGTCGTTGTCCCCTCCGGCGATGCGGCAGTAGCCGAGGAACTCCAGCAGCGTGCTGGCGCGCCCGGGCTCGGCCTCCGCGTCGACCCCGGCCAGCGCCTCGCCGGCCAGCGCGGCCCCGCGGGCGTAGTCACCGGACAGGTGCGCGGTCTCGGCGGCCCGCCGCAGCAGGTCGGAGCGGTCGAGCGGGCTGTCCGCGGCTGCTTCCGGCGCCTCATCCCACAGCTCGAGCGCCCGCTCGTAGTGCTGGCCCGCGCTTCCGGGCGCGGCGGCCGCCTGCGCCGCCATCCCGGCCCGCACGGAGGCCAGCAGCGCCCGCGGCCCGTCTCCGGCGCGGTACCAGTGATAAGCCAGCCTGCCGAGGTCAGCGGCCGACGCCGCGGGGCCCGTCCGGGCTCGTCCGGCCAGCACCGTGGCGATCCTGGCGTGCATCTGGCGCCGTTCGCCCGGGAGCATGTCGCCGTACACCGCCTCCCGCACCAGGGCGTGCCGGAAGGCGTAGCTCTCTCCGTCGGCGTCCGCGGTCAGCACGTGCTGCTGCACGGCGGCCAGCAGCAGCTCGCTCAGCCGGTCCTCGCCGAGTCCGGTGACCGCGGCCAGCAGGTCGTGCGGGACCCGGGTGCCGGCGGCGACCGCCCCCAGCACCGGCCGGGCCTCGCGGGGCAGCCGTTCGATGCGCGCCAGCAGGACGGTGCGGAGCCCGCCGGGCAGGCCCGCGGCGCGGTCGGGGACCGCGAGCAGCTCCTCGGCGTAGAACGGGTTCCCCTCGGCCCGCTCCATGATCTCGCTGACCACCGCGGGGGCCGCCGGGCCACCCAGGATCGCCGCGATGAGCTCGCCCAGCTCGGCCCTGGTCAGCGGATCCAGCATGATGCGCTCGCACCGGCTGCTGCGATGCAGTTCCGACAGCAGCAGCCGCAGCGGATAACGCTCGTGGAGTTCCTCCGCGCGGTAGGTGACCACCACGCAGACCCGGGGGCCCAGATTGCGGATCAGGTAGAGCAGGACGCGCCGGGTCGAGGTATCCGCCCAGTGCGCGTCCTCGACCACCAGCAGCACCGGCTGGCGGGCGGCCAGCCGGTCGAGGACCTCCCGCAGCAGCTCGAAGACCTGGCCCTCGCCGGCCGGGCCTGATCCGCCCGGCGCCGGGGCCAGCCCCGGGAACAGCGCGGGCAGCGCAGGGCTGGCGGCGAGCGTCCCGGCACGCCACTGCTCGTCCGCCTCGGCCGTCAGCGGGCGCAGCGCCTCCACGACGGGCCCGAACGGCAGCGTGCCGTCCCCGATGTCCAGGCAGGCGCCGACCAGGACCCGGAACCCCATCGCCGCGGCCGCCGCGGCCATGTCCTGCACCAGCCTGGTCTTCCCGACACCGGGATCACCGCCCACCGTGACCAGCAGCGTCTCGCCGGCCGCGGCTCGGCTGAGGATGCCGCGCAGCTGCTCCCGCTCGGGCTGCCGCCCGACCAGCACGGGGCTGGAGACCCGGGTGCCCACTCGTCTACTATCTCCCACCGCCGGCGCGGGCGACAGGGGCGGCAGGCGGCTCCATGGCCATCTTCAGCTACCCGCCGCCAACACGACCCTGGCCGCCGCCAGCCAGACCAAGATGCTGAGCTCGCTGCTCACCCTGGTCACCGCCACGCTGATCCTGGCGATCGTCACCGCCGTCCTCGGCTCGGGTAGGGAGTTATCCCTATGCCCGTGGCCGGTTGGGCGGCTGGCCCCAGGCGCCTAGGAGGCCGGCGGCGCCGGTAAATGCTGGATTCTTCCGATGTGCCGCGGCGAGCGGGGCCGCAGGCTGGTCACATGGATCCAGCCCAGCCGCGCCCGCCCTGGCGGCCGCCGCCCGGGTTCCCGTGCTACCCCGGCGTCGTCTCGCCCGACGCGCCGCTGCGCGCCGCCGCCAGCCTGCGGATCCTGTCCGCGGGCTGCCTTGGTCAGCGGGCCACCAGCACGGTCACCCTGGTCCGCGACGGTGCCGCGGTGATCGTGGTCAACCCGGGCGTGGTGGCCGATGCCGAGTCGATCCTGCGGCCGCTGCGAGACCTCGGGATCACCCCGGCAGCGGTCACCGACGTGGTGGCCTTGCGTACGGCACCTGGCCATATGGTCAGCGCGGCGCTGTTCCCCGGCGCGCGGCGGCAGCGCGCCGCCAGCGGCCGGGACCGAAACACGGCCCCGCCGTCCGTGGGATTCGCGGTTTCCCCGTCCGTTCGGCTCATCGAGTCGCCGGGACTGTGCCCCGGGGAACTGACCGCACTGGTCGCGACCCGGCACGGCATCGTCGCGATCACCCACCTGTGGAGCAGCGGGTCTGACGGCGCCCCCGGGCCAGACCGGGAGCGGGCCGCGCAGCGGCAGGCACGGCTCCGGGTGCTGAGCGTGGCCAGCCGCATCATTCCAGCGCACGGGCCGGCCTTCCGCGCGGGCCCGGACACGCCGGTGTAGGCGGCGGTCGTGACAACCGACACCGGCCAGCCGGATCTGACGGACGCGGCGCTGATCGGCGCGTTCGGCAGCGGCGAGCGGTGGGCCGCCGACGAGCTTTACCGACGCTGCGCCCGGCGGTTGTTCGGCCTCGGCCTGAGGCTGCTCGGCAACTCCGGCCAGGCCGAGGACCTGGTGCGGGACACGTTCCTGCGGATGCGGCGTACCGCCGGCTCGTACGATCCGGCCCGCGGATCGGCCGACACCTGGGCCCTGCTCCAGGCCCGCAGCCTGGCCCTGGATGCGCTGCGCCGCCGCACGGCCGAGCGACGCACGCTCGCCCGGCCGCCGCGGCAGCCGCCCGGGCCGCAGCGGAGCAGGCCGGGGAACCTGGCGGTGACCGGCGACCTGACCAGGCACGGCCGGACCGCGCTGGCCCGGCTGACGCCGGGCCAGCGGACGGCGCTGGAGCTGGCCTACTTCGGCGGCAAGACCGCCGCGCAAGTCGCCCGGATCCAGGGCATCCCGGCCGGGGTGGCCAGGTCCCGCATCCGCGCCGCGTTGCTGCGGCTGCACCGGTCGCCGGCGGCCGGAGATGCGGCCGGCCGGGAGCCGGCCGGGGACGGCGCCGACGGACGGTGACCGGGCACCGGGCAATCCCGCCAGGGCGCACGTGCGTAGACCATGCCGAGCGCCCGGGCCCACCCGGGGCTACCGAAGGCAGCAGGAAGGAAATATCGATATGGAAGTGCGATCACGTAAGACGTGGATCGCGGCCGGGGCGCTGGGCGTCGCGGCGGCGGGAGCGGCGGCCCTCGCGGTGGGCCTGGGAACCGGGGCCGCGGCCAGCGCGCCGGCAACGGTGGGCACCCACTCCAGCAGGCTGGGCCCGGTCCTGGCCGGCCAGCAGGGGCGGACCCTGTACTACCTGACGTCGGAGCGCCACGGCGCCATCAACTGCACCGGCACGTGCCTGCGGTTCTGGCCGCCGCTGCTGGCCGCGCCCGGGCGCGCGCCGACGCTGGCCGCGGGGCTGCACGGCACTCCCGGCGTGATCACGCGCCCGGATGGCGCCCGCCAGGTCACCGTGAACGGCACGCCGCTGTATTACTTCGCCGGCGACAAGCAGCCCGGCAGCGTCAACGGCGAGGGCGTCAAGGACGGCTCGTTCGGCACCTGGTTCGTGCTGCCCGGCAGCGCGAGCCCCGCCGGGACGACCCCGGCCACCGGGGTCCCGGGCAGTCATGGATACGGCTACTGAGCATGACGCCTGCCGGTCGGGAGGGCCGGGCGCCGGCAGTTGCCGGCACCCGGCCCTCCGGCGGCACGGAACCATCGGATGCCGAGCTGTCGCAGGCGTTCGCGGCCGGCAAGCGCTGGGCCGCCGAGGCGCTCTACAGCCGGCTCGCGCCGCGGGTATTCGGGCTTGGCCGGGTCATGCTCGGCGACCCGGCCCAGGCGGAAGATCTTGTCCAGGACACCTTCGTGAAGGCATGGCGCAAGGCATCTTCCTACGATCCGGACCGCGGCAGCCTAGACACCTGGGTGCTGCTGGTGGCGCGGAGCCTGGCGGTCGACGCGATCCGGCATCGCGTGCTGCAGCAGCGCACGCTGGCCGCCCACCGGGCGCAGCCCCCCGGGCCTGCCGAGCCCGGGCCTGAGGGCCTGGCCGTGACCCGCGACCTGGCCCACCGGGCCCGCCGGGCGATGGGCGAGCTGTCCGCCGGGCAGCGCGCGGCGCTCGAGCTGGCCTACTTCGGCGGCCGGACCGCGGCCGAGGTGGCCGAGCTCGAGGGAATCCCGGTGGGCACCGCCAAGACCAGGATCCGCACCGCCCTGCTGAAGCTGCGCACCGCGCTGGAGGACCGCGATGAACTGTGAGGAAACGCTGGAGCGCCTGCCGGACTTCATCCTGGATTCGCTGACCGAGTTCGAGGCGGCGCCGGTGCGACGCCACCTGCGCGGCTGTGCGGCATGCCGGGAGGAGACCAGGCGGCTGGACGCCGGCCTGGCCCTGTTCGCCGACGTCGAGCATGCCGCCGACCCGCCGCCGCAGTTGCGCGGCCGGGTGATGAACGCGCTCGCCGAGGAATGGGCACCGCCCGGCGGCGCCGTGGTGACCGGGGCATCGCGCCGGTTCCGGCGCATCACACCCTGGCTCGCCGCCGCGGCGGTCATCGTCGCGGCGGCCGTGTCCTGGGCCGGGGTGGCCCAGCACCGGGCGGCCACCGCACAGCAAGCCGTGGCCGGCTATCAGAACGGCGCGGAGAGCTACCAGCGGTTCCTGCACTCCCTCGGCGGCAAGGACGTCCGGTCCGCGGAGCTGACCGCCCTCGGCGGCGTCACCATCGACGCCAGTGCCGTCATCTACGACTCGGACAAGCGGCAGAGCTGGGCCGGGGTGCTGGTCCGCGCATCCGGTGTGCCCGGGCCGCTGCAGGTCACGCTGATCACCCCGGCCGGCCGGACGCTGCACCTGGCACCGGTCCGGCTCGACCGCCGTGGCAGCGGCTGGACCTGGCTGGTCACCCCGGCCGACCTATCCGGCTTCCGGACAATCCAGCTCACAGCGCCGGGCGGGCGCCTGGTCGCCCGGGGCAGCTTCGGCTGACCGGGGCAGCGAATCCGGGCCGGTGCCGGACTCCCGCAATCCCCGGTGGGCCGAGCTGCGTAATCCATGACGACAGGCCCGCGGCGACGCGGGATCAGGTAAATGAGCAGACCCGCCCAAGGCCGCACTGGTCTGCAGGCCGACGGCGGGAAGCCAGAACAGCGGGACAACTGGTTCCGCGATCACGAACCACGAGGAGTACCAAGTGTCGTTCATACCTAAGCACCGAGCCGTCGTTCTCGGCCTGCTGGCGGTTTCGCTCGCCGGCTGCGGCGGAGCCGCCGCCGCGACCCACGTCGGCGGCACCAAGCCGCCGCCGCCTGCCACTGCCAAGGCTCACATGCCGGTCCAGCAAACCCCCGCCGCGGTCAAGCCGTCGCACCCCGCCATGACGCCCACGCCTGCCGGCAACCCGATCCCGCAGGGCAACGGCGGCGACCATGACGTCGACAACAACGGCGGCCCGAGCGACGGTGACGGGAACCTGTAGCCGAAGGCCGACGACCAGGCCAGCCGCCATCACAACTGCCGCGAGGACTGGGGAGGTCTCATGGCAACGCGCACCAGGCGACGCCGGGTGCTGATCGCAGCCGCCGCGCTGGCCGCTGCCGTCGGCGGCGGCGCTGCCGTGCTGGCAGCGTCGGTCCAGCCAGGCCCGTCACCAGTGCGGGCGGTCCCGGGGTTCCCCAGGTTCCTGGCGCAGGCCGCGCCGGCCAGCTGGCGCGGCCTCGGGCTTCCCGACCGGTCTGCGGTGCTGTATTACCCGCCGGCGCTTCATCCCATCCCGGGTGACACCGATGCGATCTCGGTCGCCAGTCGCGGCCCGGCCGGCACGTATCTGCTCTACCTCAACGCGACTCCCCGGCAGGGCGCAGAAAGCCTCCGCCACTGGGCCGCGTTCCGGCTGCACCTGCTCCGCGAGGACGATGCTTCGTCGGTGCACCTGGACGCCGCCGCGACCGGCCTGGCCTTCCGCGGCGGGACCGGCTCGTGCGTGATCGACGACTACGTCAGCAGGATCGGCGCCCACCACTACCGGGAGATCGCCTGCCTGGTCCAGGGGCAGGCCGGCGCCAGCGTCGTCGTCGGCGCGGCACCAGCGTCGCAGTGGGCGCAGGCCCGCCCGGTCCTGGAGCGCGCGGTCGCCGCCTACCGCGTCCGGTGAGCCGCTTCTACCCGCGCACACGCTTCTATCCGAGAGAAAAAGACCATGAATCAGTCCGCCGCCGTCCTCTTCCGGCGCCTCACCGCAACTCCCCCCGCAGCGGCCCGGGCGGGCCTGCGCGGCCGGGCAGCCCTGCTGCTACGCCCCGCCGGCGCCGCGCTGCTGGCCTGGTCCGGATACATCCACCTCCACCTGTGGCTGGAGGGGTACCGGCAGATCCCGGTCAACGGCCCGCTGTTCCTGCTCGACGCGATCACCGCCTTCGCGCTTGCCGCGATCCTGCTCGTCTGGCCGCGGCCGCTGGCCGGCCTGCTCGCCGCCGGCTTCCTCGGCTCGGCCATCGGTGCCTTGATCATCAGCCTCAGCGTCGGCCTGTTCGGCTTCCGCGAGTCGATCCACGCCTCGTTCGTCGTGCCGTCGCTGGTGGTCGAGGCGACCGCGGCCCTCGTCCTGCTGTCCTGGACGGTCCTGGTCGCCGCAAGCCCGCTGACGGCGGTCGCCGGGGGTTCCGGACCGCGGCTGGCTGCGCTGCATCACGGTCCGGCACCCAGTCGGTCCCGCCGTGCTGAGCGCATCGGTACTCATCGGGAACCCAGACAAGATGGGTGACGACGATCATGCAGCCATGTGACGGCCCGGACGCCTGCGGATGCGCGCGCGTCCGGGTGTCGGATGCCGACCGGGAAAACGCCATCGACGTGCTCAAGGCGGCGTTCGCCGAGGGCCGTCTGACCAGGGAAGAACACGCCGCACGCGTCGAGCGCGCCCTCGGCTCGCGGACATGCGCCGAGCTGGCCGCGGTGTCCGGCGACCTGCCGGCCGGGCCGCTGGAGGCACTGCCTTCCCGGGCGCAGCGCGATCTTGCGCGAGCCCTTCCCCGCCCTGCCGGGCGGACCAATCCGCTGGCCGTCGCCTCCCTGGCCTGCGGGCTCATCCCGGTACTGCCGGCCACGCTCGCGGCGATCGTCCTGGGAGTCGCGGCCCGCCACCAGATCCGTCAGACAGGCGACCGAGGCGCCGGGCTGGCCGTCTGCGGGCTCGCCCTGGGGGCACTGTACATCCTGCTGACGGTTGTCGTGGTGTTCGTGGTGGTCCGTTTAGCCCGCAGCATCGCCTTGCGCAATCTGCCGCCCCCGGGCCGCCGCGCACGCGTGCGCGCGTTCGTGACCTGGGACGGCATCGGCGGGACGCTGCGGTCAGGAGATGGCCGCGGCCCAGTGATCGTGCCCGGCTCCGGACGGGGTGCCGCCGGCTCGGGCATGGTGTCCTCCTCGGGCAGGCGGGATCCGCCGCAGCGTCCTCGGCGACCGCTGGCCCAGCGATCAGCCGGAACGCTGCGACGGACGACGGGGGCATGCGGGGCGCTAGCCGACGCCCAGCGACGCGGGCGTCGGCTGCCGACGCTCGCGGTGCCGGGCTGACCCCGCTTCGGCCTTGATGTGGCCGGCGCTCATCGGGTCACTGCCGTTCCCGGGCCGCGATCCTGGCCCGGGCGGTTTCCATCAGGTACCGGCATAGCCAGCGGAGGCGCGGCATCACGAGCGCTGTGACGACGGATGATCATGATGACCGTACCGATGTGCACGCGCTCCTCCGGTAGCCCCGGGAAAGCTGGCCGCCGTCTGCGGTCTAACGTCCGGTACTGACTCTCAACGTAGACCGGCATCAAGAAACTAGCAAGAGCTTTCCGGAAACTGGTAACCTATAAGGGTGCCGAGCTGGACGTTCCTGACCAACCACGCCAGGGTCTTGCTGTGCGTCGCCCACGACCCCGGCGTGCGCCTGCGGGACATCGCGGCCAGCCTGGACATCACCGAACGCAGCGCCTTCGGCATCATCACCGACCTGGTCGAGGCCGGGTACGTGGTCAAGGAGAGGGACGGCCGCCGCAACCGGTACCACATCCAGGCGCACCTGCCGCTGCCGGAGCCGGCCGGCCGGGAGCGCACCGTCGGCGAGGTCCTGGCCCTGCTGACCGGCACGGACGCGGCCGTGACCTGAACGCCGGCGCGGCGGCCGCCGCGCCTGGCTGCGAGTTCTCGGCTATCTCGGCTGCATTCCCCGCGGGAGGCCGCGGTTACAGCGGCTCGCTGACCCACATCCATCCGCGTGACTCATCATGCACGGGCCGCACCAGGTGAGCACCTGACGAATCGGATAGCTGGGCAACGACCCGCAGCAGTTCGCGATGGTAGTCGCCGGGCCGGTGCTCATCATGATGGGTTCTGCCGCGAACCAGCGTCACCAGCGCGGCGTCGCCGCCCGCCAGCCGCGCCGTGACGTTGCCGTCGTAGCCCAGACTGACCGCGGCAATATCGCGGGCACGGATGATCTCGGTTCCGTCGTCCTTGGCCACCCAGACATCCGGTCCGTCCACGCCTGCCTCCTACGCTAGGCCGTCGCACGTGGCGACGCGTATCCCGCGGACCGCAGCCGGGCTCTCGGCGCGGCCAGGGGCTGCCGCCCGCGGGCGGCCGGGCGGGGTGAGGGCACGCGGGGCGGCCCATCATTCATGGGCCGCCCCGCGTGCGGGCCAGCTTAGATCGGGCGGACTTCCTCCGCCTGCGGGCCCTTAGCGCCCCGGGTGGCGGTGAATTCGACTCGCTGGTTGTCCTGGAGGCTGCGGTAACCGTCAGCCTTGATGGCGGAGTGGTGGACGAAGACGTCGGCCGTGCCGTCGTCGGGGGCGATGAAACCATAGCCCTTGTCGGCGTTGAACCACTTCACTGTGCCCTGAGCCATTGTGCTTTCTCCTGCTGAGACGACCTTCGGGACCCGCATGTGCCGGCCCCGGGCTGCCGCGGCCACCTGCCTGTTGGAAAGCCGGATCCTGGGACCCGTGGCGCCGCTGTCAGAACTCCGCAGGCGCTGTGACACGAACACGAACTTCTACTGCAACCAGAACCAGTAAACACCATCGCCCGGACTTCTCGCGCCCGGACACCTCGGGCCGCAGCTTCGCCTGGTCGAGGACGGCGCAACGGGCCTGCTGGTCTCCGCGGCCAGCTCGTGGGAGATCGCCATCAAGAACCGGCTGGGGCGGCTGCCGCTGCCGGAGCCGCCGGAGCGCTATGTGCCCAGCCGGCTGCGCGCCGTCGGCGCCGAGCCGCTGGCCATCGAGCACGCCCACGCGCTGGCCGATCGCCCGCCAGCTCACGCCCGGGCAGCTCAGCCCGCTCACCCCGCGAGCAGTTGACGCAACCAGACGGTTGCTATATTATCGCAATCGACCAGTTGCTATAGATCGGGCTGCGCGGCCGGCCCGCCGCGGTGCGCAAGGCCCGGGAAGGGAGTGATCATGGCTCAGGTAGCGGTCAATGAGGCGGTCGATCAGCTCGTGGCAGAGATAACGGAGGCCTGGAACGCAGGTGACGCCCGGGCGTACGGGGCTCGTTACAGCACAGACGGGACGTTCACCAATACCAACGGCACCATCGACCTGGGCCGCGACGACGTCGTCCGCACCGCCGAGGAGGCCTTCCGGGGGATCCTCGCGGGAACGAAGGTATCGCTGGCGGTGCGGAAGCTACGCCTGATCCGCCCGGACGTCGCCGTCGCCGACCTCGACACCCACGTCTCCGGCCTGCCGGTTGCCGGTAACGGGCCGGGCGGGGAGGTGCGCATCTCACAGATGCTGGTTCTGGTGGAGGAGGACGGCCGCTGGTGGATCACCGCCCAGCACAACGCCATGCAGCCGGCGGGCGGTTAGGGTCAGCCACGGCTGAGGCCGGCACGGGCGGCTTGTTCGTGGCGCGACGCGGGGTGCCACGGCTCGTTCGGCAGAAGTAATCCCGAACGAGCGGTGGTGCCTCCTTTCCTCCGGTTGCCCGGGCGCGGCGTGGCCGCGGGCGAATCCCGGCGCGGGCGCGTGCCCGGCGCGCGCGCCGGTGCCCGGGCAGGGAGCGCGATGATTGTAGCTGTCGTCTTCGGCCGGCGAAGGGACCGATCGTGAGCCAGGACAACGGCGGCGGCCCGGCAGTGACCCTCGGCCTGTTCGACTGGGTGGACGCCGACGGGGTGCGCGAGGCCGGGCAGCTGTACCGGGAGCGGCTTGACCTGCTCGCCGACGCCGAGTCCGGCGGGTTCGACATCTATCACCTGGCCGAGCACCACGGCACGCCGCTGGGCCTGGTGCCGTCGCCGAGCGTGTTCCTCGCCGCCGCCGCGGTGCGCACCACCCGGATCCGGCTGTGCCCGCTGGTCTACGTGCTGCCGCTGCACCACCCGGCCCGGCTGGCGGAGGAGATCGCCATGCTCGACCAGCTCAGCGGCGGGCGGCTGGAGATCGGGTTCGGCAAGGGCGGCAACCCCTATGAGCTGCTCAGCTACGGGGTCGCCCCGGCCGATGCGCAGCGGCGCTACGACGAGACCCTCGACGCGGTGCTGCGCAGCCTCGACAGCGGCACCATGGGCCCGGACGGCACCCGGATGCCGGTGCGCCCCCGGCAGGCACCCCGCCCGCCGCTGTGGTACCCGAGCAGCAACCCGCGCAGCGTCGCGGCTCTCGGCAGCCGCGGGATCAACACCATCCTCGGTTTCAGCTTCAGGTCCCCCTCGATCCAGGAGACCCGGCGCTGCCGGGATGAGTACGTCGCCGGCCTGGCCGCCGCCCCGCCGGGCGCGCTGACCGGCGGCGCGGGGACGCCGGCGCCGCGCTTCGGGATCATGCGCAACATCTACGTGGCGGAACCGGACCGGGACGCCCGGGACCGCGCCGCCGAGGCGATGGAGGTGTTCTACCGGCAGTTCACCGCGGTGTGGCGGCGCCACGGCGATCCGCGCTTCGCCGAGCCGCAGGACTTCGGCCGCGCCATCGACGAGGGCCGGGTCATCGCGGGCTCGGCCGCCGCCGTCCGGGCCAGGCTGACCGGGATGATGCGGGCATCGGGGTGCAACCACTTCGCCGGCGCGTTCGCGTTCGGCTCGCTGAGCCTGGCCGAGGCGCGCTCATCGCTGCGGCGGTTCGCCGAGCAGGTCGCCCCCGCGCTGCGCGACCTCGACCCCGGCTGACGCGGTCGGCGCCCGGCTGACGCGGCTCTACCCGGCAGCTGGCCGGTTACGGAAATGCCCCCGTCCGGGACTTGAACCTGGACCCGGGTCCAGGTTTTACCGTGGCTTCATGAGCGCTCAGCAGGCTCGTGGCGGACTGTCGATCACCGAACTCGCCGCCCGCGCCAGCGTGCGGCCGGATACCATCCGCTACTACGAGCGGACCGGGCTGCTGCCCGCCCCGGCCCGCACCGCCGGCGACCACCGCCGCTACGACGAGCAGGCCCTGGACCGGCTGCAGTTCATCCGCGGCGCCAAGCGGCTCGGACTGCGCCTGAACGCCATCGCCGAACTGCTGGCACTGCGCGACACCGGGCAGTGCCCATGCGAGCCGGCAGCCAGGCTGCTGCGCCGCCGCCTGGCCGAGATCGAGGCCGAGATGGCCCGGCTGGCCGGGCTGCGCGGCCAGCTGGCCGCGATGCTCGACGCCATCCCCGGCCCTGCTTGCCCGGATCCGGCACCGGGCACCTGGCGGCCGGCCGACGCGCGGGATGGCGGAGCGGGCCTCGAAGCCGTCAGCGCCTGCTGCCCGCCCGGCCCCGGGACCGAAGGGAGGTGAGGCCCGATGCGGTGCCCGTGCTGCGGCGACCCTGAGTGCTGCGGCTGCTGCTGCGACCCCGGTTGCTGCCCTGGCTGAATCCTGGCGGCCGCGTCCTGCCCCGAGGCGCCAGGGCAGGACGCGGGCAGCAGCGTGCCGGTGAGCAGCCCGGCGGACAGGCCGCGGCAGCTTCCGGCCGCGGCTGCGCCGATGACCGGGCGGGAAGGCACTGACCTGTCCCCCGCCGAGGCGGCGGACCACGCCCCGATCATGAGGAGGCAGGCCGATGAGCAGCGGCCAGGAGCACGCGCACGAGATCACCTCACCCGGACGCCCGGAAACCGTCGAGGTAGCCGACGGCGTCTACGCCTACGTCCAGCCGGACGGGACGTGGTGGATCAACAACACCGGGTTCGTGGTCGGGCCGCAGGGCGTCTTCAGCATCGACGCGTGCTCGACCGAGCGGCGCACCCGGGCGTACCTCGCGGCCATCGTGCCCGGCCACGGGCCGGTGTTCGAGGGCACCGCCCCGGTCGAGGCCACGCTCGACTACCTGCGATTCGCGCTTGATCTCGCCGAACGCGGCCGCGCGGCGGGCGTGTCCCCGCTGGAGGCGGCGCGCGAGGCCGACCTCGGCCGGTTCGTCGGGTGGCCGGACGCGGAGCGCATCGTCGGCAACCTCCACCGCGCCTACGCCGAACTCGGCGGGACCCCGCGCGGCGGCCCGATCGACATCATGGCGGCCCTGGCCGACATGGTCGCCTACAACGGCGGCAGGCCGCTCACCTGCCTGGCCTTATTCCCGCTGGGCCGGGCGGTGCCGGTGCTGTCGCAGGCGTCCGGCGGATCCGCAGGACCTGGCGGGCGTGCGGGAACTGGATGCCGTCCGCGCCGGCGACCCGGATGGCGCGCTTGACGGGCCGGCAGATGCTGGTCACGGGGCAGGCTCGGCCGCGTGCGCCCGGAGCGAAGGATCGCCCGGAGGCGACGGCGGCTGTGCCTGGGGTTCCCTGCCCGGCCGGGCGGGCAGGAACAGGCCGGCCATGATCGCCCCGGCGATGGCGACACCGCCGGCCGCCGCGCAGCCGCCGTGCAGGCTGTGCATGAAGGCGCCGCTCGCGCTGGTCGCCAGGGCGTGTCCCGCGTGGGTGAGGCCGGCTCGGGCAAGGACGCGTGACGCGGCGATCGCCGCGCCGACCGACGCTTTCGCCGCTGACGCGGCCTGCGGCGGCAGGTGGGCCGGGACGGTCGAGGCGAGACGGCTGGAGTAGAGGGACGCGGCGACGCTGCCGATCACCGCGACGCCGAGGGTGCCCCCGAACAGGCGGGTGGCGTCGTTGACCGCCGAGCCCGCGCCGGCCTTGGCCTTGGGGACCGCCCCCATGATGGCCTCGGTCGTCGGCGCGCTGGTCAGTCCCATCCCGGTGCCGAGGACGAGCATCTGCAGGGCGATCGTCGCATACGAGGTGGACGCCGAGACGGTTGCGGCCCACAAGATGCCCGCTGCGAAGAGCAGCAGGCCGCTGGCCACGATCACCTTGTTGCCGGCCCGGACGGCGAGCCTGGTGCCGGCGACCGAGGCGACGGCGACGGCGGTCGCGACCGGGAGGAGGCGGACCCCGGTGCCGAGCGGGCTGAAGGCCTTGATGAACTGGAAGTACTGGGTGACCAGGAAGATGAACCCCTGGAGGGCGAAGAACGAGATCGCCACCGACCCGCTCGCCGCGGTGAAGCGGGGATTGCGGAACAGCCCCACGTCCAGCATGGGGTGACCGGTCCGCCGCTCCAGGAGAACGAACAGGACCAGGAGCGCCACGCCGGCTGCCGTCGCCGACACCGCCGCGGCCGACCCCCACCCCCAGTCGGGGGCCTCGATGACGCCCAGGATGAGGACGGCCATGCCAGCCGACGACACCGCGAAGCCCCGCCAGTCGACCGGCGGGGTCCGCGGATCCCGCGAGGTGGGCACGGCCCGGGTCACGAGCAGCGCGATGACGGCGGCCGCCGCGGCCATGAATGCGAAGATGCTCCCCCACCAGAAGCGCTCCAGCAGCCAGCCGCCGACGATGGGCCCGGTGGCGATCCCCACCCCCGTGGTCGCCCCCCACAGCCCGATGGCCCTCGCCCGCTCGCCGCGCTCGGTGAAGACGTTCATCAGCAGCGAGAGGGTGGAGGGGAACATGAGGGCCGCGCCGAGTCCCATCACGGCCCGTGCCGCGATGAGCTCGCTCGTCGTGCCGGCGAGCGCCCCCGCCAGGCTGCCCGCCGCGAAGACGCCCAGGCCGGCCAGCAGCATGCCCTTCCGGCCCTGGCGGTCGCTCAGGCTGCCCGCCGTCAGCACCAGGGCCGCGAACACGAGGCTGTAGGCGTCGACCACCCACTGCAGCTGGGTGGTGGTGGCGCCGAGCGAGCGGACCAGGGTGGGCAGGGCGACGTTCACGATCGTGACGTCAACGCTGATCAAGAAGGCGCTCAGGCAAAGGGCCAGCACGATGGCCAGCCGCCGCCGGGCCGTGAACCGGGTTTCCATCCGTCTGCTCCCGTCGTGAGGGCCGGCTAGGGATACCGGGCGTCGACGACGGTGGTGACGCGTCCGGTTCCGACGTCGTACACGTGGCCGGAGACGCTCATTCCCGGCGGGAGCAAGGGTGAGGCGAGCAGGCGTTCGACATCGCGCCTGACGGTCGTGCGCGGGTCGGCGACGGCGGAGGCTTCCAGCGCCGCCTCGTCCACGCCGGTCGCCTCGGAGGCCTCGCGCCGGAAGCCGGGGTCGGCGAGGAGGCCGGTCCCGCATTCGGTGTGGTGGATGACCGCGACCCCGACGCTCCAATCGCTCGGGAGCTGCCCGCCGGCCAGCCTGCGGCCGAGGAAGGCGAGGTAGGCGATTTCCTCGATGACGGGCTGGGTGACGCGTCCCCCCGCGTTGCGCAGGACGGGGGCGTCGCCGAGCCTGAGCCCGAGGGTGATCGCGGGGTCGACCCGGTGGTCGAGGCAGGTGACGACGATCACCTGCGCGGCGGGCAGGGCGAGCGGCACCGGAGTGTAGCTGCGGGCGAACTGCTCATTGCGCTCGAGCAGCGGGGTCATCCTGCTGGTCATGGTGGCTGTGTTCCTCTCTGGCCGGTTAGTGGACAGTGACCACTAATTAGTGGACGCTGTACACCATACTTGCTCTAGTGGATGCTGTCCACTAATTTGTGGCTGTGACGACCGGCGGATCAGCAGCCGAGATAACCGGGGCCAGGCGGCGCCGCCCGCGCGGCGCCGTCCGCGACGGCCTGGTCGCCGCCGGGGTCGAGCTGGCCCGGGCCGGCGGCCCGGACGCCGTCGTGCTCCGCGAGGCCGCGCGGATGGTGGGGGTGGTGCCCAACGCCGCCTACCGGCACTTCGCCGACCGGGACGAGCTTCTTGCCGCGGTCTGCACGGCGGCGATGCGCGAGCTCGCCGCCCGCATGGCCGCCGGTACCCGCCGCGTGCGCGGCAGGTACGGCGATGCCGCCGCGGCCCGCCGCCGGCTGCGCGCGATCGGCCGGGCTTACCTGGAGTTCGCCCGCGAGGAGCCGGGCCTGTTCGCAACCGCCTTTGCCCTGCCCCGCCAGCACGCCTACGGCGCTCCCGACGCCGGGACACGGCAGGACCCCATGCCCCTGGATCAGCTGCGCGCCGTACTCGACGAACTGGCCGACGCCGGCGTCCTCAGCCGGCGGCGCCGGCCCGGGATCGAGTACCCCATCTGGTCCATGGTGCACGGGCTGGCAGTGCTCACCGGGCAGGGCCCTCTGCGTGACGCCCCCGCAGCCACCCGGCATCATCTTGAGGAACTCACCCGCGCCTTCGTCGACGCGGGCCTGACATGAGCCAGCAGCCGCCGGCTGCATCGCCAGGGCTTGCTGGCCGCGCAGGCGAGGCTCAGTCTCTCGGCAGCGAGCGGGGCAGCCCGAAGCGGGCCAGCAGCCCGCGGTCGCCGAAGCGGGTGAGCATGCTGACCTGGTTGCCGCGCAGGGTGAGCACCACGAGGCTGCTGGCCCGCCAGATCGGCGCGCAGGGGTCGGGGAGGTACAAGGCGAGGGCGGGCTGGCTGTTGGCCCGGGCGGGGACGAACTTGAACTCCTGGCCGCCGAGGTGTTCCCGGAGGAACCCGGCGATCGCCAGAGGCCCCCGGAACTCGATCGGCTCGGGCGGCATGGTGAGCCTGGCGTCCTCGGTCAGCAGGGCTACCAGCCGGTCGAGATCATCGCGCTGGAACGCGTCGACGAAACGCTCGACGACCTCGGCCTCGGCCGGAGAGCGTGGCAGCGGCACGTCGTGCGGGTCCCGGTCCGGGCGGATCCCGGCCCGGGCGCGGATGAGCGCGCTGTTGACGGCCGCCGGAGTCGTGGCGAGGATGCCGGCGACCTCGGCCGCCGGGAAGCCCAGCACGTCGCGGAGGACGAGGACCGCCCGCTGCTGCGAGGGCAGGTGCTGCAGGCCCGCCACGAACGACAGCGCGATCGACTCCCGCACGTCATAGCGGGCTTCCGGACCCGGGGTTACGTCGCCGAGCAGGTCATCCGGGTAGGGCTCGAGCCACCACGGGTCATCGGACCTCACCGGCAGTGTCCTTCCTGACTCAAGGGCCGGCAGGGCCGCCGCTTGCGGGCGGCGGGATTCGTCGCGCAGGTAGTTGAGGCAGCGGTTGGTGGCGATGCGGTACAGCCACGCCCGCAGCGCGCGGCCGTCGAACCGGCCGAGTGAGCGCCACGCGGCCAGCAGAGCCTCCTGGAGCACGTCCTCGGCGTCGTGGATCGAGCCGAGGATCCGGTAACAGTGCGCCAGCAGCTCGGCCTGGTAGGGGTCGATGAGCTCGCGGAAAGCCTCGCCGTCGCCGGCCTGGGCACGGGCAAGGGTCGCCTCGGTCATGACGGGACTGTCCTTTCGCCGGGTCACCCGGATAACGCTTCCTGACTGTGCAACACCGGCGGCGGCCTGGATTCATCGCCGAATCGGCAGCCCGGCCGGTGCTTCAACCGCTGAGACCATGACCAGTTTTGGATCGGAGACACACGTGACCTCAGTCGAGTCCGAGAACGACATCGGCAGCGGGGAGGCCGCGGCACCCGCCGAGGTGCGCCGCTGGCGGGCCTTCTCGCTGCTTGCCGTCGCGTTTCTCATGACGGTCATCGACCTGGCGATCGTCAACGTCGCGCTGCCGACCATCGGCCGCAAGCTGCACTTCCCCGAGTCCGACCTGCAGTGGGTGGTGACCGCCTACGCTCTCACGTTCGGCGGGTTCCTGCTGCTCGGCGGGCGGGCCGCCGACCTGCTCGGCCGCAGGCGCCTGTTCCTGGCCGGGCTGGCGATCTTCACCGGAGCATCGCTGGCCTGCGCGCTGGCCGCCGGCGACACGGTGCTGATCGTCATGCGCGGCGTCCAGGGGCTGGGCGCCGCGGTGGTGGTGCCCGCCGCGCTGTCCATCGTGATGAACATGTTCGGCGAGGGCGCCGAGCGCAACAAGGCGCTGGGCATCTGGGGCGGCATCGGCGCGGCGGGCGCCACCGTCGGCGTGCTGGCCGGCGGCCTGCTCACCCGGTACGCCGGCTGGCAGTACATCTTCTACCTGAACGTGCCCATCGGCGCGGCCGCGCTGCTGCTGGCCCGCCGGGTGGTGCCAGAAAGCAGGCTGGACGGCGCGCGTCGGCGCTATGACCCGCTCGGCGCCGTCGCCGTGACCGCGGCGCTGGTGCTCCTGGTGTATGCGATCTCGCAGGCGCCCACCGTCGGGTGGACGGCGGCCCGGACGCTGGCGCTGCTCGCCGCGTCGGCGGCCCTGCTGGCCGGCTTCGGAGCCCTGGAGACCAGGGCCGTGGCGCCGCTGCTGCCGCTGCGCCTGTTCCGGCTGAAGACCCTCGCCGGGTCGAACGCGGTCGGTTTCCTGCTGGGGGCCAGCTTCTTCGCCTTCATCTTCATCGCCACCTTGTATATGCAGCAGGTGCTCGGGTACTCGGCCCTGAAGACCGGGCTCGCCTGGCTGGCGGCCAGCGTCACCTCGGTCGCGCTGGCAGGCCTGTCGCAGATGCTGGTCACCCGCGCGTCGGCCAAGCTCGTCATGGCGGCCGGCATGGTCCTGATCGGCGCCGGGATCGTCTGGGGCGCGCAGGTGCCGGTGCACGGGCACTTCTGGGCCGCCCTCGCGGGCCCGCTGTTCGTGACCGGCGCCGGCACCGCCTTCGCCTTCATCCCGGTGTCGATCGGAGCGCTCGCCGGCGTTGCAGAGCGCGACGCCGGGGTGGCCTCGGGGCTGATGAACACCTCCCAGCAGCTCGGCGGGGCGATCGGGGTAGCGGTCGCCTCGACCCTGGCAGCGACTCGCTCCCGCGCCCTGCTGAGCCAGGGACACGCCGCCGCGGCCGCGCTGACCGGCGGATTCCAGTGGGCGCTGTGGGTCAGCGGGCTGGTCGGGCTGGCCGCAGTCCCCGTCACGTTCCTGCTCGTCCGGCGCACGGAACTGGCCCGGGCAGCTGCTGCTGCCCGGCTGCAGAAGGCCCCGGCATCCGCCGCCGCCGACTGACGCCGCGCCGGGGACTGCGTCTACCGCCTCAAGGAGGTCACATGCCCGCTACCGATATCACCGGAGTCACCGCGCTGGTGACCGGCGCCAGCCGCGGTTTCGGCCGCGGCATCGCCACGTCCCTGAGCCGGGCCGGCGCGCGCGTCATCGGGGTCGCCCGCGACCACGAGCAGCTGCAGCGGCTGCGTACCGAACTCGGCGGCTCGTTCATCCCGGTGATCGCGGACGCAGCCGCGCCGGTGACCGCCGGCCAGCTCATCGACGCCTACCGGCCCGCGATCCTGGTGCTCAACGCCGGCGCCGCCCCCGCTCGCCCGCCCGATTCACCACCATACCTGGCAGACCTTCAGCCAGAACTGGGACGTGGACGTGCAGCACGTGTTCCGCTGGGTCCGTGAAGCGCTGCTGAGCCCGCTCGACCCGGGCAGCACCGTCATCACGGTCTCCAGCGGAGCCGCCCTGCGCGGTTCGCCGCTGTCCGGCGGTTACGCGGGCGCCAAGGCCGCCATCAGGTTCATCACCGCCTACGCCGCGGATGAGTCCGAGCGGGCGGGCCTTGGCGTCAGGTTCCGCTGCGTGCTCCCGCGGCTAACCCCCGCGACCGCGCTGGGAGCGGCCGACGTCGCCGCCTACGCCGCCCGGCAGGGCGTCGATGTCGCCGGCTATCTCGCGGCGGCCGGGCCGGCCCTCACCATCGAGCAGGCGGGCACGGCGATCACCAGCCTGGCCACCGAACCTGGCCTCGATAAGGACGCCTATCTGCTGACATCATCAGGGCTGACTCCCGCGCCGTGAACGATACCGCTGCCGCCCCCGGCCAGCACGCCGGCGGGCTGGCCGGGTGGCCGGATGTGTTCATGGCTGGTACGGGCGGGCGAGCAGCCGCAGGCCGTCGCGGTAGGTCGGGCGGCCTTGTGGGCGCGCACGATGTCGGGATCGCGCGGGCCGGCCGACAGCGGCTCCTTCCGCCAGCCGCCCCGCCGGAGGCGGTGCTTGGCGATGCGGATCTGTCTCATCGGCGGCCTCTCACGATCCGGTCGGCGATCTGCACGCGCTGAACGGGCGGGAGGGCTCCGTCGTCCGGGGTGCGGCCTGCTGCCAGCGTGCCGCATCTGGGAGCGGAGGTCGTCCCGGGTACCGGTGAGATGTGCGGAATCCTGGCACGGTGAGCGGCCCGGCCGGCATGAGGGCGCCAGCCCCGGACCGGTGACGGTGCTGGTGACCGCACGGCCGTGGCCGCCCGAGGCGCTGCGGGCGGCGGATGAGCCGACCGCCCAGGGCCTGGCCGTGGTGCGGTACCTCATGGCACCCATGGGGTCTAGCGGCGTACCTTGAACCTCAGGTGCAGCACCCGGTCGCCCTGGATGACCACGTGGGGATCCTCCAGCAGGTGCTGCCTGTCGATGCTGCCGAAGTAGCGTTTGCCCGACCCGAACACCACCGGCACCACGTCCATCGCCACCTCGTCCACGAGGCCGGCCGCGAGGACCTGGCCGCCCACGTCGCCGGCGTTCACAGCGACGGTTCGCTGCCCGGCGAGCTCCTGGGCCTTGCCGATCGCAGCCGTCACATGATCGACGAAATGGCAGGACGCCTCGGGGTGCCAGCCCTCGGGCTTGGGCCTGTGGGATACCACGACCACGTGGTCGCCCGCGGGTGGCTGACCCTCCCAGCCGTTTACCAGGTCGAACAGGTGGCGGCCCATCACGATCGCGCCGATGGCCGCCCACATCGACCGGACGTACTGCGCCGATGCACGTGAGACCTGGAAGCCGCTTCCAGCGCCGGAGTGATCGTAGTGCCGGTCGCCGCCTTCGGTGACCGGGGTGTCTCCGCTGAAGTACCACTCGTGGAGTGGCCCGACATCGTCGTTCTCGTCGGCGATGAAGCCGTCGACCGACACCACGCTGTGCATGATGACTGTGCCCACAGGTTCCCCTCGAAGTCTCCTTGCGCGTTCCCCCCGATCTTGCCGCCCCGGGGGCGACTGGGCCGGTAAAAATCACTGGGCGGGCATCGGACCGGCATCCGGCGGGCGGCTCCTGGACCGGGGTGTCCCGCCGGTGTGCGACAATGGGAGCAGGCCCGGGGCATTCCGAACGCTGGCAGTCACGCCGGCGCCGTCCGCGGGCCGGGTTAGCCCGGCGCGCCATGCGCCAGGGATAGGACGGCCGAGATGTTCGGCTTCAAGATCGTTACCCAGTACGAGCAGGGCATCGTCTTCCGCTGGGGCAGGGCACTGCCCGGCATCCGCCAGCCCGGGCTGACCTGGGTCAACCCGTTCACCGATCGGCTGCGCAAGGTCAACATGCAGATCATCGTGGCGGCGGTACCCGGCCAGGAGGCGATCACCCGCGACAACGTCACGGTGCGGGTGGACGCGGTCGTCTACTACCGGGTCGTCGACCCGGTCAAGGCGATCATCAACGTGCAGAACTACGCCTTCGCGGTGTCCCAGGTCGCCCAGACCTCGCTGCGGTCGGTGATCGGCCAGAGCGACATGGACCAGCTGCTGTCCGAGCGGGACAAGGTCAACGCCCAGCTCAAGGACGTCATCGACACGCCCACCGAGGGGCCCTGGGGCGTCCGGGTGGAACGGGTCGAGGTCAAGGACGTCTCGCTGCCCGAATCGATGAAACGCTCGATGTCGCGGCAGGCCGAAGCCGAACGCGAGCGCCGCGCGCGGATCATCTCCGCCGACGGCGAATACCAGGCATCCAAGAAGCTGGCCCAGGCCGCCACCGTGATGGCCGCCGACCCGGCGGCGTTGCAGCTGCGGCTGCTGCAGACCGTCGTCGAGGTCGCCGCCGAGAAGAACAGCACCCTCGTCATGCCGTTCCCGGTGGAACTGCTGCGCTTCTTCGACCGCGCAGCCCAGCCCGGCGCCCAGGCACGGCCGCCAGCCGACGAGGCCGAAACCACGGACAGCCTGCCGCAGGTGACCGTACCCGAATTGCCCGTCCTCACGGCGCCAGCAAGCCTGCCAGGCGGCACCGTCGTGACCGCGCCGCTCAACGCAGCGCCGAAGACGCCAGCCAGCCGCTTACCGGCCACGCGGTCCGGTTTCCTAAAGGCGTCGCCATGGCGGCGCAGCCCCACGGATCGCCGCTACCTGCAAAGACGCGACGCGGTGCGCTACCTCAGCAGCTGCGCTGTACCTGGCTGACCACGACAGCGGTGCCAACGAGGATCGCGCCGTATGCGCGCGGTAGGTGCCCCCTCGCGGCGGCGGCCTCTCGCCGTGCCGCCGCGGACAACCCGGCCTGCCGGGTCGAAGCCAGTATCTCCTCCGCCGCGCCCAGCAGCTCATCGCGCTGAGCCGCGCGCACCTCTCCCCGGTGGAAGCGCGCCCAGACCGCGGCCGGAACCCTCGCACGGCACGGTGCATCGATACCTCCAGCCCCGACCAGAGCTTCGCTTCCGGCTTGAGCAGGCTCCGGGTCAGCTCGGTTTCGGCTGCGCGCCGAAGAGCTCGATGCCGCAACGGGCTGCCCCGCTGCGCTTAATACGCGCGTCGGCGGTAATCAAGGGGACGCGGAGGGCTTCGGCCAGGGCAACATACTGGGCGTCGTAGCCGGACAGGCTGGCGTGCAGGCTCTTGATGCGCGGCCACACGGGGAGGACGTCCTGACGCTCGATGGGAAACGCGCGGTAGCTGGACAGCGCGACGTCGGCTTCTCGTTCGGTGATCTTCTCCGCGCGCATGAGCCCGAGCAACGCGGAGATGATTTCTCCGTCGAGCACGTACGGCGCATACAGGGCCTGCGCGGCGGCCAGCCGCCGGGCAATGGATTCTCCGGCTGGCGTCCTCGCCGCTATCAGTTCGACCATGGCCGAGCAGTCGATGACGATCAGCGTCCGGCCCTGCCCTCATCGATGGCGGCGAGGATGTCCGCGCTGCTGATGTCGGCGGTGGCCCCCCTGCGGGCTTGCTCTACGGCCTCGGCCACGGTCGGTCTCGCGGCCTCTTTCTCGATCAGGCCGCGGAGATAAGCCTGCAAGGACTGGCCGGCCTGGGCTGCGCGGACCTTCATGACGCGCACGGCGTCGTCGGAAACGTCCCGTATGGTGAGCGCGGTCATGAATGCATTCTAGTGTCGTTGACTGCATTGTGAAGTCGTCGGAGTACTCAGGTCCGAGATGCCGGCCAGCTCGGCCACTTCGTCCCGGCGCAGCACGCACCCAGCACGTGCGGTTATCCGGTCCGCGGCGGTCAACCCCGCCTCACCGCCGGTGAGCGAGTTATGGAATTGTGATGGTATCATTTTCCCGTGGAAGCCACCATCGACCAAGCTGGCCGGGTCGTACTGCCCAAGCCCATCCGCGATGCCCTCGGGCTGCTGCCCGGCACGAAGGTCGACATCACGCCATACGGCGCCGGCGCGCAACTGCTGCCAGCCGGCCGGACGGCACGCCTGATCGAGGAGGACGGAGTGCTCGTCGCAGCAGGCGAGACTCCGGTCAGCGACGACGTCGTCTTCGGGCTGATCGATGCGGGCCGCAGGTGACGGTCGCGGTCGACACCAGCGTCGCTGTTCCGCTGCTGGTCCGCTCGCATCACGATCATGCCGCCGTGGTCCGCTGGTGGAACGGCCAGGAGATTGCGCTCAGCGGTCACGCACTCGCCGAGACCTACTCCGTCCTCACCAGGCTTCCCGGCGACGCACGTCTCACGCCTGCTGACGCCGCCCGGCTGCTCAATGCCCGCTTCTCTGCACCGCTCGTGCTCGGCCGCTCGCGGGCCAGCAAGCTGGCCGATACCCTGAGCCAGCTTGGAATCGCGGGCGGTGCCGTCTATGACGCGCTGGTGGCACTGGCCGCCAAAGAGCACGGAGCAGCCCTTGCCACAAGGGATGCCCGGGCATGTGGCACCTATGACACAGTGGGCGTGAAGGTGATCGTCGTCACCTAATCGCCGCCGTGGCCTGCACGCTCCCAGCAGGCCGCCGTCGTCCCGGCACTGGCCTGATCGCGGGCCGGCCTCGATGCTTGCCGCCGACGGCTCGGCGGCTGCGTGCGACGGATCCAGCACCAGCAGCGCAGGCAGCACGTCCACTCCCGGATCGGCGCGGCCCCAACTGCCGGTCACCCATGTGACCAGGCGGCAAGGCCGCCCCTGCGCCCTCGTCCTGCACAAGGCCGACGCGCTCTTCGCCCGCGAGCAGGAGACGCGGGCCACGGACGAAACAGGCCCGGAGCGGCCCGCCTCGCAGCGGAACCCCGGCGCTTGATCAGTGCGGCCCGGTGGCGGCCCGGCCGGCGGATAGCTGGCATCCCCGGGTCCTGGAATGCTGGCCCTCCTGGTGGCGCTGATCGCCGTCACCGTCCTCCGTCCGCCTGCTCCTCACCTGCCCTGGGGCGCCGACGGTCCGTGCGGGCCTCGGGCGTGCCGCGGCCGGCGGGGTTGGCGGAGCTGGCGGCGATGGTGCCGAGCAGGTCCAGGGCCTGGGCTGACGGCGTGCCGGGGTCGGCGTGGTAGATGACCAGGACCTGGCCATCGGTGCCGGCCACGACCAGCCGCTCGCGGTGCAGTTCCAGGTCGCCGACCTCGGGGTGGTGCATGCGGGCCAGGCCGCCCGCCGGCCGGACCACGTCGTGCCGTGCCCACAGCCGACGGAACCGGTCGCTCTTCATCGACAGCTCGCCCACCAGGGAGGCCATGCGGGGATCGTCGGTCTCGGTGCCCATTGCGGCGCGCAGCTGGCCGACGGCGGCCGCAGTCGACTGGTCCCAGTCCTCGTGCAGTTCCTTCTCGCCCGGGTCGAGGAACGCGGTTAGCAGCCGGTTCACACCCGGCCGCATGCCCGGTGACAGGGCCTGCGCCATCTGGTTGGAGGCCAGGACGTTCAGGTAGCGGTCCTGGACGAACGCGGGCATCGGGAGCGAGGCGAGCAGCCGCAGGGTGCCTGGCGGTACTTTCTCCGGGCGGCGGCGCGGTGCGCGCTTGGGGCGGGGGCGGGCGAGGGTGTGCAGGTAGGCTGCCTCGTCGGGGTCGAGCTTGAGTACCCGGCCGATCGCCTCCACGACCTGCACCGAGGGGGTGCGGTCGCGGCCTTGTTCCAGCCGCAGGTAGTAGTCTGTGCTGATCCCGGCGAGCATCGCGACCTCCTCCCGGCGCAGCCCCGGGGTCCGCCGGTGGCCGGTAACCTCCAGGCCGACGTCCTGCGGTCGCAGTTGCTCCCGGCGCGCTCGCAGGAACTCGCCCAGGGCGTTCGACGTGCTCATGTCCAACGGTAACCCGGTCCGGTGGTCTGGAGCCTGTCCCTGATTCTCCTAGGAGGATCTCGGTACTGCCTGCCTAAGGGGTTGCGGGTGACTGTGGAAGGGAGCATTCCGCTGGACCCCAGGGAGGGGACATCATGATGAAGCAGGTACAGCTCGGCGGCCTGACCGTGTCGGCCGAGGGACTGGGCTGCATGGGCATGAGCTCGGTCTACGGCGCGGCCGACTGGGACGAGTCCGTCGCCACGATCCGGCGCGCACTCGACCTCGGTATCACTCTGATCGACACCGCCAACGCCTACGGCCAGGGCCATAACGAGGTCCTCGTTGGCCGGGCTATCGCCGGGCGCCGTGATGAGGTGCAGCTCGCGAGCAAGGCCGGGATGGACTTCACCACCGGCCGGGGCAAGATCGTCATCCGGAACGACCCCGGTTACCTCAAGGCAGCCGCCGACGCCTCCCTGCTACGGCTGGGCACCGACGTCATCGATCTGTATTACCTGCACCGCGTCAATCCCGAGGTGCCGCTGGAGGACTCGGTCGGCGCGCTCGCCGACCTGGTCACGGAGGGCAAGGTCCGCTACATAGGGCTGTCGGAGGTTACCGGCGACCAGCTACGGGCCGCGCACGCGATCCACCCGGTCGCCGCGGTGCAGAGCGAGTACTCGCTGTGGACCCGCGACCCCGAGGCCACCGTCGTCGACGCCGCCCGCGACCTCGGGGTCGGGCTGGTCGCCTACTCGCCGCTCGGCCGTGGCTTCCTCACCGGCACCGTCGATGCCACTGCCCTGGGCGCCGACGACGGCCGGCGGCGCCTGGCGCGGTTCTCCGCCGACGCCGCGGCCGCCAACCAGGCCATCGCCGACAGGGTCAGGAAAATCGCTGACGCCAAGGGGGCCACCGCCGGGCAGGTCGCCATCGCCTGGACTGCCGCCCAGGGCCGGAGGCTCGGCATCCCGGTCGTCCCGATCCCCGGCACCAAGCGGGTGAAGTGGATCGAGGAGAACGCCGCCGCGCTCGACGTCCAGCTCACCGGCAGCGACCTCGCCGCCCTGGAGCCGCTGGCCGCCCATGTCAGTGGCGCCCGCTACTGAAGGGCCGGACGTGAGCAGCATCAACCCGGTCCTCCCGGCCTGCCCCGAGGATCGCCCGCGGGGCGCGGCCGTGGTCACCGGCGGCAGCCAGGGCATCGGCCTGGCCGCCGCCCTCGCCCTTGCCGCCCGCGGGTGGAAGGTGGCCATCCTGGCCCGTGGCGAGGAAGCCGGCCAGCGGGCCGCCGCCAAGCTGGGAGAAGGACACGCGTTCATCCCGTGCGACGCTAGCAGCGAGCCGGGCCTCCGGGCGGCAGCCGCCCGGGCGCAGCGGCTGCTCGGCCCCGTCGAGGTCATCGTCAACAACGCCGGCGGCGGCCTGCTGACCAGTGTCGACGACCTCACCTCCCGGCAGTGGGACGACCTGTTCGCGCTCGACCTCAAGGCAGCCTGGATCCTCACCCAGGCTGCGCTGCCCGGCATGCGGAGCATCGGCGGCGGAGCAATCGTCAACGTCGCCTCGATCCACGCCCACCTGACCCGCGCGGGCACCTTCCCCTATGCCGCCGCCAAGGCCGGCATGCTCGGCCTGACCAGGTCGATGGCCCTCGAACTGGCCGCCAGCAACATCCGAGTCAACGCCGTCTGCCCCGGCTACGTCGCCACCGGCGTCATGCTCCGCCAGTACCAAGCCCGGCAAGATCCCGCCGGCGACTGGGCACGCCTGGAATCAGCGCACCCGCTCGGACGCATCGCACAGCCGGAGGAGATCGCCGCAGTCATCGCCTTCCTCTGCACGCCCGCAGCCAGCTTCGTCACCGGCGCAGCCTGGAACGTCGACGGCGGCCTGAGCGCCAGGTTCGCCGGCTGATGAACCGCCCGACCTACTACGTCATGACCTCCTCCTGGGACCCCGGCCCGCCGGATCAACTGAATCACCCCGGGATTCCGTGACGACTCCGGATCAACCAGAGGATGGACTCATGCCAGCATCACGCAAGCCGCCGTCCACGTCTGGCGCGGTAGAGCCGGTAAAACGTTCCGCATAGCGGAGAATACCCAGCTACGTCAGCGCGCCATTTTCGCAGGTTGGCGGCAGGTATTGGGCTCGAACTGGCGTAGGCCGGGCCGACGGCTTTGCGGCCGGTCGCTCCTGGCCGGGGTGGATGCCGCTGACCTGGACGTACGCGGTTTGAGGCGCGATCTTGTCCCGTCGCTGTCCGCGGTCTGTCCGTGCGCCTGCGGGGCCTGCAGTCGTGCAGCCCACGCGCAGGTCAATCGCCATCGAGAGGTCGGCAAGCGCCGACCTCGATCAATTCGAGTCCGAGCTCTTCGACCCGGGCGAGCACGCCGTGCAGCGCGGCCTGGTCCGCGATGCCGCGCAGCAGCGTATCGCGGCCCTGTGCCGCTGCGCGCAGGGCGGGAAACGCCCGCAGCATTGCCGGGCCCAGGTGGCCGCGAACCCGGATCTGGTAGCCACCGCTTGCCATCGACCTACGCCTTGCCCGAAGACAGTGCCGTCGCGATCCGGGCCAGGGCAAACAGGCACAGCACGGCGAGCAGCAGCGAGAACGCGAGAACCGCGGGGAACGTCGCGATGAACTCGGTCAGCACGCCGACGCCGACCACGGGGATGATCAGGCCGACATAGCAGGCCGCGAAGAACGTGGAGACGACGTGCCCGCGCCGCTCGGGCGGGGCCAGCCGGTTGGCGGTGGCCAGGCTGCCGACGAAGATGGCGCCCACGGACATCCCGCCGGCGACCGTCCCGGCCAGGAACAGCGCCATCGAGGCCTGGGCCAGGGCAGTGAGGATCAGGGCGAGAGCGGCGAGGAACAGGCCGAGGCCGGCCAGCACGACCGGGCGGCTGCCGAGCCGGGACAGGGCGACCTGCGTGATCGTCCCGATCGCGAACAGGCCGAACACGACGGCGCCCTGGACGGCGTGGCTGCCGTGGTGCAGCACCCCGCCGATGAATCCGGGAACCAGCGAGCTGAACAGCCCGAGCAGGGCGAATGCGGCGAAGGTTGCAACGGCGGCGGCGATGAACTGGCTCCGCCCCCGTCCGGGGATACCCAGGCCGCCAAAGCGCACGCTGGGCCGGCGCCGGGCGGGTACGGTCTCCGGGACGAACCGCAGGCACAGCGCCGCGACGGCGAGCACCGCCAGGTATGCCTCGAACACCAGCGTGGTGGGATGCGGCGCGTACTGGGCGAGCAGCCCGGCGAACAGCGGGCCGAGGCCGAGGCCGCCCATGTTCGCGGCCGTGGCCACCAGCGAGGGCCGACGCCCCGCGGCCGGGCTCAGCTCGGTCAGCATGGCCGTCGCCGTGCCGGTCATCAGCCCGGCGGCCAGCCCGGACAGGATCCGGCCGGCCAGCAGCACTCCCTCGCCGGAGGCGAAGATGAACGCGAGCGTGCTCAGCGCGGCGGCGCCGAGCGCGACGGCAAGCACCGGCCTGCGCCCGGCCTGGTCCGAGGACCGCCCGGCAAGCAGCAGGGTGGCCAGCACCGTGGCGGCGTAGACAGCGAAGATCACCGTCACCATGGCGGCGGAGAAGTGCCACTGGGCCTGGTAGATGACGTAAAGCGGAGTCGGCAGGGTGGTGCCGAGCATGGTCGTGGTGAAGACGAACGTCAGCAGCCAGAACGCGATACGGCCGCGACTCGCCCGGGCGCCGGGCGCCCGGTCGGGCATCGGGGTCACCGGGCCGCGGCTGGTGGTTCCGGTGATAGCGACGGAAGTCATGAGAGGCTCCGATTGCACTTGGCTTTGCTTGGGTGTCAGCCAGCGTCACGCCGCGCGTGGTGAGCGGGCATCACACCGCCGGGTGATTGCGCCCTGCCGACCGACGGCGGACGAAAAGTAAGATGAAGGCCAGCCTGTCGAGGAGAGGCGAGGCACCATGGCGCCTGCCAGCAGGTCTGGAGCCGTCAGCCCTCCGGCCAGAGGGCCGGCTGGAGTCATCCCCAGGCCAGACCTTTTCGGGCTGCTCAGCGGCGCGGGGCGGGTGGCGGTCGTGTCGGCGCCCGCCGGAAGCGGCAAGACGTCCCTGCTGCGCTCGTGGATCGCCGGGTCGGGCCTGACCCGGCGCGCCGCCTGGGTCGCGGTCCAGGGCGAAGAGCGCGACCCGCAGCGGTTCTGGCTGTCGGTGCTCGCCGCGCTGCGGGAGACGACGGCAGGGGCGAAGCTGGTGCGGCCGCTGACGGCCGCGCCCGACCTGGACGGCGGCTCGGTGGTGGAGCGGCTGCTCGCCGATATCGGCGGGCTCGGAGAGCAGGTCTGGCTGGTCATCGACGACGTGCACGAACTGCGCTCGGCCGAGGCCCAGCGCCAGCTTGAGCTGCTGATCATGCGCGCGCCGACGACGCTCCGGCTGGTGCTCGCCACCCGCCACGACCTGCGGCTCGGCCTGCACCGGCTGCGGCTGGCGGGCGAGCTGACCGAGATCCGGGCGGCCGACCTGCGCTTCACCCGTCCCGAGGCGAAGGCACTGTTCGGCGCGGCCGGGATCACGCTCTCCGACCGGGCGCTCGGATCGTTGTACGAGCGGACCGAGGGCTGGGCGGCCGGGCTGCGGCTGGCCGCGCTGTCACTGGCCGACCATCCGGACCCGGACCGGTTCGCGGCCGAGTTTTCCGGCGGCGAGCGGACGGTGGCGGAGTACCTGCTGGCCGAGGTGCTCGACCGGCAGGGCGAGGCGGCCCGGCGGCTGCTGCTGCGCACATCGGTGCTCGACAGGGTCAACGGCGAGCTGGCTGACCTGCTGACCGGCGGTTCCGGCGGGGAAAGGACGCTACACGAGCTGGAGCGGAGCAACGCGTTCGTGGTCGCGCTGGACGCGGGCCGGTCCTGGTTCCGCTACCACCAGCTCTTCGCCGAGCTGCTGCAACTGGAGCTGCGCGGCAGCGCCGCAGACGAGCTGCCCGCGCTGCACGCCGCGGCGGCGGGCTGGTTCGCGGGCCACGGGCACCCCGTCGAGGCGATCCGGCACGCCCAGGCGGCGCAGGACTGGGACCTGGCCGCCCGGCTGCTGTCGGACCAGTGGGTCGGCCTCGGGTTCGGCGGGCTCGGCGCCACCGCGCACGAGCTGCTCACCCGGTTCCCGGCCGACGTGCTCACCGGCGATGCCGAGCTGGCGGCGCGAATGGCGGGCGTTGAGCTGGGGCGAGGGTCCTTGGAGAAAGCCGAACGGTTCGTTGCCATCGCGTCCCGGGGACTGGACTTCGTGCCCGCGGGGCGGCAGGAGCGGGTGCGGGTGATCCTCGCCGTGGTGCGCATGCGGCTGGCCCGCCAGCGCGGGAACCTCCCGGCCGCGGCCGAGCAGGCGCACGCCCTGCTCGCCGCCGCGGGGACCACGGGCCAGGCGTGGTCCGGGCTCGGCGACGACCTGCGGGCGCTGGCGCTGGTCAACCTCGGCATCGCCGAGGTGTGGACCGGGCGCCTGGACGAGGCGGACCGGCACCTGGAGGCCGGCGTTGAGCTGGCGCGCCAGATCGAGCGGCCCTTCCTCGAGATCACCGGGCTGGCGCACTGGGCGCAGCTGGCAAGCTGGCGGTTCTTCCCATCCGGCGAACAGCGGGGCAGGCAGGCGGTCGAGCTGGCCGCGCGGCACGGCTGGACCGAGGAGCCGGTGGCCGGCGTGGCCTACCTGGCGCTCGGCATGGCGATGGTCGCCCAGGGACGGCTGGCCGAGGGCCAGCAGTCGCTCGACCACGCCGAGCGCACACTGCGGGCCGAGGTCGAGCCCGCAGCCGGCATGCGGCTGCGCTATGCGCGCGGGCTGCTTGACCTGGTCAGCGGGCGCTCGGAGGCCGCGCTGAGCGCGTTCGGGGCGGCCGAACGGCTGGCCGGGCAACTGGTCACCGAGCACGCGCTGGCCCGGCGGCTGCGCTCGCACACGCTGCAGGCACTGGTCCGGCTGGGCAGGACGGAGCGCGCCGAGCAGACCATCGCCGGACTGGCAGCGCCGGAGCGGGACAGCGCGGAGATACGCAACGCCGTGGCGGTGCTCCGGCTGGCCCGCGGCGATCCGGCGGCGGCGAGCGCCGTGCTCGGCCCAGTCATCGACGGCACCGTACCGCTGCGCAACGCGCACCTGTGGGACGTTCAGGCGTTCCTGCTTGAGGCGACAGCCCGGGACGCCCTGGGCGACGCGGGAGCTGCCAGGCGCGCGCTGGAGCGCGCCCTCGACCTGGCAAAGCCGGAAGGCCTGCTGTTCCCGTTCCTGCTCGACGCCGCGCCCGGGCTGCTTGAGCGGCACCGCAGGCTCGGCACCGCGCACGCGGGCACGATCACTGAGATCCTGAACAGGCTGGCCGGCGTCGAGCCGCGAGCCGGCGTGAACCCGGAGGCCGGCGGGGAGCGGGGCCTGCTCGAGCCGCTCAGCCGCAGCGAGGTCCGGGTGCTGCGCTACCTGCCCACCAGGCTCTCCGCGCCCGAGATCGCCGAGCAGCTGTACCTGTCGGTGAACACCGTCAAGACTCACATGCGGCACGTGTACGACAAGCTGGGCGTGCACCGGCGGCACGAGGCCGTCGAGCGGGCCCGGGCGCTCGGCCTGCTTGCCCCCGCCGCGCGCAGGGCCTGATCGCCGCGGCCTTGATCAGCGCGAATCACCTGGCCGGGTGACGCCTGCTCACCCTCCCGTGCGTGACGCTAGAGCCGACTGAACAGAGCATCTTTGTCTTGGAGGAGCACGACATGCACATGGTGAGGCTGGGCCGCACCGGCCTGGCGGTGACCCCGCTTGCGTACGGTACCTGGCAGTTCGGCGGGGACTGGGGCCCGGTCGACGAGCGGGCCGCAGTGGCAGCGGTCGAGCACGCCAGGGCGCTCGGCATCAACTTCTTCGATACCGCGCAGGCCTACGGGTTCGGCCAGTCCGAGCGGCTGCTCGGCCGGGCGCTCGCCCCCGAACTGCGCTCGGCGAGGGAGCAGGTGGTGATCGCCACCAAGGGCGGGCTGCGGATGGACGGCCACCAGCTGGTCCGCGACGCCAGCCCGGCATGGCTGCGCAAGGGCGTCGAGGCCAGCCTGGATGCGCTCGGCACCGACTACATCGACCTGTACCAGGTGCACTGGCCCGACCCGGTTACGCCCGTCGGCGAGACGGCCGCCGCGCTGGCCGGGCTGGCCGACGAGGGGCTGATCCGGCACGTCGGTGTGTCCAACTACACCCCAGCCCAGATCGAGGAGTTCTCCGCCGTCCTTCCCGTGGAGACCATGCAGCCGCCCTACCACCTGTTCCGCCGCGACATCGAGGCCGACCTGCTCCCCTACGCTGCCGGTCACGACATCGGCGTGCTCGCCTACGGGCCGCTGGCGCACGGGCTGCTCGGCGGGACCATCACCGCGGCCACCACCTTCGGTCGCGGGGACTGGCGCTCGCGCAGCCCGGCCTTCGCCGGGGCAGGGTACGCCCGCAACCTAAGTGTCGTCGCGGAGCTGCGCGCCTTCGCCAGCCGCCGCGGCGCCACGATCGCCCAGCTCGCGGTGGCCTGGGTGCTCGCCCACCCGGCTGTCCAGGTCGCCATCGTCGGGGCGCGCACCCCGGCCCACCTTGCCGAGAGCCTGGGCGCTGCGGACCTGAGCCTGAGCCAGGCCGACCTAGCCGAGATCGACCGCATCATGGCCGCCGCCGTCCCGTTCGGCGGCCCCAGCCCGGAAGGAATGTCATGACCACTCAGCTAGCAGCGCAGCAGAGCACGCCGGACAGCCCCGGCCCGGCCCGGCGGACGCCGCCGATTGCGTTCCTCGGCATCGGGCGGATGGGCGGCCCGATGGCGGCCAACCTGGCCAGGGCCGGCTTGGAGGTGCGGGCGTGGAACCGCACCGCCGGCCGGGTCGGCGCCGTCGCCGAGGACGGCGTGATCCCGGCGGCCAGCCCGGCGCGCGCCGTGGACGGCGCCGGGATCCTCATCACGATGCTGGCCGACGGGCCGGCCACCGAGCAGGTATGGCGCGGGCTTGCGGGTGGGCTGGCCGAGAACCCCGGCCTGATCTGGGTGCAGATGGCCACCGTCGGCCTTGACTGGACGCAGCGGTTCGCCGACGTGGCCGGGCGGCACGGCGTGAGCTTCTTCGATGCGCCGGTGTCCGGCAGCCAGGGGCCCGCCGCGGCCGGGGAACTGGTCATCCTGGCCAGCGGCCCGAGCGGGCTGCGGGAGGCCGTCGCGCCGGTGTTCGACATCCTAGGACGGGCCACCGCCTGGCTCGGCCCGGCCGGCAATGGCACCAGGGCCAAGCTGGTGCTCAACAACTGGCTAGCCGACCTCGCGGAGACCACCGCGGAGAACCTCTCCTTCGCCCGTCGGCTCGGCCTAGACCCCGGCGCTCTGATTGATCTACTTGAATCGACCCCGCTGGCGGCTCCGTACGCGATGCAGAAGGCCCGCGTCATGCTCGCCGGAGACTTCGCCCCCGCCTTCGCGCTCAAGCACGCGCTCAAGGATGCCGACCTCGCGGCCCGGGCGGCCAGGGAAAGCGGCGCCGAACTCCCCCTCACCCAGGCGCTGCTCCCGCGCTGGCGCCGCGCCGCCGCAAGCGGCCACGCCGAGGACGACGTCGCCGCCATCTACACCACGCCGTGACCGGCGTGGCCGCTCAGGGTGCATCGCTGGCCACACCGGAATCCAACGGGAGATATCTCCCGGGCGCGTAGAGGAGTTACGTAGCCGACTTGGGCGGCGCCCGTCAAGCCGGGACACGCCGCCTGTGCGGTCCGTCCGCAGAAACCGACGGCCACACCGACCTTCCTGGGAAGGATGCCGTCTGCTTATCTGCCCGTGGCCCCTGCAACACAGCGCCTCGCAGCGGGACAAGGCGATACGCGCCAGGACAGAGAAGAACTACGGCCGTCCTGATCACCGATCATGACGGCTGGGCCGTCCCGGAGGTCGTCGCCGGGTACCGGCCCCGATCGGGGGCCGGGTGTGCTCCCTCCGGCAGATGAACGACACCCGCGCCGCTGGTCTTAAGCTCAAACGGCGTTGGGACGAGCCCCGTCGGGTGCGTCCCCGCCGTCGGGCGAGTGCCCGGGCGCTCACGATTCCCGTCGGCGCCTGGCCGTCAGGCGGTGATGCGGCAGCCCGAGAAACCGTTCCGCGATCATATTACGGAACAGCTCTGTCGTCCCGCCGTAGATCGATGCCGCCGGCGCTTGCCGCAAGCGGCGTTCTACGAGCCCGTCCGCGACGGCACCGGCCTCGCCGTGAGCGAGCACCGAGGCCGGCCCCAGGAGACCGAACAGGCGAGCCGAGCACCGGTTGAGCAGCTCCGACGCCAGCAGCCGGCGCATGGGCTCCGGTGTTATCGCCGCGACCTCAGCGTCCAGCGCGCTGCGGGCGAGCGCCTCGGCGACGTCGTCGCGGTCGATGGGCCGCTGGCCGTCGGGGCGTGAGCCGTCCGCTTCCGCCCGCGGCAGGTCCAACCGGGTGACCGCCGCCCGGTCCAGCGATCCGGAGCCGACCGCCACCAGCCCTCGGCGCAGCTCCAACACGGGGAGGGCGGCGAGCATCCTGACGATGCGAGCGGAATGCGGCGCTGAGGCCCAATCAGGCGCCTCGAACGAGATCCGGCGCAGAGTGACGTAGTTCATGCGCTACAATGTAGCTATGACTGTTCCTGTTTCGATCCGGTTCAGCGCGCCACTCTTGGACCGCCTGCGTCACCGTGCCCAGGCGATGACCGGGGCGAGCGTCGCGGGGCTCGCGCAGCGGCTCATCGACGAAGGACTCCGGATGAGCGATCATCCGGGCGTGATCTTCAAAGATGGAGCCACGGGGCGGCGTGCCGCCCTGGCGTACGGCCCCGACATCTGGGAGGTCATCAAGTTCCTGCGGGAGGTGGATGAGCGCGGCCCGGCCGCTTTCGACGCCGCCGCGGAGGTGTTCGCTGTCGATGCGAGCAGGATCAGCGCCGCCATCAGCTACTACGGCGACTATCAGGAAGAGATCGACGCGGAAATTGCGGAAGCTGATGCCGCCTCAGCCCAGGCCGAGCGCGCCTGGCGCCTTCAGCAGCAGCTGATCGCATGACGGAGTCGCCGCCAGTCCGGCTGCTACTGGACGAGATGTTCTCACCCGCCGTGGCGGCCGAACTGCGTAACCTCGGGCACGACGTGATCGCCATCGCTGACCAGCCCGAGCTGCGCTCCAAGAGTGACGAAGAGGTGTTCGCCTGGGCGTGTGCCAACAAACGATGGGTGCTCACCGAGAACGTGAAGGACTCCCGACCCATCTTGCTGCGTGCTCTGCAAGGTGGGTTGCCTGCTTGCGGGCTGGTGTTCACTAGCAGTCGCACTTTCCACCGGTCGAGGAAGAACCCTGGGCCGCTGATCGGCGCGCTTCATGCTTGGCTCAGCTCGGAGCCGCCGGCACCTTCCATCACCGAATGGTGGCTGATCGAGACCGAATAAGTACGCCACTTCGCGATACGTGGGATTGCCAGGTATCAGCACGAACTCAGCACGCGGCAGGGAAACGACGGGAACGAACCGGGAATAACGGGCAGGCGGCCAGTCCGGAGCCCAGCCGCCGCACCGGCAAGCCGCGCGGCACGGCAACCAGGGCCGAGCGCCGCGAACCGTCACTGACCTGCAACAACACGGCGCAGAACGTCACTTCAGCAGCTGCCGCGCCATCACCAGGCGCTGGATCTGGTTGGTGCCCTCGTAGATCTGGGTGATCTTGGCGTCACGCATCATGCGCTCGGCCGGGTAGTCGTTCACGTAGCCGTAGCCGCCGAGCAGCTGCACCGCGTCGGTGGTCACCGACATCGCCACGTCGGAGGCCAGGCACTTGCAGGCGGAGGAGAAGAACGTCAGGTCGGCGACCTGCTCCCCGACCATCGCCCGCTGTGACCTGGCCGCGGCCGCGTAGGTGAGCTGGCGCGCCGCCTCCAGCTTCATCGCCATGTCGGCGAGCATGAACTGCACGCCCTGGAAGTCGGCGACCGGGCGGCCGAACTGCCTGCGCTGCCTGACATAGCCGAGCGCGTAGTCCAGCGCGCCCTGGGCGATGCCCACGGCCTGCGCGGCGATCGTGATCCTGGTGTGGTCCAGCGTGCGCAGCGCGATCTTGAACCCCTCGCCCTCGGCGCCGATGAGCCGGGACGCCGGGATCGCGCAGTCGTCGAAGTACAGCTCCCTGGTCGGCGAGCCCCTGATGCCCAGCTTGTGCTCCGGCGAGCCGAACGAGAAGCCGTGATCCCCGTCCTCGATCACGAACGCGGAGATGCCGTCCGGGCCGGCCCCCGGGTCGGTGACCGCCATCACCGTGTAGTACCTGGACACCCCGGCGTTGGTGATCCAGCGCTTCACCCCGTTCAGCACGTAGCCGGAGTCGGTGCGCCGCGCCCTGGTCTTCATCGCGGCCGCGTCCGAGCCGGCCTCCGGCTCGGACAGCGCGTAGGAGAACATCGCCTCGCCGCGCGCCACCGGCGGCAGGTAGGCGGCCTTGACCTCCTCGGACCCGGCGAGCAGCAGCGGCACCGTGCCGAGCTTGTTCACCGCCGGGATCAGCGAGGACGACGCGCAGGCCCGGGCGACCTCCTCGATGACGATCACGGTGGCGATCGCGTCGGCGCCCGCGCCGCCGTAGGCCTCGGGGATGTGCACCGCGTGCAGGTCGGCCTTGACCAGCGCCTCGTACACGTCCCAGGGGAACTCGCCGCTGCGGTCCACCTCGGCGGCGCGCGGCGCGATCTTGTCCTCGGCCAGGGCGCGCACCGACTCGCGCAGCGCCTGGTGCTCCTCCGACAGCGCGAACGCGGGGAAGCCTTCGGTCATGCCACGATGGTAAGCCGGCCGCGGCGTCCCGGCGCAGGCGCGCCTGGCCTCCGCCGTACGGTGCCCTGCCCCCCGCCGCCGTCACGGCGCCTGGCCGCGGACGGCGATGTCGTAGATGCTGGCCTGGTAGGTGCCCGCGTTGTCCGGGGGCAGCCTGGTGAACCAGATCAGCAGGTAGCGGGCGCGCGCGGGCGAGGACAGCGACAGCTGCACGGTGCCGCCCGCGCCGGACGACCTCGCCACCGTGGTCAGGTCCGACGGGCTGGCGCCGGCCCGCAGCTCGAAGTCGGCGCCCGGGTTGCCGCCCAGCGCGATCCTGACCGAGGTGACGGTGACCGTGCGGCCCATGTCCACCAGCAGGCCGGTCCCGTCGTACAGGTTGCCGAACTCCGGCGTGGTGTACCAGTCGGTGTGCCACGGCGTGGCCGGGTTGCCGCTGAGCGCGAGCGCCGCCTGCTGCGGGTCGTCGCCGCCGCCGGGGCCGAACGCGGCCACGCTGGCCGGGGTCAGCGCCGCCGCCGGCGTCGCGGCGGGCGAGGGGGTGCGGGCCGGGGCCGGCGAGGCGGAGGCCGGGGAGGCGGAGGCCGGGGCCGAGCCGGACCCGACGGCCGCGCCGGAGCCGGCCGGCGACGGCCCGGGAGTCGCGCCGTGCCGGCCCGCGGTCCCCGGATGCCGGGCGGCCGCCGCGGCCGCGCCGCCGGCGCGGCCCGCGCCCGCGACCAGCTTGTAGCTGGCGAAGCCGATGACCGCGAGCAGCGCCGCGGCCAGGATCGCCGCCCACCGCACCCGGCGCCGCTCGCGGGCCCGCAGCGGCATGCGCGGCCGGAACGCCTCCGCCGCCGTCATCTGCTCGGCGCTGCCCCACGTCGAGTCGAACTCCTCGATCAGCGGCGCGGGGTCCTCCCCCACGACCTGGGCGATGGCGCGGATATGCCCCCGCGCGTAGAAGTCACCGCCGCAGGAGGCGTAGTGGTCCCGCTCGATGTCCCTGATGATGGTCTGCCTGACCCGGGTGCGGCGGCTGACCTCGTCAACGGTCAGCCCGGCCCGGCGGCGGGCCGCTGCCAGCGTCGCGCCGACGCTCACGAGAGCCTCCCAGCGCTGCGACCGATTCCTTTGTCCTAGGTTGCCCGCGATACCGGCCCGCCGTCCAGGGCGGCTATCCGGGACCGCTGCCGCCGTGTTCCCCGGGGCCGCCGCCGCGGCCGGAGGCGCGCAGCGCCGCGCCCCTGGCCCGGGCCTGGGCGGCAAGCTGGTCGGCGAAGGCGGCGAGCCTGGCGCGCAGCGCGCGGCCGTCCGGGCCGGGGGCCGCGGCGAGGATGCGGACGGCCAGCAGGCCGGCGTTGCGGGCGCCGCCGACCGCGACCGCCGCGACCGGTATGCCGGCCGGCATCTGCACGATCGACAGCAGCGAGTCGAGGCCGCCCAGGTTCGCCAGCGGCACCGGCACCCCGATCACCGGCAGCGGCGTGACCGAGGCGAGCATGCCCGGCAGGTGCGCCGCGCCGCCGGCGCCGGCGATGATGACCCGCAGCCCGCGGCCCTCCGCGGACGCGCCGTAGGCGATCATCTCCCGCGGCATCCGGTGCGCGGAGACCACGTCGGCCTCGTAAGCGACCTCGAATTCCTCCAGCGCCTCCGCGGCGGCCCGCATCACCGGCCAGTCCGAGTCGCTGCCCATCACGATCCCGACGACGGCGGGCCCGGTCACGGCCCGTCCTCCCTGCCCCAGCGGAGGTAGCTGGCGGCGCGGCGAGCCCGGTCCGCCACCGCGCCCGGGTCGTCTCCGGTCACCGTGACGTGGCCGATCTTGCGGCCCGGCCGCGGCGCCTTGCCGTACATGTGCACCTTGACCGCCGGGTCGGCGGCCATCACGTGCACGTACCTGTCGTAGACGTCCGCGTCGTCGCCGCCGAGCACGTTGGCCATGACGGTGACCGGGGCGGCCAGCGCCGGGGACCCGAGCGGCAGGTCGAGGACGGCCCGCAGGTGCTGCTCGAACTGGGAGGTGCGCGCCCCCTCGATCGTCCAGTGGCCGCAGTTGTGCGGGCGCATGGCCAGCTCGTTGACCAGCAGCCGGTCCGGGGTGGAGAACATCTCCACCGCGAGCAGCCCGGTCACCTCCAGCTCCGCGGCGATGCGCAGCGCGAGCTGCTGGGCCTGCGCCGCGCGCCCGGGCGCCAGGCCCGGTGCGGGCGCCACCACCTCACGGCAGATGCCGTCCCGCTGCACCGTCTGCACCACCGGGTACACCGCGCCCTGCCCGTGCGGCGAGCGCGCCGCCAGCACCGCGAGCTCGCGGTCGAACGCGACATGCTCCTCGGCGATCAGCGGCAGCCCGCTGGCGAGCACGGCGGCGGCCTCGGCCGCCGACCGGCACACCCACACGCCCTTGCCGTCGTACCCGCCGCTGACCGCCTTGAGCACCACCGGCCAGCCGCCGGCCGCGAACCGTTCCACCTCCGCGACCTCCCGCACCGGCGCGAACCGCGGGCAGGCGATGCCGAGGCCGGTCAGCCGCTGCCGCATGGCCAGCTTGTCCTGGGTGAACCGCAGCGCCGCGGCGGCGGGCCTGACCCGCACGCCGGCCCGCTGCAGCGCCGCGGCGTGCTCGGCGGACACGTGCTCGTGGTCGAAGGTGAGCACGTCGCATCCGGCCGCGAACTCGCGCAGGTCGGCAAGCGACCGGTAGTCGCCGAGCCGTGCCCCGGCCGACACCAGGGCAGCGCTGTCGGCGGGCGAGCCGGCCAGCACCCGGAAGCCGACGCCGAGGCCGATGGCGGCCTGGCAGGTCATGGTGGCGAGCTGGCCCGCGCCGACCATGCCGACCACGGGCACCGAATGAGCCACGCAGGCTATTATCCGGGGCCGCAGCGCCGCGGGTCGTTCGGGATCGGGGTTTGGCCGCATGGAATTATCGCCCGGCGTTTGGCGCCGTCGGCTGCGGGAAGCGGCAGCGGCACCCGGCCGCGGCCGGTAGCATGTGCGGGTCTCTGCTTTCCAGCCTGCACCGGGGGCCGCGCGCAGGCCGCCGTGACGCCGTCGCGAGGAGAGGACCGTCCGCTGTGCCCAGCATGGCAAGCCTTCGCCGCCGCTTCGCCGAGCTGATCCCGGAGCTGGCGAAGTTCGGCATCGTCGGGGTCATCGGATCGGTGATCGACCTGGGCGGCGCGGCCTACCTGCACGGCGTCGTCGGGGTGGGGCCGATGGTCTCCAAGGGGCTGTCGATCGCCGCCGCCACCGTCTTCACCTACCTGGGCAGCCGGTTCTGGACCTTCAGGCACCGGGTCAACCAGGCGTTGCTGCGCGAGGGGGCGCTGTTCGCCGCGCTGAACATCGTGGGGCTGGCCATCGCCGAGGTTGTCATCGCCTGCACCAGCTACGGCCTGGGCATGAAGTCGGCGCTTGCCTACAACGCGGCCAGCATCGCGGGAACCGGGCTGGGCACGATCTTCCGCTATTTCTCCTACAAGAAGTGGGTGTTCCTGGCGCCGGGCGGCCCGGCCGCCGCCGCGGAGGCCGCGGTATCCGGGATCCTCGTCGGCGCCGACGGCGGCGCCGCGTCGGCCGCGGACCACGGGCGGCCGGGCGGGCACGGCTACGCGCCCCGGCACGAGCGGCTGGATCCCGCCGACACGCCGCGCCGCTGAGGCGCCCCGCCGCCCGCCGCGCCCGCCGCCCGCCGCGCCCGCCGCCCGCCGCGCCCGCTGCCCGCCGCGCCCGCTGCCCGCCGCGCCCGCTGCCCGCCGCGGCCCCGCAGCCGGCCGCGCGCGCGGCCGCTCAGGCGGGGCCGCGCACCGGCTGGGCGCGGGGGCGCGGGGAATGCGGCGGGTTCCTGGGCAGGAAGACCCCGAACGTGGCGGGCTTCGCCCGCACCAGCACGACGCGGCCGCCGTCGGCCGCGGCCATCGTCCGCGCCAGCGCCAGCCCGAGCCCGGTTCCCTCGGGGCGGCCGCTGACGCTCCGCTCGAAGATGCGGGAGGCCAGCTCCGGCGGGACCCCCTTGCCCTCGTCCCTGACCTCGACCACCACCGACCGGGCGTTCTGCGACGTCTGGATCGTCACCGTCCCGCCGCCGTGCATGAGCGCGTTGTCCAGCAGCGTCGCGAGCACCTGGGCGAGCCCGCCCGGCGTGACGTGCGCCCGCAGGCCGCGGACGCCGATCACCTCAAGCGAGCGCCGCGCCCGGCGGAAGGCCGGTTCCCACTCGGTGACCTGCTGCCGCACGATCTCGTCGATGTCGGTCGGCGCCGCCGACGCCGCGCTGGCCCGCCTGGCCGGGCTCAGCAGCTGGCTGACCACGTCCGCGAGGCGCTCGGCCTGGGCCAGGGCGGCCTTGCCCTCCTCGCGGACCACGTCCGGGTCGTCGGCCGCGGCGATCATCTCCTCCAGCCGCATCGACAGCGCGGTCAGCGGCGTGCGGAGCTGGTGCGAGGCGTCCGCGGCCAGCTCCCGGTCGGCGTGCAGCAGGCTGGACAGCCGCCGGGCCGAGCTGTCGAGCCCGTCGGCCACCTGATCCAGGTCGGCTACCCCGTACCGGCGGCCGAGCGGGCGCGGGTCGCCGGCGCCGAGCCGCCCGGCCGCCTCGGCGAGCTCCTCCACCGGGCGGGCGAGCCGCCGGGCGAGCACGGCGGCCAGCCAGGCGGCAACGGCCACGGCGGCGGCCATCAGCGCGGCGATCAGCGCCACCTGGCCGCCGCCGCGGCCGGCCGCCAGCACCAGCGCGGGGACGCCGAGGAGCACGACCGCGGTCACCGACGCGGCCAGGCCGCAGCGCCACAGCCTGCCGCGCATCAGTCACCGCGTTCGAAACGGAACCCGACGCCGCGGACCGTGGTGATGTACCGGGGGCTGTGCGCGTCGTCGCCGAGCTTGCGGCGCAGCCAGGAGATGTGCATGTCGAGCGTCTTGGTGGAGGTCCACCATTTCGCGTCCCACACCTCGCGCATGATCTGCTCCCTGGTGACCACCCGGCCGGCGTCCCGCAGCAGGATCCACAGCAGGTCGAACTCCTTGGTGGTCAGGTCGAGCTCGATGTCGCCGTGCCAGGCGCGGCGGGCGTCGGGGTCGACCCGCACGCCGTGCACGGCCGAGCCCTCCGCCGAGCCCCGGCGCAGCAGCGCCCGGACCCTGGCCAGCAGTTCCGCCAGCCGGAACGGCTTGGTGACGTAGTCGTCGGCGCCCGCGTCCAGGCCCACCACCGTGTCCACCTCGTCGGCCCGCGCGGTGAGGATCAGCACCGGCACCGTGTACCCGCCGGCCCTGACCTGGCGGCACACCTCCAGCCCGTCGAGCTCCGGCAGGCCGAGGTCGAGCAGGATCAGGTCGACGCCGTCGCCGAGTGCCCGGTCCAGCGTGGTCGGCCCGTCCGCGGTGACGTCCACCTCGTATCCCTCCCGGCGCAGCGCGCGCGACAGCGGCTCGGAGATCGACGTGTCATCCTCGGCGAGCAGCACCCGGGTCATAGCTAAATAGTAAAGGAGAGGTAAAGACCCCGGCGGCTCAGGCGGGGCTGATGCCGTGGCGGCGGCGCGGGGACGCGCGGCGCCTGCCGCGCGCGAGCGCGAACCGGCGCTCCAGTTCCGCGCGCAGGTCCTCCGGCTCGACCACGTCGTCGACGACCAGCTCCGACGCCAGCCGCAGGATGTCGATGTCGCGCTCGTACTCGGCGCGCAGCCGCTCGGTCTCGGCCGCCCGCTCGGCGTCGTCGGCGATCTGCTCCAGCTTGCCCGCGTACACCGCGTTCACCGCGGCCTCCGCCCCCATCACCGCGATCTTCGCGGTTGGCAGCGCCAGCGTCGCGTCCGGCTCGAAGCCGGGGCCGGCCATCGCGTACAGGCCGGCCCCGTACGCCTTGCGCACCACCACGCAGATCTTCGGCACGGTGGCCTCGGACATCACCGCGATCATCCGCGCGCCGTGCCTGATGATGCCCTGCCGCTCCACCGCGGTGCCGACCATGAAGCCGGGCACGTCCGCGAGGAACAGCAGCGGGATGCCGAACGCGTCGCAGGTCTGGATGAACCGGGCCGCCTTGTCCGCCGAGTCGACGAACAGCACGCCGCCCTTGTGCATCGGGTTGTTCGCGACCACGCCGATGACCTGGCCGGCCAGCCGGGCGAACCCGCAGACCACCTCCCTGGCCCACAGCGCGTGGATCTCGAAGAACGAGTCCTCGTCGACGATGCCGCGGACGAAGCGGCGCATGTCGAACGCCCGCCGCTCGGCCTCCGGCACCAGCGCCCGCAGGTCGACCGGCTTCGGCTCCCTGGCCGGGGCGGCGGGCGGCGGCTGCTCCCAGTTCTGCGGCAGGTAGGACAGGTAGGCCCGCACCGCGTCCAGCGCGTCCCGCTCGGTCTTGGCCAGGAAGTGGCCGCTGCCGGACACCGTGCAGTGCAGCCTGGCGCCGCCCATCTCCTCCAGCGTGGTCTTCTCGCCGACCACCATCTCCACCATCCGGGCGCTGCCCAGGTACATGGAGGCGTTGCCGTCGACCATGGCGGTGAAGTCGCAGAACGCCGGGATGTACGCGCCGCCGGCCGCCGACGGCCCGAACAGCGCGCAGACCTGCGGGATCGACCCGGAGGCACGGACCTGGGCGTGGAAGATCCGCCCCGCGCCGCGGCGGCCGGGGAACATCTCCACCTGGTCGGTGATCCGGGCGCCCGCGGAGTCCACCAGGTAGATCATCGGGATCGCGGCGTCGTAGGCCTTCTCGATGATCCGGATGATCTTCTCCACCGTGCGCGCGCCCCACGAGCCGGCCTTGACCGTGGAGTCGTTGGCCATCACCGCGACCGGCCTGCCGCCGATCGCCGCGGTGCCGGTGACCACCGCGTCGGCGGGCAGCCCGCCGGCCAGCGCGTTGGCGTACACCCCGTCCTCGGTGAAGCTGCCCTCGTCGGCCAGCAGCGCGATCCGCTCCCGCGCGAACAGCTTGCCGCGCGCCGCGGCGGCCTCGTGGTACCTGGCGGCGCCGCCGCGCCTGATCGCCTCGCGCAGCGCGGCGAAGTCGGTCATGACGGGACCGTCCTGGTCCGCGGGCCCGCGCGCAGCACCTGGGACGGCAGGGTGCGGCCGACCAGGCGTTCGGCCCTCGCGGCGGCGGCGATCATCGCCTCCAGGTCGATCCCGGTCGCCACGCCCATGTCCTCGGCCATGTGCACCAGTTCCTCGGTGGCGATGTTGCCGGTCGCGCCGGGGGCGTACGGGCAGCCGCCGAGGCCGCCGACCGAGGCATCGAAGTCGGCGACGCCCAGTTCCAGCGCGGCGAGCACGTTGGCCAGCCCGGTGCCCCTGGTGTTGTGGAAGTGCAGGTTCAGGCCGGTCTCCGGGTGCGCGGACCGGAACGCGCCGACCAGGTCACGGACCCGGGTCGGGGTGGCCATGCCGGTGGTGTCGCCGAACGAGACCGAGTCGGCGCCGTCGGCGACCGCGCGGCCGGCCACCGCGACCGTCCGGGACACCGGCACGTCGCCGGTGTACGGGCAGCCCCAGGCGGTGGACACGATCACCTGCACGGTCGCGCCGCGGGCGTGCGCGATGGCGATGACCTCGGCGATCTCGTCCAGCGACCGCCCGACCGACCGGTTGACGTTCTTCTGGTTGTGCGCCTCCGACGCCGAGACCACCGCCTCGAGCTCGGTGAACCCGGCGTCCAGGGCGCGCAGCGCGCCGCGCAGGTTCGGCACCAGGGCCGAGTACCGGACCGACGGCGCCTTCGCCGCCCGCTTCCACACCTCCTCGGCGTCGGCCATCTGCGGGATCGCCGCGGGCCGCACGAACGACACCGCCTCGATCCGCCGCACGCCGGTCCCGGACAGCGCGTCGATCAGCTCCACCTTGGCGTCGGTGGGCACCGGCTCCTCGTTCTGCAGCCCGTCGCGCGGCCCGACCTCGCGCACCGAGATGCGTTCCGGCAGCTCCCAGCTCATGGCTCAAGGCTAGCCGCGTTCTGGCCCGGCCAGGCCGGGGCGCGCTTCTCGGCGAAGGCCGCGATGCCCTCGCGGCGGTCGGCGCTGGCCGCCGCGGTCCGCCACGCGGCGTCCTCGACGTCCAGCCCGGCCTCCAGGCCGACGCCCCAGCCGTGGCGCAGCGCCCGCTTGGCCGCCCGCACCGCCACCGGGGAGTTCGCCGCGATCTGCCCGGCCAGCTCGAGCGCGGCGGCCCGGACGTCGGCGCCGGGCGGCACCCGCCGGTCGACCAGCCCGAGCCGTTCCGCCTCGTCGATGCCCACCCTGCGCCCGGTGAGCACCAGGTCCGCGGCCCGGCCCGGGCCGAGCCGCCGCAGCGCGAGCTGGGTGCCGCCGCCGCCGGGGACCAGGCCGACCGTCACCTCGGGCAGGCCGAAGGCCGCGGTCTCGCCGGCCACGATCAGGTCGCAGCTCAGCGCCAGCTCGCACCCGCCGCCGAGCGCGAAGCCGCGCACCGCGGCGACGGTCGGCTGCGGCAGCGCGAGCAGCGCGCCGAACGCGGCGCGGAAGACGTGCCGCTGGCGCAGCAGGTCCGCGTCGGTCATCCGGGCCCGCTCCTTGAGGTCCGCCCCGGCGCAGAACGCCCGCTCCCCCGCGGCGGACAGCACCGCCGCGCGGACCCCGGGCTCGGCGGCGATCCCGGCGCAGGCCCCGGCGAGCTCGCGCGCCATCGCGGTGCTGATCGAGTTCATCGCCTCCGGCCGGTCCAGCACGATCTCGGCCACCAGGCCGCCGTGATGGCGCAGCACCCTGATCGTCTCCATACCGCAGCAGGCTACCGGTCAGGGCTGGTTCCGCTGCTGGCGCTCCAGCCGCCGCTGCTCCTGCTCGGCCAGCCGAAACAGCGTGGCCTGCACGTCCTCGACGTGCGGGATGTCGGTGAGCACGATCTGGCCGTGCTCGCCGGCCGACTCCACCACCAGCCGCCCGCTGCCGAGCAGCCGGTCCAGCGGCCCCTTGCGGAACGACACGTCGTTGATCCTGGCCAGCGGGATGTCACGGCCATGCCGGGTCACGATGCCCGCCCGCATCCGCAGCCGCCGGGTGGTCAGCTGGTACGTCGTCGTGCGCCAGCGCAGCAGCGGCACCATCAGCCACAGCATCAGCGCGAGGACCACGGCCACGGCGACCGCGAGGCGTTCGGCGGCCGCGGCCGGGCCCGGGGGGATCACCGCCTCGGCGAGCAGGGCGGCCGCGACCGCGGCCGCCGCGAGCAGCAGCGGGCGGACCACGGTCTTGACGTGCGGGTGCAGCAGCAGCACCGGCTGCTCGTCGGAATCCTCACCGGCCATACCGCACATAGTGGCGGCCGGCCCGGCGTGGGACAATCGTGCCTGGTGATTGGGGTAGCAGGACTGGCGCGGCGGCACTGGCTGTTCGGGCTGGCCGTGGCCGGCGCGGTGGTGCTGCGGGCGCTGGCCATGCTGGCGTTCCGGCCGATCATGTGGTTCGGCGGCGACTCCGCCTCCTACCTGGCGACCGGGCTGCGGCTGGTCCCGGACCCCAGCCGGGTGGGCGGCTACGGGTTCCTGTTCACGCTGCTGCGGCCGCTGCACAGCTTCGCCGCGGTCGCCGCCGTGCAGCACCTGGCCGGGCTGGCCTCCGGCGTGCTGATCTACCTGCTGGCCCGCCGCCACCGGCTGCCGGCCTGGGCCGCGACGCTGGCCGCCCTCCCCGTGCTGTACGACGCCTACCAGGTCCAGCTCGAGTCCGATGCCCTGCCGAGCGCGTCGTTCGGCTTCATGGTGGTGCTGGCGCTGTACCTGCTGCTGCGGTCACCGGGCGGGCGGCGGCCAGCCTGGGCGGGAGGCGCGGCCCTCGCGCTGGGCGTGTCCGCGATCCTGTGGCCGGTGGGGCTGGCGCTGCTCGGGGTGCTGGGGGTGTGGCTATTGATCCGGCGCTGCGGGTGGCGGGCGCTGGCCGCCGCCGTCATCGCCGCGGCGGTGCCGGTCGCCGGCTACTGCTTCTTCTTCGACCTGCACGATCATCAGTTCACGCTGACCAGGACCGACGGCGTGTACCTGTGGGCGCGGACCATGTCGTTCGCGGACTGCGCGGTGATCCGGCCGCCCGCCGACGAGCGCGCGCTGTGCCCGCCCGCCGGGACCCGGGGACCGCGGATGGCCGCCTCGCTGTACGTCTGGGACGCCAGCTCGCCGCTGCTGCGCCTGCCCGGCGGCCGGTTCTCCGCGCGGACCAACGCGCTCGCGCTCGGCTTCGCGCTGCGCGCCATCGCCGCGCAGCCCGCCGGGTACGCGGCGGCGGTCGCCCACGACGTCGCGCTCGGCTTCTACTGGGACCGGCCGGTGCACCCGGACGCCGCCATCGTGGACAGGTACCAGTTCGCCGACGCGGCCACCGCGTGGGTCCCGGCGGGCCTGCGCACCCCGGGCGGCGGGACGGTCGCCGCCGACCAGGCCGCCTACGCCGGGGGGCGCCCGGCGCCGACGCGGGCGGTGCAGCCGTTCGCCTCCTGGCTGGTGCGCTACCAGCGGTACGTGTACCTGCGCGGCACCCTGCTCGGCGCGATCCTGCTCGCCGGGCTGGCCGGCATCGTCGTGCGGCGGCGGGCCGCCCTCGGCGCCGGGCTGGCCTGGGCGTTCGCGGCGGCGATCCTGGTGGTGCCGCCGCTGACCGTGGACTTCGACCTGCGCTACCCGGTGTCGGCGGTGCCCGCGGCGTGCCTGGCGGCGGCGCTGGCGTTCGCGCCCCGGCCGGGCGCCGCCGGTCAGCGCAGGTGCACCACGTCGCCGGCGGCCACCGGCACCTCGGCGGTCCCGGCCCCCGACGGCACGCGGACCAGCAGCCTGCCGCCCGGGTCCAGCCCGGCGGCCACGCCGGACAGCGGCTGACCGCCGGGCATCTCGACGCGGACCCTGCGGCCGAACGTGTCGCACAGCCGGGCGTACGCCGGGCGCAGCCCGCAGCGCTCGGGATCTCCGCCGACCCGGCACCAGGCCAGGTACCAGCGCGCGAAGCCGGCCAGGATGCCGGCCAGCAGCCCGCTCCTGTCCAGGCTGGCCGCGCCCGCCGCGCGCAGCGAGATCGGAGCCAGGCCGCGGCTGGGCCGCGGGAGCTCGCCGGGCTCGGCGGACACGTTGATGCCGATGCCGATCACCACCGCGCCGCCGACGGCCTCGGCCAGGATCCCGCCCAGCTTGCCCCGCGGCGCGCCGCCGGCGGCGGCGGCGAGCAGGTCGTTCGGCCATTTCAGCCTCGCCTCGACCCCGGAGGCGGCGCGCACCGCCTCGGCGGCGGCCACCCCGGCCAGCAGCGGCAGCCAGCCGCGGCGGGCCGGCGGCACCGCCGCCGGGCGGACCAGCAGCGAGAACGTCAGCGCCGCGCGCGGGGCAGACACCCAGGCGCGGCCCCTCCTGCCGCGCCCGGCGGTCTGCGCCTCGGCGGCGAGCACCACGCCCTCGGGCGCCCCGGCCGCGGCCCGGGCCAGCAGGTCGGCGTTGGTCGAGCCGGTGACCTCCGTGACCTCGACCTCGCGCCACAGGCCGCCGGGGCGCAGCGCCGCCCGCAGCGCGGTCGTGTCCAGGGGCTCCCGGCCCGTCGCGCGGTTCTGGTCGTCGGCTCGCATACCGACCCACTATTGTTCAGTTGCCGGGAGGAGGGAAATCTCTTGACCGATCTGCGAACCGGGCAAGCCCCGGCGGAGGGGTCCGGCGGGGCCTGCCCCCCGGGCCAGCACGGTGCCGCGGGCGGTCCGGGCAGGCCGGGCGGTCCGGGCGGCGCGGGCGGGCCGGGCGGCGCGGGCGGTCCGGGCAGGCCGGGCGGCCTGGGGCGCGGGAGCTTCCGGCTGTGGCCGCCGGAGATCTCCTGGCAGCCGGGCGGCGGGGCGGCGCGCGCCCGGGCGGCGCTGTCGGGCCTGGCCCCGGCGGCGCTGTGGCGGAACCACCGGCTGTTCACGGTGGCGGCCTGCCTGTCGGTGCTGCCGCGCCTGGTCGCCGCGCTCGGCTTCAGGCCGGCCCTGCTCATCCAGGACTCCTTCTCCTACCTGCAGGAAGGCACCCACTTCAACCTGGGGCAGCTGCGGCCCGCCGGGTACCCGATGCTGCTGCGGCTGCTCGAGCCGTTCCACAGCCTGCTGCTCATCACCACCCTGCAGCACCTGATGGGAATCGCCATGGCCGCGATCGTCTACGGGGTGCTGCGCACCCGCGGGCTGCCGGCCTGGGGGGCGACGCTGGCCGCGGCGCCGACCCTGTTCGACCCGCGGGAGATGTGGCTGGAGTCCTCGATCCTGCCGGACACCCTGTTCATGCTGGTGCTGATGATCGCGGTGGCGATCCTGCTGGTGCGGCCCAGGCCGGCGATCTGGCAGGCCGTGCTCGTCGGGCTGCTGGTGGCCTGGGCGTCGGTCATCCGCGGCAACGGCGCGCCGGTCTTCGTGATCATCCTCGCCTTCCTGCTGGTCATGCGGGCCGGCTGGCGGGTCTTCACCGCGTGCCTGGTCGCGTTCGCGGTGCCCGTGCTCGCCTACATGTCCTGGTTCTCCGTGGACACCGGGCAGTTCAACATCACCAACAGCACCGGGCTGTTCCTGTGGTCGCGCACCATGTCGTTCGCCAACTGCGCGGTCATCAAGCCGCCGGCCGACCTGCGGCCGCTGTGCCCGGACGCGCAGCCGGGCCTTCCGGCGCAGCCGCCGGCGCCGGCCTGGTCGGTCACCGCGCTGGCCGACGAGCGCAGCCCGGCCACCTACCTGTGGAACCCGGGGGCATGGTACCGGCACGACGCCCACCCCGGCGTCAACGGCTACAACAACAAGCTGGCCACCCAGTTCGCCGAGCGGGCGATCCTGGCGCAGCCGGGCGCCTACCTGGCGACCGTCGGCAAGGACGTGCTGCTGACCTTCCTCAGCTACGACAAGTCGACCAGCTACCTGTCGCTGCACTTCACCGTCGCCCCGCACGTCACCACGCTCGCCCCCTACATGAAGCGGTTCGAGTACGGGTACGCGCACACCACCTCGAACACGCACGTGGCGCAGCCGTGGGCGTACCTGATGTTCCTGTACCAGGACCCGGTGTGGTTCCCCGGGATGGCCTTCCTCGGCGTGATGGTCGCGGGGCTGGTGCTGCTGGTCCGCCGCTGGCGGGGCCCGGGCCGCGGCGCGGCGCTGGCCTGGGCGGTGGCGCTGGTCAACCTGGTGGTGCCGATCGCCTTGGCCGAGCGCGACTACAGGTACGCGATCTCGGCGGTCCCGTTCGCCTGCCTCGCGCTCGGCCTGGTGCTCGTGCGCAGGCCCGCGCCCGCGGCCGTGCGCGCGGCCGCCGCGGCGCAGCCGGCACCCGCCGGCGGCACGGGCGCGGTGACGGCATCACGATGAGCGAGACGCACTGGCGCACGCACCGGCTGGAACTGGATGACCAGACGCTGCGGGAGTGGGATGCCGCGGTGCTCGCGGCCGGCGCCGACGGCATCGTCCTGGACCGGTCGGCCTTCTATCCGGGCGGCGGCGGCCAGCCGCCGGACCACGGGGTGCTGCTGTGGGGCGGGGTGCAGACCCGGATCGTCGGCGCCCGCAAGGGCGACGACCTGTACCTGGTCCCGGCCGAGGGAGATCCGCTGCCACCGGTCGGCACCGCCGTGCGCGGCGCCGTCGAGGACGAGCGCCGCACCGCGCTGATGCGCACGCACTCCGGCCTGCACGTGCTGTGCGGCGTGGTGTTCCGCGACTTCGGGGCGCTGGTCACCGGCGGGAACATGGAGCCGCTGACCGCGCGGATGGACTTCAACCTGCCGGAGGTCCCGCCGGGCTTCCGCGAGGCGGTCGAGGCCGCGTGCAACGCCGAGGTGCGGGCGGGCCGGCGCATCGACGTGCGGGTGCTGCCGCGGGACGAGGCGTTCGCGCTGCCCGACATCGTCCGCACCGCGACCAACCTGGTGCCGCCGGAGGTCGAGCAGGTGCGGATCGTCGACATCGTCGGCCTGGACCAGCAGGCGGACGGCGGCACGCACGTGGCCTCGACCAGCCAGATCGGCCGCATCGAGGTCGCCAAGGTGGAGAGCAAGGGCAAGGGGTTCAGGCGCCTTCGCATCCGGATCACGGGCTGAAGCACGGCTCGCGCATTCCGGCGTCCGGGTCCGCCGCCAGCGCCGGCACGCCACCTGTCACCCGGTGTTCTGCAGGCCGGCGGCGACGCCGCCGGCGGTGAGCAGCAGCAGCCGCTCCAGGCGCCCGCGCTCGGCGGCGGGCGGCGGCTCGCCTGCTGCGGGCGCGCGCAGCGCGGCCAGCGCCCGCAGCTGCAGGTAGGACAGCGCGTCCACGTAGGGGTCGCGCAGCGTGACCGCCCGGGACAGCACCGGCCGGTCCGCCAGCAGGCGGTCGTGCCCGGTGACCGCGAGCACCAGCCGCCTGGTCAGGTCGTACTCGGCGAGCACGCACGCGGTCAGGTCGTCCCGGCCGCCGAGCGCCAGGTAGCGCGCCCCGATCACCCGGTCGGTCTTGGCCAGGCTCATCTCCGCGTTGTCGAGCAGCACGCCGAACAGCGGCCACTCCCGGTAGGCGCGCCGCAGCACCTCGATGCCGTCGCGGTCGGCGATGGCGGCCAGCCCGCTGCCCAGCCCGAACCAGCCGGGCAGGTTCATCCGGGTCTGCGACCAGGCGAACACCCAGGGAATCGCGCGCAGGTCCTCCAGGTCCATGGCCGGGGCCGGCCCGGCGGACAGGCCGCGCTTGGCCGGGCGGGAGCCGATGCGCAGGCCGCCGATCTCCGCCAGCGGGCTGACCCGCCCGAACCACTCGGCGAAGCCGTCCCGCTCGACCAGGGAGCGGAACGCGGCCCGCGCGGCCGCGTCGATCCGCGCGGCGACGTCGGCGTAGGCCGCCGCGGCGGCGGCGTTGCGCCGCGCGATCCGCGCAGACGAGGCGAGCAGCACCGCGGACCCGACCTGCTCCAGGTGCCGCCTGGCGATCGCCTGCTGGCCGTACCGGGCGAAGATCACCTCTCCCTGCTCGGTGACCTTGAACGACCCGTTGACCGAGCCGGGCGCCTGGGCGAGCACCGCCCGGCCGGCCGGCCCGCCGCCGCGGCCGAGCGCGCCGCCGCGGCCGTGGAACAAGGTCAGCCGCACGCCGTGCGCCGCGGCCCAGGCGGCCAGCCTGGCCTGGGCGTCGAACAGCCGCAGCGTGGCGCTGGCGGGGCCGAGCTCCTTGGCCGAGTCGGAGTAGCCGAGCATCGCCTCCAGCTCCCCGCCGTTGGCCGCGAGCCGGTCGGCGACCTGCGGCAGCGCGAGCATCCCGGTCAGCACGTCCGGCGCGTTCGCCAGGTCCACGGCGCTCTCGAACAGCGGCACCACGTCCAGCTCCGGCACCCGGCCGCCGGGCAGCGCGTAGCGGGCAAGCTCGTAGACCGCGGCGATGTCGTCGGCCGAGCGGGTGAAGCTCACCACGTACCGCCGGCACGCCTCGGGGCCGAGCCTGTCCTGGATCCACGCGATGGCGCGGAACGTGGCCAGCACCTCCTCGGTCTGCGCCGACCACGGGCCGCCGGTTCCGCGCGCCGCCGCGCCCGGCGGCAGGCCCGCCGCGCGCAGCTCGCGCAGCGCCTCGCGGTGCACCTGGCTGTGCTGGCGCACCTCCAGCCCGGCCAGGTGGAACCCGAACGTCTCGGCCTGCCAGATCAGGTGCTGCAGCTCGCCGAACGCCTGCCGGCCCGCGCCGGCCGCCGCCAGCGATTCCTGCACCAGGCGCAGGTCGGCGAGGAACTCGGCCGGGCCGCGGTAGGCCAGGCCGGCGTCCCGCAACCGGGTGGCGTTGACCCGCCGCGCGGCGTACAGCAGGTAGCTGCGATACGGCTCCTGCGGGGAGCGGGCCTCGATCTCGCCGAGCAGCGCCGGGTGGGCGGCCCGCGCGGCGGCCAGCGCGCCGCGCAGCGCCGCCGACGGCGCCGTGCCGGCCTGGTGCAGGGTCAGCGACCGGCCGATCCTGGTGGCGGAGCCCTCCAGCGCGCGCAGCACGTGGTCGGCCTGGATCGCCGCGGCCTGGATGGTGACCTGCGCGGTCACGAACGGGTTGCCGTCCCGGTCCGCGCCCACCCAGCTGCCGAAGCGCAGGAACGCCGGCACCGGCGAGGCCAGCTGACCGCTGTCGGCGCCGAGCAGCGCCCGGTCCAGCGCCCGGTACACGGCGGGCACGACCTGGAACAGGGTCTCGTCGAAGGCGGCCATGACCGTCCGCACCTCGTCGATCGGATCCATCGCCTTCACCCGCAGCTGGGACGTCCGCCACAGCAGGTCGACGCTCTCGGACAGGCCGCGGCGCGCCTCGGCGCGCTCGGCCGCCCCGGCGCGCGGGTCGTCCGCGGCGTCCAGCAGCCCGCTGATCCGGCGCAGCGCCGCCACCACGGCGCGGCGGCGCGCCTCGGTGGGATGGGCGGTGAGCACCAGGTGCACCCGCAGCGACCCGAGCAGCTCGAGCAGGTGCTCGCGCCCGGCCTCGCGGTCGATCTCGGCGACCGCGGCCGCCAGCGACTCCCGCACCGGCTCGCCGCCGCGGTCGCGCTCGCGCAGGCTGCGGATGCGCTGGTGCTCCTCGGCCAGGTTGGCCAGGTGGAAGTACACGGTGAACGCCCGGGCGACCTGCTCGGCCGCCTCCAGGCTCCACGACGCCACCAGCCCCGCGATCTCGTCCCCGGACTCGTGGCGGTCCCGGCCGCGCTCGGCGCGCCGCGCCGCGATCACCGCGCGGCGCAGCCGCTCCACGTCGGCGAGCAGCTCCGGGCCCGCCGAGTCGCGGATCACCTCGCCGAGGATGTCGCCGAGCAGCCGGACGTCGCGGCGCATCGGCTCCGGCAGCGCCGCCCGGTCGGCGTCCCTGTCCCGGCTCGCCGCCGCCGCCCGGCCGGCGTCCCTTTGCATGGTCACGTGCCGAGCGTAACCGCCCGGGACCGTTAGCCTGATCGCCATGAGCCTTCAGCAGGCCGGCCAGGGCGCCGGAGCCGAACCCGGCCCGCACACCACCGCGGGCAAGATCGCCGACCTGGAGCGGCGCCGCTACCAGGCGGTGCACGCCGGCTCGCAGCAGGCGGTCGCCAAGCAGCACCAGCGGGGCAAGCTGACCGCGCGGGAGCGGATCGAGCTGCTGTGCGACCCTGGCTCGTTCGCCGAGTTCGACGAGCTGGCCCGGCACCGCGCCCACGACTTCGGCATCGCGGCCACCAGGCCGTACGGGGACGGGGTCGTCACCGGCCACGGCACCGTGGACGGCCGCCCGGTGTGCGTGTTCAGCCAGGATTTCACCGTGTTCGGCGGCTCGCTCGGCGAGGTCTACGGCGAGAAGATCGTCAAGATCATGGACCACGCGCTGAAGACCGGCTGCCCGGTCGTCGGGATCAACGACGGCGGCGGCGCCCGCATCCAGGAGGGCGTGGTGGCGCTCGGCCTGTTCGCGGAGATCTTCTACCGCAACGTGCTGGCCTCCGGCGTGATCCCGCAGATCTCGCTGATCATGGGGCCGTGCGCGGGCGGGGCCGTCTACTCCCCCGCGATCACCGACTTCACGCTCATGGTCGAGGGCACCAGCCACATGTTCATCACCGGTCCCGACGTGATCAAGACGGTGACCGGCGAGGACGTGACGTTCGAGGAGCTCGGCGGCGCGCACGCGCACGGCGCCAAGTCCGGCGTCGCCCACTACCAGGCCCGCGACGAGCGGGACTGCATCGGCTTCGCCCGCGACCTGCTGTCCTACCTGCCGTCGAACAACCTGGAGGACCCGCCGCTCGCGCCGGCCGAGGCCCCGGTGTCCCTCGACATCGGCGAGACCGACGCGGAACTCGACGCGCTCATCCCCGACTCGCCGAACCAGCCGTACGACATGCACGAGGTGATCACCCGGGTGCTCGACGACGGCGAGTTCCTGGAGATCCACGCCGGGTTCGCGCCGAACGTCGTGGTCGGCTTCGGCCGCGTCGCCGGCGCGCCGGCCGGGGTGGTGGCCAACCAGCCGATGCACTTCGCCGGCTGCCTGGACATCGACGCCTCGGAGAAGGCCGCCCGCTTCGTGCGGACCTGCGACGCGTTCAACGTCCCGATCCTGACCTTCGTCGACGTGCCGGGCTTCCTGCCCGGCGTCAGCCAGGAGTGGCAGGGCATCATCAGGCGCGGCGCCAAGCTCATCTACGCCTACGCCGAGGCCACGGTGCCGAAGGTGACCGTGATCACCAGGAAGGCCTACGGCGGCGCCTACGACGTGATGGGCTCCAAGCACCTCGGCGGCGACGTCAACCTGGCCTGGCCGACCGCGCAGATCGCGGTCATGGGCGCGCAGGGCGCGGTGAACATCCTGTACCGCCGCGAGCTTGCCGCCGCCGCAGACCCGGACGCGCTGCGCGCCCAGCGGATCGCCGAGTACGAGGACAGGCTGGCCAACCCCTACATCGCCGCCGAGCGCGGCTACGTGGACGCGGTCATCCGCCCCGCCGAGACCAGGCCGGCGGTCACCCGCGCGCTGCGGGCGCTGCGCACCAAGCGGCAGACGCTGCCGCCGAAGAAGCACGGCAACATACCGCTGTAGCGCCGGTCGATCACTTAATGTAATAAGACCGATCCGTTCTGCCGGCAAAAATGACACATCGGTCCCGCGCACGGTCCCGGCTGGCCTACAGTCGAAGGTGATGACCGAATTCGCCGCCCCGCTGCCCATCCTGGCCCGGTACGCCGTCATGGTGGACGTCGGCTACATCTACGCCGCGGCCGGCGAGCTGCTGTTCGGGTCGAGCTCGCGACGCGACTTCCGCGTCGACGCGGTGCCGCTGATCCAGGTCATCACCAAGCACGCCGACGAGCTGATCCGCGGCGAGCTGCTCCGGGTCTACTGGTACGACGCGGCCCGCGACCGCGTGCCCACCATCGACCAGCGGGTCATCGCGCAGATGCCCTGGGTGAAGCTGCGGCTCGGCAACCTGAACGCCCGCGGCCAGCAGAAGGGCGTCGACGCGCAGATCAGGGCGGACATGGAGGCGCTGGCCCGGCACCGCGCGATCACCGACGCGGTGCTGATCGCCGGCGACGAGGACATGGTGCCGGCGGTGGAGGCGGCGCAGGCGTACGGCGTGCGCGTGCACCTGTGGGGCATCGAGCCGCCGTACGGCACCAACCAGGCCGAGCGCCTGGTGTGGGAGTCGGACACGGTCGACGTGCTCGACGCCGCGTTCCTGCGGCCCTACTTCACCAAGAACCCGGCCGCCGTCGAGCAGGCCAGGGCCGATGCGTCCATGGCCGGCCTGGTCTCCCCGGGGACGGTGCCGTCCCCGGCCCAGCTTTTCGGCGAGCGGCACGCCCGCGCGCCCGGCGCCGCCGCCACGGCCGGCGGGCAGCCGCTGCAGCCGGGGAACCGCGCCGCCCCGCACGCCGGGGCGCCCGGAGGGTGGCAGTCGGGCAACACCGGGCCGATGCCCCGCCTCGGGCCCGACCGGACCCGGGTCGAGGAGGCGGGCGAGCACGTCGCGCAGAAGTGGATCCTCACCCGCGGCCGGGACAACATCCGCGACCTGCTGCCCGGGCCGATCCTGCCGCCGGTCATCGACAAGGAGCTCCTGGTCGACGCGGAGAAGGAACTCGGCCTCAGCTTGCGCCCCTACCAGGAGGCCAGGGAATGGCTGCGCGACGCGTTCTGGGAGCGGGTGCACCGCGAGTTCGGCATCAACGTCGGCAAGTCCCGGGGCTAGATTCATCACCCCGAACGGAGGTGCTGTGACGCCTTCAGGACACGACGGCCGGCCCGTGTTGCGCGTGGTCCGCGGCGACGCCACCGCTGAGGAGATCGCGGCCCTGGTAGCGGTGCTGCTGTCGCGCCCCGCGGCGGACGATGCCGAGCCCGCCCCGTCCCGTTCCGCGTGGGCCGACCGGTCGCGGGCGCTGCGCCGCCCGCCGCACCCGGGTCCCGGCGCCTGGCGCCGCTCCGCCCTGCCCCGGTGAGCGCCCGCGCCCGGCCCTCGCGGGTGTGGCGAGCCGCGCGGCTCGCCGGCGTCACCCCGAGTGCGCACCTCCAGCCCCATATGCCTCAGCATTCCCGCACGATTCCGCCGCGGAGCCGCCCGCCTCGCAACGATGTGCCATCGGTGTGGTTATAGCCACCACGATGTGCCATCGTTGCGGCGGACTCGGCGCCGCCGCCGGTCCTGTCTCCGCCCGGGCCGCCCGGTTTCGTGGCATTGACGGCTTTTGCCGGCATACCGTGGCGGACCGCGTGCATTCGGTTTGTCATACCCCGGCGCCATCATGCGCACATGGCCTCATCAACGCGACCTGACCGGGATCCTCTCGGCCGGATCCTGGAGCGGCAGCTCGGCGTCATCACCCGCCGGCAGGCGCTGGGAGCCGGGATGACCGGCAACGCGCTCCGGCACCGCCTTCGCCCCGGAGGTCCGTGGCACGGCGTGCTGCCCGGCGTGTACCTGGCCGCGACCGGGACGCCGACCGTCGGCCAGGAGCACATGGCCGCGCTGCTGTACGCCGACCCGGGCAGCGTCATCACCGGGCCGGCGGCGCTGCGCTCGCAGCGGTTGCGCGGGGGACCGTCCAAACTGGTTGACGTCCTGATCCCGGCCGCCAGGCGGCGCCGCGACGCGGCGTTCGTCCGGCTGCACCGGACGATCCGGATGCCCGGAGGGATCTGGACGTTCGGCCCGCTGCGCTACGCGGCTCCCGCCCGGGCGGTCGCCGACGCGGTACGCGGCCTGGACAGCCTGCGGGAGGTACGGGCGGTCGTCGCCGACGCGGTACAGCAGGGGCGGTGCGAGGTCAGGGAGCTTGCCGCCGAACTCGCCGCCGGGCCGAATATCGGGTCCGCGCTGTTCCGCGCGGCCCTCGGCGACGTCGCCGACGGGATCAGGTCGGCCGCGGAGGCGGACCTCAAGGACCTGCTGGCCAGGTCCGGCCTGCCGATGCCGCTGTTCAACCCGGAGGTCTACGCCGGCGACACCTTCGTGGCCCGCCCCGACGCGTGGTGGCCGGAACTCGGCATCGCCGTCGAGGTCGACTCGCGGCAGTGGCACCTGTCGCCGGAAGACCACGAGAGGACGCTGGAGCGGCAGACGCGGTACGGCAAGTACCTGATCGTGGTGCTGCGGTTCACGCCCAGGCAGATCCGCACCCAGCCGGAGGAGGTGCTGGCCAAGATCCGGGACGCCGTCGAGGCCGCCCGCGGCCGCCCGCCGCTGAGCCTGCGCACCGTGCCGGCGGCGGCCTAGATCAAGGTCAACCGGCAGCGGCCTGGTTCCGCCGCGGCCCGCCTCCCCTGCCCTCGGCAGCGCGGGCTCGCGGGTCAGGCCCCGGTCAGGCGTTGCAGGATGAGGTCGCGGACGCGGGCGGCGTCGGCCCTGCCGCGGGTGGCGCGCATGACCGCGCCGACCAGCGGCCCGGCCGCGGCGACCTTGCCGTCGCGGACCTTCGCCGCCGCGTCGGGGTTGGCCGCGATCGCCTCGTCGACCGCGGCGGCGAGCGCGCCCTCGTCGCTGAGCACGGCAAGGCCCCGGGCGGCGACCACCTGGTCCGGCGGGCCCTCGCCGTCGAGCACGCCGTCGATCACCTCGCGGGCCAGCCGGTCGCTGAGCGTGCCCGCCGCGACCAGCTCTGCCACCCGGGCCACGTCCGCCGGGGTGATCGGCAGCGACACCACCTCCACCCCCGCGTCGTTGGCGCGGCGGGCCAGTTCGCCCAGCCACCATTTGCGGGCGTCGGCGGGCGAGGCTCCGGCCCGCACGGTCTGCTCCACCGCGTCCACCGCGCCGGCGTTGCGCAGCGCCTCGAACTCCAGGTCGGACAGCGACCATTCGGCCTGCAGCCGGGCCCGGCGCGCCGCCGGCAGCTCCGGCAGCGCCGCCCGGATCTTCTCCACCCATTCCGGCGGCGGGGCCAGCGGCACCAGGTCCGGCTCGGGGAAGTACCGGTAGTCCTGCGCCTCCTCCTTGGACCGGCCGCCGGTGGTGACGCCGGTGTCCTCGTGGAAGTGCCGGGTTTCCTGGACGACCCGGCCGCCGGCGTCGAGCACGGCGGCCTGCCGCTCGATCTCGGACCGCACCGCGCGCTCCACCGACCGCAGCGAGTTCACGTTCTTGGTCTCGGTCCTGGTCCCCCACGCGCCGGAGCCGCGCGCCGACAGCGACGTGTTGACGTCGCAGCGCAGCGAGCCCTCCTCCATCCGCACGTCCGAGACGCCGAGCGAGCGGAGCAGGTCGCGCAGCTCGGTGACGTAGGCCCGCGCGACCCCGGGCGCCAGGAAGCCGGTGCCGGGAACCGGCTTGGTGACGATCTCCACCAGCGGGATGCCGGCCCGGTTGTAGTCGATGAGCGAGTACTCCGCGCCGTGGATGCGGCCGGTGGCGCCGCCGACGTGCAGCGACTTGCCGGTGTCCTCCTCCAGGTGCACCCGCTCGATGCCGACCCGGACCGTCGTGCCGCCGGCGACGACGTCCAGCCAGCCGTCGGTGCACAGCGGCTCGTCGTACTGGGAGATCTGGAAGTTCTTCGGCATGTCCGGGTAGAAGTAGTTCTTCCGCGCGAACCGGCACCAGCGCGCGATCGTGCAGTTGAGCGCCAGGCCGATCCTGATCGTGTACTCGACCGCCATCCGGTTCACCGCCGGCAGCGACCCGGGCAGGCCGAGGCAGACCGGGCAGACCTGGGAGTTCGGCTCGGCGCCGAAGGCGGTCGGGCAGCCGCAGAACAGCTTGGTCCGGGTGCCGAGCTCGACGTGCGTCTCCAGGCCGAACACCGGCTCGTACCGCTGCAGCGCCTCCTCGTAGCTGACCGTCATGCGTCCAGTCCTCTCGCCTGGCGAAGCAGAGGCTGCCCCCATCGTTCGGTCAATGCTGCCTCGGCGGCGGCGGCCACCCGGTACAGCCGGTCGTCGGCCAGCGCGGGCGCCATCACCTGCAGCCCCACCGGCAGGCCGTCCTCGGGCGCCAGCCCGCACGGCACCGAGATCGCCGCGTTCCCGGCCAGGTCGGACGGGATCGTGCACAGGTCCGCCGCATACATCGCCATCGGGTCGTCTGCCCGCTCGCCGATGCCGAACGCCGTGGTCGGGGTGGCCGGCGACACCAGCGCGTCGACCTGGCCGAACGCCGCCTCGAAGTCGCGGATGATCAGCGTGCGCACCTGCTGCGCCTTGCCGTAGTAGGCGTCGTAGTAGCCGCTGGACAGCGCGTACGTGCCGAGGATGATGCGCCGCTTCACCTCGGCGCCGAAGCCCGCCTCCCGGGTCAGCGCCATCACCTGCTCGGCGTCCCTGGTGCCGTCGTCGCCGACGCGCAGGCCGTAGCGCATCGCGTCGAAACGGGCCAGGTTGGACGAGCACTCGCTCGGCGCGATCAGGTAGTAGGCGGGCAGCGCGTACCGGAAGTGCGGGCAGGACACCTCGGTGACCTTGGCGCCGAGCGACTCCAGCAGCTCGACCGCCTCGGCGAACCTGCTCGTCACACCCGGCTGGTAGCCCTCGCCGGACAGCTCGGCGACCACGCCGATCCGCATCCCGCTCACGTCCGCGGCCCGGGCGGCCGCCACCACCGGCGGCACCGGCGCGTCGATCGAGGTGGAGTCCATCGGGTCGTGCCCGGACATCGCCTCGTGCAGCAGCGCCGCGTCGAGCACGGTGCGGCCGAACGGCCCCGGCGTGTCCAGGCTCGAGGCGAAGGCCACCACCCCGTAGCGGGAGGAGCCGCCGTAGGTGGGCTTGGTGCCGACGATCCCGCAGACCGCGGCGGGCTGCCGGATCGAGCCGCCGGTGTCGGTGCCGACCGCCAGCGGCGCCTGGTAGGCCGCCACGGCCGCGGCGGAGCCGCCGGACGACCCGCCGGGCACCCTGTCCAGGTCCCACGGGTTGCGGCTGGGGCCGAACGCGGAGTTCTCCGTCGAGGAGCCCATGGCGAACTCGTCCATGTTGGTCTTGCCGAGGATGACCGCGCCCGCCCGCTTCAGCCGGGCGGTGACCGTCGCGTCATACGGCGGGTGCCAGCCGTCCAGGATCCGCGAGCCGCAGGTGGTCGGCATGCCGGCCGTGGTGAACACGTCCTTGACCGCGACCGGGACGCCGGCCAGCGGGCCGAGCCGCTCGCCGCTGGCGCGCCGCTGGTCGATGCTGGCCGCGGCGGCCAGCGCGGCGTCCGCGGCGACGTGCAGGAACGCGTGCACCTTCGCGTCGGTGGCGGCGATCCGGTCCAGGTGCGCCCGGGTGACCTCGGCCGCGGACACCTCCCCGGCCGCCAGCGCGGCCGACAGCTGCGCGGCGGTCAGGCGGGTCAGCTCCATCAGTCCTCCCCCAGGATCCGCGGCACCTTGAACCGCTGCTGCTCCACCGCGGGCGCCGCCGCCAGCGCGGCCTCGGGTCCCAGGCACGGCACCGGCTCGTCGCCGCGGAACACGTTGGTCAGGCCGGTCGCGTGCGAGGTCGGCGGTATGCCCGCGGCGGCCACCTCCTGCACCTGCGCGACCGCGGTGATGATCTGGTCGAGCTGGGGCGCCAGGTGGTCGAGCTCGGCGTCGGACAGCGCGATCCTGGCCAGCTTCGCCAGGTACGCCACCTCGTCACGGGTAATGGCCATGCACGCCATCCTAGGCGCCGGGCGGAGCCGCCCCGTAAGCAATTGGGCCGCCGCCGTGGTCGTGCGGCTACCGCCGCCGGACGGCGTCCGGGCCCTGGTCGAGCAGGACGCGGAAGGCGGCCTCGTCCAGGATCGGCACGCCGAGCTGTTCCGCCCGGTCGTACTTGGAGCCCGGGCTGTCGCCGGCCACCACGAAGTCGGTCTTCCTCGACACCGAGGACGTCACCTTGCCGCCGGCCCGGCGGACCGCCTCGGCGGCCTCCTCCCGGCCGAAGGAGGGCAGCGTCCCGGTGATCACCACCGACACCCCGGCCAGGGTCCGCGCCGCGGCCCGGGCCGGGTCGAAGCCCTCGTCGGCCATGCGCACCCCGGCCGCGCGCCACTTGGCGACGATCGCCCGGTGCCAGTCGACGGCGAACCAGTCGCGGACCGACGCCGCGATCGTCGGGCCCACCCCCTCGACCGCGGCCAGCGCGTCGGCGCTCGCCGCCTCGATCGCGTCCAGCGACCCGAACTCCGCCGCCAGCGCCCGCGCCGCGGTCGGCCCCACGTGCCGGATGGACAGCGCCACCAGCACGCGCCACAGCGGCCGGGTCCTCGCCTCGTCCAGGCTGGCCAGCAGCCTGGCGGCGTTGGCGCTCAGCGTGCCCTGCTTGACCACGAAGAACGGGCAGGCCGCCAGCTTCTCCGGCGTCAGCGCGAACAGGTCGCCCTCGTCGGCGACCAGCCCGCAGTCCAGCAGCGCGGTCACCGTCTCGTAGCCGAGCACCTCGATGTCGAGCGCGCCGCGGCCGGCCACGTGGAACAGCCGCTCGCGCAGCTGGGCCGGGCAGGACCGGGCGTTCGGGCAGCGCCAGTCCACCCCGCCCTCGTCGCGGACCAGCGCGGTGCCGCACGCCGGGCAGGTTTCCGGGAACGTGAACTCCCGCTCGTCCCCGGTGCGCAGGTCGGCCACCGGGGCGACCACCTCCGGGATCACGTCGCCGGCCTTGCGCAGGACCACCATGTCGCCGATCAGCACGCCCTTGCGCTTGATCTCGTCGGCGTTGTGCAAGGTGGCGTTCGCCACCGTCGACCCGCTGACCTTGACCGGCTCCATCACGGCGAACGGGGTGACCCGGCCGGTGCGCCCGACGTTCACCTGGATGTCGAGCAGCCTGGTGGTGACCTCCTCCGGCGGGTACTTGTAGGCGACCGCCCACCGCGGCGCGCGGCTGGTCGAGCCGAGTTGGCGCTGCATGGCGATCTGGTCGAGCTTCACCACCACGCCGTCGATCTCGTACGGCGGCTCGTGCCGGTGCTCGGCCCAGTAGCGGATGAACTCGCGCACCCCGTCCATGTCCGGGACGACCCGGTTCAGCGTGCTGACCGGCAGCCCCCAGCCGCGCAGCCGCTGGTACCAGCCGGACAGGGTGTCCGGGGCGCCGTGCAGGTGCCCCTGCTCGCCCGGCCCCGCGGCCCTGCCGGTGATGGCGGCTCCGCCGGGGCCGGTCATGGCGGCTCCGCCGGGGCCGGTCATGGCGGCCCGGCCGTCGGAACCCTCGACCCGGCCGACGCCGTGGATGATCGCGTCCAGCGGCCGCGACGCGGTGACCCGCGGGTCCTTCTGCCGCAGCGAGCCGGCGGCGGAGTTGCGCGGGTTCGCGAACGCCGGCTTGCCCGCCGCCAGCAGCGCCTCGTTCAGCTTCTCGAACGCCGCGACCGGGAGGAACACCTCGCCCCTGACCTCGAGGATGGCCGGGTGCCCGGAGCCGGCCAGCCGGGCGGGGATGGAGGAGATGGTGCGGATGTTCGGCGTGACGTCCTCGCCGGTGCGCCCGTCACCCCTGGTGGCGCCCCTGACCAGCCTGCCGTTGCGGTAGACGAGGTCGACGGCGAGCCCGTCGACCTTCAGCTCGCACAGGTACGGGCCGCCGCCGCCGAGCCGCGCCACCCGGTCCGCCCAGGCCGCGAGCTCCTCGTCGGAGAACACGTCGTCCAGGCTGAGCAGCCGCTCCAGGTGCTGCACCGGGGTGAACAGCGTGGAGGGCGCCCCGTGCACGGTCTGGGTCGGCGAGTCCGGCGTGCGCAGCTCCGGATACCGCTCCTCCAGCGCGATCAGCTCGCGCATCTTCGCGTCGTACTCGGCGTCGGAGATGGTCGGCGAGTCCAGCACGTAGTAGCGGTGATCGGCCTCGGTGATCTCCAGGCTCAGCTCGGCGTGCCGCCGCTGCGCCTGCGGCGGCGCGGCGGTGAGGTTGTCTTCGGTCATCGTGACTGGCCCCCTGTCTCCTCCATCATCTCCGGCAGCATGGCCGCCGCCTGGCGGCAGCGGCCCAGCACCCGGACTGCCTGACCCGGCGACACGCCGGCCAGCCCGCAGGCCGGGGTGATCACCACCTGCTCCGCCGCCGGCCGCAGCCCCAGCCGCCGCCACAGCCCCGTGACCTGCTCGGCGGCGGACCGGGCGGCGCCGGTCCGCCCGGAAGGCTCGCGGCGGCCCGGGCCGGCGTCCGCGCCGGGCGGGGCCTGCCCCGGCGCGGCCGCCACCGCGCCGGTCAGCAGGCCCATTCCCGCCTCCGCGGCCGCGGCGAGGCCGTCCTCGTCCCCGTGCCGCAGCAGCCCGGGGTCGAACGCCACGCCGCCCGCCCCCGCCGCCTGGATGATCCCGAACGGAACGGCCGTGGCGCAGCAGTGCACGACCGTGTACTGGCCGCCGGTGGCGGCGAGCACCAGGGCGAGCCGCTCGCGCAGCGTCTCTGCCTCCACCGGGGCGAGCCGGGACAGGCCGCTGGCGGTCGGCACCGAGCCCGCCGCGACGGCGGGCAGGGCGGGCTCGTCGAACTGGACGACCAGCCGCGCTCCCGGCACGCGCTTGGCGACCTCGGCGGCGTGCGCCGCGGCGCCCTCGGCCAGCGAGGCAGCCAGGTCCGCGACCGCGCCGGGATCGGCGAGCGCCATGTTCATCGAGCGCGGCAGCTCGAGCGTCGCGGCCAGCGTCCACGGGCCGCACAGCTGGATCTTCAGCGGCCCGCGGAAACCCTGCAGCGCCTCCTCGGCCACGTCCAGGTCCGAGGACAGCATGGACCTGGCCCGGGTCAGGTCGCGGCCGGGCCGGTCGGCCAGACGCCAGCCCCGCGGGGTCGCCTCGGCCGCGATGCCGACCAGCAGCCCGGCGGTCCGCCCGGTCAGGTCGGCGCCGGGGCCCCGGTCCGGCAGCTCGGGCAGGTGCGGAAAATCGGGGAGCTCGCCGGCGACGACCCGCATCGCCTCCGCCGGGTCGGTCCCCGGCATCGACCCGATGCCGGTCGCGCTGCCCGGCGGCCACGGAAAGCCGGCCCCGTCGTGGTCATCACGCACATGTCGAGCTTAGGACGGCCGGCGACCCGTCCGCGGCCAGCGTCAATCCGGCCGGACCTGGTCGCGGTACGGCCAGCTGCGCCTGGCCAGCGCCGCCCGCCGGCTCTGCCGGTCCGCCCTGTCCGCCCGGCGGGCGGACAGGGCGACCACGAGGACGAAACCCGTCGCGACGCCGGCGAGGAAGAAGGCGAACATGATGATCGCCATCACGTCGGCCGCGCCGCTCATCGCCGCACCGCCTCGTCCTCGCGCGCGGTGATATCGCGGAGGCCGACGCCGTTCAGCCGCCGGACACCGCGGGCGGCGAGATACGGCGCCTGCCCGGTCAGCGTCCACTCCCTGTCCTCCCGCCGGATCGCTATCGCGACCATGAGGACGACTCCGGCGATGACCCCGATGCCGAACACCAGGCCCATGCCGATCGCCACCGCTATCATGACGTGGTCCACGACTGGCCTCCCCTCGCCTTCGCCGGCGGTGCCGCCACCGCCGGGACCCTCCCGCTGCGGCCCGCCGGACGACCGGCGGACCGGTGCTGGCAGGTCAAGGAGCCGCCAGCTAGCCATATCATCCAGTCTGCTGGTCTGAGCTGAGCCGTTGGTCCAGTCCGACTGATATGACATGTTCTTCTGTGACCAAGCAGTTGGATCATCCCAACCTCTCGTGCCTACCGGGACGATACCCGGGAGGGCGAAGGACGAAACAGACTTGATGGCCTAATTCTGACGACGGGTATGATTCCACCCGACCTAGCTGGTCCATTGGCTGGGATGGCTGGCACATTGCCGCGACTGCAGGCACGCCGGCGCCCGGCCGCTGCCGCGGCCGGGCGGTCGTGGGTCTCGGCGCAGACGGGTCCTTGCCGCCCCTGCACGCAGGGACCCGGGCGCGGCAGGAGCTAGCGGACCAGGTGGCCTGCGGGCCGGAGGGACTTCGGGTCCGGGCCCTCCAGCAGGTGCTGTCCGATATGTTCGATCGAGATCGAGACCGACCATCCTGCTCTCTAGAGCAATCTGGAAGAGACTGGTGCAACCAAGGAGTCTGACTGCTAGGATAGACCCTATGCACCAGGCCGTTCATGTCATCCTAACCTTTGGTATCTATAGGATGTGATCCCAGGGCCGCGCCGGGATGATCTGGATGGCAGGCAGGACCTGCGCACTGGGCTGAGGAGGGCCGATGGCGAACCCCATGTACCGGCAGATCGCCGAGGACCTGCGGGCGCAGATCGAGTCCGGGAAGCTCAAGCCCGGCCAGCAGCTGGCGACCGAGATCGAGCTGCGGGAGCACTACGGCGCCTCGCGCAACACCGTCCGCGACGCGATCAAGCTGCTCACCACCCTCGCGCTGGTCGAGACCCGGCCCGGCCAGGGGACCTTCGTCGTCAACAAGATCGATCCGTTCGTGACCAGCCTGACCGGCGACCCCACCGGCCCGGGCGGCGGTACCGAGGGCGCCAGTTACCTGTCGGAAGTAAGCGAACGGGACAGGAAGCCGGACAGGAGCCCGATCCAGCTGGAGATCCAGCAGGCCCCCGGGGCGATCGCCGGCGGCCTGTGGATACCGGTGGGCACCGAGGTCATCAGCCGGCACGAGAAGCGCTTCATCGACGGCACCCCCTGGTCTATGCAGACCTCCTACTACCCGATGGCGTTCGTCGAACGGGGAGCCAGGCGCCTGTTGAGTTCCCAGGACATCCAGGAGGGAACAACGCAGTACCTGCAGGACAGCATCAAGATACGCCAGGTCGGCTATCGCGACTGGATCACGGTGCGCGCGCCGAATACCGGTGAACTGGAATTCTTTAAGCTGCCGCCTGACGGCCGGGTGTCGATGTTCGAGATATTCAGGACCGCCTTCGACGGCAACGGCCAGCCCATGAGGCTCACCGTGACCGTTTACCCGGCCGACCGCAATCAGTTCATCGTGGAGGTCGGGCAGGTACCACAGCGCCAGTTCGGCCCGAGCCCGGACGGGCCCGGCGCGCGCACCAGGGCGTCCTTACATGTGCCGATGAGGCTTTTTCCCCTGGCACGTGGAAGAACCCTCGTGCCGAAACAACTACATAGGTCCATTCAGTTACATCACCCATATGCGCCCCGGCCGGGGTGAGGATGAGAAAGGGGGAGAGCGCCATGGCGAAGTTGCACGCACGGCCCTCGAACCAGTACCGGTACGAGCACTACGACCCCCGCTCCTGACGACCGGCCGCCCTGTCCGGCCCGGCGGCGGGCCGGACAGGGCGGCGTCCCCCAGTGATTACCGCGGGGCATGGGGTTCCTGACAGGCCAGCGGGTTAGGAGGTCATCTGAGGACACCGTTATCTCGTTACCCGTGATGGCTGGTTCGCCCGGCATTCGGCCAGGCCAGGGTGCGGAAGGCGCGCCGATCAGAGCATGCCGGTGATCAATCGCCTGGGATGGGACGGAGGCGGCCGCGACCATAACGATCGACGCCGGGGAGCCGCTGGACGCTAACGACCGGCCGGTATGGCCGGTGCACAAGCGGCCCGAGACGGCGCTGTATGTCCGGCGCGTCATCGTGAGCAGGAGGTACGTCGGCCTCGGCCTGGGCGCCGCGTTGCTCGACTGGGCTGGCGACGTCGCGCGCAGGAGGCACCGGGCGGTCCTGCTGCGCATCGATGTGTGGACCACCAACACGGCCCTGCACGCCTATTACGAAAAACGCGGCTTCACGCGACAGCGAGGCCGGGATCCCCGGGAAACCGGGGCCCTAAGATGACCCGGCAATAGCCTTTCCCTTCACATCGCTTAGGACGGCACCGCTATGCCACTAGGTTTCTGCTGGATTACGTTCGACGTAACCGGCCTGCTGCCCGCGCGGTGGCGGCAAGATATCTCCGCGGTCGCCGCGGACGCTGATTTCCAGGACTTCCCGCGGACGCCTGTTTTGTCGCGGGAAGCGCGCGGTGTGGATCATGTTTCGCGCGGCCGGGTGCACGCGGACCAGGTGCGGGCCCGGCTGCCGTGGCTGCACCGGCTCTACCGGGCCGACTTCCTCGACCTGGCACGCGATGCCCGGGCGGAGCGCGTCGTGCCCGCCGTGGACGAGCGCTACGGCGTGGTGCTGAACGTCCAGCGCGGGACCGGGATGCGGTTCGAATGCCATGTCGATTCGAATCCTCTGACGGGCCTGCTCTTTTGCACCGATCACCCGGCCGGCGGCGGCGAGCTCGTGTTCGCGCACGATCCGGGCGCGGCCGCCGTCGAGGCGATCGAACGGGACTGCTCGGTCATCCGGCCGCACGCGGGGCACCTGATCTTCTTCGACGGCAGCAAGCACCCGCACTACGCGCGCCCGCTGGCCCGCGCCGCGGACGTCCGGGTCGTCGCGGTGATGAACTTCTACACCGCGTCCTGCCCGGAATCGACCCGGCCGCCGGAGCTGAACCGCCACCTGTACGGCGACGGCTGACATCCCCGGCGCGGCTCAGCCCGTCGCGCTGATCGTCGCGCTGCCCAGCACCGTGTCGCCGTCGTAGAGGACGGCGGCCTGGCCCCTGGCCACGCCGCGTGCCGGGCGGCGCAGGCCGATGCGCAGCAGGTCGCCGTCCAGCCAGGCCACGCACGGGTGCACGTCGCCGTGCGCGCGCAGCTGGACCAGGCACTCGCGCGGGACCGCCGGGGGCAGGCAGCCGGTCCACACCGGGCGCCGCGCGGTGATCTCGTGCACGTCGAGCCCCTCGGCCGGGCCCACGGTCACCGTCCTGGTCGCCGGCTCGATGTCCAGCACGTACCGGGGCCTGCCGTCGGCGGCCGGCCTGCCGACGCGAAGGCCCCGGCGCTGGCCGACGGTGAACGCGTAGGCGCCGTCGTGGCTGCCGAGCACGGCGCCGGAGACGTCGACGATCGGGCCGGGCGCCCGGCCCAGCCGCCGGGCCAGGAAGCCCCTGGTGTCGCCGTCGGCGATGAAGCAGACGTCGTGGCTGTCCGGCTTGTCCGCGACGGCGAGCCCGCGCCGCGCCGCCTCGGCGCGCACCTGGTCCTTCGGCGTGTCGCCGAGCGGGAACATGGCGTGGGCGAGCTGGCGCCGGGTGAGCACCGCGAGCACGTAGGACTGGTCCTTGCCCCGGTCGGCGGCGCGGCGCAGCGCCCCGTCCCGGATCCGGGCGTAGTGGCCGGTGCACACCGCGTCGAAGCCGAGGGCAAGCGCCCGGTCCAGCACCGCGGCGAACTTGATCTTCTCGTTGCAGCGCAGGCACGGGTTCGGGGTGCGGCCCGCCGCGTACTCCGCGACGAAGTCCTCGACCACGTCCCGGCGGAAGCGCTCGGCCATGTCCCACACGTAGAACGGGATGCCGATCACGTCGGCAGCGCGCCGCGCGTCCCTGGCGTCCTCCAGCGTGCAGCACCCGCGCGCCCCGGTCCGGTACGAGCCGGGGTTCGCGGACAGCGCCAGGTGGACCCCGGTCACCTGGTGACCGGCGTCCACCGCTCGAGCCGCGGCCGTCGCCGAGTCCACCCCGCCCGACATCGCCGCGAGCACCCGCAAGGCAGCCATCGCGTCAAGGGTATGCGGTTGTCAGCGGGCGGCGGCGCGGCGGGCGCGGTCGGTGACCTCACCGATCACCTTGCCCACCGCGTCCACGTCCTCCTGGGTGGAGGTGTGGCCCAGCGAGAAGCGGATCGAGCCGCGGGCGCGGAACTCGTCGGCGCCCATGGCCAGCAGCACGTGGCTCGGTTCCGCGACGCCGGCCGTACACGCCGACCCGGTGGAGCAGGCGATGCCGTTCGCGTCGAGCAGCATGAGCAGCGCGTCGCCCTCGCAGCCGGGGAAGGAGAAGTGCGCGTTCCCCGGCAGCCTGCGCTCCCCCGGCGGCGGGCCGTTGAGCACCGCGTCCGGGACGGCGGCCAGCACCTGGCGCACCAGGTCGTCGCGCAGCGCGGCCAGCCGGGCGGCCTCGGCGGCCCTGCGCTGCGCACACGCCGCGGCCGCGACGGCGAACGCCCTGATCGCGGGCGTGTCCAGGGTCCCAGAGCGGATGTCGCGCTCCTGGCCGCCGCCGTGCAGCACCGGGACCGGCTCGATCCCGCGGGCCAGGATCAGCGCCCCCACGCCGACCGGGCCGCCGAGCTTGTGGCCGGTGACGGTAAGCGCGTCCGCCCCGCTCGCCGCGAAGTCCACCGGGAGCTGCGCGGCGGCCTGCACCGCGTCGGTGTGGAACGGGATGCCGTGCTCGTGTGCGACCGCGGCCAGCTCGGCGACCGGCTGCACCGTGCCGACCTCGTTGTTCGCCCACATCACGCTGACCACCGCGACCCGCTCCGGCGCCTGCGCGATGGCGGCGCGCAGCGCCTCGGGGCGCACCGTCCCCTCGGCGTCGACGCCGAGCCACACCGCCTCCGCGCCCTGCGCGCTCTCCAGCCAGCGGACCGAGTCCAGCACGGCGTGGTGCTCCACCGAGGTGGTCAGCACACGCCGCCGCCCGCCGTCGCGGCGCGCCCAGTACAGGCCCTTCACCGCGAGGTTGTCCGCCTCGGTGCCGCCGCTGGTGAAGACGATCTCGCTGGGCCGGGCGCCGAACACCTCGGCGAGCTGCTCCCTGGACTCCTCCACCACCCGGCGGGCGCGGCGGCCCGCGGTGTGCAGCGACGACGGGTTGCCGAGCCGACCGAGCTCCTCGGTCATCGCCTCGATCGCCTCGGGCCGCATCGGCGTCGTCGCCGCGTGGTCCAGGTAGGCGCGGCTGGTGGCGGCGGCAGTCATGACGCCGTACAGCCTAGCCGCCGCCACCCGGTCAGAGCCGCTTGCGGCGGTCGATCTCGTCCAGGAGCTGGGGGACCACCTTGAACAGGTCACCGACGATCCCGAAGTCGGCCAGCTCGAAGATCGGCGCCTCCGGGTCCTTGTTGACGGCGACGATCGTCTTGGCGGTCTGCATGCCGGCCCGGTGCTGGATCGCCCCGGAGATGCCGATGGCCATGTACAGCTGCGGCGAGACGGTCTTGCCGGTCTGGCCCACCTGGAACTGGTGCGGATACCACCCGGCGTCGGTCACCGCACGGGACGCGCCGACGGCCGCGCCGAGCGCGTCGGCAAGCCTCTCGATGAGGCCGAAGCCCTCGGCGCCCCCGGTGCCGCGCCCGCCGGACACCACGATCGACGCCTCGGTGAGCTCCGGCCGCTCGCCGCGCTCGGCGACCACCCGCCCGGTGATCCTGGCGCCGTCCATCGCTGCGGCCAGCGACACCGGCGTGACCTCCGCCGCGCCGGGGGCGGGCTGCGGCGGCACCGAGTTCGGCCGGACCGCCACCACGGGCGTGCCGCGCCTGACCCTGGAGTGCACGATCGTGGACCCGCCGAAGATGGGCTGCTCGGCGACCGGGGCGCCGTCGTCGCCGGGCGTCAGGTCGGTGGCGTCGGTGATGATCCCGGAGTCGGTCTTGACCGCGAGCCGCGCGGCGATCTCCTTACCCTCGGCGGTGCCCGCCACCAGCACCAGCGCCGGCGCCTTCTCCCGGACCAGCTGGGCGAGCAGTTCCGCGACCGGCGCGACCACGTAGTCGGCGAACCCGGCGTCGCCGGCGGCGTAGATGCGGGCCGCGCCGAACTGCGCGCAGCGCTCCCGGCCCGCCTCCGCTCCCGGCCCCGCCCATACCACGGTCGGCTCGCCGAACCTGCGGGCCAGCGTGAGCAGCTCGCAGGTGACCTTCTTCACCTCGCCGCCGGTGTGCTCCGCGAGCACGAGGATCTCGGCCACGCCGTCTTCCCTCCCTAGATGAACTTCTGCGCGGCGAGGAACTCCGCGAGCTTGACGCCGCCGTCGCCCTCGTCCTTGACGATCACCCCGGCCTGCCGCGGCGGGCGCCGCGCGAAATCGACCACCTCGGTGGCCGACCCGGCGAGCCCGACCGCGGCCGGGTCGATCCCGGCCTCGGGGAGGCTCAGCGTCTCCACCGGCTTCTTCTTCGCCGCCATGATGCCCTTGAACGACGGGTAGCGGGGCTCGTTGATCTTCTCCACCACGCTGATTACCGCGGGCAGCGAGGCCTCCACCTCGTGGTAGCCGTCGTCGCAGACGCGGCGGACCCGGATCACCGAGCCGTCGATGTCCACCTTGCTGGCCAGCGACAGCTGCGGGACGCCCAGCCGCTCGGCCAGCATCGCGGCCAGCACGCCCATCCGGGCGTCGGTCGACTCCGAGCCGCAGATCACCAGGTCGAAGCCGGTCCCAGACAGCACCGTGGCCAGCGCGTAGGAGGTCGACAGCGCGTCGGAGCCCGCCAGGCCCTCGTCGAGGAGGTGCACGGCCTTGTCGGCGCCCATCGACAGCGCCTTGCGGATGGACTCGGCGGCCTTCTCCGGCCCCATCGACAGGATCGTCACCTCGGCGTCGGCGCCCGCCTCGCGCTGCGCCTCGGCGATCCGCAGCCCCTCCTCGATGGCGTACTCGTCAAGCTCGTTGATGAGCCCGTCGACCGAGGCCCGGTCCAGCGTGGCGTCCCCGGGCCGCAGCGTGCGCTCGACCGCGGTGTCCGGCACCTGCTTCATGCAGACGACGATGTTCATGGGCGGCACCGACCTCCTTAAGCTCCTAGGTACAGCCTGCCAAACCGCCGGGCTCCGCGCCGAACCGGGTGCGCTCGCAGCCATGTTACCTTCCAGTAGGATCATGGCCAGCGCGACAGCGGGATGCCGCCAATCGCACGCGATGCGTGCTTTAACAGCGAAAAATACCGGAACCGAACCGGAATGAAGATAAGTCCGTATCATCCATTCAAGTGACGATTCTTATCGCCTTCGCCGGTCAGCACCCGATTGGGCGCCTGCGTAACCATAACGTAACGAGCCTTTTCCGCGGAACGGTAACCCGGCTACCCGCCTCAGCCGTCTATATCTTGCCGTAGGACGCCTGTAGCGCATTATTGGCGGCCTCTGGGCCCTCATGGGCCTCGTGCCCAGGCCAGAGCGAATTCCCGGTCGGCTGGCAGGAAGGCGCGTCCGCGGATGTCCGGCGGATGACCCTGGGGGGAGGAAACGCTATGCACCTGGCAGCTCACGCTGTCGCGTCGCTGCCCAGGCTGGCCAGCATCGCATGGTGGCGGCAGCTTCACCATTGGGTGCCGATCGGTTTCGTCGGGGCCATTTCATGGTCGATCTGGCTCCTGCGCTTCTCGCTGTCCCGGGCCTACCGTCCGGTAGCCCCCGGATACACGGCAACCACGTCGGTGGTCGTCCCGGCGTACCGGGAGGACCCGGACATTCTCGCCGAGTGCCTGGAGACATGGCTGGCCGAAGGCCCGACTGAGGTGATCGTCGTGCCGGATCTCGCCGACACCGAAGCCATCGCCAGGCTGCAGGCCAGAGCCGACACCGAGCCGAGGCTGACCGTCATCCCCTTCGCCCACAACGGCAAGCGCTCCGCTCTCGGCGTCGGCATCCGCCGCGCAAGCAAGGACATCCTGGTGCTCGCCGACTCCGACACCCGCTGGCAGCCGGGGTTGCTTCGTGCCGTGCTGGCGCCGTTCGCCGACCCGAAGGTCGGAGGCGTAGGAACCCGGCAGAATGCCCACCGGCCACGGACGAGCGCCTGGCGCCGGATCGCCGACTGGATGATCGACGTCAGGTACCTCGATTACGTGCGTGCACAGGCGCGGGCCGGGGCCGTCGCCTGCCTGTCCGGCCGCACCGTGGCCTACCGGCGCAGCGTGGTACTGCCGGTGCTGGAGCACCTGGAGGACGAGTTCTTCCTCGGCCGCCGCTGCGTCTCCGGTGACGACGGCAGGCTGACCTGGCTGGTGCTTGCCTCCGGGTACCGGACCGTCTACCAGTCGACGGCCCGCGCGCAGTCCATGTTTCCCGACACCTGCCGCGCGTTCATCAAGCAACGGATCCGCTGGAGCCGCAACTCGTACCGCACCTACCTGACTGCTATGTGGAAGGGATGGCTGTGGCGGCAGCCCTTCATCTGCCAACTCAGCGTCCTGCAGATCATGCTGACCCCGGTGACTATGGGCTTCGCGGTCACCTACCTGATCGCCTGGGTGCTCCATCCGCAGCGGCTGATCGCGGTGGTGGCCGTCTGCTGGCTGCTGGCGGGCCGCGCGCTGCGCGGCATCTCCCACCTGCGGGAGCGGCCATCGGATATCTGGCTGCTCCCGCTGGTCGCCGTGATGACCATCGTGGTCGCCCTGCCGGTCAAAGCCTATGCGTTCGTCACGATGAATGTCCACGGCTGGCTCACCCGGCGGGACGACCGGGTCGGCGCCGAGGCGCAGACGGCCGCGTCACTCAACTAGTACTAGTAAGGACCTGATTTGAGCAGGAAACACCGTCGCGACGGCTTGCCGACCCGGGGCAGCCGGGCGTGGACGGCCGCCCTGGCCGCGCTGGTGACATTCGGCGTGCTCGGCGCCATGCCGGTGCTCCTGGCGCTGCTGCACGTCCACCTGGAGCCGGTGGCCGCGACGTCGAGCCACGGAGTCGCGCTGCTGCCCGCGCCGGTAAATCCGCCGCCGGTCCGGCTCCCGGCGGTGGCGCAGCCGATCGACCCGGCACAGCCGCCCGCCGCGCTGCCGCCGGTCGACTCGGCGCGAGAGGCCGCCTCGGTGGCCGCCGAAGATCACCGGATCAGGATCATGATTCACGATTCCGCCCGCATCTACCAGCCGGAAGTGGTACCGGTCCGCGGATCGCTGCCCACCCTGATCCTGACCGCGGCGTCACGCGCCTATACCGCGGCCGACCTGGTCCAGTACGGCGCGCTGGTCATGCTGCCCCATAACGAGGCGCTGCTGCTCGACAACGTGTTCGTGTCGACCAATGCCGGGCTCAGCCTGGGCGGCCCCGGGCTGCGCGCGCTGTACCTGGACAGCGGCAGCGGCGGATTCGCGTCGATCGTCGGCTGGGGAGGCCACCTGTCGTTCCGTGGCACGGCCGGGAACCCCCTCACCATCATGGGATGGGACCGCGCGGACAGCGCGCCGGCCGCCGATCGCGGCTACGGACGGTCATACATCCGCGAGATCGGCGGCAGCATGACGCTAAGCAACGTGCGGGTTTCGTCCCTCGGCTTCTGGAGCGGCCGGACGGGAGGCGTGGCCTGGACCGGCTTGAACGGCGAGCCGAGCACCGGCGGCGCCAGCTACTCCACGTTCACCGATGACACCTACGGAGCCTTCCTGTCCCGCAGCCGCGACGTCACGTTCCGCGCGGACCTGTTCGAGTTCAACGAGCTTGACGGGCTGCGCATCCACCGCTATGCGGTCGGCACCACCGTCATCTCCAGCTCGGCATCGCGCAACGGGGGCAACGGGTTCATCGCCAGCCGTGCCAGCCAGGACACCCTGCTGCTGGACGACGTATCTGAGCACAACGCCGGAAACGGCTTCTACCTCGACGGGCGGCCGCTTGTCACCGGTGCCTCGGCGTCGGGTGGCTCGTCCGCTCCCGGCTCGGGAACGGCCGTGGAGGACAGCGCAGCGTTCGGCAACGGCCGCATCGGCATCCTGGTGGAGGGCGGCAACGGACCGGTCGTCAAGGCCGACCAAGTGTGCGGCGCGGTCACCGCGATCGCGGTCAGGTACAACGCGGTCAACGCGGTGCTCACCGGGAATGACATCCGTTGCTCTCCCAGCACCGGCCTGTCGATCGGGCCGGCGGTCCCGGGCGCCGTGATCTCGGGAAACACGATCCTCGGCGCCCGTATGGGGATGCTCGTCCGCAGCTCGGGGGCGGTCGAGCTCGACAGCAATCACGTCTTCGGTGCCACCGTGTTCGGGATCACCGTCCGCGGGTCGAGCTCGGACGTGGCCGGAGTGGGTAACGTGCTGTCGGGGACCGGCTTCCGCGCGGTCGATGCGCGCGCCGACGCCCCGCCGCCGGCGCTCTCGGCCACGAACGCCGCCGGCTGGGCTCACCACCTCAAGGTCACGTTCTGGTCCTACCTGCGATTCCATCCGCTCGCCATGCTCTGGCTGTCGATCGCCGTCCTGGTGCTCACGGCCGCCGCCTGGTCACATCGCCGACGGCTGCCACCGCACCCGTACCCTGCCAGCACGCACTGGCGCAGCAGCAGGCTGGGTGCGGTCATGCCCGCCCCCGCCGCGATCCCGGCAGCGGCCCAGCAGCAGCCGCGCGGCTTCGTCGATCCCGCGCCCGCATCCACCGCGGCCGCCGGGCCGCCGCTCGCCGATCGCGCCCCGGTGATGCTTCCACGGCCCGCCGGGGGTGTCACGACCGAGACCATCCCGGCAGTCACTGCGCCGCCCGTTCCCGGCGGCGGCCGGGTCGGCGGCGCGGGCGGGCCGCCATGGCCGACAGCGCCGGAGCCCGGCCGCGATCCGCGCGACGGCGACCGCGATTTCGACGCATTCCGCCGGCCTCCCTGGGCAGGCGGGTCATGAGTTCCCGGCTGGGCGGGGTGACCGCGGGAGTGTCCGCCATGGCGTTGCTGGCCGTCGCGTTGGCGGGATGCGGCGGCCATGTCGCAGCCCCGGCGTCCCGCAGCCATGCGTCCGTCGGCCCGGGACACCGCCAGGCGGAGCCGACGGCCGACAGCAGCGCCTGCCCCAGCGCGACCGTCACGGTGTCGTCCGCTGGCGCGCTGACACGGGCGCTGGCCGCAGCGCGACCCGGCCAGGTGATTGTGCTGGCGCCCGGCCGCTACCTTGGCCACTTCGTCGCCGCCGCGTCGGGCACGCCCACCTCTCCGATCACCTTGTGCGGACCGCGCAGCGCGATCCTCGACGGCGGCGGCATTCGGCGCGGCTACACCCTTTACCTGAACCGCGCCTCCTGGTGGACGGTACGGGGTTTCACCGTGACGAACGGGCAGAAGGGGGTGGTGGCCGACGGCGCCAGCCACGACGTTCTCGATGGCCTGTATGTGCACGACATCGGCGACGAGGCCATCCACCTGCGCGCGTTCAGCAGCCACAACGTTATCAAGGACTGCCTGATCCGCGACACCGGCCTGCTGGTCCCGTTCTACGGCGAGGGCATCTACGTCGGCTCGGCGCACAAGAACTGGTGCAGGTACAGCGGCTGCGGACCGGATGCCAGCGACGACAACCTGATCACGGGCAACGACATCGCCGCCACCACCGCGGAGAACATCGACATCAAAGAGGGCACCTCCGGCGGGATGATCGTCGGAAACCGGTTCGACGGGACGGGCATGGTCGGATCGGCGGCCACCGCCTGGGTCAACGTCAAGGGAAACGACTGGACGGTCGCCGGGAACACCGGCATCACCAGTATCAAGGACGGCTTCCAGGTGCATCGGGTGTATCCGGGCTGGGGCGAAGGCAACGTATTCCGCGGCAACACCTTGCAGGTCGACGGCCCCGGCTACGGCATCTACGTGCAGAGCAGGCACCTGGGGACCGTGGTGGCCTGCGACAACAGGGTCAGCGGCGCGGGCATGGGGCTGTCCAACATCGCATGCTCACCCGGATGAGGGCACCATTCACCCCGGCACGGCCGACCGAGCGAGAGCAGGTGCAGATGAGCGCAGCCGACAATGCCCGGCATACGTCCCAGCCCACGGGATCGGGGACCCCACCGGGGGGCGAAGTGCCCAGCCGGCGGGCGCGGCCCCGAGTGACCGTCGTCGGAACCGGCTACCTCGGCCTGACCCACGCCGTGTGCATGGCGGACATGGGGCACGAGGTGCTCGCGATCGACGTGGACGAAACCAAGATCGCCAAGGCGGTCACGGGCGAGGCGCCGTTCTTCGAACCGGGCCTGGAACCACTGCTGCGCAAGAACCTGGACAACGGCAAGCTGCGTTTTACCAGATCGTTCGCCGAGGTCGGCGCGTTCGGTGATGTTCACTTCGTATGCGTCGGCACGCCTTCGGACGCCGAGGGACGGGCCGACCTGAGCTACGTGTTCACCGCGGTGGCGGCGCTCGCCCCCCACCTGGCCTCGGAGTGCCTGATCGTCGGGAAATCGACCGTCCCCGTCGGCACGGCCCGGCAGGTCATGGCGGCGGTGCGGGCCAAGGCGCCCGCCGGTGACCGGGTGGACGTGGCCTGGAACCCTGAGTTTTTGCGCGAGGGCTTCGCCGTGCGGGACAGCCTCGCCCCGGATCGCCTGGTATTCGGGGTGGCGTCCGAATACGCCGCCGACCTGCTGCGGCGCGTGTACGCCGCTCCGATTGCGGCGGGGACCCCGGCGCTGGTCATGGACCTGGAGACCGCTGAGATCGTGAAGGTGGCCGCCAACGCGTTTCTGGCGACCAAGATCTCCTTCATCAACGTCATGGCGGAGCTGTGCGAGGCCACCGGGGCCGACGTGATCCGGCTCGCCGAGGCACTGGGATACGACGAGCGGATCGGCCGCCGGTTCCTGTCCCCCGGCCTCGGCTTCGGCGGGGGCTGCCTGCCCAAGGACATCCGCGCCCTGTGCGCCACCGCGTCGGGCCTCGGCGTCGGTTCGCTGGCCACCCTGTTGCGCACCGTTGACGTGATCAACATGGACCGCCGCCGCCGGGTCGCCGCCCTTGCCCGGGAAGCGGTCGGCGGTGATTTGGCCGGCAAGCGGGTTGCGGTGCTCGGCGTCGCGTTCAAGCCTGACAGCGACGACATCCGGGACTCCCCGGGCCTAGACGTCTCCGGCCGGCTCGCGCGCGAGGGAGCGGCCGTGTCGGTACACGATCCGGTCGCCATGCCAAACGCCAGAATCTCCAGGCCCGACCTGCGGTACGCCGACTCGGTCTCGGAGGCAGCGACCGGAGCGGACCTGGTGCTGCACCTGACGGAGTGGTCCGACTACCAGGCCATCGACCCGGCGGCGCTGGCCAAGGTGGTCAGCCGCCCGGTCGTCATCGACGCTCGGTGCGCGCTCGACGCCCGGCTGTGGCGGCATGCGGGCTGGACCGTTCATATCCTCGGCCGGCCATGAAGACGAGCCCGCGCGTGCCGGGGAGGCCCGGCCGGACCGTGCCGGCGGGGGCCGCGCTTGCGGCCTGCTTCGTGCTCGCCATCTGCGGCTGCGGCGGCCCCGCGCATCATGCCGCGGCTGCGCCGCAGCCGCCAGTCGTCCCCGGCCAGGCCACCGGCGGGCCGGACCTGACCGGCGTCCAGTTGCCCGACTTCACCATGCCACTGATCAAGGGTCCAGTCTCCCGGCCGAGGCCGACGCTGACGCCCGGAGCGGTGACAACCACCGACGCCAACGTCGTGTGCAACCTGTCGCCGCACGCAAAGGCGCCGAGCATGCCGTTTGCGCTGCAGAACGCGGTCTTCGACGAATACGGCTATACCACGCCGAGCGCACAGCACAAGTACATCCTCGATTACCTGGTCCCGTACGACCTCGGCGGCGCTCCAGTGCAGGCCAACATCTGGCCGGCGGCGATCCGGGGCACCGGCTTCTATCAGAAGATCCAGACCGACCACATCCTGCGCGAGATGGTGTGCCGCCGCACGATCACCTTGGCCCAGGCACAGCGGGCGCTGGAGAGCAACTGGTACGCCGCATGGCTGAGGTACGTGGTCGCAACCGGCCACTTCTGACCCTCAGCCGCAGCCGGCATTCGCGGCCTCCCTCGCATCGGATACCCCGGGTCGGGCTCAGTGACAGAAGTGACGGACTCCGGTGAAGTACACGGTGACGCCGGCGGCCCGCGCGGCCTCGATGGTCAGCCGGTCGCGGACCGAGCCCCCGGGCTCGGCCACCGCGGCCACCCCGGCCCGCGCCAGCACCTCGAAGGCGTCGGGGAACGGGAAGAACGCGTCGCTGGCCGCCACCGAGCCCGCCGCCCGCTCCCCCGCGCGCATCACCGCCAGCCTGGCCGCGTCGACCCGGTTCACCTGGCCCATGCCGATGCCGACGGCGGCGCCGCCCGACGCGAGCAGGATCGCGTTCGACTTGACCGAGCGGCAGGCCCGCCAGGCGAACGCCAGGTCCGCAAGCTGTCCGGGGGCGGCGGGCGGGCCGGCCACCAGCTCCCATCCGGCCGGGTCGTCGCCGGGCTCGCGCGCCCGGTCCGCGGACTGCATCAGCATGCCGCCGCTGACCGGGCGCCACTCCACCGCGGCGCCGGCGGCGGGCGCGGCGCAGCGCAGCAGGCGGATGTTCTTGCTCGCCGACAGGATGCCCAGCGCCTCGGCGTCGAAGGCGGGCGCGACGACCACCTCGGTGAACACCGCGGCGATCTGCCGGGCAAGCGCGGCGGTCACCGGGCCGTTGGCGGCGATCACCCCGCCGAACGCTGAGGCCGGGTCGCAGGCGTGCGCCTTGGCGTGCGCGTCGGCGAGGTCGGCGCCGACCGCGATGCCGCACGGGTTGGCGTGCTTGATGATCGCCACGCACGGCTCGGCGAAATCGTAGGCGGCCCGGCGCGCCGCGTCCGCGTCGGTGTAGTTGTTGTAGGACATCGCCTTGCCGTGCAGCAACTCGGCGCCGGCGATGCCGGGCGGCGGCGAGGCACCACCGGTTCGTTCGGCATAGAGGGCGGCGCGCTGGTGCGGGTTCTCGCCGTAGCGCAGCACCCCGGCCCGCCGCCACACCGCGCCGGCCACGTCGGGCCAGCCGTGCTCGCGCGCCGCCTGGTCCGGCGCGTACGCCGACGCGAACCAGGACGCCACCGCGACGTCGTAGGCGGCGGTGTGCGCGAACGCCTCGGCGGCCAGGCGGCGGCGCTGGCCGGCGGTGAAGCCGCCAGCGGCCAGCGCGGCGAGCACGTCCGGGTAGCGGGCCGGGTCGGTGACCACGGCCACGCAGCCGTGGTTCTTCGCGGCGGCGCGGACCATCGCCGGCCCGCCGATGTCGATCTGCGCCACGCACCGCTGCGCATCCGCACCGGCGGCCACCGTGGCGCCGAACGGGTACAGGTTCGACACCAGCAGCTGGAACGGCTCGATTCCCAGGCTGGCGAGCTGCGCGGCGTGCCCGGGGTCGGCGGGGTCGGCGAGCAGGCCCGCGTGCACCGCCGGGTGCAGCGTCTTGACCCGGCCGTCCAGGCACTCGGGGAATCCGGTGAGCTCCTCCACGCGGGTGACCGGCACCCCCGCGGCGGCGACGGCGGCCGCGGTGCTGCCGGTGCAGACGATCTCGACGCCGGCCGCGTGCAGGCCGGCGGCGAGGCCGTCCAGGCCGGCCTTGTCGTGCACGCTGATCAGCGCCCGCCTGATCGGGATCCTGGTCACCTTCCGATCCTCACCTTCCTGCCCGCCACCGACCAGCCCTCGCGGACCATCCGGCCGACCGTGGCGACCAGCAGCGCGCGTTCGGTTACCTTGATCCGCTCGTGCAGCCTGGCCTCGTCGTCGTCGTCGGCGACCGGCACGCACGCCTGCGCCACGATCGGCCCGGCGTCGGTGCCCTCGTCGACGAGGAACACCGTGCAGCCGGTCACCTTGACCCCGTGCGCCAGCGCGTCGCGCACGCCGTGCGCCCCGGGGAACGACGGCAGCAGCGCGGGGTGGGTGTTCACGCACCGGCCGCCGAAGCGGTCCAGGAACGGCTTGCCGACCAGCTTCATGAACCCGGCCAGCACCACCAGGTCGGGCGCGTACGCGGCGCAGGCGGCGGTCAGCGCCGCGTCCCAGTCCCGGCGCGCCGGGTGGTCGGCCAGCCGGACGGTGAAGGCCGGGATGCCGGCGCTGGCGGCCCGGGCCAGCGCGCCGACCGGGCCGCGGTCGGCGCCGACCGCGACCACCTGCGCCCCGTAGCCGGGGTCGCGGCACGCGTCGATCAGGGCCTGCAGGTTGGTCCCCTCCCCGGAGGCCAGCACGACCAGCCGCGCGCGCACGCTACGCAACCCTACGGCACGCGGCATCCCGCGGCGCTGCCGGGGCGCCGCGGGATACGCGGCGCCCCGGCGCAGGGGGCACAATAGGGGACGATGGCCAGATATCAGCCGCCGGGCGGGAGCGGGCTGCGGCCCGGGGGCCTGCCGCCCGCGCGCAGGCTCCCGCCGCCGGATCCCGCCGTGCGCCAGCGCGCGCTGGCGGCGTTCGCGCTGGGCGCGCTCAGCCTGATCGGCCTGGCGTTCGGGCTCGGCGACCTGCGCCGCGGGATCTACGTGGCCGCGCTCACCCTGGTGTTCGGCGCGGCGGCGATCTGGCTCGGCGCGGGAGCGAGCCGCGTGGCGCGGCGCGGCGGCACCGCGCGGCCCCGCGGCGCGGTCAGCGGCGCCGTGCTCGGCGGCTTCGGCCTGGCCATCAGCGCGCTGTGGCTGCTGGTGCTCGTGGTGTTCTGGCCGCAGCTGTCCGCCTATTACAGCTGCATGACCAGCGCGAACACGGTGGCCGCGCAGCAGTCGTGCCGCACCCAGCTCACCAACTCGGTCGGCGGCGAGATCAGCGTGCTGAACGGCGGCCGGTGAGCGTGACCGGGCCGCGCGGCCGACCGGGCTCGCGCCCGCCTACCAGTCGTCCGCCGGCCTACCAGTCGTCCCGGTCGCCGTGGGCGGCCCATGGGTTCAGGTAGATGCGGTGGCCGCCGGCGTCGTCGGTCTCATCGATGATGTGCGCCGCCGCCGGGCCCGCGGCGTCCTGGCGGGGCGGCGGATCGCCGTGGCCCCTGGGCCTGGCGCGCCGCAGGATCAGCCAGTTCGCGGCCGCGGCGGCCAGCGCGGCGCTGACCCCGACCTCCAGCACCGCCACCAGGCCGACGCCGAACCCGGACGGGCCGACCGCGGCCAGGCGGCCGCCGCCGAGCGGGCCGCCGGAGAACGCCGCCGCCAGGCCGGCCAGCAGCCCCGCGGCGGCGCCGGCGGCGAAGCCGCGCAGCGGGGCCGCCTCGATGGACGGCGTGGGGGCGATCCGCACGGTGACCAGCCCGCCGAACGCGCCGGCCAGGTACGGCACCGCGAGCAGCAGCGCGGACGGCAGCGCCGGGCGGCCCGCCGACGGCAGCGCGGCCAGCATCGGGAACACCGGGAGCGGGCCGAGCGCCGAGCCTGTCGGGGACACCGCGGTCCCGGCGCCGAAGGCGAAGCCCGGGCCGAGCAGGTACGCGACCGCCCAGACGACGGCGTTCGGCACGTAGGCCAGCTCGGCGAGCAGCAGCAGCGCCGCGCCGCCCGGGCCGGGCGACAGCGCGACGGTCGCCGCCTCGACCCGGTGCAGGTGCGCCGCGAGCGAGCCCGCGGTCAGCGCGGCGCCGGCCGCGGCGAGCACGGCGGCCGAGCCGAGCGTGCCGGTGACGACCGAGCGCGGCCCGGCCGGCAGCAGCCGGGACAGCCGCGGCCACGGCGCCAGCGCGCGGGCCGCGCCCAGCCCGCCCGCCACCATCGCGAGCAGGAACGAGGCGACCACGGCCTGCCACAGCGACGGGGCCGCGGCCTGCGTCTTGCTGGCCACGGCCAGCGCGCCCGCCAGCAGGGCATACGGCAGGGCGAGCGCGACGGCGGCGTAGCCGACATGGCGCAGCCTGCGCACCGCGCCGGCCCGCACCACCCAGCGCCCGGCCAGGACGCACGTCGCGCCGGGCAGCAGCGTCAGCCCGAGCGGGAGCATGCCAATCGGGCCGGCGCCGCGGGCGGTGAAGCCCACGTGCTGCGCCACCAGCCACAGCAACGCGGCGGTGCGCAGCACCCCGCCGAGCCCGCTGCCCACGCCGACGTGCGGCGCGGTGACCCAGCCGATCGCGGTGAGCGTGGTCAGCACCGCGAGCCCGCTGGCGGCCGCCGCGCAGGCCGCGATGGCGCCGGTGACCGCGAGCGGCCGCGCGGGCCGTCCGGGCCCGGGCTCCGCGGCGGCGTTCCGGCCCGGCGGCCCGGTGATCGCCCGTGCCCGGGCCGAGATGCTCACCCGCCCATCCTGGCAACGATCGCCCGCGGACCGGCGGAGGCGCGCCGGGCCGTTAACGGCAGGTCAGCCGGCGCGCATGATCTCGCGGACCAGGGCGGCGGTCTCGCTCGGGGTCCTGCCGACCCGGACGCCGGCCTTCTCCAGCGCCTCCTTCTTGGCCTGGGCGGTGCCGGAGGAGCCGGAGATGATCGCGCCGGCGTGCCCCATCGTCTTGCCCTCCGGCGCGGTGAACCCGGCCACGTAGCCGACCACCGGCTTGGTCACGTGCTGCTCGATGAAGGCCCCGGCCCGCTCCTCGGCGTCGCCGCCGATCTCGCCGATCATCACGATCGCGTCGGTCTCCGGGTCCTCCTGGAACGCCTGCAGGCAGTCGATGTGCGTGGTGCCGATGACCGGGTCGCCGCCGATGCCGACGCAGGTGGAGAAGCCGATGTCGCGCAGCTCGTACATCATCTGGTAGGTCAGCGTGCCCGACTTGGAGACCAGGCCGATCCGCCCCTCGGTGGTGATGTCGGCCGGGATGATGCCGGCGTTGGACTTGCCCGGCGAGGCGACGCCGGGGCAGTTCGGCCCGATGATCCGGGTGCGGTTGCCGGCCGCGGCGGCCCGCGCCCAGAACTGCGCGGTGTCGTGCACCGGGATGCCCTCGGTGATCACGATGCACAGCGGGATGCGGGCCTCGATGGCCTCGATCACCGCGTCCTTGGTCGCCGACGCCGGGACGAACACCACCGACACGTCCGCGCCCGTCGCCGCCATCGTGTCGGCGACCGTGCCGAAGACCGGGATCTCGGTGCCGTTCAGCTCGACGGTCTGGCCGGCCTTGCGGGGGTTGGTGCCGCCGACGACCCTGGTGCCGGCGGCCAGCATCCGCGCGCCGTGCCGGCGCCCCTCGGACCCGGTGATGCCCTGGATCATGACCCGGCTCGCCCCGGTCAGGAAGATGGCCACCTCAGGCTCCCCTCGCGGCCAGTTCCGCGGCCCGCCGCGCCGCGCCGTCCATCGTCGCCACCTGCTCGACCACCGCGATGCCCGCGTCGTCGAGGATCTTCCTGCCCTCGGCGGCCTTGTTGCCGTCGAGCCGGACCACGATCGGGCGGTCCACCGCGTCGCCGCGGGATTCCAGCATGCCGATCGCCGAGACGATCCCGCTGGCCACCGCGTCGCAGGCGGTGATGCCGCCGAACACGTTGACCAGCACCGTGCGCACGCTCGGGTCCGACACCACGATCTCCAGGCCGTTCGCCATCACCTCGGCCGAGGCCCCGCCGCCGATGTCGAGGAAGTTCGCCGGCCTGATCCCGCCGAACTGCTGTCCGGCGTAGGCCACCACGTCCAGGGTGGACATCACCAGCCCGGCGCCGTTGCCGATGATGCCGACCTGCCCGTCGAGCTTGACGTAGTTGAGGTGCCTGGCCTTGGCCCTGGCCTCGATCGGGTCGGCGCTCTCGGTGTCGGCGAACCGCTCGTGCTGCTGCCGGAACGCGGCGTTGTCGTCCAGGGTGACCTTGCCGTCGACGGCGAGCACCGCGCCGTCCGGCGTGAGCACCATCGGGTTGACCTCGGCCAGCGTGGCATCCTCGTCGGTGAACATCGCCCACAGCCGCTCGGCCAGCGTGGTGGCCCCCGCGGCCGCCTCCGCCGGGATGCGGCCGGCCGCGATGATCTCCGCCGCCTTGGCGCGGTCCACGCCGGACAGCGGCGAGACCGGGATCCTCGCCACCGCCTCCGGGCTGGCGTGCGCGACCTCCTCGATCTCCATGCCGCCCTGCACCGAGCAGATCGCCAGGAACGTGCGGTTCGCCCGGTCGAGCAGGAACGACAGGTAGTACTCGGCCGCGATGTCGACCGCCTCGGCAACCAGCACCGAGCGGACCGCGTGGCCCTTGATGTCCATGCCGAGGATCTGGCCCGCCGCGGCGGCGGCCTCCTCGGGTCCGTCGGCCAGCTTGACCCCGCCGGCCTTCCCGCGCCCGCCGGTTTTCACCTGCGCCTTCACCACGACGAGCGGGTGGCCCCTGGCGGCGAACCCGGCGGCTATCTCGCGGGCCGCCGCGGCGGTGCGGGCGACCTTCCCGGCCTGCACCGGGACGCCGTACTCGGCGAACAGTTCCTTCGCCTGATACTCAAACAGGTCCACAGGCGGTCCGTCCCTGGTTGCGGTGTGGTCCCGGCCGCACGGCATGCGGCCGCTGATCGGAAGCCTAGTCTTCCCCGCGCGCCGGCCGCCGCCCGGCCTCGCCGGAGCGGACTCGGCGGCGGCCGGCCCCGGCGCTGATCCCGGCCGCCGGTGTCCGCTACGCCCGTTCGGCGAGCTCGTGGCCGAGGTTGGCGCGGACCCAGGCGACGATCTCGGTGGTGGACGCCCCCGGGGTGAAGATCTTGGCGACGCCCATCCGGTACAGCTCCTCGATGTCGGCGTCCGGGATGATGCCGCCGCCGAACACCACGATGTCGGCGGCGTCCCGCTGCCGCAGCAGGTCGAGGACCCGGCGGAACAGCGTCATGTGCGCGCCGGACAGGATCGACAGCCCGATCGCGTCCACGTCCTCCTGGATCGCGGCCGCCACGATCTGCTCAGGTGTCTGGTGCAGCCCGGTGTAGACGACCTCGACCCCGGCGTCCCGCAGCGCCCTGGCCACCACCTTCGCTCCGCGGTCGTGTCCGTCGAGCCCGGCCTTGGCCACGATCACCCGGATCTTCCTCATGGCTAGCTAGCGTAGCCGCGGGCCGGGCCGGGCCGGCCCGGTGCCCGCGGGCCCGGCGGCGGACGCTGCCCGGCCGCCGCTAGTTCACGCAGGGGATGCCGTTCTTGGCGGTGACCGGCTCGCCCTGGTGGCTGCTGGCGGGGCTGGCCGCCGCCGAGCCGGACGGGGCCGCCTGGGCGGAGGCGCCGGCGGGCGGGATGTCCGGCATGGTGGCGCTGGCGCCGAGCAGCACCTCGACGTGGCCCGCCGCCACGCTGGCGCCGGACGCGGCGGAGACGCCGAAATACGAGGCGATCTTGGCGGCACTGGCGGACGCGCCGGTGCCGTAGAGCACCTCGGTGGCGGTCAGCGGGCTGGCGGCGTTGGCGACCTTTCCGGCCTTGTACCCCGCCTTGACCAGGGCGGCCGACACCTCCGCGGCCAGGCCCGCGGTCTGGCCGCCGTTGTAGACGTCCACCGTGGTGTCGCCGGGGTTCGCCGTGCCGGGCGGGGTGGGCCTGGCGGCGGAGGCGGGCGACGGGTAGAACGTGTCGTGCACGATCTGCTGGGTCTGCGGCACGTTGACCTGGTTGGCGTCCTGGCCGTCGATCGTGATGAACCCGGCCGGCTGCAGCGTGTAGAACTTGATGTGGCTGATGGACAGCCCCCGCATGCCGCCGATGAACTGGAGCAGGTTCCAGCCGGAGTCGGTGATCACGTACGTCCTGGCCACCGACAGCAGCGCGTCGAGCTTGGTCAGGTCGCTGAGCACGCCTTCGCTGCGGAGCTGATGGATCACCGAGTCGATGACCGCCTGCTGGCGCTTGGTGCGGTCCAGGTCGCCGTTGGGCAGGCCGTGCCGCTGGCGCACGAACGCCAGCGCCATCGCGGCGTTCAGGTGCTGGTAGCCGGCGTGGTGGGCGTAGAAGCCGGAGTAGGGGTCGTAGCGAACCGGGTGGTTGAGGCAAACCTCGACGCCGCCGAGCACCTTGGCCAGCTCGTAGAACCCCTCCAGGTTCATCTCGGCGAAGTGGTCGATGTGCACGCCGGTGAACTGCTCCACGGTGGCCACCGTGGCCGCCTGGCCGGCCTCGTTGGCGAGCAGGTAGCGCTGGCTCCGGCTCATGGTGGAGTTGGCGGTCTGGTTCAGGCTCTGCGCCCAGGCATCGTTGTAGGCCTGGTCGATCTTGCCCTGGGTCTGCCCGTCGTAGGCCTTGGGGAAGGTGACCCAGTCGTCGCGCGGGATGGAGAAGCCGACCGCGCTGCGCCCGTCGGCGAAGATGTGGATGAGGATGAGCGTGTTGGTGTCCTGACCGCCGCAGCCGTTCTCCACGCCCTGCACGCTGCAGGCGTGCATCGCGGCGAGCAGGTCGGCCGGCAGGATGTTGCCGTCGTAGTCGGTGCGGCTCTCCAGGCCCATGATCAGGATGTTCTGCGCGCCGACGGACGGGCCGGACACGATCGCGTTCGAGCCGCCTATCTCGCTGACGTCCTTCACCACGAAGTAGGAGAAGCCGCTGATCGCCAGGACGAGCGCGGCAGCTATGCAGCTCAGGGCGTACCCGGCCTTCCCGGCGGCGCCCCACAGCGGGCCCGGCGAGCCTGGCCTGGCCATTGCATCATCCCCCGGCAGCTCGTGGCCGTGATCGGACCTTGGTGGCCGTGTTCGGTACCGTCGCGTGGAAGCCTACCGCCGCATTACCGTTATCAAGCCGCAACGGCTAACATCCGAAGCACATATGAGCGATCCGCTGTGGCGCGAGGCGGGCCCGGCCGGGCCCTACGGCGGCGAGCCTGCAGGCAGGCCGCGCCGCGATGCCGGGGCGCCACGGCAGCAGCCGCGGAGGATTTCCGGCGATTCTCCGATATACCGCCATAATCCGGGCAGTGACGGCGGCATGAGGCCGCGAGCGGCACCGGGTGGCGGGTGGCGCGACGCCGGCGGCCCGGGCTTGCCCGGCGATCCCGGCCGACCCGGCGGCTCCGGCGGGTCAGGTCCGCGGGTCCCCCCCGGCTGGGGCGGCCGGGAGCCGGGCTGGGGCGGCCGGGAGCCCGGCTGGGGCGATCCGGACACGCGGACCCGGAGACCGTCTACCCAGCCCGGGGGCGGCGCGGTGCTGCCCGGGTCCGCCGGGGCAAGGGCCGGGCGGCCGCGCGCGGAGCCGCCGGGACCCCCCCGGCAGGGGCGCGGGCGCAGCCGGTGGGGCTCGCTGCGGGGCGGGCTCGGCGTGGCCATCGTCGTCGGGGGCGCGGTGCTCGGCGCCGGCGCCAGCGTGGCCACCGGGCGAGCGCCCGGCTTCCTGCTCGGGCTGTTCGTGGTGGCCGCCACGGTCTGCGCCGCGCTGGCCGTGCGTCCCGCCGCGGGCCGGATGATCCTGCCGGTGCCCGCGCTGGCCTACCTGGTGGCCGCGCTGGTCACCGGGCTGGTCACCGACCGCCCGGCCAGCCCGTCACGGACGGCCCTGCTCATCGCCGCCGCCCAGTGGATCGCCGACGGCTTCTTCGCGATGGCGCTGGCCACCGCGCTGGCGGCCGTGCTGGTCGCCGCCCGCTGGTTGCTGCGGCGCCGCGGCAGCAGGTCCGGGCCCGCTCCCGGCTGGTCCGCCCCGGCTGCGGCCCGGGGGCGGGGGCGGGGCCGCGCGGACGCATCCGGGGATTACCGGGACCGCCGCGCGGCTAACGGGCGGACCGCGGCCGACGGGCGGACCGCAGCGGATCCGCGGGCCGGCCGGGCCGGCCGGGACGACCGGTGGGCGGCAGGCCCGGCGCGGCCCGCGCGGCCGTCAGCATCGCCGGTGGAGCCGGGATCCCCCGGCCGCCGGCCGCGGCCGCTGGGGCTGCCGGGACCGCCTGGGCCGCCCGGGCCCCAGCCCGGCTCCGCCGGGGCTACCCGGCCTCCGGCGCCCTACAACTTCTCCAGCGGGGCGTAGCGCAGCACCAGGTGCTTGACGCCGTACTCGCCGCCGAAGTCGATCTTGGCCTCGGCCTGGTCGCCGTGGCCGTCGGCGGACACCACCGTGCCGAGGCCGAACTTGTCGTGGGTCACCTTGTCCCCCGGCGACAGCGACGGGACCGGGCGGTTGCCCGGCGACCGCGCCGCGGGACGCTGCGCCATCCGCTGCTGCGCCGGGGTGACCGCCGCGGCCGCCGCCTCCTCGGTGCGGCGCCACGCGATGAGGTCGGCCGGGATCTCGTCGAGGAACCTGGACTGCGCGTGGAACGACGGGCGGCCCCACCAGTTCCGCGACAGCGCGCGGGTCAGGTAGAGGCGCTCCTTGGCCCGGGTGATGCCGACGTAGGCGAGCCTGCGCTCCTCCTCCAGCTCCCTGGTGTCGCCGAGCGATCGCTGGTGCGGGAACACGTCCTCCTCCATCCCGGTGAGGAAGACGACCGGGAACTCCAGCCCCTTGGCCGTGTGCAGCGTCATCAGCGTCAGCATGCCCCCGTGGTCGTCCCCGTCCGGTATCTCGTCGGCGTCGGCGACCAGGGACACCTGCTCGAGGAACTCCGCCAGGGTTCCCCCCGGGTGGGAGCCGTCGAACTCGCGCGCCACCGACACCAGCTCCTCCAGGTTCTCCACCCGGCTGGCATCCTGCAGGTCGGCCGAGGACTCCAGCGCCTCGATGTAGCCGCTGCGGTCAAGCACCGCCTCGGTCAGCTCCGCCACCGGGCCGGACTCCGCGAGCTCGCGCAAGCCCGCGACCAGCGCGTTGAACCCCTCGATCGCGGCGGCCGACCTGGCGGCGAGCCCCGGCACGTCGGCCGGCCGGGCCAGCGCCTGCGCGAACGTGACGCCCTCGCGCTGCGCGTGGGCGGCCACCTGCTCCTCCGCCCGGTCGCCGATGCCGCGCCTGGGCACGTTCAGCACCCGGCGCAGCGACACCTCGTCCGCCGGGTTCGCGATCAGCCGCAGGTAGGCCAGCAGGTCGCGGACCTCGCGGCGCTCGTAGAACCTGACGCCGCCGACCACGCGGTACGGCAGGCCGAGCCGGATGAACACCTCCTCGAACACGCGGGACTGCGCGTTCGTGCGGTAGAAGACCGCCGCCTGCCCGGGAGTCGCCTCGCCCGCATCGGCGAGCCGGTCCACCTCCTCGGCCACGAACGCGGCCTCGTCATGCTCGTTGTCCGCCACGTAGCCGACGATCGGCGGGCCCGCCCCGGCATCCGACCACAGGTTCTTCGGCTTCCTGCCCCGGTTCCTGGACACGACCGCGTTGGCGGCGGCCAGGATGTTCTGGGTGGAGCGGTAGTTCTGCTCCAGCAAGATCACCTTCGCGTCCGGGAAGTCCTGCTCGAACTCGACGATGTTGCGGATCGTCGCGCCGCGGAACGCGTAGATCGACTGGTCCGCGTCGCCCACGACGCACAGCTCCGGGGGCGGCAGGACACCGGGGGCGCCGGGGGCGCCGGGGGAGGAGCCGCCGCAGACCAGCTCGCGGACCAGGACGTACTGCGCGTGGTTGGTGTCCTGGTACTCGTCGACGAGCACGTGCCGGAACCGGCGGCGGTACTCGCCTGCCACCTCGGGCATCGCCTGGAACAGGTTCACCGTGACCATGATCAGGTCGTCGAAGTCCATCGCCCCCGCCTCGAGCAGCCGCCGCTGGTACTCGCCGTAGGCCTCGGCCAGCGCCCTTTCCCGCGCGGTCTGCGCGCGGCGGGCGAACGTCTCGTGGTCGATCAGCTCGTTCTTCAGGTTCGACACCTGGGCGGCCAGCGCCTTGGGCGGGTACTGCCGGGGGTCGAGCTCGAACTCGCGGCAGACCAGCGTCATCAGCCGCTGCGAATCCGCCTGGTCGTAGATGGAGAACGCCGACGGGTAGCCGAACCGCCTGGCCTCCCGGCGCAGCACCCGCACGCAGGCGGAGTGGAACGTCATCACCCACATGGCCCTGGCCCGCGAGCCCACCAGGGCGGCCACCCGGGCCGCCATCTCCCCGGCCGCCTTGTTCGTGAAGGTGATCGCCAGGATCTGCTGCGGCGCCACGTCGCGCGCGGCGAGCAGGTAGGCGATCCGGTGGGTGAGCACGCGGGTCTTGCCCGACCCGGCGCCCGCCACGATCAGCAGCGGGCTGCCCTCGTGCACCACGGCAGCGCGCTGCTGCGGGTTGAGTCCGTCGAGGAGGGCGTCTATCGCGAGGGCGGCCACGCAGCTAAGCGTAGGCGCTCGCGCCGACAAACGCCGGGATGCGCGCCGCCCGGGCGGCCGCCGGGCCGGCCGCGGCGGCCAGCGCGCATATCGCCAGAAATCTCGCTTTCCGGCGACGGAAGATGCCCCATATGGGCTATTCTGGCCGCCTTAACCCGTTGGTAGCATGCGGCCGGGAAGCTCGCGTGCGATGCCTGGCGAAACGTGAGGGTGCCATGGGCTCGCGTGGTCGGTCCATTCGGCTCCGGATCTACTTCCTCGTGGCGATACCGCTGGTAACCATGGTGGGACTGCTCGCGTATGTCGTCACCACGACCGTGAACAACGCGATCAGCTTGGACCGGGCGCCGAACCTCGTCAACGCGACCGGGATACCGGCCGCGATCTTCGGCAAGTACATCGAGGCCGAGCGGGCCGCCGCAGTGGTCTACCTGTTCCGGCCCACCGCGGCCGACCTGCAGGCCTACGACGCGGCGGCCGCGGCGACCGACAAGGCCAAGCCGACGTTCATCCGGGCCATGACCTCCCAGGCCACCTCCTCCACCGAGGACGCCAGCGGGGCCAGGCAGGTCAGCGCCTTGCTCAGCGGCCTGAACCAGCTCCCGACCCTCCGCGACGCGGTCCGGGCTCGCGCCCTCAGCCCGCTGGACGCCCTGGCCGCCTACAGCCAGGGCATCACCGCCCAGGTCAAGCTGTTCCTGGTGCAGACAGAAAGCGTGGTGGTCACCGACCAGCTGAGCCAGGCCATCGGGCTGCTCGCCGCCGTGCAGGCCCGGGAGCAGCTCTCCCAGGAGGACGCGCTGCTGACCGGGATGCTGGCCGGGAAGAGGATCACGACGCAGGACCGCGTCGCGTTCACGGACATGGCCGCGGCTCGGCAGGCCGACGCCGCCTGGGCGGACTACATCCTGACCCCGGCCAACCTGGCCGTCTACAACGCCGCGCTGGCCGGCTCCGGGGCCATGCAGCGGGACCTGGCCGGCATCGAGCAGGCCATCGCCGCGGGCACCCCGGTGGCCAGGCTGCCGGTCACCGCGCCCCAGTGGCAGCACCTGGCCGGCACGCTGCTGCAGGACGAGTTCAACGGCGGCGTCGCGCTCATAGACGCCATCCTGGTGGCCGATCACCAGATCAGCCACTCGGCGTGGGTCAGGGTCGCCGTCACCGGCGGCATCGGCCTGCTCGGGCTGCTGGTCACCATCCTGGTGACCACCCTGGTCGGCCGCGGCATCATCCGCAGGCTGCGCGGGCTGGAGAGCACCGCCCTCACCCTCGCCGAGCAGCAGCTCCCGGACGTCGTCACCAGGCTGCGGCGCGGCGAGGACGTCGACCCGGCCGCCGAGGCGCCGCCGCTGCGCGTCGGCCGGGACGAGATCGGCCGGGTCGGGCAGGCCTTCGACCTGGTCCGGCAGACGGCCATCCGGGCCGCGGTCGAGGAAGCCAGGCTGCGGCGAGGGCTCAACGATGTGTTCCGCAGCCTGGCGCGGCGTAGCCAGTCGCTGCTGCACCGCCAGCTCACCCTGCTCGACCAGATGGAACGCCGGGCCACCGACCCCGAGGCGCTCGACGACCTGTTCCGCCTCGACCACCTCACCACGCGCATGCGCCGCCACGCGGAGGGCCTGGTCATCCTGTCCGGCGCGCCGCCCGGGCGGGCCTGGAGCAGCCCGGTCCGCATGGTCGACGTCATGCGCGGCGCCATCGCCGAGGTGGAGGACTACGCCCGGGTCTCCGTCGCGACCCGCAGCCAGGCGGCGCTGTCCGGCTCGGCCGTCGCGGACGTCATCCACCTGCTGGCGGAGCTGATCGAGAACGCGACCACGCTGTCGCCGCCGTACACGTCGGTCCGCGTGTCCGGCGACGTGGTGGCGAACGGGTTCGCGATCGAGGTCGAGGACCGCGGGCTGGGCATGAGCCAGGAACGGATCGCCGAGCTCAACGAGCGGCTGGCCAACCCGCCCGAGTTCAACCCCTCCGACAGCGAGCAGCTCGGGTTGTTCGTGGTGAGCCAGCTGGCCAGGCGGCACGGCATCAAGGTGACGTTGCGGGCATCCCCGTACGGGGGCACGTCCGCCGTCGTGCTCATCCCGCGGCACCTGGTGGTGACCGAGGAGGCGTTCCGGGCCGGGCTGCCCGGCGAGCCTGCCGCGCTGACCGCGGCGGCCGGGGGTCCGCAGGGGTGGCGCCAGGAGGGGAATGGCGCGGGCGTCCCAGCGGGCGAGTACGGCAACGGGAATCGCCAGCCGGCCGAGGAGACCCGGTCGGGCTTTCCCGGCGGCTGGGACGGCTGGGACCCCGCGGACGCTCCGGGCATCCGCATCTCCGGCGCGATGCGCAGGGCGGGTTCCGCGGCGGGCGCCGGCGGCCCGGGCGACGGCGCGGGCGCGGCAGGCCGGGGCGCGGCGGCCGGCGGGACCGGAGCGCGCCCGTGGGCGGCCGGTCCGGGGCCGGGCGGTTTCGACGCGTTCAGGCCGCACCGGTCCGAGCAGGCGCCCGAGCCCCCCGGCGGCGGCTCGTGGAACGCTGGCGCACCGGACCTGCCGGCCGCGGCCGGGTCCGGCGGATGGGCCGGCGCGCCGGCCGCCGGGACGACCCCGGCGGCCCCGGCGACCCCGATGGTGCCGGTGGCCGGGCCGCGGCCGGGTCCGCCGTGGGAGCTGTCCCCGCAGACGGAGCCGCTTCCGTCCGCCCCGGACGCGGCGGCCACGGGGCCGCAGGCCGGCGACGCCGGCGACGTCAAGGGCCTGCCGCGCCGGGTCAAGCAGGCCAGCCTGGCCCCGCAGCTCAAGGCCGACCCGCCGTACCCGTCGCACCGGCGCCGCCGGGCGGCGGCCGGCGCCGGGGGCGGGGGCGGCCCGACGCCGACCGAGATCCGCAGGACGATGTCGGCGCTGCAGCGCGGCTGGGAAGAAGGACGGTCGGGCCCCTCCGGCGCCGGGCCGGCGCCCGACGGCGGCTTTGGCACGGCGCCCGGCGCCGCCGGGGACCCCGGCTCCGGCGGCCGGGAGGCAGGCCCGGCCGGGGACGTGAGGGCACGCGGGGACTTCGATGGACCGTGAGGCCCGCATCGGCCACCTCGACTGGCTGCTCGACGACCTGGTGCGGCGGGTCGCCCCGGTCACCAAGGCCGTCATCTTGTCCGCGGACGGCATCGCGCTCGGCGCGTCGGCCACGCTCGGCCGCGAGGACGCCGAGCACCTCGCCGCGCTGGCCGCCGGGTTCCAGTCCCTGGCGCGCGGCGCGGGGAGGCATTTCGGCGGCGGCGCGGTGCGGCAGACCATCATCGAGATGGAGTCGGGATACCTGTTCGTGAGCGCGGCCGGCAGCGGGACCTGCCTGGCCGTCATCGCGGCGGCCGGAGCCGACCTCGGCCTGGTCGCCTACGAGATGGCCGTCCTGGTCAGGCGGTCAAGCGAGCACATCAGGGTCAACGGGCGCGCATCGGCCCTGTCTGGCTGGGACTAAGCAGCGCCATGCCGTCCAGCGAAGAACGGTGGCTAGACGACGAGGCCGGGCCCGTGGTCCGGCCCTACGCGCTGACCGGCGGCAGGACCCGGCACGCCGGCGAATCGTTCGACCTGGTCGCCACGGTGACGGCCACCCGCGCGCTCGCCGATCCCGCCGCGCTGGCGCCGGAGCACCTGAGCGTGCTCCGGCTAGCCCGCGTGCCGACCACGGTCGCCGACATCGCATCGGACGTCGACCTTCCGCTGGGTGTCGTCCGCATCATCCTTGCCGACCTGCGGGAACTCGGCCTGGTCGCGATCCGCACCCCGGTCTCGATGGCGGAGCGGGTCGACAAGCACACTCTCAGGGAGGTCCTCAATGGGCTACGAGGGCTCTGATCTTGCCAGCCGCAACCCCGCCCCCTCGCGCCAGCACCGCGCCATCAAGATCCTGCTGGCCGGGGGGTTCGGCGTGGGCAAGACCACGCTCGTCGGGGCGGTGAGCGAGATCAGGCCGCTGCGGACCGAGGAACCGCTCACCGAGAGCAGCACGCGCACCGACAGCATCGCCGGGGTGGAGGGCAAGACCACCACCACGGTCGCGATGGACTTCGGCCGGATCAGCCTGCGCGAGGACCTCGTGCTCTACCTGTTCGGCACCCCCGGCCAGCAGCGGTTCTGGTTCATGTGGGACGAGCTCGCGATCGGGGCGCTCGGGGCGGTCGTGCTCGCCGACACCCGGCGGCTGGCGGACAGCTTCCCCGCCATCGACTACTTCGAGCGGCGGGACATACCGTTCATCGTCGCGCTGAACTGCTTCGACGGTGCCCGCATCTACGACATCGAGGACGTCAGGGCCGCCCTGGACCTGGAGCCGGAACTGCCCATCATGCTATGCGACGCGCGCAGCAGGCAGTCGGCCAAGCAGGTGCTGATCACCCTCGTCGAGCACGTGCTGCTGACCACGACCGAGGAGCCGCTGTCAGGGATCGCGTAGTACGGCCCAGACGGCCTTGCCGTGCCCGGCGATCGGGCTCCAGCCCCACACGTGGCTGAGCGCGGCGACGATCTGCAGGCCGCGCCCGTTCTCCCCCGCCCAGCCGGGCCTCCTGGGCGCGGGCGTCTCGTTGCCGGGATCGACGACGGCGATCATGACCTCGCCGACGCGCCTGAGGATGCACAGCCGCAGCACGCTCATCGGGCCGGGGGGGCTGGCGTGCGCCAGCCCGGCGCGGGTACCGTGCAGCACGGCGTTGACGACGAGCTCGTCGACGATCATCTCCGCGTCGTCGGCAAGCGCGTCCAGCCCCCAGCAGCCGAGCATCTCCCGGACGAACCGGCGGGCGGTCCTCGCCTCTTCCGGCCGGGCGCTCAGCGCCCTGGTGGTGACCGCGGGGGTCTCCCACCACGCCGACGGCACCGGGAGCAGCCACGGCCCGCTGCCCGAGCCAGCCCAGCCGGCCGCGCCGTCGGTCATCACCGGCCACGGCATGTCCGCATCCTCGCCGCCGTCCCCGCTCCCCTGAGCGACACCGAGCTGCGCCAACGTACCAGCTTCCTGCATGTCGGCGGGCGCGCGGCCGGTCACCGTTAACGCGGCCCTGTCACGGTTAACTGGCTGACTCAGTGCCATGGTGCCTGATATATTGTGCAGATGCAAGACCAGATGCACGTTCATTCGGATCGTGCACAGGACTGAGCACGAATGCACCGGGGGCAGCGAGGCAGGCGGGGCCGCCGGATGAGGCGTTCGTTGAACCTGCCGGAAGGGGATCAACCATGAGCGTTACGTACAACGGCATGCCAGCGGCGGAGCTTGGCGACGTCCGGTGGCAGAAGAGCCGGCACAGCAACCCGAACGGCGCGTGCGTGGAACTCGCCGCGCTGCCGAGCGGCGAGATCGCGATGCGCAACTCGCGGTTCCCCGCCGGCTCGGCGCTGATCTACACTCAGGCGGAGATCGCCGCGTTCCTTGCCGGAGCCAGGGACGGCGAATTCGACCACATCGTCACCGAGGCGAGCCGGCTTACCCGTCAGTAACAATCTTACCGGCCGCCGAAGGGCGGCGCGTAGGTTACAAGCTGGCAAACGAGGCGCTTGCGGCCTGCCGGAACACGGAGAGATCAGGACTTCTCTTGAATTGTCAGGCAACCCTCTTTCGCGCGCATACGGTCACGTGGGAGACTGGTCCACACCCCGCCAGATTCACGTGATGACCAGCGATGCGAGGTGCGCCGGTGATCTCATCTGAGGACTCGGTCTGGGAGGCACCGCCCAGCATCTTCGGCATGCGCGCGGGCGGGCCGACCGTCAAGCGCCTCGTGCTCGGCCGCCAGCTGCACAAGCTGCGCGAGCGCCGCGGGATCAGCGCCGAGCAGGCCGCCGACGCGATCAGGGGCTCGCACTCCAAGATCAGCCGGATGGAGCACGGCCGGGTCGGCTTCAAGGTGCGCGACGTCTCCGACCTGCTCACGCTGTACGGGGTCACCGACAGCGAGGAACGCGCCGCGCTGCTGAGCCTGGCCCGGGAGGCGAACACGCCCGGGTGGTGGCACGCCTACTCCGACATCCTGCCCGCCTGGCTGGAGCCGTACGTCGGCCTGGAGGCGGCGGCCTCGTTCATCCGCACCTACGAGATCCAGGTCGTGCCCGGGCTGCTGCAGACCGACGGTTACGCCCGCGCCCTCATCGAGCACGGGACCGCGGTCAGCGCCGAGGAGATCGCCCGGCGCGGCGAGCTGCGGGCCAACCGCCAGGAGATCCTGCGCAGGCCGGACCCGCCGCAGCTGTGGGCGGTCGTCGACGAGGGCGCGCTGCGCCGCCCGGTCGGCTCCAGGGACGTCATCCGGGCGCAGATCGAGTACCTGATCGAGATGGCCGGCCATCCCGCGGTGACGCTGCAGATCATGCCGTTCGGCGCAGGCGCGCATTCCGCCATGGGCGGCGCGTTCACCATCCTGCGCTTCGCCGAGCCGGACGTGAACGACGTCGTCTACATCGAGCAGCTCACCAGCGCGCTGTACCTGGAGAAACGGTCTGAGGTCGACAGCTACCTCGAGGTGATGGAGCAGCTGTGCCTGCAGGCCGAGCCGGCCAGCCGCACCGCGGCGATCCTCGGCCGGATCCTCGCCGACACCTGACCGCGGGGCGCCCGGGCCCGGTGGCTACTCGCTGGGGACCAGGGTGGGGGTGGACCGGGTCAGGGTCTGCTTCCTGAAGTAGGCGGGCTGGACGATCCGCAGGTAGACGAAGACGAGCACGCCGGCCAGCGCGGACGCGGCCGCGATCAGGAACGAGCCGCCGATGTGCCAGCGCAGGCCAGGAACCGTCCACGAGGTGTAGCTGTTGCTGGCCACCCAGTCGCTTTGCAGGCTGTAGATCCCGGCCGCGTACATGATCAGGCCGCCGCAGGCCGGCAGGATGCCGCGCATCCACAGGTTGCGGGCGCTGGCGGTCAGCGTGGCGCGGTAGTACCAGGCGCAGGCGAACCCGGTCAGCCCGTAGTAGAACGCGATGTACAGCCCGATCGCGGTGACCGCGTCGGCGATGATCAGGCCGCCGGCGGCGTAGTTGAACGGGATGTAGACCGCGATCGACGCCAGGCCCATCACGATCGTGGAGACGGTGGGCGTCAGGAACCTCGGGTGCATCCTGGCGAAGGCTGGCGGCAGCGCCCGGTAGGACGCCATCGACAGCGTGGTCCTGGCCGTCGGCAGGATCGTGGTCTGCGTGGAGGCGGCCGCGGACGACAGCACCATCAGGATCAGCAGGTGGCTCAGCGTGGGGCCGATGCCCGTCGAGCCGAAGATGGAGCCGCCGAGCACCGACAGCACGTCGCCCTCGTTCGCGGTGTTGCCGAGGCCGATGCCCTTGGAGCCGATGCCCGCGTACGCCTGGACCGAGGTGGTCACCAGCGCGTAGATGACCAGCAGCAGCACGGTCGAGGTGATCGCGGCGAGCCCGGGGGTCCTGGTGCGGTCCCTGGTCTCCTCGTTGACGGCCACCGAGGTGTCCCAGCCCCAGTAGATGAACAGGAACAGCACCAGGCCGGACACGAACGCCGACACCGGCGCCTTGGCCGGGTCGAACCAGGTCCAGCTCACGTGCAGGAAGCCGGGCGGCGCGGTCCCGTTGCCGACCTTGACCAGCGCGACGATGGCCAGCACCATCAGCATGACCACCTCGATGCCCAGCAGGATCTTCTGGAAGTTCGCCGAGATCTCGATGCCGAGGTAGCAGATGGCCGTCATCAGCACGATCCAGATGACGCCGGCCAGCAGCACCCAGCCGCTGGTCGGGTTCGAGCCGATGCCCTTGGCGTTGAACAGCAGGAACACGTACTGGCCCGCCACCTGCGCGAGGCTGGCCATCACCAGCACGTCCGAGGCGACGATCGCCCAGCCGCCCGCCCAGCCGGTCTTGGGGCCGAATGCCCGCGCGGCCCAGGTGAACGTGGTGCCGCAGTCCGGGTCGGCCTTGTTCAGCTCGCTGTAGCCGATGGAGCACAGCAGCATCGGCACGAACGCGAGCACCGCGACGGCCGGGGACTGCAGGCCGATCGCGACGACGACGAACCCGAGCGTGGCGGCCAGGCTGTAGGCCGGGGCGGTGGACGCCACCCCGATGACGACCGAGGAGATCAGCCCGAGCGCGCCCGGCTTGAGGCCCTTGTCGAGAGGCTCCTCCTGGCGCCCAACGGCGTGTTCGGCGGTGGCCATGCCAACCCCTCCCTACCGACGACGGGGCCGGGGCGGCGGGGGCCCCGGCGTGCGGGATGCTACGGTTCTAGCACAAAATGGCCGGTCCCGGCAACGATATCCGTTGTAACAGGTCTATGTCACAACTGGTCTAGTGTGCCGGCGCCGGAGGCAGGTCTAGGATCGGGTCATGCGGATTCTTCTCGTCGGCGCCGGCGGCGTCGGCACGGCGTTCGCCAGGATCGCCGCGCGCCGCCGCCTCGCCGAGCTGGTCGTCGCCGACTACGACCTGGCCAGGGCGCAGCGCGCCGCGGCGGCCGGCGACCGCTACGCGGCGGTGCGCCTCGACGCCCGCGACGAGGGCGCCGTCGCCGGCCTGCTCGCCGAGCGCCGCTGCGACGTGCTCATGAACGCCACCGACCCGCGCTTCGTGATGCCGCTGTTCCGCGCCGCGCTGCGGGCGGGCGCGCACTACCTGGACATGGCGATGTCGCTGTCCCGGCCGCACCCGGACGACCCGTACCGCTCCACCGGCGTCAAGCTGGGCGACGAGCAGTTCGCGATGGCGCGGCAGTGGCAGCAGGCCGGCCGGCTGGCGCTGGTGGGGATGGGGGTGGAGCCCGGGCTCTCCGACGTGTTCGCGCGGTACGCCGCCGACGACCTGTTCGCCGAGATCGACGAGATCGGCGTGCGGGACGGCGCCAACCTGGAGGTCGCGGGGCACGACTTCGCCCCCACCTTCTCCATCTGGACCACGATCGAGGAGTGCCTGAACCCGCCGGTGATCTGGGAGCGCGGCCGGGGCTGGTTCACCACCGAGCCGTTCAGCGAGCTGGAGCTGTTCACGTTCCCGGCCGGCATCGGCCCGGTCGAGTGCGTGAACGTGGAGCACGAGGAGGTGCTGCTGATCCCGCGGTGGATCGACGCGCGCCGGGTCACGTTCAAGTACGGCCTCGGCGAGCGGTTCATCGGCGTGCTGCGCACCCTGCACATGCTCGGCCTGGACTCCACCGAGCCGGTGCCGGTCGGCGAGGTGAGCGTGCCGCCGCGCGACGTGGTGGCCGCGTGCCTGCCGGACCCGGCCGCGCTCGGCGACGCGATGACCGGCGTGACCTGCGCGGGCACCTGGGTGACCGGGACCGGCCGCGACGGCGCGCGCCGCGAGGTGTACCTGCACCACGTGGTCGACAACGCCTGGTCGATGGCCGAGTACGGGTCACAGGCGGTGGTCTGGCAGACCGCGGTCAACCCGGCGGTGGCGCTGGAGCTGATCGACTGCGGCGCCTGGTCCGGCGCCGGCGTGCTTGGCCCCGAGGCGCTGCCCGCGCGGCCGTTCCTCGACCTGCTCACCGACTACGGCTCGCCGTGGGCCTGCGAGGAGCGCACCCCGGCGGCCGGCTGAACGCGGCGGCCGCGCGGGCGGTCGTTACCGGGGCGGCACCGGCCGTTCGGCGGAAAGAACACGGGGTGCGCGGGGTCTGGTGCTGCGCGCCCGGTAGTCCTAGGTTTTCTCTAGGGGCTGGCTACGGGGGACAACCAGAGCCATCTGCCCGAGGCGGAGCGGCGAGGAGGCCGGATGACCAAGGTAAGCATGACCATTGACGGCGTGCGGTACGACGACGACGTCGAACCGCGCATGCTGCTCGTTCATTACCTGCGCGAGGTGGCCGGGCGCACCGGCACCCCCGTCGGCTGCGACACGACGAACTGCGGCGCCTGCACGGTGCTGCTGGACGGCATGAGCGTCAAGAGCTGCTCGGTGCTCGCGGTGCAGGCCGACGGGGCCGAGATCACCACCATCCAGGGCCTGGCCGACGGTGAGCTGCACCCGCTGCAGCGTGCCTTCCACGAGGAGCACGCGCTGCAGTGCGGGTACTGCACCCCCGGCATGATCATGGCCGCGGCCGACCTGCTGCGGGACAACCCGCATCCCACGGAGCAGGAGGTCCGCGAGGGCCTGGAGGGCAACCTGTGCCGCTGCACCGGCTACCAGAACATCGTCCGCGCCGTGCTGCGCGCGGCCGGGCCCGCCGGCGCAGCCGGCCAAGCCAGCACCGCGAGCGAAGGAGCGGCATCATGACCGTCACCACCGAGATCGGCAGGGCGCGGACCCGCAAGGAAGACGCCCGGCTCATCACCGGGCAGACCACCTGGACCGACAACATCACGCTCCCGGGGCTGCTGCAGGTCGCCTTCCTGCGCAGCCCGCAGGCGCACGCGCGGATCAGGTCGGTGGATGTCTCGGCGGCCCGCGGGGCACCCGGCGTCATCGCCGCGTTCTCCGGCGCCGACTTCGCCGCCGAGCAGGGCAGCCTGCCGTGCGCCTGGCCGGTCACCCCGGACATCGTCATGCCCGCGCACCCGCCGATGGCCACCGACGAGGTCCGCTACGTCGGCGAGATCGTCGCGTGCGTGGTCGCCCGCGACCGGTACGCGGCGGCGGACGCGCTGGAGTTCATCGACGTCGACTACGAGCCGCTGCCGCCGGTGCTGGACATGGAGGCGGCGCTGGCCGACGGCGCGCCCAAGGTGCACGAGCAGGGCAACAAGTCCTACGAGTGGGTCTTCGCCAACGGCGACCTGGACGCCGCGTTCCGCGACGCGCCGGTGGTGGTGGAGCGGACCTACCGGCAGCAGCGGCTGATCCCGTGCGCGATGGAGCCGCGCGCGGTGGTCTGCGCGCCGGTCGGCGACGAGTTCACGATGTGGTCGGCCACCCAGATCCCGCACGTGCTGCGGGTCATGCTGGCCGTGGTCACCGGCGTCCCCGAGCAGAACATCCGGGTGATCGCGCCGGACGTCGGCGGCGGGTTCGGGTCGAAGCTGCAGGTCACCGCCGAGGAGGTGCTGGCCCTGCTGATCGCCCGCAAGCTCGGCAGGCCGGTGAAGTGGACCGAGTCGCGCAGCGAGGGCAACACCGCCGTGCACCACGGCCGCGACCAGATCCAGCGGATCAAGGTGGCGGCCGACCGCGACGGCAGGCTGCGCGGCCTGTCGGTGGACCTGCTCGCCGACATGGGCGCCTACCTGATGCTGGTCACCCCGGGCGTGCCGCTGCTGGGCGCGTTCATGTTCAACGCGATCTACAAGATGGACGCCTACTCGTTCAAGTGCACCGGGGTGTTCACCACCAAGACGCCCACCGACGCCTACCGCGGCGCCGGGCGCCCGGAGGCGACGTTCGCGATCGAGCACGCGATGGACGACCTAGCCGCGGAGCTGGGCATGGACCCGCTGGAGCTGCGGCGGCGGAACTGGATCGCGCACGCGGAGTTCCCCTACACCACGATCTCCGGGCTGACCTACGACAGCGGCAACTACGAGGCCGCCACCGCGCGGGCGGTGGAGCTGTTCGGCTACGACGACCTGCGCAAGGAGCAGGAGGCGCGACGCGCCTCCGGCGACAAGGTCCAGCTCGGCATCGGCATCTCCACCTACACCGAGATGTGCGGGCTGGCGCCGTCGCGGCTGCTCGGCCAGCTCGCCTACGCCGCCGGCGGCTGGGAGCACGCCTCGGTCCGCATGCTGCCCACCGGCAAGGTCGAGGTGGTCACCGGGTCCAGCGCGCACGGGCAGGGCCACGAGACCGCGTGGAGCCAGATCGTCGCCGACCAGCTCGGCGTGCCGTTCGAGGACATCCGGGTGCTGCACGGCGACACCCAGGTCTCGCCGAAGGGCATGGACACCTACGGGTCCCGCTCGCTGGCCGTCGGCGGCATCGCGCTGTACGGCGCCTGCCAGAAGGTGATCGAGAAGGCCAAGGCGATCGCGGCGGGCCTGCTCGAGGTCTCGCCGGAGGACCTGGAGTGGACGCCGGGCCGGTGGCAGGTCCGCGGCGACCCGGACAAGGGCAAGACGATCGGCGAGATCGCGTTCGCCACGTTCGCGGCGCATGACCTGCCCGAGGGCGTGGAGCCGTCGCTTGACTGTGACGCCACCTACGACCCGGACACGTTCTCGTTCCCGCACGGGACGCACTTGTGTGCGGTCGAGGTCGACACCGAGACCGGGCAGGTGAAGATCCGGTCGTACGTGGCCGTCGACGACGTGGGCACCGTGGTGAACCCGCTCATCGTGGACGGCCAGGTGCACGGCGGCCTGGCGCAGGGCATCGCGCAGGCGCTGTACGAGGAGGCGGCCTACGACGCCGACGGGAACCTGCTGACCACCACGCTGGCGGACTACCTGCTGCCGTCGGCGGCGGACCTGCCGACGTTCGTGACCGACCGGACGCAGACCCCGGCGACCAGCAATCCGCTCGGCGTCAAGGGCGTCGGCGAGGCGGGCACGATCGCGTCCACCCCCGCCGTGGTGGACGCGGTCATCGACGCGCTGCGGCCGCTCGGCGTCACCGACGTGCAGATGCCGTGCACGCCGCAGCGAGTGTGGCGAGCGATCAAGGAGGCGAAGCGATGATCCCGGCCCGTTTCGACTACCAGCGGCCGTCGTCGGTGGCGGAGGCCGTCGCCGCGCTGGCGGCCGGCGGCGACGACGCCAAGGCGATCGCCGGCGGGCAGAGCCTGATGCCGCTGCTGCGGCTGCGGCTGGCCTCCCCGGACCTGCTCGTCGACCTCGGCGGCCTCGGCGAGCTGCGCGGGGTCCGCGACCTCGGCGACGCGCTGCTCATCGGGGCGCTCACCACGCACCACACGCTGACCCGCGACCCGCTGATCCGCGCGCACTGCGGGCTGCTCGCCGCGGCGGCGGCGACGGTGGCCGACCCCGCGGTCCGGCACCGGGGCACGATCGGCGGCTCGCTGGCGCACGCCGACCCGGCCGGCGACCTGCCGGCCGTGGTCACCGCGCTCGACGCGGCGCTGCTGGCCACCGGGCCCGGCGGGGACCGGGAGATCCCGGCGTCCGGGTTCTTCGTCGACTACCTGACCACGGTGCTGCAGCCCGGCGAGATCCTCACCGGGGTGCGGGTGCCCAAGCTCGGCCCCGGCTGGGGCTACCGGTACGAGAAGTTCCAGGTGACGGCGCAGGACTGGGCGATCGTCGGCGTGGCGGCGCTGGCCCGCCGCGACGACGGCCACGTCGCCGAGGCGCGGATCGGGCTCACCAACATGGGCACGGTCCCGGTGCGGGCGCGCGCCGCGGAGGCCGCGGCGGCGGGGGCGCCCGCCTCGGCCGAGGCGCTCGCCGCCGCGGCCGAGCACGCGGACGAGGGCGCCGAGCCGTCCAGCGACCTGCGCGCCGACGCCGACTACCGCCGGCACCTGGCCAGGGTGCTCACCCGCCGCGCCCTGGTCGCGGCCGCCAGGGCGGGGTGAGGGCCTGCGTGCCCTGTCCGCTGGGTCGGTGGCCCACCGGGCACCTTCTTCGGTGCCCGGTGGGCCACGGAGTACCCTGGCAGCGGGCCGCCGGGCATAATGCACTGATCCGGCCTTGACCAGACAGCGTACAGAGAGTGACGCGAGATGAGCATCGAGCTTGACAACTCGTTCACCGTCCCGGTCCCGCCGGAGCGGGCCTGGGACGTGCTGCTTGACGTGGAAAGGATCGCGCCGTGCATGCCGGGCGCCACCGTCGACTCGGTCGAGGACGACGTGGTCAGCGGGCGGCTGAAGGTCAAGGTCGGCCCGGTACAGCTCACCTACCGCGGCACCGCGAAGTTCACCGAGCGCGACCCGCAGGAGCGGGTGGTGGTCGTGGAGGCCTCGGGCAAGGAGGCCCGCGGCTCGGGCACCGCCTCCGCCACGGTCCGCGCGTCGCTGCAGGAGGAGCCCTCCGGCGGCGCGACCAGGGTGACCATGCACACGACGATGAACGTGACCGGCCGGCCCGCGCAGTTCGGCCGGGGCGTGATGGCCGAGGTCAGCGGCAAGCTGGTGGAGCAGTTCGCGGCGAACCTGGCCGCGATGATCACCGGGGATTCCGGCACGGGCGGAGGCACCGCGGGCGACGGCGGCACGGCCACCGCCGCGGCGGGCGCGGAGGCGACGCAGGCCCCGGGCGGGCCGGCCGCGAGCACGGCCGCCGTCCCGGCGGCGCCCCAGGAGACCTCGCTCAACCTGGTCCGGCTGGTCGGCCCGGCGGTGCTCAAGCGGGCGCTGCCCGTCGCCGCGGTGACCGCGGGCCTCGCGCTGCTCGCCGCGGGGCTGCGGCGGCTGCTGCGCCGCCGCCGGTCATAAGCCGGCGGCGGATTTCCGGGAGGCGGTGCGGCGCGGGCACATGGTGCGCCAGCTCACCGGCGGCCCCGTCCTGGGATGGCCGCGCTGCTGAGCCTGCTCACCGCGGTGGACGAGGGCCTCGGCGCGCTGTACTTTCCGGCACGGACGGGGGCGAAACGCTAGCGGACCACCACCTCGGTGACGGGGAGGGAGGAGTCGGCGGGCAGGTCGAGCGGGGACGGCGGCAGGCCGCGGCCGGCGATCTCCGCGCCGAGCGCGGCGACCATGGCGCCGTTGTCGGTACACAGCCGGGGCCGCGGCACCCGCAGCCGGATGCCCGCCTCGTCGCACCGGGCGGCGGCCAGGGCGCGCAGCCTGGAGTTGGCCGCGACGCCGCCGCCGACGATCAGGTCGCGCACGCCGTGCTCCCGGCAGGCCCGCACCGCCTTGGCGGTCAGCACGTCGGCGACCGCCTCCTGGAAGCTGGCCGCCACGTCGGCGACGGGGACCGGCTCCCCGGCGGCCTGCCGCGCCTCCACCCAGCGGGCCACCGCCGTCTTCAGGCCGGCGAACGAGAAGTCCAGCGTGCCGTCGTGGTACTTGCCGCGCGGGAAGCCGATCGCGGCGGGATCGCCGTCGCGGGCCGCCGCGTCGATCGGCGGCCCTCCGGGAAACGGCAGGCCGAGCACCCGCGCCACCTTGTCGTAGGCCTCGCCCGCCGCGTCGTCGATGGTGGCGCCGAGCGGGATCACCTCGGCCGCCACGTCCGGGACCAGCAGCAGCGAGGAGTGCCCGCCGGACACCAGCAGCGCCACCGCGGGCGACGGCAGCGGGCCGTGCTCGAGCTGGTCCACGGCGATGTGCGCGGCCAGGTGGTTCACCCCGTACAGCGGCTTGCCGAGCCCGAGCGCGTAGGCCTTGGCCGCGGCCACCCCGACGAGCAGCGCGCCGGCCAGCCCGGGGCCCGCGGTGACCGCCACCGCGTCGATGTCGCCGGGGCGGGCTCCCGCCGTGGCGAGCGCGCGGTCGAAGGCGGGGATCATCGCCTCCAGGTGCGCCCTGCTGGCGACCTCCGGCACCACGCCGCCGAAGCGGGCGTGCTCGTCGACGCTGGAGGCGACCGCGTCGGCGAGCAGCTCGCGGCCGCGGACCAGGCCGATGCCGGTCTCGTCGCAGGAGGTCTCGATGCCGAGCACCAGCGGCGACGCCGTCACGGAAGATCCTTCCGCATGACCACCGCATCGACGCCGGACGGCTGGTAGTAGCCGCGCCGGACGCCGATCTCGGCGAAGCCGTGCCGCAGGTACAGCCGCCTGGCCCGCAGGTTGTCCTCCCGCACCTCGAGCAGGACCTCGGTGCAGCCGCGCCGCGCCGCCTCGGCCACAAGCGCGCGCAGCAGCGCGGTGCCGATGCCGCGCCCCCACCGCTCCCGGCGCACGGCCAGCGTCACCACGTCGGCCTGGCTCCCGCCGGTGAACATCATCCCGGCGTAGCCGGCCAGCGCGCTGCCCGCCGCGCCCCCGGCGCCCGCCGCGCCCCCGGCGGCCGTGCCGTCCGCGGCGGCGGGGCCTTCCTCGGCCACCAGGTACAGCCGCCGTGACGGCGGCTGCGCCAGCTCCCGGGAGAACATCTCCGGCGTCCACGCGTCGTCGGGGAACAGCTCCCGCTCCAGCGCCATGATCGCGGGCATGTCGGCGCCGCCCATCGGCCGCAGCCGCGGGCCGCCGCCGTGTCCGGAGCGGTCGGGCGCCGGGCACGCCTGCCTTGGCCGCATCTTCACGACGGCGTCACCCGCTTGGGCGGGCCCGGCTCCCTGGCGTCCGGCCGCCGCAGGTACAGCGGCTCCGGCGGCAGCAGCGCCGGCTGTGCGGCCCGGGCCGGCTGCGCCGGCGCGGCCCCCGGCGGCGGGGGCGGGTACGCCGCCGGCATGTCCGCGGGAACGGCGAGCCTGGCCGCGACGAGCGCGCACAGCGTCCGGGCATCGGGGTACGCGGGCGGGATCTGCTCGCCGAACGCCTCCGGGTACAGCAGGCCGCCTGCGCCCGCCACCGGCAGCCGCGCCGCCCCAGGGACCGAGGCGGCCGCCCCGACCGCGGGGCCTGCCACCCGGCGGCCGGACGGATCGTACCGCGCCCAGTACACCTCGCCGCGCCGCGCGTCGGTCGCCACCAGGAACTCACCGCCGCCGCGGACGCCGGCGGCGATCACGTCGAGGGAGCACAGCCCGTGCACCGGGATGCCGAGCACCGCGCCGAGCACCCGCGCGGTCACCACCCCCACCCGCAGCCCGGTGTAGGGGCCGGGCCCCACCCCGACGGCGATCCCGGTCAGGTCCGCGCGGGACGCGCCGGCGTCGGCCATGACCTTCGCGATCATCGGCGCGAGCAGCTCGCCGTGCCGCCGGGGGTCGGCGGCGAACGCCTCGGCGGCCACCCCGGTCCCGTCGTGCAGCGCCACGCTCACCGCGGCCGCCGCCGTGTCAAAACCCAGCACAAGCACGCCGCCAAGCCTAGCGGCACGGCGGCGCCGTCAGTGCAGGGCGGCCTCGGCGGCCTGGGCGAAAGCCAGGGCGGCCGCCGACAGCTGAGGCTGCGACACCGGGCCGTAGGAGCCGCGGTTGGAGTGCTGCAGGCCGTTCAGCTTCACCGTCACGATCACGTTGTGGTAGCGCACCACCACGGTGGCCACGTCGGTGACCGAGCCGCCTCCCCGGAACACCTGCACCGCGCTGAACGCCTGGTCGCCCAGCCCGGTCAGCGTGGTCACCGCGGCCGGCGGGCCCGGGGAGTTGCGCGGCGGGCTGCGCATGCCGTGCAGCGCCGAGGCGTAGGCATCCTCCGCCGCGTTGGTCGCGCTGCCGTCGCCGCTGGCCAGCCCGCTCGGCGCGTAGGCGAGGATGGTGAGATCGAGCAGCCGCCACACCGGCGGCGCGTTCAGGCTCCAGTTGCACGCCGACTCGGCCGCCCCGTTGACCGGCAGCGGCGAGGCCACCGTGACCTTGCCCGGCAGGTACCGCCGCACGGTCGCGGCGGGCACGGTGCCGCAGGCGTCCGGCACCTGGCGCAGCTCGCCCGGCAGGAAGGTGGTGATCAGCGCGTTCGGCGTGACCTGAGCCGGGCTCGGCCCCCCGGACAGCAGCACCGCCGCGGCCACCGCGCCCCCGGCGACAGCGAGGCCCGCCAGGACGGCCAGCAGCCGGCGGCGCCTGCGAGCCGCGGCGCGCCTGGCGCGGCGGCCCGGCGCGGGCGGCCGCGGGGACGGCGCATGGTACTCCTCGCCGTCTCCGTAGTCCCGTGGCCGGACCGGCCGGCGAGGCGGCAGGAAGTCCTGCTCGGGCACGCAAGCCTCCGGAGGGCGGATACGGGTCAGTGACGGCCGGATGGGCCGGGCGGGGGGATTTGGTACAGCTGAACTATAGACTCTGCCTGCTCACCGGTTCGGGTGATTCGCAATCCCGGCCGGGCGCGGGCCGGCGCGGCCCGCGCCCGGGCAGCGCCCGCGTCGCCGGCCCCGCTCACTTCCAGCGCGCGCCGTGGCCGGTGAGCCGGACCGTGCGCGTCTGGCCGTCCGGGTCCGGCTCGATCGAGATCTCCAGGCGGTCGGCGGCCAGGCCCTCGGCCAGGCCCTTGCCCCATTCCACGACCGTGACCGCGCCCGCGGTGTCGAGGTCGAGGTCGTCCACCTCGGCGACGCTGCCCAGCCGGTAGGCGTCCGCGTGCACCAGCGACGGGCCGGACCCGGCCAGCGGGGGATGCACCCGCGCGATGACGAACGTCGGCGAGGTGACCGGCCCGCGCACGCCAAGCCCCTCGCCGATGCCCTGCACCAGCGTGGTCTTGCCCGCGCCGAGCGGGCCCGCCAGGATGACCAGGTCCCCGGTGCGCAGCAGCCCGGCGAGCCTGCGCCCCAGATCGCGCATCGCCGCGGCGGTGGGGACGCGCAGGTCGCGGTCCAGGCAGTCCGGTTCGTTCGGGATGTTCATCGGTATGTCCTCGGGACCCTCGCGCCGATGCCGGTGGCGATCTGGTAGGAGATCGTGCCGAGCGCCTCGCCCCAGTCCTGCGCGGTCGGCTCGCCGCCGTCGCCGGGGCCGAACAGCACCACCTCGTCCCCGGCCGCCACCGGCTCGTCGCCGAAGTCGACGACGAACTGG